>Ga0255338_1000853_pt1 | contig 73701 bp, 68 predicted proteins | sample MeOH1_35cm_T4_19_FD_203715 | JGI IMG/M metagenome (GOLD analysis project Ga0255338, IMG submission 203715) | Sandy soil microbial communities from University of British Columbia, Vancouver, Canada - MeOH1_35cm_T4_195 | ecosystem: Engineered > Artificial ecosystem > Sand microcosm > Unclassified ... | reverse complement strand
ATCGAAGGCAAGGCCATCCAGCTGCACCCGCTCGTCTGCTCGGCCTTCAACGCCGACTTTGACGGTGACCAGATGGCAGTTCACGTGCCGCTGTCGGTGGAAGCGCAGATGGAAGCCCGCACGCTGATGCTGGCCTCGAACAACATCCTGTTCCCTGCCAATGGCGAGCCCTCCATCGTCCCGTCGCAAGACGTGGTGCTGGGCCTGTACTATACGACCCGTGACCGTACCAACGGCAAGGGCGAAGGCCTGGTGTTCTCGGACACCGGCGAGGTGCGCCGCGCATTCGATGCGGGCCAGCTGGACCTGAATGCCAGGATCAGCGTGCGCCTGACCGAATGGACCAAGAACAAGGAAACCGGCGAGTTCATCCCGTCGACCAAGTTGTGGGAAACCACCGGCGGCCGTGCGCTGCTGTCTGAAATCCTGCCCAAGGGCCTGCCTTTCTCCAACATCAACAAGGCGTTGAAGAAAAAGGAAATCTCCAAGCTGATCAACGTGTCTTTCCGCAAGTGCGGCCTGAAAGAGACGGTGGTGTTTGCCGACAAGCTGCTGCAGTCGGGCTTCCGCCTGGCGACCAAGGCCGGCATCTCCATCTGTATCGACGACATGCTGGTGCCCAAGGAAAAGCACGACATCATTTCGCGTGCCCAGAAGGAAGTCAAAGAGATCGAGCAGCAGTATGTCTCGGGTCTGGTGACGTCCGGCGAGCGCTACAACAAGGTGGTCGACATCTGGGGCAAATCCGGCGACGAAGTCTCCAAGGTGATGATGGCCCAGCTCTCGAAAGAGAAGGTCATCGACCGCAATGGCAAGGAAGTCGAGCAGGAATCCTTCAACTCCATCTACATGATGGCCGACTCCGGCGCCCGCGGTTCTGCCGCGCAGATTCGCCAGGTGGCCGGTATGCGGGGTCTGATGGCCAAGCCTGACGGCTCCATCATCGAGACGCCGATTACCGCGAACTTCCGCGAAGGCCTGAACGTGCTGGAGTACTTCATCTCCACCCACGGTGCCCGTAAGGGTCTGGCTGACACCGCGCTGAAAACGGCCAACTCCGGCTACCTGACGCGCCGCCTGTGCGACGTGGTGCAGGATCTGGTGGTGACTGAAGACGACTGCGGCACGCAGGAGGGCTCGCTGATGCGCGCCATCGTCGAGGGTGGCGAGGTGATCGAATCGCTGCGCGAACGTATCCTCGGCCGCACCGCGGTGGAAGATGTGCTGCACCCCGAGAACCGCTCGGTCCTGGCCAAAGCTGGTGCCATGCTGGACGAAGATCTGATCGATGAGCTGGAAGTGGCGGGCGTTGACGAAGTGAAAGTGCGCACGGCCCTGACCTGCGAAACCCGCTTCGGCCTGTGCGCCAGGTGCTACGGCCGCGATCTGGGCCGCGGTGGCCTGATCAACATCGGTGAGGCGGTCGGTATCATCGCCGCCCAGTCGATTGGTGAGCCCGGCACGCAGCTGACGATGCGTACCTTCCACATTGGTGGTGCTGCATCGCGTGCGGCGATTGCTTCCAGCGTCGAAGCCAAGTCCAATGGCGTGATCGGTTTCAATGCCCCGATGCGTTATGTGACCAATGGCAAGGGCGAACTGGTGGTGATTGCCCGTTCCGGCGAGATCGTCATTCATGACGAGCACGGCCGCGAGCGTGAGCGCCACAAGGTGCCGTACGGTGCCACGCTGACGGTCAAGGCCGACCAGACCATCAAGGCTGGCGCCATTCTGGCCAACTGGGATCCGCTGACGCGTCCCATCATTACCGAATTCGCCGGCAAGGTGCTGTTCGAGAATGTGGAAGAGGGCGTCACCGTGGCCAAGCAGGTTGACGATGTGACGGGTCTGTCGACCCTGGTGGTGATCGATCCGAAGCGCCGCGGCGCGACCAAGGTGATCCGCCCGCAGGTCAAGCTGATTGATGCCACGGGCAATGAAGTCAAGATCCCCGGCACCGACCACTCGGTGACGATCGGCTTCCAGGTCGGTGCGCTGGTTCAGGTGCGCGACGGCCAGGACGTGGGTCCCGGCGAAGTGCTGGCCCGCATCCCGATCGAAGGCCAGAAGACCCGTGACATCACCGGCGGTCTGCCGCGCGTGGCCGAGCTGTTCGAAGCCCGTACGCCGAAAGACAAGGGCACGCTGGCCGAGATGACCGGTACCGTGTCGTTTGGTAAAGAGACCAAAGGCAAGGTTCGCCTGCAGATCACCGATCCGGACGGCAAAGTCTGGGAAGACCTCGTGCCCAAGGAGAAGAACATTCTCGTGCACGAAGGCCAGGTGGTGAACAAGGGCGAGTCGATTGTGGACGGCCCGGCCGACCCGCAGGACATTCTGCGCTTGCTGGGCATGGAAGAGCTGGCCCGCTACATCGTCGATGAAGTGCAGGACGTTTACCGCCTGCAGGGCGTGAAGATCAACGACAAGCACATTGAAGTGATTGTTCGCCAGATGCTGCGCCGTGTGGTCGTCGAAAATGTGGGCGACTCCAGCTATATCGCGGGTGAGCAGGTTGAGCGTTCGGCCATGCTGGATACCAACGATGCCTTGCGTGCCGAGGGCAAGATCCCTGCAACCTTCAGCAACCTGCTGCTCGGTATCACCAAGGCCTCGCTGTCGACCGATTCGTTCATTTCCGCGGCTTCCTTCCAGGAAACCACCCGGGTGCTCACCGAGGCTGCCATCATGGGCAAGCGCGACGAGCTGCGCGGCCTGAAAGAAAACGTGATCGTCGGCCGCCTGATTCCTGCGGGTACCGGCATGGCCTACCACGAGGCACGCAAAGCCAAGGACCTGATGGACGACGCCGAGCGCCGCGCCATCGCCGAGGCGGAAGCGGCCGAGCTCGAAGCGGCGACGGCCACGGCACCTGCCGATGGCGGCGACAGCGCCGCGACCGAGTAAGCACCGCCGCACTGATGCCCTGAGGGCGTCAAGCCTCCTACTCCGCAAGGGGTGGGGGGCTTTTTTTTGACCACTTCGCCCTGCGCCGTTTCCCCTGAGCGGGCGAAATCATGAGGTGGCGAGCGGCTCCGGCCTGAACCCGGTCGAAGAGGCTTTTGACGATACCTTGACAATGTCTTGACCACCTGGTGGCTGGGCCATTCGCCATAAAAAAATGGCGAAAACAATAGCGACAATGATGTCGACGGGGGATGCCTTGCCGGTCCGGGCAAAAAGCAGTTAACCTCGCGGCACGCGTTGGCGTGGCCCCCGGGCTCGCCGGCCTGTCACTCTGCTTCAAGGAAGATCCATGTCCCTCAGTAATCTGGTTTCGATCGCCGTGCTCGCCCTGATGGTGTGCTGGGCGGTGGGCGCCTACAACCGCCTGGTGCGCCTGAAAAACCTCATCGCCAATGCCTTCGGCCAGATCGATGTGCAGCTCAAGCGGCGCTATGACCTGATTCCCAACCTCGTGGAGGCTGCCAAAAAATACCTGCAGCACGAGCAGAGTACGCTGGAGGCGGTGATGGCTGCGCGCAACCAGGCGCGTACCGCCAGCGATGCGGTGCGAAGCCGCCCGGCCAATGCCGCGGCCGTGACCTCGCTGGCTGCCGCCGAGCAGGCCCTGGACAGTAGCCTGGGGCACCTGTTCGCGGTGGCCGAGGCCTACCCTGAACTGAAGGCCGACCAGACCATCCGCGACCTGAGCGAAGAACTCACCAGTACCGAGAACAAGGTCGGCTTTGCGCGGCAGGCCTACAACGATGCGGTGCTGGACTACAACAACGCACAGGGGCAATTTCCGGCCGTGCTGATCGCCCGCCTGTTCGGTTTTGCGCCCTCGGCCATGCTGCGCGCCACGGAAAGCGCAGCCGAGCGCCAGGCCGTGCGCATACAGATGTAGTTATGGCCCCCACGCTTGTCGCTTCGCGTACTGCGCGAGGCCTTGCAGGCCGCGGCTCGCGAGACGCTTCGCCTCTGTCGTCCGTCCAAAGCTGCGCATGCAGCTTTGGAGCCGCGGGCTCCAGCCCCTCGGGGGCCGCTGCGCCTGCGGCCCGGCGAAGCCGGTTCCGCGGCCCCTGCCGGGTTGGAGAGACCCCGTGGTCACTCACTGGGTATAGCTCCCTCGGTCGTGGCTGGTTTGGGGCCTCCGTAGGTCTCCCCGGTCGCCTTGAGGTATCGAAGGGCGAAGTGATCCTTGGGAGTATGAATGCGCTTTTTTGAACGGCAGGAGGCCGCCCGCGCGCAGACCGCCCGGCTGCTGTTGCTGTTTGGCCTGACGCTGCTGGCGCTGGTGCTGGCTGTCAACGCCGCGCTGGCCCTGAGCTGGCGGCTGGTGACGCCGGGCTTCAGTGGCTACCCGGCTTATTTCTTTGCAGTCAACACCGGCATGACCCTGCTGTTCGTGCTGGGCGGCTGGTGGCTGGAAACCTCGGCTCTACAGGGCGGCGGTGAAAAGCTGGCACGCCGCGCCGGTGCGCGCGAGGCCTGGCCATCCAGCCGCGCGGCAGAACAAAAGCTGTGCAACATCGTCAGCGAGCTGGCGATTGCAGCCAGCATGAAGCCGCCGGTGCCCATGGTGCTGGACCGGGAAGAGGGCATCAACGCCTTTGCCACCGGCTGGGACGAGGACGACGCGGTCGTGGCCGTCACGCGCGGCGCCCTCGACAAGCTGACGCGTGACGAACTGCAGGGCCTGGTGGCCCACGAGTTCAGTCACCTGCGCGAGGGTGATACCCGCCTGAACATGCGGCTGGGCGGCATGGTGTTCGGGCTGGAGATGATTTTCAATCTGGGCCGCAGCATGTGCGAGACCGATGAGGACGGCCACCGTTCCTTCATGGCCTTGCCGGGCTTCGCGATCATGGCCACCGGTTCGCTGGGCTGGCTGGCGGGGCGGATGCTGAAGGCGGCAGTCTCGCGCCAGCGCGAGTATCTGGCTGACGCCCGGGCCGTGCAGTTCACACGCAGCAAGGACGGCCTGGGCGGCGTGCTGCGCAAGGTGGCGGGCGAGGAGGCGCAGGGCCTGGGCATGCGGCGCGGCCTGCACCCGGCGGTACAGCATATGCTCCTGGTCAATGCCAAACCGGATACCCGCTGGTTTGCCAGCCACCCGCCCTTGTCCGAGCGCATTCGCCGCATCTATGGCCGGCCCATGAGCGCACTGCCGGCGCAGCGTGAGGATGAAGTGGCCACACGGCCTGACGCCATCTTCTAGGTCCGGCCGACGGGCGGACGATGGGTTGTGAGTGCGCACCCGGCGCATGATGCGAATGCCGGCGCGCGCAGGCCTCTCGACCTTCGAAGTACTGGATACTCCCTATAGGGTGCACTGGGTACCGCGTTAAATTGTCAGCTGGTCGCAACGTCAGGAAACGCCATGAACAGAAAAAAAACCGTCGCTAGCCTCACGATGTCCATGCTGTGCCTTGCGTTCTGCCCGCCAGGAAGCGCCTGGGCCCAGGCGCAGGCTGCCGGCCCCCAGGAGGCGCTGTACGCCGCAAGCCTGGCCGCGACCTGTGCCAACTGCCACGGCACCAACGGCAAGGTGGTCGAAGGCTCCAGCGTGACGTCGCTGGCGGGGCTCGACAGGAATTACATCACCGCCCAGCTGAAGGCCTTCCAGGCGGGTACCCGCCCGGCCACCGTGATGCACCAGATCAGCAAGGGCTACAGCGATGCGCAGATCGAGTCGCTGGCGGCCTACTTCGCCGCCCGGAAGAAATAAGCCAGCAGGACCGAACATCATGATGAACACCGCTCATTTCAAACGCCGTTCCTTTCTGCAATCAACGGCCGCCATGGGGCTGCTGGGCCTGGCCGGCTGTGCCAGCACCTCCGGCACTCCTTCCAAAGCCCGGGTGGTGGTGATTGGCGGCGGCTACGGCGGTGCCACGGCCGCCAAGTACGTGCGTCTGCTGTCGGCCAACAAGATCGAGGTGGTGCTGATCGAGCCGCAGGAGGTTTTCATCTCCTGCCCCATCTCCAACCTGGTGCTCAGCGGCGGCAAGCAGCTCGGCGACCTCACGATGCCCTACACGGGCCTGTCCAGAAACCACGGCATCACCGTCGTCAAGGATTACGCCAGCGCCATCGATACCGCCCGCAAGACCGTCACGCTGGGGAGCGGCGTCACCATCGCCTATGACAAGCTGGTCGTCTCGCCCGGTGTGGAGCTGATGATGGGCAGCGTGGAGGGCCTGAGGGAAGCCAATGCCTCCGGCCAGATTTTTCAGGCCTGGAAGGCCGGCGCCGAAACCATGGCGCTGCGCCGGCAACTCGAAGCCATGCCCGACGGCGGCGTGTATGCCATCACCATTCCTGAAGCACCCTACCGCTGCCCGCCCGGGCCCTATGAGCGTGCGTCGGTCATTGCCGGCTACTTCAAGGCTGCCAAGCCGCGCAGCAAGGTGTTGATCCTGGACGCCAACCCCGACGTCACCTCCAAAGGCCCCCTGTTCAAGAAGGTCTGGGCCGAACAGTACAAGGGCATGGTCGAGTACCGCAGCCAGCACAAGGTCACCGCGGTCGATGCGAAAGCCGGCCTCATCAAGTTTGATGTGCAGGACGACGTCAAGGCCAGCGTGCTGAACGTGCTGCCGCCCATGCGTGCGGGCGCGATTGCCGTTCTGGCGGGGCTCAACAACCAGGCCAACAACCGCTGGTGCGGCGTCAATTACCTGAGCTTTGAGTCGACCGCCGCCAAAGATGTGCATGTGCTGGGCGATGCCATCCAGGTGGCGCCAGCCATGCCCAAGAGCGGCCACATGGCCAACAACCATGGCAAGGTGGCGGCCGCAGCGATTGTGGCGCAGCTCTCCGGCTGGGACGTGAACCCCGCGCCCATGCTCACCAACACCTGCTACAGCTTCGTTGACAACAGGAATGTGATCCACGTGGCCAGCGTGCACGAGTATGTGGCTGCCGAAAAAACCTTCAAGACCGTGGCCGGCTCGGGCGGCGTCAGCGCCGGCCCGACCGAGCTTGAAGGCGTTTACGCGCTAAATTGGGCAAGCAACATCTGGGCTGATACCCTGGTTTGATGTTGACCCCCACGGTCGCTCACTGCGTGTAGCTCCCTGCCCCCCGAGGGGGCCGCTGCGCCTGCGGTCCGGCAAAGCCGGTCCCGCGGCCCCTGCTTGCAATTCGGAGTGGCCAATGGGAGGCGCTCTCGGGGCTGGTCTAATAGGGGTTGGCCGTCCGTTCCGGGCGGTATCCATGAGCCGATGCAAGACAACTCCACCCAAATTCCCCTGTGGCGCCAGCTTCAAGGGGCTGCTTCCCTTTTGATGGCCGTGCGCGATGGCCAGTCCATGACAGCCGCGCTGGAAGACGTTGACGCCGCGCTGCGGCCCGGCGTGCAGTCGCTGGGCTTTCACACGCTGCGCTGGCTGGGCCGTGCCGAAGCGCTGCGTCAGCAGCTGGCCAAACGCCCGCCACCGCCCGAAGCCGACGCCTTGCTGTGCGTGGCCCTGGCCCTGATCTGGACGGAGCACGATGCGCCCTACACCGCGCACACCCTGGTTGACCAGGCTGTTGAGGCCGCCAAGCGCGGCGACGCCACACAACACCAGGCCAGTTTCATCAACGGTTGCCTGCGCCGCTTTCTGCGCGAGCGGGATGATCTGGTGGCGCGCACCGAAAAAAGCCCCCAGGCCGTCTGGAACCACCCGCAGTGGTGGATAGACCGGGTGCGCAAGGACCACCCCGGCCAATGGCAGGCCATTTTGCAGGCCAACAACGCCCGGGCACCCCTTATCCTGCGGGTCAATGAACGAAAGACGACGCAAGCCCGGTACCTGCAGGCACTGTCTGCCATGAATATTGCGGCGACCCCGGTGGGGAAACAGGGTGTGATCCTGGCCAGTGCCCAGTCTGTGCTGTCGCTGCCGGGTTTTGTCGAGGGACATTTTTCGGTACAGGACGCCGCAGCGCAGCTCGCCGCACCGCTGCTGCTCGAGGGGCTGAACACGGGCGACGGGCAGGGTGCGCACCTGAGGGTTCTGGACGCCTGCGCTGCGCCCGGCGGTAAAACCGCCCATTTGCTGGAGCTGGCCGACTGTGACGTGACCGCGCTCGACATCGATGCCCGCCGCTGCGCCCGCATCGCCCAAAACCTGGGGCGCCTGGGCTTGCAGGCGCACATCGAGGTGGCCGATGCCGGCCGCCCGCAGGACTGGTGGGACGGCCAGCCGTACGATGGCATCCTGCTCGACGCACCCTGTACCGCCTCGGGCATCGTGCGGCGCCATCCCGACGTGCGCTGGCTGCGCCGGCCGACCGACATCGCCCAGCTGGCCGGCATCCAGGCTCATTTGCTCCAGGCGCTGTGGCCCCTGCTCAAACCGGGTGGGCGGCTGTTGTATTGCACCTGCTCGGTTTTCCGGGCGGAGGGTGACAACCAGATACAAACGTTTCTTGCACACCACACAGATGCTTTATTAATGCCATCGCCCGGGCATTTGCTGCCCCAAAGTGGGGCCGAAGCGACAGTCTTCCCGGACAATTTGATGCGTGAGCACGACGGGTTTTATTACGCCATCCTTGAAAAACGCAACCCTTAGCACCGTTGCGCGCTTCCTGTTGGGTTTTTGCCTGTGCGCGTTGCTGGCCTGCGGGGCTGGGGCCGGGGTGGCGTCGGCCACCGAGATTTCCCAGCTGCGCGTCGAGCGCGCGGATGACGGCATTCACCTGTCGGCGCTGGTCCGGTTTGACATACCACCGGTGGTGGAAGATGCCCTGCTCAAGGGCATCCCGATGTTTTTTGTGGTCGAGGCCGACATCTACCGTGAGCGCTGGTACTGGACGGATCCGCGGGTGGCCAGCGCCGCCCGCACCATCCGACTGGCCTACCAGCCCCTGACCCGGCGCTGGCGCGTCAACATGGCCCCGGGCCTGATCAGCAGTTCGGCCGGCTTGCGCGCCACGCTCAACCAGAACTACGACACCCTGCCCGAAGCCCTGTCGGCCATCCAGCGCGTGGCCCGCTGGAAAATCGCCGAAGCATCCGATGTCGACCTCGATGCCACGCACAAGCTCGAATTCAGTTTCCGGCTCGACCTGTCGCAGCTGCCGCGCCCCTTCCAGATCGGTGTGGCCGGCCAGCGGGAGTGGGCGGTCTCCGCGCAACTCAAGGAAAGGCTGAGGCTGGAGCCGGCGGCGCCCACGGCGCCCGCAGCCGGCAGCACCGAGGTCGGCAAGTGAGCGGTCCGCGCAACGTGGATTCGATCAAGAGCAGCAAAGCCTTTCGCTGGACTGTGGGCGTGGGTGTGGGCACCATGGCCGCCCTCGGCCTGGTGCTGATGTTCCTGCTGACCCAGGCCACCGGCAACCGCGAGCTCTACGAACGCAATTACGCACTGCTTTTTGTGCTGAACGTGGCCGTGGCCGTGCTCTTGCTGCTGGTGATCGGCTGGATCGTGCTGCGCCTGGCGCTGCGGCTGCACCGTGGCCGTTTCGGCAGCCGCCTGCTCGTCAAGCTGGCGGCCATCTTCGCGCTGGTGGGCCTGCTCCCGGGCCTGATGATTTATGTCGTGTCCTACCAGTTCGTGTCGCGCTCCATCGAAAGCTGGTTTGACGTGGAAGTCGAAGGGGCGCTGGCGGCCGGCCTCAATCTGGGGCGTGTCACGCTGGATACATTGGCGGCCGACCTGGCCAACAAGACGAAGCAGGCCGCCACGCAACTGTCAGACACCCCCGATGCCATGGCCGGCCTGGCGCTGGAGCGCCTGCGTGACCAGCTCACGGCCAGCGATGTGGTGCTCTGGAGTGCGTCGGGCCAGGTGATTGCGAGCGCTGGCGAATCGCGCTTTTTGCTCAAGCCCGAACGCCCCTCGGCGCAGCAGCTGCGCAGCGCGCGCACCCTGCGTGTCGTCACCCAGATCGAAGGCCTGGACGAGGTGTCTCCCGGCGGCACCGGCGAGCTGGCCGGCAGCGGGGCGGCCAGTGCCGGCGCCGCCGCGGCGGCGGCCAATACGCCGCCGCGCGTCAAGGCCATTGCCGTGGTCAACAACCCGAACGTCAACGTGCTGGGGGAGTCGCGCTTTTTGCAGGTGACCGAGATATTGCCCGCGAGCCTGGTGGCCAACGCCATTGCCGTGCAGGAGGCCAACCGCGAATACCAGGAGCGCGCTCTGGCGCGCAGCGGGCTGCGCAAGATGTACATCGGCACCCTCACGCTCAGCCTCTTCCTGGCGGTGTTTGGCGCCGTACTGCTGGCGGTCTTGCTGGGCAACCAGCTGGCCAAGCCGCTGCTGGTGTTGGCCGAAGGCGTGAGGCAGGTCGCCCAGGGCGACCTGACACCCAAGGCCGCGCTGCAGGGCAAGGACGAGCTGGGCGGCCTGACCCGTTCATTTGCCGACATGACGCAGCAGCTGGCCGATGCCCGCTCCGCGGTGCAGCAGAGCATGAACCAGGTCGACGCCGCGCGCGCCAACCTGCAAACCATTCTGGACAACCTCACCGCGGGCGTGATCGTGCTCGATGTGCGCGGCCACATCCAGTCCAGCAACCCGGGCGCGACCCGCATCCTGCGCGCGCCGCTGGCGGCCTACCACGGCAAGTCCCTCGGTGAAGTGCCTGGCCTGGAGGTGTTTGCCAAGGATGTGCTGGCCCAGTTTGCCGACTACCTCAACAACAACGCACCGCATGGGCTGGAGCATTGGCAGCAATCGTTTGAGCTCAAGGCCGCCGTGCCCGGCGCGCCCGACCACGCCATCACCCTGATTGCGCGCGGCGCCAAAATGCCGGGAACCGAAGAGTTTTTGCTGGTGTTCGACGACATCTCCGAAATGGTGTCGGCCCAGCGCGCGCAAGCCTGGGGCGAAGTCGCACGCAGGCTGGCGCATGAAATCAAGAACCCCCTCACGCCCATCCAGCTGTCGGCCGAGCGCCTGGAGATGAAGCTCACGGGCAAGGTCGGTGAGACCGAGCAGGCGCTGCTGACCAAATCCGTCAAGACCATCGTGGACCAGGTGGATGCCATGAAGCGCCTCGTCAACGAGTTTCGCGACTACGCCCGGCTGCCTGCCGCCGAACTCAAACCGATTGACCTCAATGCGCTGGTCAGCGATGTGATGCAGCTGTATGCCGGCGAGAACGCGGTGGTGCCCGTTTATGCAGAACTCGATCCCAAGGCCCCGCTGATTCAGGGCGATGGCCAGCAGCTGCGCCAGGTCATCCACAACCTGCTGCAAAACGCGCAGGACGCCCAGGAGGGCAAGCCGGATGGCCGTGTCACCCTGAAAACCGAATACTCCGACACCTCCAGGCGCGTGCGCCTGAGCGTGCGCGACAACGGCACCGGCTTTCCCGAGCACATCCTCAAGCGGGCCTTTGAGCCCTACGTGACGACCAAGGTCAAAGGCACTGGCCTGGGTCTTGCTGTCGTCAAGAAGATTGCGGACGAACACGGCGCACGCGTCGATATTTCCAACCGCGTGGTGGACGGCGTGGTGCAAGGGGCGCAAGTGTCGTTATCATTTGCAGTTGTGGTTTAACAACACATTCAGTAACACATTCACCAACACTTCCGCATCGGCAACAACTGGCAGGGCAGCAATTCAATCATGGCAAATATTCTGGTGGTCGACGATGAGCTGGGCATACGCGACCTTCTCTCGGAAATTCTCAATGACGAAGGGCATCAGGTCGAGCTGGCTGAAAACGCAGCACAGGCTCGCGCCGCCCGTTCACGCACCCGGCCCGATCTGGTGCTGCTCGACATCTGGATGCCCGACACCGATGGCGTGACGTTGCTCAAGGAGTGGTCGTCCAGCGGCCTGCTCAGCATGCCCGTCATCATGATGAGCGGCCACGCCACCATAGACACCGCGGTAGAGGCCACCAAAATCGGTGCCATGGCGTTTCTGGAAAAACCCATCACCCTGCAAAAACTGCTCAAGGCGGTGGAGCAGGGCCTCACCAAAACAGCAGCCCGCAAGCCCGCCGTGCTGAACCACGCGACGGTGCATTCGGTGGATCTCACGGTCGAAACCGTCATGACGGGCGGCACCTTGCCCGCGCCCATTGACCTGGGACCGCAGGCCACGCAGAGCTTTCTGCTTGAAAAACCGCTGCGCGATGCGCGTGACGAGTTTGAAAAAGCCTACTTTGAATTTCACCTCGCCAAAGAGGGCGGCTCCATGACCCGCGTGGCCGAGAAGACAGGTCTGGAACGCACCCACCTCTACCGCAAGCTCAAGCAATTGGGCGTCGACCTCACACGCGGCAAGCGCGCCGGTTGAGTACCGGGCCAACGGCTTTTTAGAGGTGCCCGCGGCTGATATATAATCTTAGGCTCAGGCCCGGTAGCTCAGTCGGTAGAGCAGAGGATTGAAAATCCTTGTGTCGGTGGTTCGATTCCGCCCCAGGCCACCACTTCTTTTTCTCAAACGATCCCAAGTTAGCCCAGAGTCTTTGTAAATCAAGGACTTAGCCTGAAAAGGCGGCTCAAGCGGTATCGTTTAATTCCACAACGTCCCGTTCTTGCGTGTACCCAACGGTGTACCCCAGACTGCTGTTTTTCATCAGTCTATTTTGGGTACACCATGGGACAACTTAACGATCTCCAGATCAAGGCGGCACAGCCGCTCGACAAAGAATATTTGCTTGCGGACGGAGAGGGTTTGTACCTTCGCGTGCGACCGACCGCCAAGGTGTGGGTTTATCGCTATAAGCAGTTGGGCAAGGAAGCCAAGCTGAGCCTTGGGCACTATCCCCTTGTATCGCTGGTGACGGCACGCAAGAAGGCGCGTGCTGAGGCCGAAAGGCGAGCTGGTGGCGTTGATCCCAGGGAAGCGCGCCGTGCGGAAGACGAGCGTGAGCGCGTCGCCCGGCTCAACACCTTTGAACTCTTGGCACGTGCATGGCATGGCCAGGCGAAAAAAGACCGGCAATGGTCTGCCGGATATGCCGAAAAGGTGATCCGGCATCTGGAATTGCACATTTTTCCGTGGATTGGGCATTTGCCGGTTGAGGCCATCAAGCCTACGGAGGTTGTTCGCTGCCTGCACCGCATCAAGGAGCGTGGCAACCTTGAGACGGCACAGCGCGTGCGTGAGGCCGTACAGCACGTATACCAGTACTCCGTGGATACTGGAACGCTGGAACCCGCCCGGAACTTCGTCAACGCCCGTACCGCCGGCCTGCCACCGCCGCGCAGCCGTCATTACGCGGCCATTACCGATCCCAAGCAACTGGGGCAGTTGCTGCGCGACATTCAGGCCTATACGGGCCATGTCCTGACACGTGCTGCCCTGCAATTGGCTCCTATGCTGTTCCAGCGCCCTGGGCAATTGCGGCTGGCCCATTGGGAAGACATCAACTTTGAGCACGAAATCTGGCGCTGCCCGCCAGAGAAGATGAAAATGCGCGAATGGCAGAAGCGTGACCCTCGGACGCCGACCCATCTGGTGCCGCTGCCACGGCAAGCGGTGGAGATCCTTCAGGACATTCTGCCTCTGACAGGACCGAGCGGTCCGATTTTTCGCAGTATGGCAAAACGCTCTGAGACGACGAGGTACATGAGCGACAACACAATCAACAGTGCGCTTCGCACCCTGGGCTACGACACGAAAGAGCAGATCACCGGGCACGGCTTTCGGGCGACCGCCCGAACCATGATCCGTGAATACCTGGGCTGGGACCGGGACGTCATCGAAAGGCACCTTGCCCACGTTTCCGACGAGGAACTGGGTGGCAGCTACGACCGGGCCACGTTTCTCGCGCAGCGGCGCGAAATGGTGCAGCTATGGGCGGATTTTCTGGATGAGCTTGCGAAGGGTAAGGAGCCTGTCCTTGCTGACGATGTGCGCCATCTGAAAGACAAAAGGCGCGCAGCTTGATTTTTGCCGCTGCGGTGGCCTTTGATCAGGCTGGTCGCAGGCATGCTGTCGGCGTCAGTTTTGTAAAGCTGATGTTCGATATTCTTCGGGATTGTCGATCCACCTCTGCAATGAGGCGCACGGCCAGGCTGAGGCCCGCCCGCCCAGGTGGACGGGTGTCGGGAAACGGCCTTCAGCGATGCGTCGATAGATTGTTGACCGGCTGAGCGCCGTAATGCGCATCACATCGCGCAATCGGTAGAAGGCTGGTGCGGGCGAGGGATTCGCTACGACAACCCGGTTGATGGGTAAGGCTGGGAAGATATGGTGGTGCATGGCATGTCCTGGTTCCTCGATGCCTGAAGGGTGCCCCAAGATTCTTGCCGCGAGAACCCAGCTGAGCGTAGATTGGCGTACCAATAGGTGTGGAAAGGCTCCATAGTCCGTGTGTGCACTCACATCACAACTGTTTTTTGGTGAAATCACGTGCACTTCGAACAGATTCAGCCCAACCGTAATTCCTTTTAAATGCGATCAAGCAGTCCTGGCTAGTTAAATTCCATAATTTTGGAATTGACATTAAGTATTCCGTATTGGTAGAATTTGGCCGAATCACCTGGAGTATCTTTTTGGCCAGACTTAACGTACAAAGCGAACGCGTACAACGCCTCATCGACGAGCGCGTGGTTCCACTTTTCTTTGCCTACGAAAGCATTGCTGCTCTTACCAAGGCGTTAAATACAGCGCTTCAAACCGCTGGCATTCCTGGCACACTGCATCCCAATCGTCTCCATACCTTGCTGTCCAACGACTTGTCCAGAGGGGTAAATGAGGCGACTATCGAGCTGACCGAACAAGCTACGGCACTGGCTTTCGCCCAAGATGCATCAATTCCCGAGCGTGCGTCCAAGACCTTAGGCGACTTACAGCGCGAAGCTGCTCGATTGCACCTGTTCGCTGGCGCCACAGGGAGTGAGGCCGGCGAGCGTATGGGCCTCCCGGCCGCCATAGTTGTAAGGTTGTTGGGTGGTGGCAGAGAATCCGCACCCCATAGCGGCTCAGCGGTCTTGGCGGTTGAAGAAACCCTGGATCAACGGCAATTACCGCCAGACTGGAGCTATCAAGACACAGCAGTAGCCCGCTGCATGGAAGCCTTTGCCAGACGGCCCAGCGGCCGAATTGGCCTGATTTTGCCTACCGGGGCAGGCAAAACCCGCACAGCATTGCGCATCGTATTAACGATGCTTGAAAAATCCAGCAATGCAAAGGCCCCTGTTTACTGGGTCACTCATCGGCGCAATCTACGCGAACAGGCTTTCCGCGAGCTGCAGAAGCTCATCGCCGAGGGGCATGAACGGATCACTGCCGAAAGGCTGACGGAGCTCGCCAATCGAATCAAATTCGTGATGGTTGGAAATTTGGCACCCTTACTTGAGGGTGCCGCTGTCAAACCTGCGTTGATCGTGGTTGATGAGGCGCACCATGCTGCCGCGCCTTCTTATGGGCCCGTATTCGCGAACCCATGGGGGGCCCCAGTCTTACTGTTGACCGCTACGCCAAATCGCAGCGACAGCCTTCCGATTGGTATTGACGAAATCGCATTCACCATCACCTATCGAGAGCTGGCTGAGCGCCGAGCGGTATTAACGCCGAAATTTCTCGATCTTCCTGTTGAAAACTTCGACTGGTCTCCTGAAGCCGTAGACGACCTAGCTGATTACATCATCGACCGCACTTCTGCTGAGTTCACCAAAGTATTGGTCCTGGCGCCTCGGGTTGATCGCGTAGAGGAGTTTTACAGAGCCCTTCTCGATCGCATGCCGGAAGATCATCCACTAGAGCTCGAAGACTTGGGCTATGTGCATGGCACAGGTAACTCTTTAGGTATTGGTAACGAGGATTTTCTCGCTCGCTTCAGCAACAAACCACGTGCCGTCCTGGTTTCAGCTCAGCTCCTGCTCGAAGGATTTGATGATCCTGGTATCAATACTGTCGTGCTGACTTATCCCTCGACCAGCGTGATTCGCTTAATGCAAGCGGCTGGTAGATGCGTTCGCTACGCACCAGATAAGCGAGCAGCTTACGTCGTACAAGCACGTAACGACAGCATCGCGTATCACTTCGATCAGCGATGGCTATACCAGGAGATTGACGATTTCCTCCGCCCTCAATTGAAGGACATTGAGTACGGTAGCATCGCCAACCTCAAAGAAATCGCAAACTCATTATTTCAAAGCCATAACGTAGACGCGGGCGTCACCACACGCATGCTCCGTCGCATTGAAACAATCGTGCCCGGCGAAACTTGCCGAATATTCCTATACGGACTTCCCTACTTTGGAGCTGAGGACAAGTTCGAGACCGAAGCACGGTGGAGCGCTACGCTTGAAACCACAGACGTTTCCAATATGCTCCGCACCCTCTTTAATGGCTTTTGCGCACTCGGGGCAGACCTGTCAGACCCGTCGGACTATCTCCTCCGAGATGGGGTCGCTCACGGCGTCGTGAAGGATGTGGCGCAAGGAAGCCGTTGGATGGAAATGATGGGCTTACTCACCGCTAGTTATTTTGCCAAACGGGAAGTGCATGGTCCGGCCCCCATCGAATCGTCAGGCAGCCGTCCCTATCGTCCAAACAGTGCCACAACCTGGTTGAAGTACGTTACCTTCACCTTCCGACCGGCCGTACCGGCCGTGCTGGTGGATTTTCTTAAAGACTGCCACAACGCGCAGCAAATCGAGGCTCTGTATCTTGAGCGCTTAACGGAACACGCAGCCGCAGTGAAGGTTCCATTGCCGCTCGGCGGCTCAGAGGCGTTCTTGCTCAACACTGAATCAAAGAATGAGCTTGATGCTGCCACCTCGTCCTTGCGAACTAAGCTGGGCGCAGTTGAGCCTCAGGATCAATTCGGCGCGCTTGCAGCCTTCATTGCGGGCGCGCCTTACCTCGGTCTACCCATGCGACTGCTGGCGCGCTTCGAGTTTCTGGTCAATACGGTTGACCGTAGCGAACGCGTCCTCACTCTGAAAGATTTAACAAACCATGAGCCCAAAGAGGTCACCAATGACTGAAAACAAAAAACCAATCAGCGAGCTTCAAGACGCGAAGCTAGTCCCCTTTGACAAGATATATCTCGACCCAAACAACCCGCGCATAGCACCAGAGAACCCACCTGGGTACAACGACCCTGAAGCGCTCTTCGCAAATGATCTGCAAGGTGCATTGGAAGCACGGGTAAGCGCTGTGTACGATGTTGTGAATCTCGAAGACTCCATCCTCGCTCACGGTTGGGTACCCATCGATTCCATAATCGTGTGGGAACATCCCAGCAAGCCGGGTCACTATGTTGTCGTAGAAGGAAATACCCGTACCGTAGCCTTGCGTTCACTTCGTGGCGACCGGCTCGAACGCGAACGCAAGAAGCTTGAGAAACTCAAGAAGACTCCTTCCCGCTTCGCTGAAGAAGTGAAAGTGCAGGAAGACATCGTTGCCCGGCTTGAAGAAATTCAAAACAGGACAAGCATGCTGCGCGTTTTTCCTGTTGCCGCGAAGTCAGTTGACGAGCTGCAGGCAATCTTGCCTCGACTGCTAGGCGTTCGCCATATCAGTCATGCTCGCGAATGGAAACCCTATGCCACCAACCTCTATATCCTGTCTTTGTACGAGCGGCTTTTCAGGGAACGCTACGGCGACAAGGGCGCCCTCCGTCTGGAGGATGATCTAGTTAATCAGGTTGGCGCTTTGGTATCGCTCGGCAGCACGAAGACGCGCCGTAATATTCAGGCGGCGTCTGCTTTCACTCACTTCAAGAGGGACTTTGAAGATCGCCTGCCAGATGGCGAGAAGTTCAGCGACGAAGATCACTACTTTTTCGAGTTGATTCTCCAAAACGCCTACCCAAAGGAGCAACTCAGTGTTACCAAAGACACGTTGCGTCTACCAGCAGAGTCTGAAGAAGTTTTGTTCCAGTGGGCATTTTCGAAACCCAGAAGTGGAAAAGAGGAAGATAACGAGAACATCTTCTATAAAGCTGAAAGCGTACGTCTATGGAATCAGATGGCAACGTACGATGGTAAAACAGGAACGAACTTCGCAAAGCAGCTGGACGTTAACGCTCCAGATGAAGCTCGGCCCATTAGCGTCATCGAAGCGGAGTTCCTTCAGCACAAAACACAGCGCACCCCGATCGACGCGCTGACTAGCCTATTAAAAGCGCTACAGGAACTCAAAGTTGACACCTTGGTATCGCAGCAAGAACACCTGGATCCAATTTTGGACAAGGTCGCGCAGCTAGTCACTCGATATCAGAAAATGATGAAGGCAGTGGCAGAGTGATTGCTTTGCTTGATGCCAGAATGCCGTTAGAACATGACCAGTCCCAGAATTAAATTCATCGGCCAAGAAAAAGCTGACTGTGGCTGTATACGAAAGAAAAAATGTCCAAGATACCTGGGGTAAAGAAGCTCGCGAAATTCACGAAAGAAGTACGCGGATCGTTTGGTCGGTTTAAAACAGACCATAGCTACCAGATCTACTACCTGAGCACGAGTGTTCCAATCAGCGACGTCAACGAGCTATCCACAGCAGCAGAGCTTTTTAGCTCGGAAAAGATTGAATTCGAAGAATTAATTCAACGGGATATTGACCACAGTCGGGTTCAAAAAATAGCTAATGACTATCTCAGCAAGGGGCAAGGACGAGTCGTATTTTTCCCTCCCTTATTGGCATGCGTCGTTCTAGTTGACGAGGATGGAAGTTTGCAGAAGCAATATTCCAAAATCGAACCTGAATCTTTCGAAGACCCTGATCTCGGTCCAGTGCTACGCACGACGTGGGATCAGGATGGCTTTCAGTTAGATCTCCCCAAGGCGGACTCGGAATCTTCTGATCGGAAGATTGAATGGCAAGGTAGCAACCAGTATTTTCACGACTTTGCGGCAACCCTTCGACTAAACCCCAAGCGGGCTAAGCTTGTTGTGCTTGATGGGCAACATAGATTAGAAGCTATTCGCTTGCTACAAAAAAATCCAGAGCAACAAAAAATCATTGCTGGCATCGAAATTCCAATCTGCGTTATTTGGGCTCCTGAAGCGACTGCATCGGATACCAACAAAGAAAATATGATGCAGGATTTTCGTGAATTATTCGTCCGTGTTAACTCCGAGCCGAGAAAGGTTAGCGGGCACTTCATTATTTTATTGAAGGACGACAGTTATTCTGCAATGACTTTACGTCGGCTTGCAGATTACTGGAAGCTCGTCGAGGAGCCTAACAAGTGGAGTCGATTGCACCTGCTTGAATGGAACACGCGAGAAGACGAACGCGTTGATGTTCGCACGCGCGATTTTTCCGTGACGACCGTTTCAATCGTAGCAAAGGTACTCGAAGAACATGTTTTTAGTGCCGGCGTAGCACCTGACCTCCTAAACCTAGATCAAAGCTCGGCAGTGTTCGAAAGTCTTGACCCCGCGTTTTCATGGGATGGCATTGTTGATCGTACTCAAAAATCTAAGATCGACGATGTCGTAAAGAAACATATTGACCAGTACGTAGTGAAGGCGTTGGACACTCTGTTTCGTGCTTCTTCTCCCTATGCCAAGCTCGAAACAGCCCTCGGGGCGTCGTTTCAAAAACTCCAAGAGAAGGTTAGCGAGAACAATAGTTCATTTATTGGTCTTAAATCGCTACTGAAGTCGTACATCTACCGAGAAGAGGAGATGTTCGAGGAAAGCGCACGTTCCGCGTATGTAGATTTCAAAAGCTGGATCCAAATAGATCCGAATGATCGGGTGTACTTCCTGTCGGTTTTTCAACAAGCGCTTCTACGATTCTGGATTAGTATTTCCGCCGTCTTGAAGCCATTCGGAATATCCGCCGATGCTTCAGCCTTGATAGCTGTTGCAGCGCTTGAAAAAATGGTTTTTGTGCAGACAGAACGCTTCCTAAGCGCAGAAAGAAAATTTACCCGAAGGACGCTATGGCGAAATGAGAACGTCAATTTCACGGCGAGCTGGGCGAAGACTGCTTGGGCAGATCTAGTCGGAACGTCTTTGCTAAATAGCGTAGTTCGCAGTCAAATTGTTAAGCTATTAGCAGGCTGCTGAAATACCTCCCAGGTGGTCCACGCCACCGGCCCCTCAGGCGTTAACTCGATACCGATTCACTGACCCAGCCAGAGCCCACTTCATGCGCGGAGCCGACACCTTCACCGAAAGCCTCTTCACCCTGCGCAAGCTGGAGGACTTTGTACCCGCCGACCACCCCCTGCGGCCCATCCGCCAGATGGTCAACGCCGCTTTGGTGAAGATGGATGTGCTTTTCTCAGGCATGTACGAAGCCGACATCAAAGGTGGTCGCCCCAGCATCGCGCCCGAAAAACTCCTGCGTGCCATGCTCCTGCAAGTGTTCTTCAGCGTGCGCTCTGAACGCCAGCTCATGGAGCAGACTCAATACAACCTGCTGTTTCGCTGGTTCATCGGCCTGTCCATGGACGACGCCGTGTGGGTGCCCACCGTCTTTACTAAGAACCGTGAACGCCTGATCGAGCACGACGCCATCATCGAACTCTTCAATCTGGTGCTGGAGAAGGCTGAGGACCAGGGTCTGCTCTCAGGCGAGCACTTCAGCGTGGACGGCACCCTCATACAGGCGTGGGCCGGTCACAAGAGCTTCGTGCGCAAAGACGGCAGTGAGGATGACGGCGACAGCGCCAACTTCAAGGACCAGAGCCGCAGCAACGACACGCACGTATCGAACACCGATGCCGATGCACGGCTGTACTGCAAAGGCGACAACGCCAGCCGGCTGCGCTACATGGGCCACACCCTGACTGACAACCGCCATGGACTGGTGGTCAACGCCTTGGTCACCACTGCCGATGGCTTTGCCGAACGCGAAGCGGCCAAGGCGATGATCAACGACGCCCAGCAGGCCACCGACAACCCGCAGGCAGAAATCACTTTGGGTGCCGATAAGGGCTATGACGCCAAAGAATTCATTGACGCCCTTCAGGAAATGAACGTCATCCCGCACGTGGCGCAAAACACCTCGGGGCGCCGATCGGCTGTGCCAGACGCCATCGCTGCCAGTGCGGGTTACGCCATCTCGGTGCAGAAGAGAAAACTCATCGAGCAGGGCTTTGGTTGGGCCAAGACCGTGGGCCGCATCCGCCAGGTGATGGTGCGCGGACTGAAACGGGGTAAGCGTCCGACCAGTACCGCCTTGTGGAGTTGAACGGGTGGCGTGAAGATGGCGTCCACCATGAAAATAGCGGACGCCAAAATTAGCGTGCCAAGAGCGGCACATGAAACCAACAGAAGCAGGCGCACCTACGCGCAGCAGTTCAAGCGCGAGGTCGTTGCCCAGTGCCAGGTGCCGGGGGCCTCTGTTTCCGCCATTGCGCTGAGCCACGGCATCAACGCCAACGTGATCCGCAAATGGTTGCCTCGGCGCTCGCCGGGGACAGCGGCGGCCTTGGCGACCATGTTGCCGGTCAGCATTGAGCCAGCAGCAGCGGCAGTCACGCCCAAGCCTGGGATGAAGCCCACACACGCTGCAGCACGCCCGCCCATTGAGCTGAGCCTGGCCGGAGTTACTGTGCGCTTGCCGGCCGGATTCGATCCGGCGGAGCTGCGCAGCATCGTGCAAATCCTGGCCGCACTGAGATGATGGGCCTGCCTGCGGGAACACGGGTATGGCTGGCGGCTGGTATGACCGACATGCGCAAAGGATTCGACGGCCTGGCCGGTCTGGCACAAACCGCACTCACCCAGGACCCCTTCTCGGGGCACGTGTTCGTCTTTCGCGGCAGACGTGGCGACATCATCAAGCTGCTGTGGTGGGATGGCCAGGGCCTGTGTCTGTTTGCCAAGCGGCTGGAGAAGGGGCGCTTCGTGTGGCCGCAGGCCGACAGCGGCGCGGTTTCATTGACCCCGGCGCAGCTGTCCATGCTGCTCGAAGGCATCGATTGGAGAATGCCAGCGCGCACCTGGCAACCGCAGCGTGCGGCATAGGCAACAAGCCGCATCATCTGGCCAATGGTTGACAGGGACAATCCTGTAGCGAGTCATCAGTTTGCGTGGCAAAGTCATGCCTCATGACAACGGATGTGCTGCAGGCCAAGATCGACACGCTGACCAAGACGGTTGAGCAGCAGGGCGGCGCACTCAAGACGGCACACCTGACTATCGACAAGCTCAATCTGGAGCTGGCGTACTTGAGGCGCATGCGCTACGGGCGTTCCAGCGAGCAGATGGACGGCCAGCAACTGGAGTTGCTGGCGCAAAACACCCAGACTAACGCAGCGCCGGTGATCGATCTGCAGGCCGAGCGCGAGCGTCGCAAGGGCAAGTCCAACAAACGTCCTGAACTGCGCCACCTGCCCGAGCATCTGCCGCGTGAGACGGTGATCCACGAGCACAGGCACGGCGAGGATTGCACTTGCCTGGACTGCGGGAGTGAGTTGCGCGCCATCGGACAAGACATCTCGGAAGTCCTTGAGTACGAGCCGGGCAGCTTCAAAGTCATTCGCCACGTGCGTCCCAAATACGCATGCGGGCAGTGCAACAGCATCTGCCAGGCCAGCGCTGCCGAGCGCCCGATTGAGCGCGGCATGGCTGGAGCCGGTTTGCTGGCCCATGTCCTGACCAGCAAATACTGTGACCATCTGCCGCTGTACCGCCAGAGCCAAATTTATCGGCGAGTGGGTGTTGACCTGCACCGCTCCACCTTGGCCGACTGGGTGGGACAGACCAGCGCCTTGCTGCGCCCCTTGGTGGACAGCCTGGCGTGCCACGTCATGGATGGTGTGAAGATCCACGCGGACGACACCCCGGTGTCAGTGCTTGACCCGGGCCGCGGGCGCACCAAGATTGCCAGACTGTGGGCTTACGTACGAGATGATCGACCGGCCGCTGGTCTGGCGCCACCGGCGGTGTGGTTTCAGTACACGCCGGATCGCAAGGGCGAACACCCGGCAAGACATCTCAGGGCGTTCCATGGCATCTTGCAAGCCGATGGCTATGCGGGCTTCAACGCACTGTATGAACCGACGCGCGAAGTCGGGGTGATTCTGGAGGCGGCGTGCTGGGCGCATGTACGCAGGAAGTTCTACGAAATTCATGAGGATCAAAAGCGACTGCCAGGAACGCTCGCTGAGCAGGCGCTGCTACGCATCGCGCAGCTGTACGCCGTGGAGGCGCCGATTCGGGGACGCCCACCCGATGAGAGGCGAAGCGTGCGGCAGGCACGCTCTGGCGTGCTGATGGATGAGTTGCACGCCTGGCTGCAGGATGCACTGGCGCAGGTATCGGCCAAGTCGGCTCTGGCCAAGGCGATTGGCTACGCGGTTACACGCTGGACGGCGCTGACCCGCTACCTGGACGATGGGCGTATCGAGATGGACAACAATGCCGCCGAGCGGGCGATACGGGGCATCGCCCTGGGGCGCAAGAACTGGCTGTTCGCTGGTTCCAACGCCGGCGGCGAGCGTGCTGCCGCCGTCTACGGCCTGATCGAGACGGCCAAGCTCAACGGGGTCAACCCGCAGACCTACCTCACCGAGGTGATCAGGCGCATCGCGCATCATCCAGTCAACCGGGTCGATGAGTTGCTGCCGTGGAATCTTGCGCAAGAGATGGCCGCAGCACGCGCACCTGAGCAGAAGGCGGCATGAACATGACCGGAAAAACCAGGAAGCGGTCAAAGCCTCAGCCCGGGCAGATCAATCTCGAGGCGTTGATTGAAGGGGGTGGGGAAATTACGATTGGGTCTGTGCCTCCATTTGAATGTGTGGCCACCGCAACCGACGAGCACAACTGTCTGGCAATGCTGGTGCGCCAGCCCAAGGAGTCTTTGGACGTTCTGCTACAGCGCCTTGATGCCGCCATCGAGGCTGCCTATGAATACGACCATTTCATTGATGAAGTGAACGGGCCCCAGTAGCTTCTATCCGTTCAGCATTTGCGTCAAGACGGTATTGGTCGGACGCTTACGGGCTTTGGTTGGGCCAAGACCGTGGGCCGCATCCGCCAGGTGATGGTGCGCGGACTGAAACGGGTTGATCAAATCTTTGTGCTGACGATGGCGGCCTACAACCTCACCCGCATGCGCACGCTGGGAAAAATCCGTCTGCAGACGGCGTGAGGGGCGGGAAATGCGGGAAAACAGGGCTCAAAAGGTCGAAGACGGGCTCCGAATGAGCCAAACGTTCACGATGCGAAAGGGCTGGATGAAAAATCTAATATCCCGAGCAAAGCGTCACGCATTTGCGTGGGGTATTTCAGCAGCCTGTTAGGCGATACCTACAAGGTAAGCGTTGACGATCAGAAGGTTGCTGATGAGAAACTCTTACAGCTTGGTTATGAGTTCGCAGGTCGCTATAGCTCAAGATTAAGCGAGGAGTTGATCAAAGAGACGCGACAAGCCCTTGCGGATTTCTTTGGCGAAGAAAGAGCTACTCAACTTCGTGCGCTGAAAAGCTCAAGCAAGGACTCGGACAGGAAAGAGTTCGATGCCGCTGTAAAGAAGAAAGCAGAGACGCGCTATATTGAGGCAATGACTGAGTTGGCTGACCAGCTGAAGGTCAAAACGGATGACCTTCTTATAAACGCTGATGCAGGCTAAGCTCTGGACTCCCGGTGCAGCGATTGCGTCATCTGAAGCTCCTATTTTCTTTAAATTTGCGGATCAAGTTGCCGCAGTTGCAGCCATTCAAGCGACTGAATTTTCCCCACCTGCTTTTGCAGTGACACCAAATGGTGAGAATTTAATTGATTTCATTGGCCCATACGTGCATTGGCAGCGGTATGCAGACGTCAGAGCTCTAACCAGCGCAGACTTTTCTGCCAGCAGGGTACCAGTAGCTGATGTGATGAGACTCTGCGCTGAGATATGTCGCGGCCTCTCCCATCATGCGACTGATATTGTTATATCGGCCTGCAGCGAGCTTTCATCGCTTTTGGCCGCCTTACCCTCATCGAAACAGGTACTTGTACCTCCGAGGCTCGCCAGCATAAGCGACTTTCTCCACGACTTCGCGGTTGATTGCCTTCGGCCGCTGGAGTATGGTTCTCCTTTGGTTCACCACGGCACCTCCGAACAACATAAGAACTGGTGGACGGTGCAAGCCGCGCATGTGCCGGTCCTTGCACGTACCAAGAAACGGATGGCAACAGTTTTTGGCGCGACACCGTCAGGCCTCCTACCGCTCGATAGCTGGATTCAAGGTATGGATGCCCGGCTTCGTCGCTTCCACGCAGCCCCACTTACGCCGGTTTTGAGGCAGCGGGCAACCTGCGAGGCTTCAGCCTATTGCGCAGCGCTTGCTGAGCGGCACCTTATGAGAGGCTACTACGGACTGGGAATACTGCATCTTCATCGCGCGACGGACCTGTTAATGCTTCCGTTATGCGACGTCCACGGTGTTCTCGACTTCACCGCGTATGGTGGGAAATATGCCCATGGCTACGAGCCAACCGTTGGGGGAAACAGAATTACGATGATCAATTCGCTTCAAGCGGTAGCTGGGCGACTTGCAACGCATCCGACCCGTGACGCGGACTTTTATGACTTGAATAGTTGGCGAAATCTTTTGATGCAAACCCACTACATGAGCGATTTAGATGACGCACACGCGCGTGCGATTTTTGCAAAAATTCGCCCACATCTGGAGAGTCTCAGCGACTCTAACTGGCGCGATGCACGCACTACTTAGTCGGCCCTGCGAAACCCCACCAACCCGCATGAACACTAGCTTTTTTATATAAATCTTGTGCACCAAATCCCTCAAAAAACGTTAATGGTAGAGATACTTTCTGAGGGATTTGGTATGCAAGAAATCGACTTTTTCCGCAGCCGCATTGACGCCATGATCAATTTGAACGATCCCCTGGCGGTGCTGGCGACGCGCTTGCCGTGGAACCAGATCGAAACAGCGGTAGCAGCGAAGTTCGAGCACCAGAATCGCGCCGGAGAAATCCTCAAAGCCCAGGACATGTTCGGCACCACCGAGACCGTGATTGGCTCAGGTCGCTCTAACGCCGGACGGCCCAAGCTCCCCATACGCCTGATGGCCAGCCTGCTGTACCTCAAACACAGTTTCAACCTCAGCGACGAAGAGCTCGTTGTGCGCTGGAGCGAGAACATCCTGTGGCAATTTTTCAGTGGCATGGATTACTTTGAGCATCGGCTGCCCTGCGACGCCACGCAGATCGGGCGCTTTCGCCGCGACCTGGGCGAAGAAGGCCTGGAGTTGCTGCTCAAGGCCACCATCGACACGGCCGTTGCCATTGAGGCCGTCAAACCCAAAGACCTTGAGCGCGTGATTGTCGACACCACCGTGCAGGAAAAAGCCATCGCGCACCCGGTGGACAGCCGCCTGCTGGAGATCGCCCGTCACAAGGTGGTCAGCGCCGCCAAGCGCGCAGGCATCCAACTTAAACAGACTTTTGCCAAAGAGGGCAAAGCCTTGCGCTGGAAGGCTGGTGGCTACGCCCACGCCAAACAGTTCCGGCGCCTGCAAGGGGTGCTCAAACGCCAGCGCACAATGCTTGGCATCGTCATGCGCGAGGTGCAACGCAAAATGCAAGGCGTCGGCTTTGCGCCCGATCACCCCAAGGCCGTGAGCGATTTGTCGATGTGGCTTGAGCGCGCTGAACGCATCCGCACGCAACAGCGTCACAGCAAGAACAAGCTGTACGCGCTGCATGCGCCGGAGGTCGAGTGCATTGGCAAGGGGAAAGCTCGCAGGCCCTACGAATTCGGCGTCAAGAGCGCGGTGGTGGTCTCACACCAGCATGGCCTGATGCTGGGGGCGGGCACCTTCCCTGGCAACCCCTACGACGGCCACATCCTGAGCGCAGTGCTGGAGCAGGCGACAAATCTGACGCAGGACCTGGGCCTCAAGCTCAAGCACATCGTGGTCGATCTGGGGTTTCGGGGCGTGGACGCAGACAACCCGGGCGTGGAGATCATCCACCGGGGCAAATACAAGAGCCTGAGCACGCAGCAAAAGGGCTGGTTAAAACGAAGATCAGCGGTGGAGCCGGCCATTGGGCACCTGAAGTCCGATCACCGCATGGCTCGCTGCTGGTTGCAAGGTGCCTTGGGCGATGCGCTGCATTGCCTGAGCTGCGCTGCTGGCTACAACTTGCGTTGGCTGCTGCGGGCGATTGCCCGTCTGGGCATAGCGGCGGTTTTTTTGCGTCTGTGGCAGGCAGCGCTGTCGCAGCGACGCGCCATAGGAAGGTCATACAGTACGCTTGGGCGCGTGTGGATGGAGAGCTTGAGCAATGGGTCCAGTAGTGCGGTTGTCAAAAAAACGGTTTTTGGTCACGCCGTGCAGGGTACTTTTTGAAAATCGGATTTTGCATGGCCGACTACTTATCTCGAAGGTCTTTCCCTTACGGTGAAAGATATTATTGATGCAGATGGATCGCTTGCGACCGCAATACTGCCTGTGGCATATTGATCTTATTTTTTCCATCGCTCCATCTCGCTTAAGCCTCCACTAACGCGGAGGCCAGTTCAACTAATAGGTCTTCCTCCCGACGACTAACAAGATACGAAAGTCCACGGTGGACGTGCAGCACAAAGGTGTGACGTATTAAATCCTCGGTAATGCGCCTTCCTTCAGAGAGCAGGCGTACAGCCAAAAGGTTGTAGTACAGGGCATCTTGCCCACCAGTCAGTGTCCGCCAATCGATCTCGATGCCACCATTGAAAACAAAGTTTTCGTCGGGGGGGACTGAGGGATTGGCCAATGAAATACACAAGGCATGACGACAAATCGCATTGTTGTGCTCGATACCTGTTCGCCGCTTGAGGGTCACCAACTGGTTACGAGCAGCCGCGTTAAGTTTGATACGTTCCATCAGGCCACCTCGCTGGACGAAAAAGAGTGGATCGACGTACGTCCCGTTGCATCGTCGAAATCGAGCGTGTATTCGGCATTCGTGAAGGGTTTGAGCGCTTCGTACGCCAGGCCGTCGACTTCCTGGTCCGTTGACAAGACCACGACCTGGTGCGATACCGTCGCGAAAAACCGCTTGATAAGTGCAGATCGATGTTGCTGATCCAAGCGCGCCAGGGGCGTATCGACCACCACGGGAAATCGACCTTTGCGCTCTTTGATCAAAGCGCTGAGTACAGCAATTGCAAGCAATTGACGCTCGCCGGCAGACAGTCGGTCCATCGGCAGCTCTTGCCGTTTACCGTCCTCAATGGAAACCCGATAAGTAATTGGATCCACCAGCACCTTCGCAACCAGATTGCGCTTGCGAAGAAGATTTTGAAACTCAGTGGTAATCATTTCCGATAGCCACTGAGCTTTAGATGCGAGCAATCGCTCCTTGAAGACCATCAAGGTTTTTCGGGCCCGACTCGCCGCGTCCAGGCTCTTTGCTTCCAACGAACGATCGCGGAATTCTGTTCCCAACCTCTCCTGCGCGGCATTTAGTCGCACGCGGACATGACTGAGGTGGCTTTGCACTTCTTCCACGCGCTGGGTAATTCCAGCCAAATGGGCCTCAGAAGACGATGCTGTTTTCGAACGATCATGCAAGGCCTTGAGGATTCCTCCGATCTGTTCCTCAGCGGGAATCTGCCCAATGTGCTGCTCTGCTCGATCCAACTCTGCCTGCGCCTTCTCCAAGACATCCAGCTCATTGCGCAAACGCAATTTGCCATCCTGCAGCTGACGTTCAATATCCCTTGGTGCAGCGTCTTGTAGTGGAACGCCTACTGCGGAGCGGGCTGCGCTGTAGGTCCGCAAATCGTCTGAAAGGGCCTTGCGGAAGGCTTCCATTGCAGATTTCGGAACAGATGCAGGCAGTGCCGAGACTATCCGTTGATCCCGCTTCTTCAACTCCTGTCCCAGAAGCTTCGAGTGACGTACATGCTGATCCTGATCCCAGGCGCTGCGGTACTGAAGCCAAAGCTTGGAAAGCCATGCGATTGGAAGCACAGGATCAGACATTGCTTCGGCAAGGCTGACGCGAGCCGCTTCCGCGTCGCGCTTGCCGGCAACCACAGCATTCCGAATGGTCGCAGCCTGCTCGTAAGCGACAAGCCCACGACGCTGCGCGTCAGCAGTGAACTTGTCGAGTGTCCCTTGCGCCTGTTCGGCGGCGTTTCGCGCGGCGGCCTGCTCCTGGGACAGCATCTGCAGCTTTTCCTCAAGTTCTTTGACTTGGGAATCCCAGGAACTCAAATTAGCACGTGCAGCTTCGAATTCTGATGACGTGTTCTTATTTTTGAGTACAGCGCGTCGCTCAAGCGCCTTAAGGTCATTTCCGAGCGATTCGATGCCACCAATACCGAGAAAGACTTCGGTTGCCCGTTTGAGCAATTCGGGTAGGCGCTCTGGGTTCGCGAGGGCCTCAATCTTCTCGCCGTCGAACAGGAATAGCTGAACCAGCTCGGCCGGGAGGATGGACCCAATGAATTCGTCCCATGACTGCGAGAACTCTAGGTCTTTGCTGCCACCTTCATAGATCGTCAACTCTTCCCGCAAATCGTCAACTTTTCTGTGCCACTCGCGCCGCACGACGAGCTGTCGGTGCGAGCCGCCAATCTCAACGGTTACGCCGATTTCGACTACCGCGTTGCCGATTGCATCCTTACGTTGCAAACCAAGCAGTAACTGCTCATATTCGGACCGGCGCGAACCGCTGAGGGCTTTATGTCCATACAAGCCGATCTGCAAAGCGGTCAGTAGTGTCGTCTTGCCGCTACCGTTGAGTGCTTTGACAAGAATGACTGGTCGGGCACCACTGATGCTCAGATCAAGGGTTTGACGCTCGCGAAAGGGGCCGAGATTCTCGATAGAGATGTTTGATATTGTTATTTTTGCCATGAATCATGCAATTGATGCGGTCGCGTCTGAAGCATCTCCATCAGGCTCCTTGGAAGAAGTGGAGAGCGCGAATTCAAGAGCTTCGCTCTCGTTGCGGAATGCGTAGCGGTGAAGGACCTCTTCCAGTCGATCCAAGTGTTTGGACCGTTTGTGCGATTCGATGGTCTGAAATTGCACAGCCAGAAGGCTTCTGGTCAGTTTATAAAGTTCGTTGGCAGCTTCCGGATCGATCTCTTTAGCCACACCCTCCAAGAGGCCTAAATCCGTGGCATCAAGAGGCGCCTGCTCAAGTTCTTTGCCGGGGTAGCTGGCATCAAAGACCTCTGTGTATATCCGTGGTACCAGGTCTTCTATTTCGCCTTTATCTTCAACCCAAAGACGACGAATCTCATCAAGCTCCTCGATGGAAATCAGTTCTATCAACTGTGTCCCTTGCTTCTGGTCGGCGTTACGAACAACCCGTTGCGTCAACAAGAGTTCTCGAAGCAATTTAGCCCGGTGTTCCTGCGTATACGGACCGTGCACAAGGTCGCCGTGAAAAACGGTTAGCTTGCCATTCATGCGGCGAAAATCTCGCACTGAACGATCCTCGATAGCCAAGTGCTTGTTGCGAAAATCCAAAATGGGTTGCATCCACTGTTTCTGCTCATCGTTTTGGATCATCGCCTGCATAGACTTGTCTTGCGTCACCATGGTGCAAACATAGCAGCCGAAGCGACTGTCGCCGCAGCTTGGAGTGGAGGTGTCGACGACGATGGGGCATTCCGCGTCGGGAGTCGCACCACGGTAGATGCTGAACAGCTCCTGATTGTCGATACCCCAAGGGTTCGCTTGCGTGACCAAATACTCCCAAACATTGTCGCTAGACCAGCTTTCGATAGGCGGGTAAACCCAAACGCGTGAGAGACGCGGATCCTTATTTTTGCTTAGACGCGCGCGAGTGCTGTCCTTGTACTGATCCATCACCTTGTCACGAGCCTGGCTCTCGCCGCGACGTTGACCCAGAACGAGGATTGCTTCTCCGTAGTTCTCGGACAACTCCTGGATGAACTTCGTAGATGCGCTAATTTTGAGACGATCAGTACACCAGCGAAATTTTGGTCGTGGCGCCGGATAACCTCTGCCGATCAAATTCACCCAGAATCGATTTTCTACTGATGGCGTGAGCCGGTGCGCCGTGATGGGTAGCCCCTGCTGGCTCGCGGAAATGCCAATCCGTAGCAGGGATGTTTCAACCCATGCCGCAATGACAGGGTTCTCTACTAACGTATCAGTGCTGATTACGTGAACAGGTTTGATGCGTTTTTCTGGCGGAAGCGATGCAACAGCTGTCCAAATCAACTGCAAGGATGCAGTCGAATCCTTACCACCGCTGTAGCCAACGATCCACGGGATCGTGTCGGACAGATACAGTTCTCGTATCTCATCCACGATTTGTTCAAAGGGAGTGCTCATATTCGCTTCCGTTAAGTGCTTCTTCGAGGGCCACGCGCAGCCGCCCAAGCAGCTTCAGCGGTACTCTCGTCAGGCGTTAGTTTGAGACCTAATACGCGCTTTATCTCATTGCACGTCAATGTAATGTTTTGGCCTGACTTGGCCATGGCCCCGCCGACCATGGCACGGCCTTCCCACGTTGCCGCATTTTTTCTAGACCAATCCACGTTACGCAGCCGCTTGAGGCGCTTTGCACGCTCCGCAGCTGTTAACTGGTACAGCGCACGACCAGCACGACCTAAGGCTTGCAGCACGATGGCATGCGAATGGATGAAGTCTCGCCGCAGTTCGCCCGAAGTCATTTTCGATTGACGCACGTAAGTCCATTCAGGAATCTGTTCGCCAACAGACTCCCAGAATTCGAGACACTTCTTGCTGGCCGTCTGAAAATCGTCAAACTCTTTCTCTGTCAACAGCTCCGACGTTGCAAAGTTGACGGCGCTGAGTGTAAACAGCTTGCGCGATCGGGGAGACAAAGATGACCGCTCTGTCTCGATCAAGTTCATGAACACCGATGAAGTAAGACTCAGGTGTCGGGCAAGACTCGCTGCGACGCTACGATGGTCATAGAGCACGCCAAGCGAAGCCGATGGCTTGACCGCGTATCGGTTGAGGTCGGCAAACATCTGTTGGCACCGTTCGAGACCACGGTCCAGGAAGAATACGACCGCTATCGTCTCCTCACCTAGTTCCGGGGTTGTCTCCAAGGCCTGAACGATCGCAGCACGACGGTGCTGACCGTCGTTGACGATGAACTTCGCGTCCATAGACACGGTCAAAGCACCCATGCGAAAGTTGGCTGGACCATCTGGACCCACAGGGTCGAAACTAATCGTCCCGTCGATGGAAACCGTGATGGCCGAGAAGGTGTAACTAGCCTTGTTCTCGATGATGTAGCGGGCAATGTCCGGGACGCGCGCCTTGTTCAACGTACGTTGCGCGCGGAGCTCCGGCACCAATTCTTCCTCATCGAAGGTAAACAGGCGCGGCAACAGGCGAAGCGGGCACATGGAAACGTAGTATTCACGTCCCGCTTGTACGCCTCGAATCGCCGGAAATACATAAGAAAAATTTTCAGCCATTGGGTTATTAATGTAGCATGTTTGTATGTTTATAAACAAACGTATGTCATCTGCTGAATTGCCCGTTTTGGTGGCATTGAAGCGCCTACCGGAAAATGTGAAAAGGTCGGGCTGGTCAGTGCTTCTGATAGTCAGCCTGAACTGCAAGCGCGAGCTCCAAGAACGGTATTCCACGCCATGAACGAAGCGACCGTGGTTTTCTCGCGCAAGGGGTTGTTCAAAACTTCAATTACCGCTCGCGACGTGCGCAGTCGCGAACATGCTCGCAAGCTTTGGCCGCTGGTTACGCCCGATGCCGGTAGACAACTTCTTACATGGGTGAGACCTTCTTTTCAAGGGGGTAAGTTGCGCCGCCATTCGCACTTTCGTCGCTTGCCTGTCGGGGCGGGCTACGACGTCAAAGCACACTTTGAGGGCGAAGAGGCTGATCGCTGGAGGGCTTCGCAGGAAAGTTCAGCGCATCGCAAGGCCAAAGAACTGATTGCCGCCGAACTGTCGCAGCGACTCACTGACGGCCTCGCTCTGCCATGGGCTTTCAAAGATCCAGACGCGTCCGACTACCCGCTGGAAGGCAACTTGCTGCTCGGAGCAGATCGAGTTGTAGTGGAGATGCCTCTCAAGACTCCATTCGGCAGTAGCTTTCGACTGGACCTCGCGGTGGTCGGGCCGCCCGTGGAAAAGACGGAGGTCGTGCTTGGCGGCATCGAAATAGAAATGAGCCATGCGTTCGACGGTCGGAAGGCGTTGATCGGAAAGTCGCTCGGTTTTCCGCTGATTTCAATCGACATAAGCGACATGGATATTGCTGAGATAACACCTGAGTGGGCGCACTGTGCGCTCAGCGCGACTACGCGCAGCCACGACCAGGGGCGCCGTCAGACCTACATATATCTGCACGATTTGCTGTACCCGCTCCACGCACAGCTACCAGCCTTTCTCGACAGCGAACAGCGACATCAGTTTTTGATTTTTGCTGACGATAAAACACTGACCAAACTTGTGCAGTGGTTCAATCGTCTCGCGCAAAGTTTGAAGTATGCCCACGGTGCGATTGCTATTGCCCTGGTCAGCGGAAAAAGCGAACAGGCCCGAAAAATGCTCGACCATGCGGGTGCCGTGGCGGGACCCGATTGGCGCTTGTTTAATGACCATCAGTGCCTGCGTCTGACTGTGCCGCGTCCCAAAGGTTTGGCGGATCTGCAATCGCACTTGTTCCACATGACAGTTGCCAGGTTATTGCTCTCGCACGCGAATGCTCTTGTCGGCTACAAGTACTGCAATGGCGGTCTGAACTATGACCCCGCGCAGGACATCTGGATTGCGCATCGCTGGCACGTAGAGGAGCGGATCCATACCCAGCATCGGGTGCTTCCGAAGCGCTTGGCAGAACCGCTGAATCGAATGATGCAGGTCGTAGCGGACCTGCAAAGGGTGGTGCAGTCTGATGCGCGCCCCTAGCAAAAAACCTGATCCACACGTAACCCGAGCAGAGTGCTCCAGTGGCATACCTGTCGCGAGGTTTCAGCCGGGGCTGAAGCTCACTGCGCAGAATGCCAAGTTCGCGGGCGTAGTGCCGTAAATTCGGATCGTAGATGGCCCTCCGTGGTTCGATAGCCCGGAATGCGGAGGGTTCTAGTCGTCCCGAACGTTCTTAAGGTAACTTCTTCTCCTTGCTGCCCGAGCCAACCTTCAACTATTCTCCCTCACCTTCTTCTTCATAGGGGCGAGTGACAAACGCGCTAGCTCTTCGTCCCGGCAGCCGCCGGCGGGCTCGCGGGCTGCGCCCCGCGCCACGTGCCGAGTCACGGCCATGCGGCTTTGATCCCTGACGCCTCCGGCCTTCTCTATGTTTCAGGCCTGCGCGCTGCGCTTGCCCATGCGTGCCTTCGTTGAAGGTGGGTTGGGCGGTCTTGCTGTGTCCCTTTACCGTACCACGGCGTGCTCGCCGTCAAGGGCTACGCGCCTCTGGCGCTTGCGGCCCGTGGCCGTCTGCGACCCCTGACTGCTTGCGCTGCGCCGTGCTGGCGTCGGTTCCGGGCAATTCCGCCCGAGTAACCGGAGAGCAATCATGAACGACAAATCACACGTTTCGCTAGAACAACACGCCTGTCTGGTGTGCGGCATCGCCTATGACACCGGCAGCATTCTGCTCGACAAGCGCCTGCGCGCGAGTCTGGAGCGCCACACGACGACGGGCTGGGGCCTGTGCGCCGAACACCAGAAGCTATCCGATGACGGCTTTGTCGCGCTGGTCGAATGTGACCCACAGCGCAGTGGCAAGGCTTCAGGCGCAGATCGTTTGAAGCCGGAACAAGCTTATCGAACAGGTCGACTGGCTCACCTGAAACGCGACATGTTCGCCGCCGTGTTCAACGTACCGATCGCAGCCGATCAAGCCTGCGTTTTCGTCGAACCCGGCGTGATTGAGCAGCTTCAGACGATGGTGGCACCGGCGTCAGATTGATCGCTTGATGTAAGCATCCAGTGCGCCGTTCCCGCTGACTACGGGGACGGTGCTCTTTTTGCTGCGCCTGATGTCGACTCCTCCGGCCCTGCGGAACTGCGCGCAGCGCTTGCCTCCAGGGGATCGGCTGGTCAGCCCATCCCCGCCGCACTCCGTTTGGCGCCCCTGCAATGCCGCCGAACAGGCGTTGCCTGATCGACCAGTTCTTCATGCTCATTTCGCGCGATGCGCTTGGTGCACCTCCAGCCAGGCGTGCCCCTGTTGGCAGGCACACGCAGGGGCGCTTGCCGCGCGGCGTGGGTCCGGCGCGCAAGTGCTTATTGGATCTGTCGTAGGCCGGTCATCCGTCTTTCCTCTCCTTCATCGCTGGTCCCGCGACCGTAGCCGACGGGGCCTGGCCGTCAAGGCGCGCAGGGCCGTGTCCTCGCCTGCGGCTGCGGGCCGCACCCACCCTGCGCTTGTTTCCTTGACAGCCAGTCCCCGCCGGTCCGGTTGTTCGCGGGCGATGAACTCAGGAAAGACGGCGGCAAGGACGACCAGCCCAGGTCACTGCGCCGAACCCACCAAAGCCCACACCGGGCTCCGAATCTTGGAATCCGGTCAGTTTTGGAAACAACAGGAGGGCCGTGCATGCAAACTGACAGAACGTGAATCGACACCGGATTTTCTTCATTCCTTTTCAATTTTTTTCTCTTTCAACGTCCCAAAGGGACAGGAGCTATCACCATGAACACCGTTACCCTTCAAGAAACCAATGCCATCGCCGCAGCCGTTACAGTCGCCACAGGCGGTGCTGCCGCCGTCGCAGCTTCGCAGGAATTGTTGCTGATTCCGCTGTCGCGGCTGCGGCCGTCGAGTCGCAACGTGCGCAAGAGCGGCGGCGCGTCGATTCCTGAACTCGCGTCAAGCATCGCGCGCGTCGGCTTGCTGCAAAACCTCACTGTGGTGGCCGCACCCGATGGCGAACACTACGAAGTCGTCGCGGGTCGGCGGCGGCTGGCAGCGTTGAAACTGCTGGTCAAGCGCCGCAAGCTGGCGAAAGACCATGCGGTGCATTGCCTGCTTGTGCCAGACGATGCGGCCCGTACCGTCAGCCTGACCGAGAACGTGCAGCGCGAGGCCATGTCGCCCATTGAGGAACTGTTCGCATGGAAAGACCTCGCCGCCGAAGGGAGACCCGTGGAAGACATTGCCGCTGATTTTGGCGTGACACCCTTGGTGGTGCAGCGGCGCTTAAAGCTTGCCAATGTCTCGCCCAGACTGTTGGCGGACTTCGAGACGCAGGCCGTGACGCTGGAGCAATTGATGGCGCTGGCCATCACCGACGACCACGCCGCCCAGGAAGCGGCGTTCTACGACTCGCCGCAGTGGCAACGCAACCCGGAAGCGCTGCGCGATCACCTGACCAGCGAAGAAATCGACGCCAGCCGCGATGCGGTGGCACGCTTCGTAGGGCAAGATGCCTACGAGCAGGCTGGCGGCGGCATTCGCCGCGACCTGTTCGCGGATGAGAGGAATGGCATTTTTCTGACGGATGGTGCGCTGCTGGAGTCACTGGCGCGGGACAAGCTTGCCTCAACGGTCGAGCAAGTACAGGCGGAGGGCTGGGCATGGGTGGATGCCGCCCCGCGTGCCACGTCTGCCGACCTGTACCAGTTTCAGCGGGCGTGCAGCACGCGCCGCGAACCCAACAAGCTCGAAGCCAAGCGCATTGCCAAGCTGGAAGCACAGCAAGCCAAGCTGCAAGACCGCGTCGATGACGAGAACGAAGACATGACGGACGAGCAGGCCCAGGCGCTGCACACCGAAATGGACGAGTTGAGCAACGAACTGGAAACCATAGAGCGCGGGTTGATCGAGTACCCACCCGCCGTGCTGACGCTGGCCGGGGCCGTGGTGTCGGTCGATCATGCGGGTGCCGTCGTGGTGCATCGTGGGTTGCTGCGGGAAGAGCAGGCCAAGGCGCTGCGAACGCAGGAACAGCAGGAATCCGGTACGGCGGGTAATGGTAACGGCCCGGATGCGGGTGCTGCCGAACCAGCCAAGCTCGGCATTTCGGAGAAGCTGGCGAAGCGGCTGAGTGCGCATCGCACGGCAGCCTTGCAGGCAGAAGTGGCGCGGCATCCGTCGATTGCACTGGTGGCCGTGGTGCATAGGTTGGCGTTGCGCGTGGTTGTTGATGCCCACCGCCTGGAGGGGTCGCCGGTCAATATCAGCGCTTCGCCGCAGGATGGACTCGGATTGCATGCGCCGGATATCGCTGAGTCGCCCGCTGCCATCGGTATGGTCGAAGTCAGGCAGGCTTGGACAGACCGCCTGCCCAAAGACCCGGACGCGCTGTTTGCCGAATTGTTGGCATTCCCGCAACCGGAACTGCTGTCTCTGTTGGCAGTGTGTGTCGCTTCAACGGTTGGCGCTGTGACCACTGGGGAAAGCGACACGCCCGCTGTCTTGCTGGCGCAGGCGGTGGAACTGGATATGCACGACTGGTGGACACCAACGGCGGCGGGTTACTTCGCGCACGTCTCCAAGGCCAAGACGCTGGAAGCGGTGCAGGTGTTCGCGCCCGAGCAGGTCAACCGGCTGGCCAAGCTCAAGAAGGCCGAGATTGCGAGTGAGGCCGAACGGCTGGCAGTGGGTACGGCATGGCTGCCGGTGATGTTCCAGAAAGCGGCGGCGGTAGTGGCCGAAGTGCAGACCGTATCGGAGACGGCGACTGGCGGTGAAGCCGGCGACGATGCCGAGGTGGTGGACCGTGAGGGCATGCACGCGGTGGCATAAGCATGATGCCCCGGCCTTGGCCGGGGTTTTGCGACGGGCGACAGACTCTCCATGGGGAGAGTGGGGTGCCTGGCGGCGCAAGGCCGGTGCTCAAAAAGGGACGTCAAGCCAGTCGTGGCCGGAACGCTCCCATGCGGGACCAACCACGTCCCCGCCAGACTTGACACCCCTTTGCCGCCTGGCTTATCCCCCGAGTCCCTGCACGGTGCTGCGCGCCCTGCAGAAGGCAGAACAGACAGAACAGGCCAGACTACCGTCGCCCTGCGACTGCCTGCACGGTGTTGGGCCCGCTGCGCGTGGTCGGAGTACCAGCTACGCTGGTGTACGCCCTGATGGATTGGTCGCGTGATGCCATCGCGCGAGGATCAAAAGTTGTTTCGGTGATGACGTGTTTTGCGGATTTACCGGAACGGATCACCTTCGACAACCTTTCCCCAAATTCCCATGAACCATCAAGGCATCAGCGAAATATTCTTTGAAGAAATCTACAGCGTGCCGCCTGAGCAGACGGCACGGGCATTGTTTGCGAGGCTGCCGCATGGCAGCGACTATGCAGAAAGGCTGATCGAATGCCTGGCGACCGGGTATCTGGTCGCAGTGGTTGAATCTATCTGCATCCGGGAAATGCAGCGGCATGTAGACGCTGCCACTGAAGTCGTGGTGGGTCGGACCATCCAGATGGAGCACAAGGGGCCGATTCCACCGGGATCGTCGCTGAAGTTGCGTGGATGGGTCGAACGACTTGGAGAGCGGAGCGCGACGTTTTGCGTTCAGGCTTCTGATGCGCATGAGGTCGTTTGCGAGAGTTCCGTCACGCTGGTGGCTGTGCAGCGGGCTTTGATGGAGTCTCGGATTGTAGCGAAAGTTGAGGCACTTGTGGTTAGCCCTGCTGGGGATTCTGTGGGCGGCGCGCGCGACAAGTGTGCCGCGCGCGTTTTGACTTCCAGCAGCCAGAAAGCAGAAACGTCTTGAACACGCCCCGCCGCAAGGCGGGGCATCTGAGTGTGACTCCCTGTGCTGCGCCAGATTTTGCAATGTTGCACCGTCCTCAATCATGATGGGCTGGCCGCCACGAACGACGGTGAGTCTCCGACAAGCCATCCGCCATGCCCGAACTGACCACGCTGAGACCGATCCAGTCGGCACCAATGTGGTGGGCTATTCATCCTTGCTGCTGCTGCTGCGGAGCGGACCTGGACTGCGTCTGGGTACGTGCCGGGATACGTCTTCACGGTGATGGTGCCTGGGCCATGCGTCCTTTAGGTGCAGGATCGCACCCACAGCGGCCTTGTATTTGTCGTGAATCCTGGCGCGGGCACGGCTTCGCCTCGGGCTTGTTCGCTGCAACCGTTCGGCCCAAACAATTTCCCCGTCGCTGCGCGCCTTCCTCGCGAAACAAATTCTTTGTGCCTACCGGTCCTTCACTACGTTGCGGCCTCATCCGAGGTGCAGCGCGCCCGGACCCGCACCCATCGGATCACGCCAAGGCCGCAATGGTTGCGACCTGGTTAACTTCTAAAGGACTTCATCATGTCAAACATCGGCAACTTCACCGCACAAGGCGACAGCTTCACCGGCAGTGTTCGCACCCTGACGCTCAACGTCAAGGTCAAATTCGTTCCCAACACCAAGGAGAGCGACAACGCCCCGGACTACCGCATCGTCGCAGGCACTTTTGAGATCGGTGCGGCGTGGAAGAAAGTCAGCAAGGCGGACCGGCCCTACCTGTCGGCGACCCTGGATGATCCGTCGTTCCCGGCGACCATCTACGCCCGACTGGTCGAAGCCGAGGACGGCACGCACAACCTGATCTGGTCGCGCAGCAAGGGCGACTGAACGTCGCCCTGACGCCCCGCCCTGCGGCGGGGCGTTTTATGAACCCCGGTAAGTGAGTGGCCCGCGCCTGTTGCGGGCCTTTTTACGGTTGCCCTGTTTTGTTGATTGACGGGTTTGCGGGTGTACGGATTGGCTCAGATCAGTAAATCCGGATTCGTGCATGGGCACAGAGCCGCTTTTACGAATGTACGGTTCTGTAGGTTTACGCAGATGCGTGAAGGTGGTTTCGTGCTTCTGCGGTTTTGAACAAAGACGCATTGCAGATTCCACGGATTTCTGTGCGTCTCCCGGCAAGCCGGGTCGCGCTGTCGTGCTGTGCATCGAGCCACCGATGGCGTCTCGCCCCTTTGGGCTTCCATCCCTGACGCCTGCGCGCTTCGCTTGCCCTCCGGTGGACCGGCTATCAGCCCGTCCCCGCCGCGCGGTGCTTGGCGCCCCTGCAAGTCCGCCGAACAGGCGGTGCCTGATCGGCCTTCGATTTCGACACATGGATTCCGGACTGCCTTGGGGCTCTGCGAAGTCGCCGGTGTTCATGGTGGCGCACTCCCTATTTGACCTGGCCGCAATCCCGACCGGATAGGCAGCGCAGCTTGGCGCACGCCGCACGCCCGTCAACCCCCAGCCCGCACCGACCGAGTCGGGGGTGTGACGGCCGCGCTATGCGCGTACGCCTGAATCGCAGCGCTCCGATCGGGAGCGTCCATTTCAAGGAGTTGCGATCATGAACCTTATTTCCGACGAATTACGTGCGCAGTTGCTGGCCAACGGCCGACAATCCCTCACAGACGAGGGCTTTGACCCACTGCCCGTGGTCAAACTGTTCACGCCTGATGCAGGTGCGACCTGGCTGCTGACCGATATTGATCCAGGCGATGAAGATCATGCCTTTGGACTATGCGACCTGGGTCTTGGCTTTCCTGAGCTGGGCTATGTGAGCTTGGCTGAATTGGCCACTGTGCGGGGGCATTTGGGCCTTCTGGTGGAGCTGGACCTGCACTTCACGGCCTCGAAGTCGATCAGTGCGTATGCACGTGAGGCCCGATTGGCGGGACGCATCGTGACGTAGTGGTCCAGCAGGCGCTGCCGCTGGGCAGCGCCTTTACTTCTCCTGCTGGACTTGGATGCCTGCCAGCTCGCGCTGCACGCGCTCGAACAACTTGTCCGCGCCCTTGCCGTCGCCGACATAGGCCAACGTCATCAACGTGAGCGGATGCACCTCCAGAACCTCGCACAATTCGGCGACCTTGTTCAGGGTCGGGCTTTTCAAGCCGCGTTCCAGCGAGCTCAAGTACGTGCGGCTCGACACGTCAGAAAACGACTCCTGGCTGAGACCACGGGCTTTTCTGACTTGTTTGAGAGCCGCAGGGAATGAGTTTTTCAGTGTCATGCGTTCGTTTTGAAGGGAACGTCGATGACACCTGAATGCATCTCATAGGGCTACAATCTATAGTGTTCATTTGAAGCTTACAGAGACTTCAATGTGAATGTATTTGCATTTCTGTGCAAAACAGTTTCTACTGAGAACAACATTTCCTTACACCCGGTCCCTCATCTATGCGAAACCATGCTTTCGCGTTTTTCCCGCCCTAGGTTGCCTCGCTCTGCTGCATAGCGAAACACTCAAAGGAAGCGATCATGACCATCACTGACGAACAACGCACGCAAATGCTGGCCAACGGCGCAGCCCGCGCGCGCGGCGAAGCGATCGATCCGTATCCAGTAGTCAAGCTCCACACCCTGGATGCCGGTGCAGTCTGGCTGCTGGTGAGTCTGGATGCAGATGGCGATCAGGCCTATGGGCTATGCGATGCGGGCACCGGATTTCCAGAGCTGGGGACCGTAAGCCTGTCCGCATTGGAAGGTGTACACGGGCCGCGTGGCATGCGCATCGTGGCCGATACGCATTTCAAACCACGCCAATCGCTGTCGGCTTATGCGGTTGAGGCGATGCGGGATGGGTCGATCAACGACTGACCCTTGCCGATGGTGGGAGGCAGGCTCACAAAAGCCAACGCATGTTACCCGGACGGTTACACGCTTTGATCCAATTCATGGCACCCTCCCCGGAAATACCAAAGGGAGCCATCGCAATGACGATCCATCACGACTCTGCCGACTTCTCCGCGCCTTGGCGCGCTGCGGCAGCGTATCTCTACACGCTGGACCTGGACGGTCCAGCGCTTGCGTGGGAATATCTGAGACGCCACGCAGGCTACCGGGCCGACTGGCTCAGTGGTCAACGCCGTGCTTCACGCGGTTCAGCGTCCCAATGGGGGTTGAAGAGTAGCCGAAGACCCACGGCTCGATGCTCGCCAGGCACACCCGCTTTGGACCGCAGCGGCTGACGCGCTGCTGCACGTGCGTGCGGCTTTCACGCACGATTCAACCTCTGGTTTGACCTTCGATCTCTGGAAGATTCCTGGTCGCAAGTACCTGTCGCATGCAGGCTCGCAACTGAACATCAGGGCGGAACACGGATCGAACCGTTTGCGGGTCTCACTGTCCACGGAACTACAGCACGGCACAGCCTATGGCTTGACAGTGCCGCTTGATGCCCAGCTGCGCACTCGATTGACGGGGTACCAGGCACAGGCCAATGCCATCCAGGGCCAATGGCCTCCTGTGGCGGCAAAGAAAGTCACGCGTGCTTCTCTGCTGCATCTGTACGCCCTGCAGGCGCTCGATGCATCGCAGGCCGGCGCTCACCATCGCGACATTGCCGGCGCACTGTTCGGTCTTGATGCCGTGCGCAAGCGCTGGACAGCTGATAGTGAGTTACGCGCGCAAGTTCGCCACCTCCTGACCCGTGCCGAGGGTTTGATGCGCGGCGGTTATCTGGCTTTAGCAGGGGTACGCCAGCAGCATGTCAGCGCCCCCGGAGACGAACCCGCGCACTGAATCTCTCCCTTCGCAGTTAGCCTGGCTTTCCTGAGACTCCCTCCATCTGGCGGCATTTCGCTGCCGAGCGATGACCGTCGATGGAGGCCTTCATGGCAACTGCGAATTCCCTGCCTTTGCTTCCCTTACCCCCGGCTGCGCAGCCGTCTGCTGCAGCACCCGGCAATCCCGAGTTCCTGACAAATGACGAGGCCGCAGCCTTTCTGCGTCTCTCGCCGCGCACGCTGGAGAAGCAACGCGTTCTCGGCGGTGGCCCGCGTTACCGGAAGTTCGGCGCGCGTGTGCTCTACGCAGTTGGCGACCTGCGCACCTGGGCCGACGGCCGTGCTTACGGCATGACCTCCGATCCCGGCAGCCCGCAGCGGGCCTCTGTGCGCTGATTCGGTGCGAGATTCACGAACAGGACGGTGGCCATGGTCAAGCCTTTGAGTGAACGCGAACAGCTGATGCTGTTCCGTGCGTTGCCAGGTGGTGACATGGCCCCGCGCGATGCGCAGGACCTGATGGCCTACCCGTTCTTCTCGCTGGCCAAGTCCCGCCGGGTGGTGCCGATCCGCTTCGAGGCCGGTGGGGTGACCTTGACGGTCGAGGGCGTCCCGGAACATGGCATTGCAACCATCTGGGACGCCGACGTGCTGATCTGGGCAGCCAGTCACATCGTGCAGGCGCGCGATCAGGGCTTGCGCACCTCGCGCCTGATGGCCGCGACGCCGCACGAGATCCTGACTTTTGTGCAGCGCGGCACCGGTTTCAAGGACTATTTGATGCTCAAGGCCGCGCTGGATCGACTTCAGTCCACTACGGTGGCTACCTCCATTCGCCAGCCCGCCGGGCGGCGCATGCACCGCTTCTCCTGGATCAATGAATGGAAGGAACTGCCCGGTGCCCGTGGCCGGGCCTACGGCATTGAGCTGATCCTGGCCGACTGGTTCTATGCCGGTGTGATGGACGATGCCCTGGTCCTGACCCTGGACCCGGCGTACTTCAAGCTCACCGGTGGCTTCGAGCGCTGGCTGTACCGCTTGGTGCGCAAGCATGGCGGGCGACAAGTCGAGGGCTGGCGCTTCAACCTGCGCCACCTTCATTTGAAGTCGGGCAGCTTGCAGCGCTATGCCGACTTCGCCGTTCAGTTGCGGCGGTTGGTACACCGGCAGTCTCTGCCAGGTTACTGGCTTTCGCTTGAGCACGTGGGCGGCACTGAATGGCTTCGATTCCGCTGCTGGTCAGTTCCACCGCAGCCCGACTTATCCACAGGCGCTGTTGACAAGTCGGTGAACAAGCTGTGTCCGGACTCGGGAATCACCCGCACGACATTCGGGGAATCGCCCGCAAACGACACGGGTAATCACACGTGCGCATCAGCCGCCAGCCCACGCCCAGCAACGGTTTCGGACCTCCTTAACTAATCTAACTAAAGACATAACTATGGATAAAAGAGGAAACACCGCTGCCCAAAAAACGGGCAGTGCTTCATCCGGCGCCGATGAAAACCGTTTATCAGAAGCAAAAACAAAAGCGGAAACCAAGCCCGGCAAGGTGATCGCGTTGCTCAACCAGAAAGGAGGTGCAGGCAAGACCACGCTGGCCACGCACCTCGCAGGAGCGTTTGTCATGCAGGGGCAGCGCGTGACATTGCTCGATGCCGATCCCCAAGGGTCTGCCCTGGATTGGGCGCAGCGGCGCGCGCAAAGCGGTCACGGTCGCCTGTACGGCGTGTTTGGCCTGGCGCGGGAGTCTTTGCACCAGGAGGCACCGCAAATCGCCTTGCAGGCTGATTTCGTCGTGATTGATGGACCACCTCGGGTCGCGGCGCTCGCGCGCTCTGCGCTGCTGGCCGCCGACCTGGTGCTGATTCCGGTACAGCCCAGTGCCTATGACGTCTGGGCCAGCCATGAAATGGTGCAGCTCATTACCGAGGCGCGGGTATTCCGGCCGCAACTTCGCGCGGCCTTTGTGATCAACCGGCGTGTTGTGGGTACGGTGATCGGGCGCGAGGCGCGTGCTGCGCTCGCCGACCAGCCGTTTCCGGCGTTGCAAGTGGAAGTCTCACAGCGCATTGTGTTTGCCGACAGTGTGGCTGCGGGCCGACTGGCGTTTGAGGTGGCACCAAACTGCGCCGCCGCGCGCGAAATCGCGGCGCTAGCGCAAGCGGTGCGGGAGATGTTGCTATGACCAAATCACAGCCGTCCAATTCGCAGCGACGGGCACCGATTGGCAGTAGGCCCGGTGCCGATCCAGCATCTGCCTGGGTGCAGCAGGTCGATGCGGTCATTGCAATCGGAAAGGCATCGGTCTACACCGCACGGCTCACCATTGATGTCACGCCCGTGCTGCGCGGGCGTATCAAGGTTGTGGCGTTCCAGCGTGGCGTCACTGCTGTTGAGATGTTGCGCGACCTGCTGGAGCGTGAGTTTCCGGAGGGTACGCCATGATCCAGCCCCGCATGCGAGAAGTAGTACAGACGATGCAGCCTGAATTACCAGCGCGCAGACCCGCACCGATGCAGGTTTCGCTGGCGTTCGTCGAGCATCGGGTGAACGTGTGGCTGCGCTTCGGCAGGCCAGTGCGCGAGATCGTTCTGAATCGCTGGCGTCGCGTCGCGGTGTTCGAACTTGGCGCGGTCTGCTGCCGCGTGAAGTGGATTGCCAATGATTACGGCACAGCACTCTGGCAGTTGATGGTGCTGCAGGCACCCTTGCCATTCGACGGCGCACAGCGCATCTCGGGGGTGGTGCCGGGCGCGCGCATTTTGCTGCGTGCCGATGGCGAACGGCAGGTCAAGGCGGTGCTTGCCGTGATTGATGCCATTGAGCAGTCGGGCATCGATCCGTGTACGGCGGCCGTGACGTATTGGCGCACCGTCGGTAACCGGCTGGCTGCACGCCAGACGTTGCCAGAGTACACGGTCGAGCGGCATGCGGCGCACATTGCGCGTGGAGCGCTGCAATGAAACGGGCTGCGGTGATTCTCTGCATGGACATCGGCCTGGCGGCACTGCTCATGCCACTGGCCATCCCAAACCGTGTACAGCTGGTCTACAACCCCAGCGACAGCGTGCCGCGCGGCTGGTACCGCATCGGGAAGATTGATTCGCTGCAGGTCGGCAGCATCGTGTTGGCCCGACTTCCTGTACCGGCTGCTGCGTTGGCGGCGCAGCGTGACTACCTGCCAGCGGGCATCCCCTTGCTCAAGCGCATTGGCGCCATGGCACCGCAACGGGTGTGCTTGGTCGGCACGTCGGTACGCATTGACGATGTGGTTGAGGCCGCCGTGATGCGTGCCGATGAGCGAGGTCGTTCACTGCTTGCCTGGCAGCAGTGCCGACGCCTGGCGCACGGTGAACTGTTTCTCTTGAGCAATACCAATCCGGCGTCGTTCGACAGTCGCTACTTCGGTCCCATCCGCGTATCGGAGGTGATTGGTAGTGCGCAGCCGATTTGGACCTGGAGCACGCCATGAACATGCTTTCTATCGTGCAGATGCCTTGTCGCCAGCGTGCAGCGCGAGCTGCACAGGCGCTGCCTGTTTGGCAGCGCTGCAAGCACCGCATGCGGCTGGCGTGGACTCGGAGCCGGGCAGGAAGTCGGAGGCTTCAGGGACCGGTGAAGAGAGAGGGCAAGATAAAAGGGCCGGCACGTGCCGGGCCGCAAAGCCAGTCTGCACATGGGTTGGGCGCGGCACAGCGGCTTGCAGCCTGTGTGCCGTCACAGAACTCAAACCCGCAGGGCATCAGGGCTGGCCGCGTGCCGCCTTGGATGCGGTGTGCTTGCCTACGATGGAGCTTGTGCCATGGCATCGCGTGACGATGACCGTTTCAGGGTCAAACCAGGTGCGCCCAAAGGCCGTGATGACGGGGGTAGTGGGCAACGCGCACAGCGCTTCGTCTCGCAGGTTCTGAAGCAGGTCTCGAAGTCCGGTGCGAAAGCTTTCGGCGTGGGTGGTGTCCGACCTGCATCGACTTTTGGTCGGGGGCGCGTCGCGGCTGGCAGGGCGGGGCAGACGCTGGCGGTGACTGCCCGACGGGTGGTCATCAAGTCCCGGTATGTGGTGCTGAAGAAGGCGGGGGCCACATCTGTTTCAACGCACCTGCGTTACATCGAGCGTGACGGTGTGACGCGCGACGGAGAGAAGGGGCAGGCCTACGGGCCAGAGACCGACACGGCTGACCTCAAGGCCTTCGAGGAGCGCGGCAAAGGTGATCGCCACCAGTTCCGCTTCATTGTATCGGTGGAGGATGCCGGGGAGCTGGAAGACCTGCGCGGCTATACGCGCGAGTTCATGCGGCGCATGACCACTGACCTGGAAACCCAGCTGGACTGGGTGGCTGTTGACCACTGGGATACGGATAACCCGCACACGCATATCGTGCTGCGCGGGCGCGCAGGGGAGGGTAAAGGAAAGGGCCAGGATCTGGTGATTGCGCCGGACTACATGGCGCATGGCATGCGCATGCGGGCCAGCGAACTGGCGACCGAATGGCTGGGGCCACGCACCGAGCTGGAAATTCGGCAGGGATTGCTGCGGGAGGTTGAGCAGGAGCGGCTGACGAGCTTGGACCGGGCGCTGCTGCGACAGGCTACCGTGGATATCGTGGACTTGACCCAGCAACCCAAGGATCGACAACGCCAGACACTTCTTCGTGCACGGCTGCAGCGGTTGGAGGCGATGGAGTTGGTTGAGCACATGGATGCGAACCGCTGGAGGCTGTCTCCAAACATGGAGCAGACGTTGACCGCCATGGGTGAGCGTGGCGACATCCTGCGGGCTATGCACAAGGCTTTGAAGGGACAGCAACGGGAGTTGGTGTTGGGAACGGAACTGGCAACACCTGTGATCGGTCGCATCGCAGCCAAGGGACTGGCTGACGAGTTGAATGACCGAGCCTATCTGGTGGTGGATGGCGTTGATGGGCGGGCGCACTACGTTCGCCTGCCGGTCGGCACTGACCTAGCCGAACTACCGATGGGTGGCATTGTGGAAGTGCATCGCGCTGGAGGAGGGCGGGCAGTAGACCGCAACATCGCAGGTGTTGCGCGCGAGGGTCTTTATCGCACCGCTGACCAACTTGTGCAGCTTCGACAGGAAGGGAATCAAGACCCGCAAACTGCGGTTGATGTTCATGTGCGGCGACTCGAAGCGTTGCGCAGGTCTGGCGTCGTCGAACGCGTGGCCGATGGTGTTTGGCGCGTACCGCCGGACTTCTTGTCACAAGCGCAAGCACATGACACGCAGAAGATGGCAGGAATCACCGTTGAGCTGCGCTCGCATCTTTCGATTGAACAGCAAGTGGGCGCCCAGGGCGCGACTTGGCTAGATCATCAAATGGTGGGGGATGCCAAGGAGCTATCACCACAGGGATTTGGTGCTCAGGTGCGCGATGCCTTGCAAGACCGAACGGGTTTTCTGGTCGAGCAGGGTTTGGCCGAGAGGCGCGGCCAGCGGGTGGTTTTAGCGCGCAATCTGTTGTCCACTTTGCGTGATCGGGAGCTGACCGAGGTGGGCAAAGTTATTCAGCACCAGACCGGGCTAATCCACCGCCCGCTGCGTGATGGCGGGCGCGCCGACGGCGTCTACCGCCGTTCAGTCCAACTCGCCAGCGGCCGCTTCGCGATGCTCGACGATGGCAAGTGTTTCAGCCTAGTGCCATGGCGGCCGGTAGTTGAGCAGCGGCTGGGGCGGCAAGTGGCTGCTGTCGTGCTTGCGTCATCGGTTACCTGGGATATGGGGCGGCAGCGTGGACGTTGAGTTTGTGCAAAAACCTCCCAGTGCGATGCAATTCCTCCTCAGTACGCTGGCCCCGCCAGTCGCGCGCACGCAGTCTCTGACCGATGATTGCCTTGTAACGGCCCATCGTGGTTTCCACCAACGCTCGCCGGCCATAGCCGCAGGCCTCCTGCCAGCCCAGCCGACCCAGGCGGTGGATCATGAGCAAGTGTGTGTCGCGCTTGGTGGCGTCTGTCTCGAATTGCACGCTGGGCTACGCTGTGGCGCTGCGCTATGATGACTTCGGTTTGTGGGTCGCGTTGCGCAATGGTCTCATAGGTTGGCTCACTTTCATAGGCGCCATCGGCCGTGACTTGACCTATTTCGTGTTCGATCTGGTCGAGCAGTGGCCTAAGGCTATGGTGAATAAGTGGGGTCAAGACGACGGCCCGAGCGCACGGCAACGAAGTTTTGCGAAGCCGCGTTGAAATTGGTGCCACTTTGCAGCGCCACAGGCCAGTTTTTCGGGGGCGTTGCCCCGATTTCTCGCGTCATGGACGCACCTGTGCCATCAGCCTTTGATGACTGAGGTAGATGTTTGCCAGCGCCAATGCAGTGAATGCCCGTGTTGCATTCTTCTGCAGGCCACGATACCGCACCTTGCCAAATCCCCATAGGCGTTGACCACGCCAAAGACATGCTCAACACGCGAACGGATTCTTGACTTGTTGCGGTTCTTGGCATGCACCGCCTCGTCAATGATCCCCGCGTAACGAGTACTCTGGTTGGTGAAGTCCTTTGCGCTGGGTGCCTTGCTGGCAATGAGATCCTTCTGGCTGGCATAGGCCGAGTCACCATAGACGCGCTGCTCGTTACCGTGCAGCAAGTCAGGTAGTGGATGTTTGTCATGCACATTCGCCGCTGTCACCACTGCGCTGTGGGCAAGTCCGCTTTAACTGTCCATTCCACAATGTGCAGCTTCATTTCTAATGTGGCGTTGGCCCATATGTGGCGGCCGGCGGCGTCGCCATCGGGAGGCCCGTCGCTGAGCACCGCATAAATTCCGGTCACAGCGATCTTAGGAACTCCATGATGTGCGGTTGGGAATGCCACCTTTTGCCTGACTTCTGGGTCACGGTGATCTCGCACTTCGCCAGCGCGTGTGCCTTGCCCACGAGATCGATTTCGGCGCAGACGTTGGTCGTGTCGAGCGATGCATGTCCAAGTCAGGCTCGCACGGTGTTGATGTCGACACCCACACTGAGCAGATGCGAGGCCGTGGAGTGGCGAATGGAATACGGGCTGACTCTCTCTATCGCGAGCGATGGCATGAAGGCCTTAGCTTTCGCTGCGGTGCGCTCGACCAGTGCGTGGACGCCGAAGCGCGTCGTTGGCTGGCCACACCGGTTGAGGAACACGTGCTCGTATCGGGAACGTTCGCCCACGAGGGCGCGCAACTCGCGCACCGTCGCTGGCCACAGGGGGCATTTGCGGCGTTTACGCCCCTTGCCGAGAATGTCGACGCTCGCCTGATCAAGATGCAGGTCGCCGACGATCAGCTCCGAAGCCTCGCTGGCACGCGCCCGTGTTGTAGAGGAATAGGAGCAGCGCGTAGTCCCGACCGCCTTGCTCCGTTCGCCGGTTCGGACAAGCCAGCAGTGCGTCGATTTCCGCCTTGTCGAGGTATGGTACTGACGCTTGAGTCCCTTTCTTGTAGGGTACGCAGCGAACCTGTGCACACTAGGCGATGTGTTCGGGGCTATGTTCACCCATGAATCGGGCCAAGGGCTATGGTGAATAAGTGGGGTCAAGACGACGGCCCGATGACACGGCAACGAAGTTTTGCGAAGTCGCGTTGAAATTGGCGCCGTTTTGTGCCCCTGCTGGCCTGTTTGTCGAGTTCATTGCCCCGATTTCTCGTCTCATGGACGCACCTATGCTATGAGCCTTTGACGACCGAGGTAAATGTTGCCCAGCGCCAAGTGCCTGCCATTCCCAAAGATTACATACATCGAGGAAGTCCAGCGTACACAGCGTCACGTAGCGGACTCGATCACAACTTTGCGCCTGCTGAGTCTGAGTGTGGCACTCTCAAACACCCTGAGTCATTGTTCACATTGCAACGGGACAAGTCGGAGACTAAATTTATGACGCAATAAGACTAGGCTCGGTCCTGAGATTTGTGATGTTTCATTTCAATGGGCGTTGGCAGCGATTCCTTTTCCAGGTCGCCGAGATGGCTCTCGACCTCACTCGCAATGATCTTCGCCAATTCCGTGGTCCTCATCTTGACACGGAACATAGGGCCGGCCACCAGTAGCGCGAAGTGGCGGTGCGGTATCGTCAGTGGCATCGCTACGCCACCCAGGTCTGCCGTGAATTCGGCATTACCCTCGAACCAGCCGCGTCTCAGCGAGAACTCAATTTCCTTCTCCACCGCTGCGACGCTCATCAGAGTGGTTGGTGTGTAGCGCTCAAAGTTGGCGCGCCGCAGCAAGCTGGTGCGCTCGGATGGGGTCAGCAGAGACAGTAGTGCTCGACCGGTGGCGGTGACATGCATCGGCACCAACTTGCCTGGGTTCGCGATGTAGCGGATCGCGTGTGGCGACTCTATGGCATCAACAAACACCGCATGCGTGCCACTGATTGCGGCCAGCACCGCAGTTTCGCCAGTGCGTTCGGCCAGCGATTGCAATAAGGCGCGAAATTGTTGGGGTATCGGCTCGGCGCGCTCTATCTTTTGCAGCAGCGATAACCACTTTGGTGATGGGTAATAACCGCCCCGAGCGCGCGGCTCGTACAGGTAACCCCGGCTTGCCAATGTACCCAGCAGGTTGAAGGTGCTTGATCGCGGCCACTCGAAATGTTTGGACACCTCAGCCAATGTCGCAGGGCGTCGGTATTGGGCGAAGAACTCAATCAACTCGAGTACGTTGGCGGCTTGTTTGACGTTCATGTTGACGGTCAGTGGGTTGTGGGTGGTGCATTCATTCTGCCTGCTTTTTTGCGGGGATGAGTGCGTTTGAAGTCCAGAACGGTGTCGCAGCGATCAACACGCAGGCCATCGAAAGCAGGAACGTGGCGCGATAACCACCGGTCAGGTCATGCAGCACGCCAGACAGCAGTGCACCAACACCCGAGCCGATTGACATGCAGGCGTAGATGGCACCGTAAATGGTAGCCTGCCCGGGCCCGGGAAACAGGCGTGCGCTGAGGCTCGCGATGATAGGGCCGCGGGCGCCCTGGAAGATGCCGAAGAGTACTACGTAGCCACCCAGCAGCCAGTGCGTCGAGCGATAAGACATCGCATAGAGCAGGGCCGCGCCGAGAAAGGTGCCTGTGAAGCTCACCGTCGCCGCGGGCCTGTGGCCGAAGCGGTCCGCAAGCCATCCGGCAGCGGAGACGCCGACCACCGACAGCATCGCCGCGGTGCCGAAGGCCGCCGCCGCCTTGAGCGGAGAGAATCCGATGTCGATCAGGTAGGCCACCGACTGCACGATGATCAGGTACATCGCAACGGCCGTGAAAAACATGACCTGCACCAGCATCCAGAAGGGGCGATGGCGCATGGCTTGGCGAAGTGGCGTGGTTGTCGATGCCTGCGGGACTGGCGCCTTCTGTCTTGAAGGCCCGCGCGGGTGGCCGGCGCGGATGGTTCCCCACGGCAACAGGAGCGCGAGGGGCGCGATCGACAGCAACGTGCCGCCGATGAGTCGGTAGGCATCGCGCCAGCCGTATTCATTGATGAGAGCCTGCGCCAGCGGCACCATGAGCAATGAACCGCAACCAAAGCCCGCATAGACCAGGCCCATGGCCGTGCTCAGCCGCCCGTGAAACCAGCGGCTGATGAGGGCGGACGCCGGCACCATGCCCATCGCCGAAACGCCGAGCCCGCCCAGCACGCTGATGCAAAGGTAGAACTGCCACAACTGCTGGAGCTGGCCGGCGAGAAAATGGCCTGTGCCCAGCAGGACCAGTCCACTGCCGTACAGGACGCGTGGCCCGAAGCGTTCGAACACCATGCCGACAAGCGGCGAGGCCAACCCGCTCACCACCATGAGCGCCGAATACACGCTGGTCATCTGCGAACGGTGCCACCCGAACTCGGATCCGAGCGGCAACAGGAACACTAGGTAGGTGTCGCTGACGCCGCGCCCCGTGAGGTTGAAGAGGAAGCAGAGCAGGAGCACCAGCACAGGCATCGCGTACGGGGACGATGTGGACGTGGATGCTGGCATGATGTCTTTATTCACGCATTTAGTGTACACACATGTGAACGCAATAGGAGGCAAATTTGTCGTGAATTCAGACGACTTTCCATTGCCAAAGAACCTAAAAATGGACAATCAACACGTTATCAGGGTTTTCACTGATGAACAATTAATTCATGCTGGTGAATAATCTCCTGACGAAAAACGGAGCGCTATTCCTATCGAATAACGTTCCCATCATCATTAATAAGAAAGATTGAGGTCATTACATGGGTCCATTGCACGGCATCAAGATCATCGACATGACGTCTGTGCTAATGGGCCCATTTGCGTCGCAGGCGCTGGGTGACATGGGTGCCGACGTCATCAAGGTCGAAGCGCCGCAGGGAGACTTGGTGCGCCAGATTGGGCCAAGTCGGCATGACGACATGGGGCCAATCTTCCTGAACACCAACCGCAACAAGCGCAGCATCTCGCTGGACCTGAAAAAACCTGCCGGCCTGAAGGTGCTGCGCCGCCTGCTGGTCGATGCTGACGTGCTTGTCTATAACGTCCGGCCGAACGCGATGGCGAGACTGGGCCTGGATTATGAGGCTGTTGCCGCCATCAATCCGCGCATTGTTTATGCAGGCCTGTTTGGCTTCGGGCAGAACGGTCCTTACGCAGCGCGGCCCGCCTACGACGACCTGATCCAGGGCGGTGCGACGCTGTCGCACCTGATCGCACGCGCCAGCGACGGCCAGCCGCGCTACGTGCCCACGGCAATGGCCGATCGCATCGTCGGCATCACCGCCGTAGGCGGCATCCTGGCCAGTTTGGTGGCACGCCAGACCACGGGCCGGGGCCAGCGGCTGGATGTGCCCATGTTCGAGACCATGGTTGGCTTTGTGCTGGGCGACCACATGGGCGGCCTGACCTTTGAGCCGCCACTGGATCAAGGGGGTTATGCGCGCCAGTTGTCGCCGGAGCGGCGCCCCTACCGCACACGAGACGGCTACATCTGCGCCATGGTCTACAACGACAAACAGTGGGAAAGCTTCCTTCGTGCGGTGGGCCGCGAATCGCTGCTGCAAACCGATGCGCGCTTTGCAACCTTCGCCAACCGCTCCCGCAACATCGATTTCGTCTATGGCGAACTGGCGCGCATCTTCGAAGAACGCAGCACGGATGAGTGGTTGGCCCTGCTGGAAGCGGCGGACGTGCCGATGATGCCAATGCATGACCTGCAAAGCGTGCTGACTGACCCGCACCTTGTGGCCACAGGCTTCTTCTCGACGGTCGACCATCCCAGCGAAGGCCCGATTCGCTCGATGCGCATGCCGATGTCTTGGTCCGACAGCACGCCTGATCCCGCGCGGCCAGCGCCCCTGCACGGCGAACACAGCATCGAGGTGCTCCAGCAGGCCGGTTTCACGGCCAGCGAAATCGACGATCTGATGGCGCAGGGTGCCATTCAAACTTCAACCCGTAATACGGAAGGCACAACATGAACTTTGCTCTCACCAAGGAACAGGAAAGCATCCGCGAGGCGATCGAGAAGATTTGCCGCCGGTTCGATGATCAATATTGGTTCGACCGCGACCACGACGGGAATTTCCCTGAGGCATTCTATCGTGCGATGGCCGACGACGGCTGGTTGGGCATGTGCATCGGCGAGCAATATGGCGGTGCCGGCCTTGGCGTTACCGAGGCCGCCATCATGATGCAGACCATTGCGCAATCTGGCGGCGGCATGTCGGCGGCGTCCTCTATGCACATCAATGTTTTTGGTCTCAACCCAGTGATGTTGTTTGGTAACGAAGAGCAGCGCCAGAGAATGCTGCCGCCGGTGGCGTGCGGCCAGGTCAAGAGCTGCTTTGGTGTTACCGAGCCCAACACTGGTCTCAATACGACACAGTTAAAGACCCGTGCTGTGCGTAAGGGGGACCGCTACGTAGTCAATGGGCAGAAAGTCTGGATTTCAACCGCGCAAGTAGCCGACAAAATCTTGCTGTTAGCACGTACCACGCCGCTCGAAGAGGTAAAGAAGCCCACGCACGGGTTGAGTTTGTTCTACACCGATTTCAACCGCAACAGCATCACAACACACAAAATCGAGAAAATGGGCCGGAAGTGCGTTGACTCGAACGAGTTGTTCTTCGAGGATTTCGAAATCCCGGTTGAGAACCTGATCGGCGAAGAAGGGCGTGGCTTCGAGTACATCCTGCACGGTATGAATCCCGAACGCGTCCTGATCGCCGCCGAGGCGGTGGGCATCGGACGGCTCGCGCTGTCGCGTGCGGTCGCCTATGCCAAAGAGCGTATCGTCTTCAATCGGCCAATCGGACAGAACCAGGGCATCCAGCATCCGCTGGCTCAGAACTATATGGAGCTGGAGGCGGCGAACCTTGTTGTCATGCAGGCGGCCTGGCAGTACGACAACAACATCCCCTGCGGTGCAGCCGCCAACGCTGCCAAGTACCTGGCAGGTGAAGCCGGCTTCAATGCCTGCCAGCAGGCCGTCATGACACATGGTGGATTTGGTTACGCGAAGGAGTACCATGTCGAGCGTTACCTGAGGGAAGTCTTGATCCCACGCATCGCGCCGATCAGCCCGCAACTCGTAATGTGCTATATCGCAGAGAAGGTGCTGGGCCTTCCCAAATCGTACTGACCTGATGAGTACGTTCGAAGTCAATAGCACAAGAGCTGGCCCGCTGGCTGGCATCAAGGTGCTTGAAATCGCAGGCATCGGCCCTGGACCAATGTGCGGCATGTTGCTGGCTGATCTGGGGGCACAGGTGTTGCGATTGGACCGTGTCAATGGCGGCGGTGTCGGTATTGACCGCCCGACACGCTTCGACCTGTCGCAACGCGGTAAAAGACAGTTGCGTGTCGATTTGAAACAGCCGGCCGGCTCTCGCTTGGCGCTTTTGTTGGCTGCGCGCGCCGATGCGCTGATCGAGGGATTTCGACCCGGCACCATGGAGCGTCTGGGTCTTGGCCCCGATGTTTGTTTGGCGTTAAACCCACGTTTGGTCTACGGCCGAGTCACCGGTTTTGGACAGACTGGGCCGTTGGCCGGCAGCGCGGGGCACGACCTCAACTACATCGCACTGTCCGGAGTTCTGCATACCATCGGCCGCAAAGATGCAGCGCCGACACCGCCGCTCAATCTGTTGGGTGACTATGCTGGTGGTGCGATGCTGCTGGCCTTTGGCATCGTGAGTGCAGTACTGAGCGCTCGCCAGACAGGCTGCGGCCAAGTGGTCGACGCCGCCATGATCGACGGTGCGGCATCGCTGATGACGCCGTTCTATGGCCTGCAGGCCGCCGGCATGCACAACGGTCCACGCGGAACAAACTTGCTCGACACCGGAGCCCCACACTACGAGGTGTACCGTTGTGAAGACGGGGAATACGTGTCTGTCGCGCCCATTGAACCGAAGTTTCGCCAAGTGTTGTTTGAACGCCTGGGGCTGACGGTCGATGACCTGCCGGACTTCAACGACCGCACGCAGTGGCCGGTGGCCAAGGCGCGCCTGGCCGCGATCTTCGCCGGTAAAACCCGCGCACAGTGGTGTGCGCTGCTCGAAGGCAGCGATGCGTGTTTTGCACCGGTGCTGTCGCCGCTGGAGGCCAGCCAGCACCCGCACAACGTTGCGCGTAACACTTTCATCGAGATCGACGGCATTCCCCAACCCGCACCGGCGCCGCGTTTCAGCGCTACGCCGACAGCGCGCCCTACATCGCCGCAGCCTGCCGGCGCCAGTGCGCTGGAGTGGGCAGCGGCTTGGGGTGTGTCGAACGAAGAATTGGCCGTCGTCGCCAATTCAATCTAATTTAATAGGAATCAACACATGCCCGGACTGCATTATGAAGAATTTTCAGTGGGACAGGAGTTCATCCATCCCTGGTCACGTACCGTCACCGAAATGGACAACACGCTGTTCAGCCTGTTGACGATGAATCCGCAACCGTTGCACATCGACGCCCATTTCGCCGCAGGCACTGAGTGGGGACAGCGACTGTTCAACAGCCTTTACACGCTGGGAATACTGGTCGGCATGTCTGTCAACGACACCACGCTGGGTACGACGGTGGCCAATCTCGGCATGAGCGACGTCCAATTCCCAAAACCAGTCTTTCATGGCGACACGCTGAAAGTGCGTACCAAAGTTGTGTCGATGCGGCTCAGTAAATCCCGCGCTGACGTTGGACTGGTCGAGTTTGAACATACCGGCACCAACCAGCGCGAGGAAGTGGTGGCCGTCTGCCGGCGTATGGCCATGATGAAAAGAAAGGCTGTCGCATGACGGACGTTCGCTACGAACAACGGGGTGCAGTGGTGTTAATCACCATAGACCGGCCAGCGCAACTCAACGCAATAAACGCCAGCGTGCGTCAAGGGCTCTACGACGGCTTCAAACGTTTCGAGGCCGACGATACCGCATTGGTTGCCATTCTCACAGGGGCGGGAGAAAAGGCCTTTTGTGCTGGAATGGACCTCAAGGAAGCCGCTCAGACAGGACTAGGCGTCCCGCCACCAGGATTCCTGCCCATCATCGGCCAGAGCCTGGACGTTACCAAGCCGACCATAGCAGCGGTGAATGGAGTGGCGTACGCTGGGGGCTGGCTGTTCGCGCAGATGTGCGATCTGTGTGTCGCGGCAGAGCATGCCACGTTTGGCATTACCGAAGCACGAGTGGGTCGTGGCATGCCGTGGGCCTCACCGCTGGTCAGTATGGTGCAGCAGCGCGCATTGATGGAACTGTTGTTGACGGCAGAACCCATCAGCGCGCAGCGCGCCAGAGAAATCGGATTCGTCAATCACGTGGTATCGGCGACCGAACTGCTGCCCAAGTGCTTCGCGATCGCCGAGAAGATTGCCGCCAACGCACCGCTGACTATACGCGCCGCCCGTGAACTGGTCTACCTGTCCACGGAGATGGGCCGCTCCGCGGCACAGCGCGTGGCTACGCATTTGTTCGAGAGCGTCTACGCCAGTTCTGACGCGCAAGAGGGGCCACTGGCTTTCAAAGAAAAACGCAAGCCACAATGGAAAGGACGTTGATAACCATGAATTCCACTTATTCCACCTACGACCGCCTGAGCCGAGTGATCGACACGATCGACGTGGTGCTGCTCTCGGTCGGATGCCTGATGCTGTTTACCTTGATGTTTGTCGTAGTGGCAGATGTACTTATGCGTTATTTGTTTAATGCGCCGTTGGTTTGGATGTACGAGATAATTTCGAACTACCTAATGCCTGGACTGTTTTTTCTTGCTGCGTCGCACACGCTGAAGGCAAACGCGCATGTCAGCGTGGACATACTCCACAATTATGTACGCCGGAGAGTCCGCTACGTATTTGAGGCGCTGAGCAGTATCGTGGCGACACCGGTTTTTTTCCTGGTCACCTTCGTTTCTGCACAGAATACGCTGGAGGACTTCCGGACTGGGGCTGTTTCGACTAGCGGTTTGGCGCTTCCGACTTGGCCCGTAAGCCTTTTGCTGCCATTGGGCTTTGGACTGCTCACTCTACGTCTGGCGCTCAATGCGGGTGGCTACATTGCTACGCTGCTGTCAGGTCGAGAGGTGGCGGCCTTGCCACCCATTTCCGGTACCGAGGAGTTGACATCATGATGGCCGCCAGCGTTACCCTGTTGCTTCTCGTTTTACTCGCTATCGGGTTGCCTGTGGCGTTCTCGCTGGCCGTAGCCGGTAGCGTGGGTCTATATCTGATCGGAGGCTTAGGTGTGCTGTCGGGTGTGATCACGACAACGCCGCTTTCCACCGCCGGTTCTTACGAACTGATTTCAGTTCCAATGTTCATCCTGATGGCCGAGTTTGTGATCCTCAGCGGCGTGGCTGACAACCTTTTCAAGGCGGCCGCCACCTGGGTCGGCCGTGTGCCGGGCGGCTTAGCGATGGCCACCGCAGTAGCCGGTGCCGGGTTTGGTGCCATTTCGGGTTCGAGCACGGCGTCGGCCGCAACGCTATCTTCCACCACCATGCCGGCCATGCTCAAGCAGGGCTATGATCCTAAATTGGCGGGTGGTGTGGTAGCAATCTCAGGAACACTAGCGATGCTAATACCACCAAGCATCGCACTGGTTCTGTACGGCATCATCGCCGACGTCAGTATCGGCCAACTTTTGATCGGTGGTGTGATCCCTGGAATTCTGGTCACGCTGACGATCATGGCCACGGTATGGGCCCTCGTCGCCATTAACCCTGACAGTGCGCCGCGCGGCAAAGCATATTCTTTGCGCGAGAAGCTCTCGTCGCTAAAAGTCGTTGGACCGATGCTGGTTCTCTTCATGGCAGTCACTGGGGTCATCTATACCGGGATCGCGACGCCGACCGAAGCGTCTGCCCTCGGTGCCTTTGGTGCCTTCGTGTTAGCGGTTCGCTCAGGCAAGGTTAACCGGGCCACCCTCATGAAGGCGCTGATGCATGCGGCGCACGCCAGCTGCATGATCATCATGATTATCGTTTGTGCAAAAATTTTCGGCTATTTTTTCACGCTGACGCAGTCCACCCAGGCAATCGTGCAATGGGTCAGCGTGCTCGACGTGTCACGCTGGGTGGTGCTGGTTTTTATCTTGTTCGGATACCTGGTGCTCGGCTGCCTGATGGATCAGGTCGCTATCCTGATCCTCACGGTCCCGATCGTCCTACCGCTGGTCAAGTCACTTGGCTTTGACCCCGTGTGGTTCGGCGTCATCATTATCGTGGTGGCCGAGGTCGGTCTGGTCACTCCCCCGGTCGGCCTGAACGTCTTCGTCGTCGCTCGTTATGCGAAGAGACCTTTGCAGGAAATATTTTCCGGCGTATGGCCGCACGTTCTGAGTCACCTGCTACTACTGGCCGTGCTGGTGGCCTTCCCTTCCATCATCCTCTGGTTGCCGGCCCAGATGTCGCCCTAGGCGATCCGGACTCTTGTGATTTTCCCTCCCATCAAACGAAAGGTTATAGACATGAGCAAGATTTTCTACCGCGCCGCCACGACGCTGGCCGCCACAATGTGTATTGTCGCTGGTGGCAATGTTCTTGCGCAGACACCGATCAAGATTAAGATCGCCGACTCGTTCCCAGTCGGACACTACCTGCCCAAGTACATCATTTTTCCGATGATGGATCGGCTCAAGGCTAAGGGTATTGAGTTTGAGTATTACCCAGCCGAGCAGATGGGCAAGGCCAAAGACTTTCTTGCGCTGACCCAGTCGGGCGTAATCGATATCGGCTACGCGGCGCCGGGCTTCACATCAGACAAAATGCCGCTGTCGGCTGTGGCCGAACTTCCGCTGGAATTCACCGGCTCCTGCATGGGTACCTTGGCCTACTGGAACCTGGCCAAGCCAGGCGGCCTTTTGGACAAGAAGGAGTTCGCACCCAATGGCGTACGCCTGCTGTTCACCATCGTGCTGCCGCCCTATCAGATCGTTACACGCAAACCCTTCGCATCACTGAGAGATATTGAGGGTATGAAAATTCGCGCCTCGGGTTCTGCCAAGGAGTTGGTGCTGAAGAAGCTGAAGGCCACTCCGGTGCTGATGCCCACGCCAGACGTTTATGAGTCGTTGTCTCGCGGCACTATCGACGGAGTACTATTTCCGTTCAGCAGCCTGCCCCCGTATGAGTTGCATAAACTTTCAAAGACCTCGACGATCGGCGAAAACTTTGGTACTTTCGTCGCCAACTACGTGATCAGCGAAAAGCGCTGGAAGACGTTGCCTTCGGCGTTGCAACAGGAACTCTCGGCGATGGGCGAGCAGACCGTGCGCAGTTCGTGCGCACAGGTTGAACGGGACGAAACGGTCGATATAGAAAAGGTAAAGGCCGCTGGCGTCAAGCTGATTACGCTATCGGCCGCCGAAAAGGCGGTGGTGGCCACCGCGATGCACGACGTTTCCAAGGAATGGGCCGACAGCCTGGACAAACGCGGACTCACTGGCACCGAGGTGTTGAACGCGTTCAAGGCCGGCCTGAAGTGAGTGTGTTTCAGTGATTCAGGCACTTTCGCTAACGCCGGTTCCAGCTGCCGCTGAAGCCCTTCGCGCCGAGGTTCGTGCGTTTCTTGACGATTCGCTTGCCGACATGGCACCCGAATTGCGCGCGCGCTCATGGTTGGGCTTTGATGCCGCGTTCAGCAAAGCGCTTGGCGCCCGCGGCTGGATCGGACTGGCCCTGCCTGCGGCCTACGGGGGCGGAGACCGGGATGCCTTCGCGCGCTTCGTTCTGGTCGAAGAACTGCTCGCCCGAGGCGCGCCGGTCTCGGCACACTGGATCGGCGAACGCCAGAGTGCGCCCCTGATCCTGCGCTACGGCACCGAGGCGCAGAAGCGCTTTTACGTGCCGCGTATCTGCAGTGGCGATGCGTTCTTCTGCATCGGCATGAGCGAGCCGCAGTCAGGCTCCGACCTCGCCAGCATCCGGACCCGGGCCACGCCCACGGCCAGCGGCTGGCGTCTCAAGGGGCAGAAGGTCTGGACCACCAATGCCCACCGCTCCCACTACATGATCGCGCTGGTGCGGACCTCTGGAACCGCGGAAGACCGCCAGCGCGGCCTGTCGCAGCTGGTGATCGATCTCAAGACGCCAGGCGTCACGGTACGTCCCATCTTGGACCTGACCGGCGGAGAGCATTTCAGCGAAGTCTTCTTCGACGACGTGGACTTGCCTCACGACGCTCTGGTGGGGGAAGAAGGGTCCGGCTGGGAGCAAGTGACGGCTGAACTGGCCTATGAACGCAGTGGACCTGAACGCCTGTACTCAAGCATGGTGCTCTTCGATACCTGGCTGGAGCACCTGCGGTCGGAGAACGCGAGCGACGATGCATCGCTGGCACTGGCAGGCCGAATCGTCGGCCACCTGGCGACGCTGCGCTCCATGTCGGCGGCTGTCACCGCCAAGGTCGGTGCGGGCGAGAGCCCCATGACGGAAGCATCGCTGGTCAAAGATTTGGGCACCGAGTTGGAACAGTTCCTGCCGTTGGCCATTGCCGACGCCCTGGCCAGTGCACCCGAGCGAGCCCAGTCACCCGCCTTGTTGCGGACGCTGGCCTATGTGACGCAGATCGCACCGACGTTTTCACTGCGCGGTGGCACGCGCGAGATCCTGCGCGGCCTGATTGCGCGTGGACTGGAGTTACGATGAACGAGCTGCTGTCCGAACCCTTCGAACGCTTGCTGGCCGATGCATCGCCGCCCGACGTGGTGCGCCAGATCGAGCATGGCGGCAGCGCTGCGCCGCTGTGGGCGCGCATTGAAGCGTCCGGTTTTCTCGATACCCTGGTGCCAGAAGCCGCCGGCGGCGCCGGCTTGTCCCTGGCCGAAGCGTTTCCCCTTTTCCTCGCAGAAGGCCGCCACGCCCTACCGGTGCCGCTGGCCCACACGATGACCGTTCGTGCGGCGCTGGCGGCCGAGGGCCTCACCGCACCGCCCGGCATGATCGCCATTGCGCCGTTGACCCGTTCGACGGCGGAGGGTGCTGTTTTCTGCCCGGGCACGCCATATGGCACCATCGTCGACTGGATTCTGGCAGCCACCACCGAAGGCTGGATGCTGCTGGCTGTAGCAGATGCCGAAAGGCATGTGATCGGAATCCATGGCAGCCTGCGTGCCGATCTGCGCTGGTCGCGGCAGCCGGCCGGTGCGCGGGCATCGCAACACCTGCTGCCCTGGCAGGAAGCCGGCGCCGCCATTGCCGCAGCGCATCTGGCCGGCGCAATGGAACGTGCTTTACAGCTGACAGTCGCTTACGCCAACGAACGTGTGCAGTTCGGCCGATCGATCGGGAAGTTTCAGGCAATCCAGCACCAGATTGCGGTGATGGCCGAGCATGTCTTCGCAGCCCACATGGCGGCGGAACTCGGTTTTGTCGCGGCCGAACCGTTGCCGCAAAAACTGCGTGTGGCAGTCGCCAAGGCACGGGCCAGCGAAGCCGCTGCCCTGGTCACCTCGATTGCGCACGCCGTGCATGGCGCCATCGGCGTCACGTCTGAATTTGATCTGCAGATATACACGCGCCGAATCCATGAGTGGCGGGCGGACTTTGGCTCCGAACAATACTGGAATCGAATCCTCGGCCGCGCCTTGCTGACGTCGGATGCCGGTTCGGCACTGGATTTCATGCGCGCAGAACTTGTCCCTCCACAGGAAAAAACAAAATGACCCCCTTTCTTTCGTACCAACAGTCGGGCGCAGTGGTGACGCTCACGATGAATGCGCCTGAAACGCGCAATGCACTGACCGGCAACAACGCACCTCAGGAGTTTGTCGATGCCTGCGCCCGCATCGCCGATGACATGTCGGTGCGCGCCGTTGTGCTCACTGGAAATGGTCCGGTGTTCTCGTCGGGCGGAAACCTCAAACACATGCAGGAGCTCTTCGACCAGTCGCCGAGTGCCCTCCGCAACTGGTACCGGCAGGGCATACAGCGGCTGGCGACAGCACTCTATAACCTGGAGGTCCCGACCATCGCTGCCGTCAACGGCGCGGCCATCGGCGCCGGCTGTGACCTGACCTGCATGTGTGATATCCGCATCGCCGCCGATACCGCATCCTTCGCGGAAAGCTTTGTTCGCGTCGGCCTGATTCCGGGCGACGGCGGTGCCTGGCTGTTGCCACGGGTGGTTGGCATGTCGAAAGCCGCAGAAATGTCGTTCACTGGCGACTCGTTGAGTGCCGCCGAAGCGCTGGCTTGCGGCCTGGTGTCGCGCGTGGTGCCGGCAGATCAACTCATGCCCGAGGCACTGGCCCTGGCCGGTCGTATTGCCGCCAACCCGGGTACCGGCTTGCGCATGACCAAGCGCCTGCTGCGCGAAGGGCAGCACATGCGTCTAGAAGGACTGCTGGAAATGTCAGCAGGCTTCCAGGCCGTGGCACACAAGACGCCCCATCACATCGAGGCGATCAAGGCCTTCATCGAGAAGCGCAAGCCGGACTTCTCGCAGGAATAAATTTCCGCTTCAGACGCCGTACAGCTCGCGCGCCTGGCGCGCGAGCTCCTCGCGATGCTGCGGCGCGGCCAAACCTATCATGGCCTTGATGCGATGGTTGATCGGCAGACCGCGCAATCGCACTGCACCATGTTCGGTGGTCACCACATCGACATCGCTGCGGGCAGTGGTTACCGGCCCGCTCAGCCGGGAAACGATGCGCGACAGCGTGCCGCCCTTGGCCGAGCTGGGCAGCGCGATGATCGACGCTCCACCCGGAGAACGACCGGCCGCGCGCACGAAGTCGACCTGGCCACCGACCGCGCCGATATAGTCGCCGCCTATGCTCTCGGCGTTGACCTGACCAGTGAGATCGACCTCCAGCGCGGAGTTCACGGACACATAGCGCTGCAACCGCGAAAGCACTTCGATGGCATGGGTGTAGTCGATGGGGCACATGCGCAATGCCCGGTTGTGATGGGCAAAACGGTACAGCAGCTCGTCGGTGCCGAAGAGCACCCCGGTGACGCTGACCCCGACGTCCATTTCCTTGAATGCGTTGGTAACCACCCCGCGCTCGACAAGGTCGACCAGCGAATCGCCGACCATGCCTGAATGCACGCCGAGGTCGCGTCGGTTCGACAGCATGGCGATGATGGCTTCCGGAATGGCACCGAAGCCGACCTGCAGCGTGGCGCGATCGGGAATGAACACATCGACATGGGTCGCGATCTGGCGTTCCAGCTCGCCAATGGGCGCGGTGGGCAACTGGATGGGCTGGCGGCGTGTTTCAACCAGCACATCGATGTCCGCGTCGGTCAGAGAAAGATCACAGGTGGTCTGCGGCACCGAATGGTTCATCTCGACGATGACCACCCTGGCCTTGTCCACGGCAGTCCGGGTGTAGTCACCCGCCAGACCCAGGCTGTAGCGGCCATGCTCATCCGGGGGGCTGACCTGGACGAATGCAACGTCGCAGGCGATGTCACCGCTGGCGATGAATTTGCTGACCTGCGAGACATGGCAGGGCACCACATCCATCAAGCCGGCCTTGATCAGGCGACGGTTGGTCCCCACCCCGCCGATACCGCGCAGATGCAGGCCGTCGCACTGGCCCGGCAGGAAGGTATCGGAGAACATGGCACAGAGAAAGGGACGTACACCGCCGAGATTGGCGCGCTGGCGCACCAGGGCCTCGGTCAGCGTCAGTGGCTCGGCCGTTCCCTGGCCGATCACGATGGCATCGCCGGGTCGAACCCACTCGCTCAGATCCAGCTGTGCTGCGTCAATTCGAATCATGATTGAGCTCCGTGCTCGAACCGTGCCAGATGCTCGCCCAGTGCCACCAGGCGTTGGGCACGTTTGAGCAGGGGGCCGTCGATCATCTTGCCTTCGAAATCGATGGTCCCGATGCCACGCGCTGTCGCGTCGGCATAGCATGCGATCAGGCGGCGCGCGTAGTCCAGCTCTGTGTCGCTAGGGCGGTAGACGCGGTTCGCCACGTCCAGCTGGCGAGGCAAGAGGCAAATCTTGCCATCGTAGCCCATATTGCGGCCGCTGACCGCATCGTTCTCGAAGTGGCTGTCGTCGCGGACTTCGACCACCGCCTGATCGATGGCGATGATGCGTGCGGCCTTGGCATGCAGCAAGACCTGCGAGCGCGCGTAGAGCACCTCCAGGGAATCCTTGGTGCGGCGCGCACCGAGTTCGCTCGCCAGGTCCTCGGCGCCAAAGTACACCGCCGTCAGGCTGGGGTGGGCCCGGCACAGTGCCGCCGCATTAGCCACACCCTGGATCGACTCCAGGCCGCCGACGATAAAGCGCGGTTCACGGCGTGGTGCATCGCGCTCCAGGCGGCGCAGCCAGTGCAGCGCGGGGAAGAGCTGTTCCATGGTTTCGAGCTTTGGGATCACGATGCCATCAACGTCACTGTTCCAGGCTGCGGCCAGGTCGTCCAGGTAGTGGTCCGACTCGGGCTCGTTGACGCGCACGGTCAACACGCCAGGCAAAGGCTTGGCGCGCAGGCTTGCCACCACCTGGGCCAGACCGGCACGTGCGCTGTCTTTCTCAGCCGGCGGCGTACCGTCTTCAAGGTCGATGACGTAGCAGTCGGCCACAAAGCGGGGAAACTTGCTGACCAGATCCGGACGATTGGCCGGCGCAAAAAAGAGGCTGCGAATAGTGTGCATAAAAGGTTTCTATAAAGGTCAATTGAGTAGGTGGTCGAGGCGTTCTTTCGACTCCAGCAGTTCAAGCAGCATCTCGTGCACGACATTGCGCACCGAGGTTTCACTGCTCATGTCGCCAACGATCTGGCCCACGGGGTAGGTCAAAAATTCCTTGGCCCGCACCCGTTCCACGCGCGTGCGGCCCTGCCCCCACCAGAGCAGGGCTTGTAGCGGGGCCGGCAGCGTGGCGGGCGCGCCGGGTTGGTCCCAGGCGTCGGTGAAGGAGCTGCGCAGCGTTCTGCAGGGCTTGCCGGTGACGGTGCGGGTCAACACCGCATCTTCGGTCCGGGCTTCGAACATCTTCTGCTTGATCTCTGGCGTGACCTCGCTTTCCACAGTCTTCAGCCAGACCGAGCCGCACCATACGCCTTCGCAGCCCAGCGCCAGCGCGGCCGCCATCTGCCGGCCGCGGCCGACACCACCGGCACCCAGCACCGGCATCGGCGCGACCGCATCGACAACGCGAGGCCACAAGACCATCGACGTGGTGCTACCCGTGTGGCCACCGGCTTCGGTGCCTACGGCAATGACGAAATCGCAGCCCACTTCCTTGTGGCGCAGCGCATGTTTGGGCGCACCCGCCATCGCCGCCACCTTGATGCCGCGGGCGTGAGCACGGGCCACCAGCTCGAGGGACGGTGACCCCAGCGCGTTCACGATCAGCTTGATCGGGTGCTCCAGCGCGATGTCGATCATGCGTGCGCTCTCTTCCGGCGTGAAAGTGAACTCGTTGACCATCGCCTTCATGATCTGCTCGGCATCGGCTTCCGGCAGCGGCGGTATACCGGCCTCGTCAAGCATGTTCTTGACGAAATCGCGCTGCGCCTGCGGAAACAACCGCTCGGGGTCGAACTTGCGGTCGCCCAGGGCTTCGAAGCTGGCCGGGTTGAGGATGTCGATGCCATAGGGCTTGCCGTCGATGTGTTCATCGATCCACTTCAGCTCTTCATGAACCCGTTCTGCACTCATGCGGGCCATGCCCAGCACCCCCAGCCCTCCCGCCTTTGAAACCTCGACAACGACATCGCGGCAATGTGAAAACGCAAAGATGGGGACTTCGATCCCGAACATCTCGCAGAGGCGGTTATTCATCTTTTCTCCTTGGTAGTGGATAGCAACGTGACTAGGAAGCCCTGGCGCGGCGCCAGCCAAGCGACGTCTTGCTCAGCAAGCCATGCCCTTGGTACCGCTTGCGCGCCAGCAAACAGTATTTTTTCCCGTACAAGCAGATAGCTCATGGCGTTACCCGTCGGACCGGGGAAAGCACGCAATGTGGTAGCCGGTTCGACGCCGTTGTGCGACTGAGGGCCATGCACCTGCGCACCCGTATGGGCCTGCAGCCGCGCCGCACTTTCGAGCTGCTCAGCCTCTCCATCGGTGAGGAAGATCCAGCGGATCGGACCCGGGGCAGCGGCGATCACGGCGTTCAAATGGTCTTCGCCCCGGGGACCAGGGTCGATCACCGCCCATTCGTTGCGGCCGACATCGACCAGGTAGCTGTGACACCCCGACTCGCCAGCACTGAGCCGCAACACGCCAGGTGACAAGCGCACCGGCACGCCCGGTCTTATCTCGCACCATGCATCGCCCCGGCCGTCAGGGTCAAGTCGGCCAACCTCGGCCCATGCCGGGTGGTTCGACAGAATCGGGCAGGGGCCGACATGGCTGGTTGCCAATCGCGGCAGCACGCACGGCACCTCGCGCCGTGAACGGGCCCAGTCGAGCAGGGCACCGGTATCCGAAAAGACCGCGAGCTGCTCGATCATCGCGCGTGTGGGCGTCATCAGCCGACGGGTGTTCTCGGGCGACAGGGCGGCCACCGGCGGCAGCCACACCTGTTCGACGGTCTCGACTTCATCATGTACAGAAGCCTGCCCATCGGGTAGTACGGCCAGAAAGAAACGGGTGTCGAAGCGTTTGGCACGACCCTTGGGCGTCAGCCAGTGGCCGATGTAAAACAGGCGGTCGGCCGACAGGCGCAGGCCGAAGTCACGGCAGAAGTCGGCAAACTCGCAATCACCGCTGTTGAGCGGGCCGCGCAAGGCGGACAGCCTGCCACCGGACTCGCCATGCATATTAACGAACTGGCCGCCCTCGTCTACCGCGAACAGCAAGCCGGCCTCTTCGAAACACTCCCGGATCGCGGCAACGTAGTAATCCAGCCCGCCCGCTTCAACGCCAAGAAGGGCACTGGCGCGGGCAGCATCCAGACCGATACACGCGCCATGGCAGCGACGATCTCCCGCATCGACCAGGCCACCGGGGAAAACCCAGGCGCCGCTGTTGTGGTCACCCTTGTCGGCTCGACGCAGCAACAGCACCTCCAGCCCGCTCGGCGCATCGCGCACCACAACGAGGGTCGCCGCAACCCGCGGATTGACCGCATCGGCCTTCATGGATTTGCCAAATAATTCACATGCATGGACAAATAGTCTCTGATGGTGATCTTTGTGTCAAGTCAGGAAAAACCCTTATACGGTTACCTCGCATAAATCGGTTCAATCGCATTAACAGACAGAGCACGAGGGTTCTGTCGCGTTAGCTAATGATGGACGTGATTCTGGCGACACCAACAGCCAATCCCTCAGACCGGACGGATATGCCCCGTCAACGCATAAAATTGGTCGGCAAAGGACATCTCGGTGCAGCTCTTCAACTTGAGCTGACTTTTGCGAATTATGTGTATCAACTCGATGCCGGCCAATACACATTTGGCTGATTGAAATGATTTGAAGTTGAACATCGGCTTGGTGACGCGTTTGACTGCACGATGGTCTTGCTCAGCGATGTTGTTGAGGTACTTCACTTGGCGAACGATAATCCGAGTTATCACCGCTGGCATTGATCTCCTCGATAGCCGCCTTGTTGGCGCCGCTCTTGTCCATCGAGACTTTTTCAGGAACCTCGTTTGCCTGCATGTCCATGTCAAAGAAGCGCATGGCTGCTGCCTTGTCGCGCTCGGCTGCCAAGAGAAAATCAACGGTCTTGCCCTGCTTGTCAATGGCGCGGTAGAGATATTTCCAGATGCCTTTGACCTTGATGCAAGTCTCATCCATGCGCCAACTGGTGCCCACAGGCCGTTTGCGCTTGCGAAAGACCTTTTCAAGTATTGGCAGAAACCGGATCGCCCAGCGGTTGATCGATGAATGTTCGACGAATACGCCACGCTCCCGCATTGTTTTGCATACCAACGAGGCTGTGTGATAACTCCGCGAACATTGGTTTTTTCAGCGTGCCGGTCCCACCAGCATTTTTTTGGCGCCGGATGTGCGCGACATCGAACATGGTTATTGGTCTGGCAGCCTTTTGAGACTGCAGTAGCGGGAGGTTTTGGGCGTAAAAAGGCGCCTATGCGCCCACCAATTTCATAGCTCGTATCGTCTCGGCGATGCCAAGGATGCTGATCACCCGCTTCAGGTTGTAAGTCAGCCCCACCAGCGCTCACCGGGCGTCCTTCGTATCACCCATCAGTCCTGCTAAAGATTTACCTCTACGGCTATGCAAGGTAACCGTATAAGGGTTTTTCCTGACTTGACCCAAAGATCACCATCAGAGACTATTTGTCCATGTAAGGGAATAACAAATGAGAGTCATGAAGATCGACAGCGCCAATCCACGGGTGGCGGCGACCCTCGTTGTGGTGCGCGATGCGTCGAGCGGACTGAAAGGAGAGATGGCGATGTCGCGTCAGCGTGGCTGGTATTGCAACACGGGCGAAAGCGTGTCGGACTTGAAGGGGCTCGCGGTGCCGGTTTCGCTCAATGGCGAAATCTACGTCATTTCGCTGGTCGGACCGTTGCAGCGGATGAGTCCCGATGTTGATGCCCACGCCAAGGCACTTCAGAAAGCGCGCCTGGCAATGGGCGAGTAATTTCGTATTAGATCCGGGCTGCGCCAACGATGGCGAACCCTGGGTTGGGGAATCAGTAGGAGGAGCGTATTGGTATGCGCGTGAGTATCGATACCGCAGGTACAGGTTGAGGACGCCGGCAGGATTGTAAATTGATTGGCGCCCGCATTGAATCGCGAGAAGCCTTCTGAAGCGTTGGTGTGCTTGAGAAGAAAAATTGGAATTTAATCAGACGAAGGAGACTGGCATGACAGAGATATATACGCAGGACAAACTCTATATCGGAGGGCAGTGGGTAGCTCCGATTGACGGCGAGCAGAATGAATCTATAGACCCGTCAACCGGCAAGGTCTGGGCACGTGTGGCATTTGCTGGCGTCCGCGATATTGACAGCGCTGTCTCTGCCGCCCAGGAGGCGCTGGCGGGACCTTGGTCGCGCTGGAGCCCGGCGCAGCGAGCGGCATTGTTGCGACGCATTGGCGCACTCTTTGAAACGCATGCGGAGCACCTCGCCGAAATTGAGTCCCGAGACAACGGGATGCTGTTGCGCGATGCGCTGGCCAACATTCGGGGGCAGGCGCAATATTATTATTATTTTGCGGGCATGGCCGACAAACTTGAAGGCCGCACCATCCCGATCGAGGATGGCATGCTGGCCTATACGACACGCGTTCCGGTCGGGGTAGTCGGTGCGATCATTCCGTGGAACGTGCCTCTCTTGACCATGACATGGAAACTCGCGCCAGCGCTTGCGGCGGGGTGCACGATGGTGATCAAAACGGCCGAGCAAACGCCGGTATCCGCATATGAGTTTGCGCGTCTGCTGGAAGCCTGCGACGTACCCCCGGGCGTCATCAATATCGTAAGCGGTATCGGACCGACCGTGGGCGCTCGGTTGGTCGCGCACCCTGGCGTCAGCAAAATATCATTCACGGGCGAGCATAGAACGGCGCAGGAGATCATGCGAACCGGTGCGGTCAATCTCAAACGTTACTCGTTCGAGTGCGGTGGCAAGTCGCCTCACATCATCTTCGATGATGCCGATCTCACGCATGCCATCAATGCCGCCACGCATAGTTCATTCGCGGTATGCGGCCAAAGCTGCGCCCTGGGATCGCGGCTGTTGGTGCAGCGCAGTGTGTACACCCAGGTCGCAGAGGAACTGGCTCGCCGGGCCGGGAATATCCGGGTCGGCATGCCCAAAGATGCTGCCGCGCAGATGGGGCCGCAGGCTCATGCCGAGCAGCTCAGCAAGACGCTGCGCTACATCGATATCGCAAAAGGGGAAGGCGCAACCTTGTTGACCGGAGGGCTTCGCGTGACCGAGGGCGATTTTGGCGCAGGCTATTTTGTAGCGCCCACGGTGTTTGCCAATGTGGACAACAAAATGCGCGTGGCCCGGGAAGAGATCTTCGGCCCGGTGGTCTCGGTGATTCCTTTTGATGACGAGGATGAAGCGATTGCAATCGCCAACGATACCGACTATGGCCTCACGGCCGGTCTCTGGTCACAAAACATCGGACGCGCGCACCGCGTGGCTTCACGCATCCAGGCCGGCACGGTTTGGATCAACACCTATCGTTATATCCGTTGGGCCATCCCGTACGGCGGATTCAAGATGAGTGGATTAGGCCGTGAAAACGGCATGGAAGCGGTTGATGCCTATCTCCAGACCCGTTCAACCGTTGTGAATTTGACGGGTAATTACCCCGATATGTACGCCAACTAACTAAGGAGCCAATCATGCGTTTAAAAGGAAAACTTGCAGTCATCACCGCCGCAGGGTCGGGTATGGGAAAAGCCGCCGCACTGCTGTTTGCACGTGAAGGTGCCACGGTCTGCGTCGTCGACTACAGTGAGAAAAATGCGCTGGCCACGGTCGCTCAGATCAAGTCGGTCGGTGGCCAGGCGCACGCCGTCATTGCCGACCTGATGTCCGAAACCGAATGCCGTCGGATCATCCACGATAGCGCAAAGCACATGGGTGGCATCGATATCCTCTGGGCCCATGCCGGCGAGCCAGGGCCGGGCGGCTTCGAGGGTCTCGACATGAATGCCTACCAGCATGCGATGGATTTGAACGTGCGGTCTGCCGTCGTCTCGGTCGGAGAAGTGCTGCCGTATATGCGGCAACGTCAGGGCGGTTCCGTTCTGTTTACGGCATCGATCTCAGGTCTCGTCGGTTCGCAGTTCAGCCCGATCTACTCGTTGGCCAAGTTCGGCATTGTGGGTCTGGCGAAGTCGCTGGCACTTTCCATGGGTCCGGAAGGCATTCGCGTCAATGTCGTCTGCCCGGGACTGGTCGATACGCCGATGCTGCCGGGTTTTCTTTCGCGTGGCGGTGACGCCGCCCTCGGGGAGCAGAACAAGGCCAAATTCGTTGCCAGTATTCCTCTCGGGCGTGTGGCCCAGCCTGAAGAGGTGGCCAAGGCGGCGCTTTGGCTGGTGTCTGACGACGCCTCTTACGTTACCGGGGTGGCGCTACCCATCGATGGTGGATTTACCAGTCGGTAACACAAGCCCGCTGCCACAGAAAGCGGGTATTTTTAAACTAAGGAGACAACATGTTCAAATTTTTCAAAAAGCAGACCATTCATTCATTGTGCCTGGGCTTGGCGTTGGGCTCCCTGACCAGCACCGCCTTGGCACAGGAGATGGTCAAGATCGGCGTGCTGGCGCCGCTCACCGGCGTTACCGCGTCGGATGGCGGCTGGCTCATGAAAGGCCACGAGCTGGCTGTGGAGGAGATCAATGCGCGCGGCGGCATTCGCTCGCTGAATGGCGCCAAGGTGCAACTCGTCGTCGCAGACACCCAGTCCAAACCGGAGGCGGGACGCGGTGAAGCTGAGCGTCTGATCGAACGCGAAAAGGTGAGTGCGCTTACCGGCGCCTGGGGTTCGGCCGTCTCTGTCGTGGTGTCGCAAGTCGCCGAGCGCAATGCCGTTCCTTTTGTGATTACCAGCGCGGTTGCCGACAACCTCACCGAAAAGGGCATGAAGTATGTCTTCCGCGTTAGTCCCAAAGCGAAATGGGCGGTCGAAGATGCCGGCCGCTTTCTGGACTATATGAAAACGCGTGGGACCGCCGTGAGCAAGGTCGCCGTCATTTATGAAGACGGGCCTTACGGCCAATCGGTTGCCGACAACTACAAGGCGCTGTTTGCCGCCAAAAATATCGCCGTGGTAGCCGATGACAGCTTCAGGACCGGCGTTTCCGACCTCTCCACACAGGTCACCAAGATGCGCGCCGCTGGCGCCGACCTCGTGGTCATGGCCGCCTATGTGAACGACTCCATCGTGCTGTTCCGTACGATGGCTTCGCAGAACTTCAAGCCTTTGGTTCTCGGCTACGGACAGGGGCAGGTGCAGCCTGTGCTCCTGCAAAGCGGCAAGGCCGTTGAAGGTAGCTTCGGAGTGGTCGAATGGATGCCCGACGTCAACAAAGAATCGGTCAAGAAATTCGTGGCGGCATTTGAAGCCAAATACAAAGCCATGCCTCCGCCTACGTCGGCTCAGGCTTACGTCTCCACTTGGGCGATCATTGAGGCGATCGAGCAAGCCAAGTCGACCAAGCCACAAGCCGTTCGGGATGCGCTGGCAACTCTGAAATCTGCGACTGGACCGCTCACGCTGCTGCCCAGCAGGCAGTTGTTTGGCTTTGATGCTGCGGGTCAGCATTTGGTTGGCAGCGTTGTCGCCCAAGTCATAGACGGCAAATTTGTGACCGTCTGGCCCCCCGAGTTGGCCGCTGGCACGATCGTTCCATACAAGTAAGCGTGGGCCGGATCCGTTCCGCCGTGAACCCAACAACAGCCTAATCAAATGGGAGATCCCCCGGCTTTGCCGGGGAGGCAGTAGAAGTTTGACATATACGGAGGTGTCCACCGCAGAAACTACCAATCGTGAGCCGCCAAGCAAACGAAAGGAGAAACTGGATGGACAAGACAGAGAACCTAAACCACACAAAATGGGAGTGCAAGTACCACGTTGTGTTTATACCGAAGGGTAGGAGAAAGACGCTGTATGCAGAATTGCGAAAGCACCAGGGAGAGGTATTTCGTACCCTGGCGCAGCACAAGGAAAGCCGGATTGAAGAAGGACACTTGATGGTGGACCATGTTCACATGATGATATAGATTCCGCCGAAGTATTCGGTATCGCAAGTCGTGGGCTACATCAAAGGTAAAAGTGCAATTCATCTGGCCCGGGTGTACGGGGAGAGGAAGCGAAACTTTGTAGGCCAGCACTTTTGGGCTCGGGGATATTTTGTATCGACGGTTGGGCGAGACGAGCGAGTGATCCGCAACTACATTCGCCACCAAGAGAAGGAAGATGAAAGATTGGAGCAGCTCGGGCTGTGGAGGAAAGCAGCCACCGAAACGGTGGCGCCAAGAGTTGGGGCCGCGTTAGCGACCCCGTTTTGCCGCTTTGAGCGGCTCACAATTTGAAAGCCCCCGGCTTTGCCGGGGGATGGTTACTAAATTATGAATTCAATGGATGTCGTGTTGCAGGCCATCGTAAGCGGCTTGCTTTCGGGTGGGCTGTACGCCCTCATCGCCGTGGGGCTGACGCTGATGTTCGGGGTCATGCGCGTGGTCAATTTCGCGCA
>Ga0255338_1000852_pt1 | contig 73863 bp, 67 predicted proteins | sample MeOH1_35cm_T4_19_FD_203715 | JGI IMG/M metagenome (GOLD analysis project Ga0255338, IMG submission 203715) | Sandy soil microbial communities from University of British Columbia, Vancouver, Canada - MeOH1_35cm_T4_195 | ecosystem: Engineered > Artificial ecosystem > Sand microcosm > Unclassified ... | reverse complement strand
TCGTGATGATTCCGCTCAGCCCTTTCCTTGTCCGACTGTTCGGCCTGCGCAACTTCCTGCTCGGAGCCGCGGTGTCGTTCACCGCATTCTCGGTCGCCTGCGGCTTGTCGACGACCTTGCCGACGATGATCGCCGGTCGCGTCGGTCAAGGGTTTACGGGGGGCGCTCTGATTCCGACGGCGATGACGATCATCGCAACGCGCCTCCCGCCCTCACAGCAGCCGATTGGAACAGCGGCATTCGGCGGGACGGCAATCCTGGGGCCTGTGCTGGGGCCAATCATCGGCGGCTGGCTGACAGACAATTACAGTTGGCACTATGCTTTCTTTCTCAATGTGCCTGTCTGTGCCGGACTGGCGATGCTGCTTCTGTTTGGACTCGACCATGAGCGCCTCCGTCTCAACGAGCTGCGCAAGGCTGATTGGCTCGGGATCGCCGGGCTGGTGATCGGCCTGGGTTCGCTAACCGTGATGCTCGAAGAAGGGCAACGCGAGATGTGGTTCGAGTCAGCGATGATCGTGAAGCTCGCCATCGCGACGGTGTTCGGTTTCGCGCTGATCACGGTGGGACAGGTGCGCGCCGAAAACCCGGTGTTAAAGCTTAGGCTCGTCTTCAGTCGCTCGTTCGGCAGCGTTTTCATTCTCAGCCTGGTGATCGGCGTCGTGCTCTATGGCGTGACATTCCTGATCCCCCAGTTCCTCGCGATCAACGCCGGTTACAGCGCGCTGCAGTCGGGCCAAGTCGTCTTCATCTCCGGCGTTCCAGCGCTCTTCATGATGCCGTTCCTGCCTTTGGCGTTCAAATATCTCGACGTACGGGTTGCCGTGATGGTCGGCATGGTGCTGATCGGCCTTAGCTGCGCGATGGACTGGCATCTTACCACGCAATCATCGGGCGGCGACATGACCTATTCGCAGTTGGTGCGCGGGTTTGGCCAGATTTTCGCGATGATGTTCCTGAACCAGGCGGCGATCAGCGCCGTCGCGCCAGAAGATGCTGGCGACGCGTCCGCGCTGTTCAATGCGGGACGCAATCTCGGGGGATCGATCGGCCTGGCGCTAATGGCGACGCTCCAGGACCGCCAGACGTTCATCCATTTCAACCGGCTCGGCGAGATGGTGTCGGCCAATTCCGCGACGACGCAGGAATGGTTTGCGCACGCCATGGCGGGTCCGGCCGGTGAAGCCGGTGCCTATCGGCAGCTGGCCGGTCAGATGCTCCGGCAGGCGACAGTCATGGCCTATAACGACCTTTTCTTCGCGCTCGGAGTCGCAGTCGCAATCACGACCCCGCTGGCGTTGTTTCTCCGCCCAATTCCCTCCGGCACGCAAATGGCGATGCACTGATGACCCGATACATTATTTTTCTTCCGCTGTTCCTCGCCGGCTGCACCGTCGGACCCGACTATGGCGGTCCGAGCCCCGTCGCGAACGCCGAGCGCGCGGGAGCGCAGTTCCGGCGCGCCGACGCCGCGCAGACGGTCCCGCAGCCGCCGCTCGCCCGCTGGTGGACGTCGCTGGGAGATGCGCAACTGACCGCGCTGATCGACCGCGCGCTGGCCGCCAGTCCCGACATCGCGATCGCCGAGGCGCGGGTCCGAAAGGCACGCGCCACGCTGCGCGAGCAGCGTGCGAACCAGTTGCCCAGCTTATCGGCGACGGGAACTGCGATCATCGCCGAGCTGCCGGCGGGATCGCTGGCGTTGCCGTCGCAAGGCCAGCAGTCTGACCGGATCAAGGCAGAATTCTACAATGTGGGCCTCGACGCGTCTTGGGAGATCGACCTGTTCGGCGGCCGCCGACGGGCCGCCCAGGCTGCTTCCGCGCAGGCCAGCGCGGCGCAGGCGAATTTAGCCGACGCCCAAGTTCGGTTGTCGGCCGAAGTCGCTAGTAACTACATCACGCTTCGCGAGCTTCAGCAGAGATTGATTCTAGCCCGGCGCTCGACCGAGTTGCTTGCCCAGTCGCTTGCGTTGCTCGAGCAGCGCGAGCAACGCGGCGCGTCCTCCCGCGACGATGTCTTGCGGCTGCGGACAGAGTTGAATCGAACACGAGGCGACATGCTACCGGTCGAAGGGCAGATCGCCGTTACGCTTGACCAGCTGGCGCTGCTCACCGGCGATGAGCCTGGGACGCACGACGCGACCTTGGCGGTGCCCGCCGCGATCCCGATGCTCCCTGCAAGCGTGCCGATTGGCGATCCGGCGGCGATGCTGCGGCGGCGGCCTGACATCCGCGCGGCCGAGCGACAGCTCGCCGCCGCCACCGCCCAGATCGGCGCGAACGTCGCCCGCCAATTTCCGTCGATCAGCATCATGGGCATCATCGGACTCGGGGGTCCGAATATCGGCGACGTGCTCGACACAGACAACGTGTCCAGCCTCCTGCTCCCCAGGATCAACTGGAGCTTCCTCGATCTCGGGCGCAACCGCGCGCGGGTTGATCAATCCCGCGCCGATCGCGACGAAGCCGAGGCCCAGTATCGCAAAGCCGTGTTGGCCGCATTGACCGACGCTGAGACGAGTCTTTCCCGCTTTGGCAACCAGCGCAAGAATCTGCTGTCGGCCTACCGGAGCGCCGAAGGCGCGCGCCAGTCCGCCGATTATGCGGCGCAGCGGTTTGATCGCGGTGCCGTGCCGCTCACAGCGTCGCTCGATGCCCAGCGCGCAGCTTTAGCGGCGGCTCAGTCTTCGGTTGTAGCGCAAGGCGAGCTGACCCGGGCTTTCATCGCACTTCAAAAGGCGTTGGGACTGGGGTGGGGCACTCCGAAATCTTCGTAATAGTAGTATCGCGCGAGTTTGACTGCTCCGAGCCGACTTTTGAGCGCATTACGAAGTTTGTCGCCGGCACAGCCGCCATCGGCGAACACGTGGCGCAGCCAGGGGAAGGGTGGCGGATTCCCGTCGCGCAAATCGCTTGGATAGAAGACGTAGCCCATCGAATGGACCACGCCGTCAATGTGAGCCATGCCGCGCTGGCCTATGATGTCGCTACGAGCAACCTTCTTCATGCTTCTTCCAGTGGAAGCATAGCGTTCCCTGTGCGTTCCTCACCAGCATTGATTTGCGCAATGTTGGAGACAAACAGGTTTGTAAGCAGCCTGCCCGAACAAAAGCCATCATTCGCGCCACGCGCTGAGGCGGCGGAGAAGGCGTAGACGCCGACTTCCCTTGGCTCCTCTGTCCCGGCCCCTTCCGAATTGTGGCCGGAGAATCTTCGCACCGTCCCGGAGCTGGTCGAGATAGTCGGACCAGTGCTGCATCATGCGGACGCGCTCGTCACAATATTCGCCCCGCGTGTAGGCACGGCGAACCATCGAGGTGTCGAGATGGGCGAGCTGCTTCTCGATAGCGTCTGGGTTCCAGATGCCCATTTCGTTGAGCAGGTTCGCTGCCATCGCGCGGAAGCCTTGCGCCGTCATCTCCTCCTGGCTATGTGCGCGCTGGCTGGCACCTGGCGCCTCAACGGCATCGAGCTTGAGGCATGGTTCAGCGACGTCATCGAGCGCGTCGGCGACCATCCCATCAATCGGAACGATGACTTCCTGCCCTGGCAATGGCAGGCTGCACGCCGGGAAGTGCATCTGGAGGAAGCCGCGGGAGCACCGGCACGGTCGTGCGAATGAAGATCACGCTGGACGACGTTGCGCCGCCGGTCAGTCGCACCATCGAGGTCCCGCTAGTTTTCCGGCTTGATCGGTTGCACGCGGTGTTCCAGGCAGCGTTGGCCTGGACCGACTCCCATCTGTGGGAGATGACGTTCGAGCGAACCGGGTTCGGCGTGCTCGATCCTGAATACGGCTTCGATGGGCCGATCGATGCGCGGAAAGCCACCCTGGCCCAGGCGCTTCGCGATACATGGCGCAAGACCATTCCAGCACCTCTACGACTTCGGCGACGCCTGGGAGCACAGCGTAAAGATCGAGCAGGCCGCGCCGACCGATCCTCAACTGACCTATCCCCGGATCCTGAAGGCGATCGGCGAGCGCCCGCCCGATGACTCCGGTGGGCCGTACGGCTATGCTGAGATGCTCAAGGCGCTGCTTTGCGGAGCGCGAATATCATGAAGAAGCGTTGGAAAACCTCGGCGAGGAATACGACCCGAACCGGCCGCCCAATATCACCCTCATCGAAACCAAGCTCGCGACCCTTGCGAAAAATTGGGCGCCAAAGCCGCGGACAACACGCTGATGACCTCGCGTCAATGCCGCCTTTCGTCGGCGCTTATGTTGTTCGAAAAGGCGTGCGATTGAACCAAATATCCGTAGTATCCTGCGCGGCTTTGGGGCGCTGCTGGAAGTGGGCGGGCTGGTCGCGCTGATCGCGCTGGCGCTGGCCAACGCGGCGGACTCTGTGGTCGCCAAGATCGGCGCGATCCTGCCGGTCGAGTGCGAACGACAACTCGTCCACGTGATCGCCGACATCTTCCGGCCCAAGCTGCGCTACACCGCGATTATCGATCTCGCACCGCTGCGCTCGGATTGTTGGTGCGAGAGGCACTGCGCGTCAGTGCCATCCAGTTCAATGGCCTGACAGCATGTCCGTTACACGGCTGACAATTGCGCCGCACTCCTGCGCAGAGCCGCCACATACTCGTCGATGTGGGACGCCCCCCGCCGTTGCGGTGCGCCCATCGCCAGCGCAGCCAGGACCTGACCATCGGCATCAAAGACGGGAACCGCCGCGCCGACGACGTCCGGAGTCATCTCGGAGTCGATCACCACAAAGCCATTGTTACGGACATCTCTCAAACGTGCCAACAATTGGTCGCGCGACACGATGGTGTTGGGCGTCAGGCGGTCCAGTTTCACCCTGCTTAGATAGCGGTCAACGTCGGCGGGCGCTTGCCACGCGAGCAAGATCTGCCCCGGTGACGAACAGTATAGTGGACGCCTCGTACCGGGAGCGATGACGTAGCGGACCACTTTCTCGCTCTGTACGACTTCGACATGTTCCACCCAAATGCCGGTGCGATCCAGCACGCAGAAAGACACGGATTCGCCGATCTGCTCGCGCAGCGCCTCAAGTACAGACCTGACGCCATGCACTGCGGTGTGCCGCTCGATAAGCAATGCCAATCGCCGGCTCAACAGTCCGAGGCGGTAGCGCCCATCGGCATGCACGAGATAGCCGCTCTGAATGAGGGCACGCAGCAGCTGCAGCGTGCTCGTCTTGGGAATCCGCAGCTCCTTGCTGGCAACGCTCAGCGTGATGCCATCGGCATATCGCGCGAGGAGTTCCACCAATTGTAGTGCCCGAACCGGCGCCCGCGGGAAACGGTCCGGATTGTCAGTCACCATAACCTATCGACCTGTACGAGTGTGGTTGCAGCAGCAGCGCGAGGTGCGGTTTTTTTCACGAACCGCACCAGCTGTCAAATCGCTGGTGCTCTGATATCGGAACATAGCAGAAAACTAGCTTGCATATCGGAACATATTACTGCAAAGACGTGTGACTCGCTAAAGCGGGAGGGAGTGGGATGACGTCGACGACACCGACCGGCTGCACATGGTCGTGACCACCACCAATCCATCGACAACTGGAGCGACCGCCTCAGCAGGTGCTGGGCCAATGGCTGGCGTGCGGATCATCGACCTCACCACCATTGTCATGGCGGCGTCCGCTTCGCAGATGCTGGCCGACCTCGGAGCCGACGTTATCAAGGTCGAAGGTCCAGAAGGCGACCCGATCCGGCGGGTCGGACCTTTTGGCGACATCGGCATGGGGCCGATGTTTTTGAGCAGTAATCGCAACAAGCGCAGCGTTGTGCTCGATCTCAAGAACGCCGCAGGGGTTTCCGCGTTCAAGCGCCTGCTGGTCGGAGCCGACGTCCTCGTATGCAACGTGCGTCCGGCCGGCATGCGGCGGCTGGGCCTGACGTTCGAGGTGATGCAGGCCATCAATCCGCGACTAATCTACGCCAATCTTATCGGGTTTTCACAACGCGGCCGATACGGTCCTTCTCCGGCGTTCGATGATCTAATTCAGGCGGCGACCGGGATCCCATCGCTCATCGCCGAACACAACGACGATGGACCGCGCTACGTGCCAATGAACGTGATGGATCGAGCGGTCGGCCTTTACGCTTTCGGCGTGATCGCGTCGGCGCTGTACGCGAGAGAGCGTACCGGCACCGGCCAGCAGGTCGACGTGCCGATGTTCGAGACCATGGTGCCATTCGTGCTTGGCGATCATTTCTGGGGGCAAAAGTATCGGCCCGCGCGGGGCGGCTTCGGCTACCCGCGCATCATGACCAAGGAACGGCAACCTTATCGCACACGCGATGATTTCGTGTGCTGCACGATTTACAGTGATGCCAATTGGCGCGCGTTCCTGACCATTATCGGACAGCCTGAAAAATGGACGGACGATCCGAAGCTGGGGTCGATCGCGGCTCGCACCGCCAACAGCAGTTACACAAGTGGGCTAGTGCGCGACGAGATGGCGAAACGCACCACGGCCGAATGGTGCGCGCTCTTACTGGAAGCCGACATCCCGGTCTTTCCCGTGCACACGATGGCGAGCCTGGTGAACGATCCGCATCTTACCGACATCGGCTTTTTCACCGACCTCGAACATCCTGCCATCGGCCGGTACGTCGAGACGGCTGTGCCCAGCGAATGGCATGGGACGACACTGGGCCCGCTCCGGCCGGCACCATTGATCGGCGAGCACACCGTCGAGGTGCTGCGCGAGGCTGGCTTGAGCAACGCGGAGATCGACCAGCTCGATGCACCGGGCGCCGCCCGACAAGCAGACAACTCGCATCGTTTCAGTGAAACGGAAAATGAAACGGACAAGGAGGGGGCAGATGATTGAGTTCGAGGTCGCGGCAAGGCGCAACAGATCCTTGGAGGCATCGCTTTTGGCGCTTGCGATCGGCTTTCCGCACGCAGCCACCGCGCAAAGCTCGTCGCCGGTATCGGCCCCTGTCCAGGCGCTGCAACCGCAGGCAGCCACCGATCAGAACAATGGGATCGGCGATATCGTGGTCACGGCGCAGCGTCGCAACGAGCGTCTCCAGGATGTGCCGATCGCGATTACCGCGCTGAGCGAGCGGCAGCTCGCGCAGGCAGGCGTCCAGGATACGCGCGACATCCAACTGGTCACGCCCAGCCTGAATTTCGTGCAGTCGACCTTCACGCCGCAACCGACGATCCGCGGGATCGGCACCCGGGGCGCGAACCCAGGCGACGAGGAGGTCGTGCCGACGTACGTCGACGGCGTCTACCAGCCATTCATCACCGGAGGACTTTTCGAACTCGCGAACATCGAGCGGGTCGAGGTGCTTAAAGGCCCGCAGGGGACGCTGCTCGGCCGCAATGCCACGGCGGGCGCGATCAACATCATCACCAAGGCGCCGAGTTTTGAGCCCGGCGGGAAGGTCGTGGCGAGCTATGGCCGCTTCAACGAGCTTCAGGGCTCGCTTTACCTTACCGGCGGAACCGGCCACCTGGCGGGAAGCATCGTAGCCCAGTATCTCGACGACGACGGCTATGTGACCGAACTGACCACCAATACCCGCACGGCGTCGCAACACAATTATCTGGTGCGCGGCAAATTGCTGTTTCAACCGGACGGCGACACCGACATCACCCTGGCCGCTGGGTATTTCAAGCGGAAAGACACCACGATCGCCAACTTCCCGTTGAACGGCAATACGGTCGCGAGACAGATCGATCCCAACGTGCCACTCGCCTATACAAACCGTCAAGTTCGCCTGACCGAACCGCCTCAGGTGGCAATGAGCCAAACGTCCTTCAGCGGTACGCTCGTCCACCGTTTTTCCGGTGCCACGCTAACGTCGATCACCGGCTATTCCGAAAACATGAACAACTACCGGCTAGATCTCGATATGTCGCCGCTCGCGATTCAAACTCAGAGCGCGCATCAATATGACAACGGGCTGACTGAAGACTTGTATCTCGCGTCGTCCGACAAACAGCGTTTCTCGTGGGTTATCGGTGGTTTCTACATCCACGACGATTCCGGTTTCAAGCCCCGGACCGTCAACACGTCGTCGCTCAAGGCGGCGCTGACGTTGCGCGCGTTCGCCCTTTATGCGCAAGGCTCGTACAAGCTGACGGACGCCCTGACCGTTACTGCCGGCGCACGCTATAGCAACGACCGCAAATGCGGCGCCGCTGACAATTACGTCGGCACCCAGACGCTCCCCAGGACGTGTAAAACCTGGACCAGCGTCGATCCCAGCTTCACGCTCGACTGGCGCGCGAGCGAAAAGCTGAAGCTGTATGCACGCTATGCGCAGGCCTACAAAGCGGGTGTCTTCAACGCGCCGGGTTTCTCTCCCGTCCCGGCTGACCCTGAACACGTGAAGAGCTATGAACTCGGGCTCAAGTCCGATCCGGCGCCTTGGCTGCGCATCAACGTTGCCGGATATTATACGGATTACCGCGATATCCAGGTCAACAGCAGGGACCCGGTCAGCAACGCCGTCATCTTGCAAAATGCCGCCAAGGCCGAAATCTACGGCGGCGAGGCGGAAATCGTCGTCCAGCCGACCAGCGGCCTGAACCTGCGCGTCGGTGTTTCTGCGTTGAGCGCCACGTACAAGCAGTTTCCCAATGCCCAGGTCTTCGTTCCGCGTCCCGGCGGCGGCAACGTCGCCGCGTTCGTAGATGCCGCCAACAAACCGCTGCTGCGAACGCCTCAGCGCAGTGGCAACGCTGGTATCGATTACACGTTCGCAGCGCTGAGCGGTCAGGTCACCATCGGAGCCAATGCCTATTATCAGGGGCCGATGAACTTCACCGTGGATGGCCGGCTTCGTCAGCCGGAATATGCGATCGTCAACGCGCAGCTGACGTGGCGGTCTTCGGCGGACAGGTTCGAAATCGCCTTGTGGGGCCGCAACATCACCGACGTCCGATATCCGCTTCAGGTCGTCGGTTTCTCAACGGGCGATCTCGCCAGCTACATGCGTCCGGCTACGTACGGTATCCGCGGCACGATCAATTTTTGAGATGGCCGGGAGTTGCTGACGATGAAGATCATCTCATGAAGGAATTAATCCTCCCGCCAAGCGGCGAACCTGGTCCTTGGTCGGCCAGGGCAGCCAGTCCTATGTCGGCCTGGTACATGGTGGCGGTGCTTATCCTGTTTTATTTTCTCAATTCGTTCGACCGCACCGTCCTTTCGCTGATGGTCCCGCACGTGAAAGAGGACATGGGCGCCTCAGATACGCAGGTCGGCCTGCTCCTGGGTATGGCGTTCGCCGTGTTCTACGGCTTCTTCGGTTGGCCGATCGGAGCGTTGATCGATCGGTTCTCACGACGCGCCGTCCTATTTACTGGCGTTCTGGTCTGGTCTGCGGCCACGATTGCTTGTGGTATCGCGGCAACCTACGGGGAACTCCTGCTCGCTCGGATGGTCCTCGGGATCGGCGAAGCTTCGCTCATGCCGGCCGCGCATGCGCTGATGGCCGACCGTTTCCCACGCGAGCGGCTGAGCATGGCGATGTCGATTTTCTATTTCGGCGGCATCTTCGGCAGCAGCGCGTCGACGGCACTGGGCGGAATTGCCGTTAGCCATTTTGCGCATTGGCCGGGAATCGCGCTCGTCGGCGGGCTCGTGGTGCGCGGCTGGCAGATGCCGTTCATCGTGCTCGGCACTTGCGGCGTGCTGAGCGCAGCGCTGGCGTTCACCTTCCGCGCCGGTGGGAATGAACCGGTTTCACGCGGCACGACGACGACGTCGTTCGGCTCGGCGCTGAAAGACAATAAGGGCGCTCTGGCCGCAATCTTCGGCAGCTTTGTGACCACGGCGCTCCTGCTGTTTGCGATCGTATTATGGACGCCGACCTTCATGGCGCGCGCCTATGGCTGGCAGCCGGACCAGATCGGGATCAGTTACGGTGCGGTGCATCTCGTCGGATCCGGCTTAGGCACGCTCGTGTTCGGCGCACTGGTGGATCGGCTGTTCAGTGGCGGGATGATCGACGCCCATCTTCGGGTGTTCGGTTGGTGTACGGTCGTCGGCGCCCCGTGCGCGCTGGCGGCCTTCCTCTGCCGCACCCCCTATCTGTTCCTGGCCTTGATTTTCGTGGCGCATTTCTTCGCCTTTTCTTTTACCGGCTATGCCTCGGCTCTGGTGCAGCTTGTCTCTCCTGTAGCGGCGCGGGCGAGAATGGCCGGTCTATACGTCATGATGCTCATCCTGTTCGGCAACGGTCTCGGTCCACTTCTCATTGGCGTGCTTAGCGACCGTTTGTTCGGTACGGCGGGAATAGGACATTCTGCGGTATTGCTGATTGGAATACTCGGCCCGATCGCCACCTTGTCCGCCTTTGTCGGCTTGGAGCCGGTCCGCCGTGCCATCGAGCGCACGCATGGCACGACGCCGATCGCGTCGGCCGACGAAGCGTTGATCTGATGTCGGCTGACCGGCCGCTTTAAGGAGAGAGAGAGATGACTGACGAACCAGCCGTACAATACAAATGGTCCGAACGGGTCATCCACCTGGTCATCAACCGCCCGGATCGCCGAAATGCGCTGAACGATGCGGTCGTTGCGGGCTTGTCCGCAGGCATCGACGAGGCGACGCGCGGCGACGCGCTGGCGATCGTCGTGACCGGCGCGGGCGAACGCGCATTCTGCGCGGGCGGCGACCTGAAACGTGGCTCGGGAATGTTCGATCACGATTATTCGCAACCGACTACTGGTTATGCGCAGATGCTGCGCAAGGTGATGCAGTGCGACATTCCGATCGTGGCGCGGGTTAACGGCGCCTGCATGGCCGGCGGAATGGGCGTGCTTTCGATGTGCGACATGGCGGTGGCAGCCGACGACGTCATTTTCGGGCTGCCAGAGGTCAAAATCGGCATGTTTCCGATGCAGGTCGCAAGTCTGATGCAGCATCTCATCCCGCAGCGCCGCTTCCGCGAGATGTGCCTGACGGGCGAGCCGATCAGCGCGCAAGACGCGGCCGATTTCGGGCTCATCAATTACGTCGTGCCGCGCGCGCAGCTGGATGAGCGACTGCAGTGGCTCGTCGGCCGGATTATCGACAAGTCGCCGACCGCAGTCAGGATCGGGAAGCATGCGTTGCTCGCAATCACCGACATGACCTTCGCCCAATCAATCGCGTACACGGAAGGACAGATCCAGATGATGCGCCTCACCAAGGATGCGGAGGAAGGGCTGGCCTCCTTCAACGACAAGCGGCCCCCACAATGGACTGGCCGCTGATGGGACGCGTCCGACCGCTCAACACGCCTTCGCGGGTTTCGATCTGCGAGGAGGGGCCACGCGAGGGTTTTCAAAGCGAGCGCACGGTGGTGCCGACCGAGCGCAAGCTCGAGCTCATCCACGCGCTTGCCCGGACGGGACTGAAGGAAATCAACTGCGTTTCCTTCGTGGACCGGGAGCGCGTGCCGCAGATGGCGGACGCGGAACGCGTCGCCGCCGAACTGCGGCGCGAGCCGGGTGTGCACTACACGGGCACGTGGCTCAACGCGAAGGGCTTCGATCGCGCCGAGGTATCGAGACTCGATCTGGTCGGATCGGTGTTCGCTATCACCAGCGACAGCTTCGCCCGAAAAAACAACAATCGGTCCGCGGTCGATGTGCTCGAGGGCCAGCGTCAGCTGATCCAGCGTTATCGCGCGGCCAGGCTTGCCACCACCGTCACCTATGTCTTCACCGCGTTCGGCTGCATGTTCGAAGGCGATGTGCCGCCGCAGCTCGCGGTGGACACGCTGGCACGGCTCCTTGACATCTGCGCGGACGAGGGTGAGTGCCCAGGAACGGTCTATTTCTGCGACACTGTGGGGTTTGCCAGCCCGCCATCGATCCGCAGGCTGCTGGATCTAGCCCGCGAGCGCTGGCCCGACCTTTCCTTCGCGCTTCATCTGCATGACACGCGCGGAATGGGTATGGCCAACATTCTGGCCGGCCTGGAACTGGGTGTCGACCGCTTTGACTCGTCCGTAGGGGGGCTGGGAGGCTGCCCATTCGCCGGCAACCGTGCCGCTGCCGGCAACGTGTGCACCGAGGACATGGCGCTGATGTTCGAGGAGATGGGAATCGAAACGGGCGTCGATCTGCCAGCGCTGATCGACGCCGCCAAGCTCGCCGCCGATATCGTCGGGCATCCGCTACCGGGAAAGACCATGAACGCCGGTATCATTCCGCACACGATGCCTATATGATCCAAGCCGCGTCGGACGGAGGTGCGGATCATGGCGGACCGTTTCCTGTGATCGCGCAGTTCCGCGCCTGGCTCGGCGAGGAACTGGGGTTGGCGTTCACGGACTATGAAGCGATGCACCGATGGTCGGTGGCCAATCAGGACGCCTTCTGGGGCGCGCTATGGCGTTTCGAGGGCATCGTCACGCCTACGCCCTTTTCTGCGGTCTTGTCCGACGCGCGCATGCCCGGCGCGACGTGGTTTGCCGGCGCGCAACTCAATTATGCGCGGCATGTCTTCTCGCACGTCGAGCCAGCCGATGCGGCAGGCCAGCCAGCGATCATCGCCGAAGACGAACGGGGCGAGGTGATCGAAACGGATTGGCCGACACTGCGTCGGCGGACCGCATCGCTGGCTCTAGCGCTGCGCGCGCGCGGCGTCGGTCGTGGCGATCGCGTCGCGGCCTACCTGCCAAACCGCACCGAAGCCGTCATTGCCTTTCTCGCTTGCGCGTCAATCGGCGCGATCTGGAGCGTGTGCGCGCCAGACATGGGCGCGCGTGCCGTGCTTGCCCGCTTCCAGCAGATCGAGCCCTGCGTTCTCATCGCGTGCGAAGCGACCTATTACACCGGGAGGCTGGTAGATCGACGGGCGTTGATCGAAGAGCTGTTGCAACAACTGCCGAGCGTGAAGACCTGCATCGTCGTGGGTTCAGGCGAGATGCCTGCGACGGAACCGAATCGCGGCCATGTATCGTTCGCTGAGCTCGCGTCGCGCGACGACGCGGATACGCGTGTGTTCCAGCCCGATTGGGTACGGTTCGACCAGCCGTTGTGGATCGTCTATTCGAGCGGGACGACGGGAAAGCCGAAGGCGCTCGTCCACAGCCATGGGGGTGTACTGCTTGGTGCGCTGGCGACGCGCCTACATATGGACCTCCAGCCGAGCTATGTGCCGGCCGCACTCGGCGAACGATTCCACTGGTACAGCTCGACTGGTTGGATCATGTGGAACAGCCAGGTGGCCGGGCTATTGAGCGGAACGACGATCTGTCTCTTCGACGGCAGCGCCGCGGGTACGAAAGAGCAACCCGATTGGAGCCGGCTGTGGCGCTTCGCGGCACGCCATCGGATCACGTTCTTCGGCGCCGGGGCTGCCTATTACACCCAATGTGTAAAGATGCGCGTTGATGTCGCAGCAGTCGGCGATCTCGGCAGGCTGCGCGCCCTCGGTAGTACCGGGTCGCCACTGCCCGCCGAGGTACAGCAACACCTATCGCGAGCGCTCGTCGGGTCAGGTTATGCGGATCCATGGTGGCTTAACATTTCGGGCGGAACCGACATTTGCGGCGCGTTCTGCACCGGCAATCGGGAACTGCCCGCGACACCGGGCAAGCTGCAATGCCGGCAACTGGGGGCCGCCGTCGAAGCGTGGGACGCCAACGGGCGCCCATTGGTTGGCGAGATCGGCGAGCTTGTCTGCGTCAAACCGTTGCCGTCGATGCCGCTGTTTCTTTGGGGTGACGACAACGGCGAGCGATATCGCGAGACCTATTTCGGCGTCTACGACGGTGTCTGGCGGCACGGCGACTGGCTGCTGATTGACGAGCGCGGCACATGCGAGATCTTCGGAAGAAGCGACGCCACGATCAATCGCGGCGGGCATCGTCTGGGAACCAGCGAGATCTACGATGTCGTGGAATCGCATCCCGGCGTGCTGGATTCGATGATGATCGATGTCCGAATCGAAAGCGGGCGTTCAGCTTTGTTGCTGTTTCTGGTCACGTCCGACCCGCTGAGCCAGACTGTCGTGAACGAAGTCAATCAGGCCATACGCACCGAATTATCACCACGCTTTGTACCGGACGACATCATCGCGGCAACGGGTATCCCACGCACTCTTTCCATGAAAAAGCAGGAAATACCCGTGAAAAAAATATTCGAGGGGTCCGAGCCATCATCCGAATTAGATCCAGCTACCATGTATAATCCAGAACTGATCCAAGAATTTGCCGACCTACGGCAAATGTATTTAATGCGGATGGGTCGCGCCTAGGGTCCGGATCTGTAATTGCACAGCGAGGCGGTGTTGATCCCTTGAGGGCTTCATAGATCTGTCCGCACTGGCCGAACCGGAGCTTGGTCGTGCTATATCGGGTCTCACAGCCAGAACCTCTGGCGGATCGAGATGTTCCGATCAACACGGACGCCACGAGACATGCCAGACGAGATCAGGCTTTGCTCTGGTATTCACTCGGCGACACGCCGGTTATCCTCCGAAATGTGCGGCAGAAATGGCTTTGATCCGAAAAGCCGCACTCGAAAGCGATGACCTTGTGTGGGACCTTACGACGGCGCAGCATTTCCTGTGCCTTGGCTACTCGCGCGCGGATGACATATCTATAGGGGGCTATCCCGAAATCGACCTTGAACCTGCGCGAGAACTGGAAGGGGCTCGTGCCCGCAATGCGGGCGAGTTCGTCGAGGCTGATATTCTCGTCCAGTCGCGAATTGATCAGGTCGACGATCCGGTTCCTTTGCACAGCTGTAAGCCCGGCATTCTGCTCGTCGGGCAGCTGAATCCTGGCGTAGTGGCGCAGAAGGTGCACAGCCAGCAGGCTGCGCACGGCGTCCACCATCAGCCGCTGGCCGAACTCGCCACATTTCAGTTCGGCTCCAAGTATGTCGAAACAGTTCACGATCAGGGGATCTTCGGTCGACACGCAGTCAGAGATCTCGATAGAGAGCGGATCGCGATCGAACACGCCCTGCGCTGCGGTCTCGATTTCCTCGTGACCAAGATATATGTGCCGGACCTGGATCGGATCGCGCCAAGCCCAAGTGGATTGTTCCGCTCGGGTCAGTAGGGATACCCGACCGGGGCCGACTTCCCCTTCTTCACGTGCTCTGCCGGCGGTTCGATGCATTGAGGTCGGGCTGCCCCCGTAGCCGACAATCATGTAATCACGCATGGGCGGGATTGCTGCCGACTGGCGGTCGTAGTCATAACCCTTCAGGGTGATGCCGCTCCAGTCCTGGTACGAAGAATCCAAGGTCTGCACGCCCGGAATCCACTCGGGAATCCTATCCGGCGGCACTAGGTGTTTAGTCCCGTCCTGCCGTCCGTTCAGGCCTCTGCGGGGATCGTAGCTCGGGCCCGGCGGGGAATGTCCCGTTTGACATTCGGCGAGCCGTCCGACGCCCCCCGCACCGGGAGCAAGCGGCATCGGAGCGTCGGGATGCACGAGCCCCGAGACGCTGTCGCGCGTTACCGAACCGGCTGCAAGGCGGGTCATCATGAGGCGAACTCCGACACGCGCCGGACGAGCGAAACCATGCGTGCCGCTACGTCACTCTCGATCCAGTCGCGCGTGAGAGAATGCGAAGGGCCGCCGCAGTTGAAGGCCATGACTGGCGAACCATCGCGCGGTAGAAGCGGCACCGCGACAGCATTCACGTCGCTGCGCCACTCTCCGTATGAGGTGCAAAAACCGCGCTTTAGGTAGCTTTCGATCGCTGCTTCGATTCCCGGCTCGACCAGCGTCCAGTTCTCGCCCTCGTGGTCGCGGAGCTCCTCGAGAATTTCGGGGTACCCATTCGTCGCCATGGCGGCAACGCTGGCGCGACCCGCGGCGCTGGTCGCCATCTTGACATGGGCGCCAACCTCGATGGCTAGGGTCAATGCATTAGTGCCCTTGCATCGCTCAAGATACACCATCGACATCTTGTCACGGGCGACCATCGCCACTGGCATCCCGGTGTAATCGGCGATTTCCTGCATCAGCGGTTTGGACAACTTCCGAAGGGGAAGTCCGGCAAGGCAGGCATAGCCAAGCGTCAGGACCGGCGGGGCTAGTCTGTAACGGGCCGTATCCGCGTCATGGCTGAGATAGCCCAGTTTGTGCAATGTGTAGGTCAGCCGCGAGATGGTGGACTTGGACATCCCGGTGCGCTGGGCAAAGTCCCGGTTGCCTAGCGCCTCGCCCTCGCGGCCAAAGGCGCGCAGAATCTCCAGCCCGCGCGACAGGGCGACGACGAAATTGCGATCCTGCTCCAGCTCGGGACTGGGCTCCTTCCTTGGTCTCATCCGACTCCCCCTTGGTGGCGCCTCGCGAAAGAGTAGCCCGAGGCCGCCGCATTCGTCAAATTGCGGAATTTTATTCCGCTCTGCGGGATAACCGCAAGCTACAAGCACCGCTCCGGTGAGGACTGACAGACATACGCCGGCTCGCCGGAGTGCCAAGACCGTTCAATGCGTCGCGCAAGAACGTCCAATACCGGCCGCCTTGGCGCGTTCTATAATTCAGGACGAACCGGAATACTGGACGAACTAAATTCTCAGGAGAGAGATGAATGATTAGCAAGGAAGCCGACGTTCTGCGCGCGCTTTATCAGAGTTGGACCGACCAGATGGTCGCGAATCCGAACCTGACGATCCTGAACCTACGCAGCATGTTCGATGAATGGGGCCAGCCTGCGCTGGAGCCCGAGGATGTCAGCTACAAGAGCGATGTTGTCGGCGGCGTCGATGCGCTCTGGGCCCTGCCTGCGGGTGCGGACAAGACTCGCGTCATCCAGTACACCCATGGCGGCGGCTTTGCCGTCGGCTCGGCGGAAAGCCACCGCAAGATCGCCGGGCACCTGGCCAAGGCGCTTGGTGTCACGGCGGTGATCTTGCATTATCGCCGTGCGCCCGAGCATCCCTACCCGGCGCAGATCGAGGATGCCGTTTCGGCCTACAAGGCCCTGCTCGCCAAGGGATACGAGGCCCGCAACATCCTGACGGCAGGTGACAGTGCGGGCGGCAATCTCGCGGTCTCGAGCGTGCTGAAGTTCCGCGACCTCGGTCTGCCGCTGCCGGGCGCGGTTATCGCTTATTCGCCCTGGCTCGACATGGCGCTGCGCGGCGACACGTTGAAGACGAACGCGGCTACCGATGCGCTGGTCAGCCGTGCCGTCCTTGAAGGGATGGCCGGAATGTTCCTGGGTGGTAAGACCGACCCGCTGGACAAACTGGCGAACCCGCTGGAAAACGATTTCGCTGGCTTCCCGCCGATCTACATCGCATGCGGCAGCGCCGAAACGCTCAGGAGCGATTCGGAAAGCCTTTTCAGCAAGGTGAAGGCCGCCGGCGTGAAGGCGCAGCTTTCGGTCGTGCCCGGCATGCAGCACGTCTTTCTCGCCCTGTCCGGCCGCGCGCCGGAAGCCAACGCCGAACTGGCGAACATCGCCGCTTGGTACAAGGCGCTCCGACCCTGATCCGCCCGCGCGTGCCTGACGGCCATCAGCGCCGACTGCATCTAACATTTCGGACGCGCACCTGTTGCCTGCGGTGACGCAGCCTGGTGCCGCGTCCCCTCAAGGGAAAAGAACATGAACATGAATGTCAGCAAGACCAAGGGCGCTGATGTCGACGCCGTGGTTATCGGCGCGGGTTTTGGGGGACTGTACGCTGTCCACAAGCTCCGCGATGAGCTTGGCCTGTCGGTGCAGGCTTACGACAACGGCGGGGATGTCGGCGGAACTTGGTTCTGGAACCGCTATCCCGGCGCGCTCTCGGATACCGAAAGCTTCTGCTACCGTTTTTCCTTCGACAAGGATCTGCTCCAGCAGGGCCAGTGGAAATCGCGCTATCTGACGCAGCCCGAAATCATCAGCTATTTTAACGATTTTGCCGACCGTTACGATATCCGACGCAGCTATCAGTTCAACACCAGCGTCACGGCCACGCGCTTCGACGAGGCGACGAGTCTGTGGAGCGTGACGACCGACGAGGGCCAGACGATCACCGCGAAATACCTTGTTACCGGGCTTGGGCTGCTTTCGGCCACCAATACCCCGCAGTTCAAGGGCATCGACACGTTCAAGGGCAATATCTACCACACCGGGGCGTGGCCGGAAGGCGTCGACCTCCGCGGCAAGCGCGTCGGCGTCGTTGGCACCGGCTCGACCGGGGTGCAGGTCATCATCGCGCTGGCGCCGGTTGCTAGCCACCTGACGGTGTTCCAGCGGTCGGCTCAGTATGTCGTGCCGATCGGCAACTGGCCGGAGGATCAGGCGAAGATCAATGACTACAAGGCCCGCTACGACGACATCTGGAAGCAGATCAGATCCTCGGCCGTCGCTTTCGGCTTCCACGAAAGCACGGTTCCCGCGATCTCGGTCTCTGAGGCCGAGCGCGAGCGCGTGTTCGAGGAAGCCTGGCAGCGCGGCGGCGGTTTCCGCTTCATGTTCGAGACCTTCTGCGACATCGCCACCAACCAGGAGGCCAACGACGCGGCGTCGAACTTCATAAAGCGCAAGATCGCACAGATCGTGAAGGACCCCGAAACCGCGCGCAAGCTGATGCCGACCGATCTCTATGCCAAGCGCCCGCTCTGCGGAATGGACTACTACGAAGTCTACAACCGCGACAACGTCAACCTGGTGGATGTGAAGGCGGATCCGATCGCCGAGTTCACCCCGAAGGGCATCAAGCTGGCCAGCGGTGCGGAGCATGAACTGGATATCGTGGTCTTTGCAACGGGTTTCGATGCGGTGGAAGGCAACTACACCAAGATCGACATGCGCGGCAGGGGTGGAGTGACGATGAACCAGCTGTGGAAGGATGGCCCGCTTGGCTACTTGGGAATCATGGAATGCGATTTCCCCAACCTGTTCATGATCCTTGGCCCCAACGGGCCGTTCACCAACCTGGTGCCCAGCATCGAGGTGCAAGTCGAATGGATCGCCGACACTGTGGCAATGATGGAAGCTGAGGGTCGCAAGACCATCGAGCCGAAGCTGGAAGCGCGCGACAGCTGGATCGACACCTGTCAGACCATCGCCGACATGACGCTGTTCCCGAAAGCCCAATCCTGGATCTTCGGGGCAAACATACCGGGCAAGAAGAATGCGGTGCGCTTCTATCTGGCAGGGCTCGGCGCCTACCGGACCGAGCTTCAGAAAGTCGTGGACGCCGACTACGCCACGCTCGACTTCGATCACTGAGCTTGGGCTCCCGAACCAAATCGGCCGTCGGGGGAACCGGCCCCCCGGCCCCCGCCTTCACTCAATGCCGGAGAGGGAAAGCATATGGGACGCGTACAAGGAAAGGTGGCGCTGGTTACCGGTGGAGCGATGGGGATGGGCAGGACCCATTCCGAGGAACTCGCCAAAGAGGGCGCTCATGTCTTCGTAACCGACCGCGAAACAGCGGCGGGCGAAGCGGTGGTTAAGGGCATCGTCGCTGCGGGTGGCAAAGCCGACTTCATCCAGCATGACGTGACCAGCGAAAGCGACTGGAACAGCGTGATTGCGGCGATCACCAAGAAAGTGGGCCACCTCGACATCCTTGTCAACAACGCCGGGATACTCGTCCTGAAGCCCGCGCATGAAACCACTAACGACGAATGGGACTCCGTCTTCAATGTCAACGTGCGCGGTGTCTGGCTGGGCATCCGCGCCTGCGTACCCCTGATGAAGGGGCGCAAGGCCTCGATCGTCAACATCTCGTCGATCTACGGAATCGTCGGGGCGCCGGCGGCGGGCGCCTACATCGCGTCGAAGGGTGCGGTGCGGTTGCTGACGAAATCCTGCGCCGTCGATCTGATCCAGTACGGCATCCGCGTGAACTCGGTCCATCCGGGCGTCATCGACACCTCGATGACCAAGGATCTGCTCCACGGGGATGCCGCGACCCGCAAGGCGATCATGGGGGCGACCCTATTCGACCGGCCGTGCCTGCCGGTCGAAGTGTCGAAAGCGGTGCTGTTCCTTGCCTCGGACGAATCGTCCTTCGTGCATGGCGCGGAACTCCTGGTGGACGGTGGCTACACCGCCAACTGACGGCAGCAGCGCTGGCGGCGGCGTACGCATTCGACCGTCATCGCAGGAGCGCGCCGCCGTTGGCCAATAACAGAAAATAGAATTCAGGAGAGGAGAGAGAACATGAAGACCTCGAGGGAAATACGCTGTTGCGTTCTCATGGCGGTCGGGTCGGTCGCGGCATTGCCGACCACCGCCGCATACGCCCAAGACGCACAACCGGGCGATTTTGTGACCGCTCCAGCGGGAACGCAACTCGGACTCGTGTACTATCTTGGCAGCACGTCCGACAACTTCGTGGATGCCAAAGGCAATGATGTGCCTGCATCAAGCCTTGACACGAATGTGCTCCTCCTGCGCTACGTCTATTATTTCGACGTGGCGGGCGTGCGCGCTGACGTGAACGTGCTGCAACCCTTCGGAGGGCTGCACAACATGAGGCTCGGCGGGCGAAAAATCGGCACTAAGGAGTTCACACCCGGAGACTTGACGCTTGTCGGCACAGTCTGGCCACTGAACGATCCCAAGAAGGGCCGATACTTCGGGATTGCCACCTATCTGACGCTTCCCACCGGCGACTATTCGGCTACCAGGCCCGGCCTTGCCGCCAATCGATGGTCCGTAGCCATTCAACCTGGCTTCCGTTTCAAAATTGCCCCCAAGTGGTCGGTCGATCTTGTCGGCGGCACTACGATCTACGGGGACAACCATGATGGCGCTGGTGCGACGACCATCCGGAAGGATGCGAGCTATACTGCGCTCGGCTGGCTGAACTATCAGGCTAGCGACAAGACGACGCTCTCATTCGGGGGCATAACGAACCGCGGTGGGGCGGAAACCATTGGAGGCGTCAAGGGTGCGGACGTGACGTCCACCACGGTGCGGGCGGACTGGTCGCAGATGCTGAATCCGACCACCCAGTTCCTGATAGAAGTCGGTCACGACGTGGAGGCGAAAAACAATTTCAAGCGCGATGCGACATTAACCCTTCGGCTTGCGAAGTTCTTTTAGGCTGGTCGGAGAAGTGGTTCGATAACGTGATGGCAGGACGGCACTGCCCGGTTTCAACGTGGTGATGCTGTCCTGGTCGAAACGAATGACGGCGCGATCAGGGAGCGTCCCAGGGATCCGCAGCAAGCAGAAGGAAAATCCATGCATTGTCAGTGCGTTCATGAATTCGGCCGGCCCCTCCGTTCGGATGACAGGCCGGATCTAGCCCCGCAGGGAACCGAAGTCGTTCTGTCGGTGACGGCTGCGGGCGTCTGCCATACCGACTTGCACATTCGCGACGGCGGCTATGACCTCGGTCGCGGACGCAAGTTGGAGTTCGCCAAGCGGGGAATCTCGCTGCCTCTCGTGATGGGCCATGAAACTGCGGGCAAGGTCGTTGCCACGGGACCCGATGCCGGTAACATCGACACCCGAAAGACCTATGTGGTCTACCCCTGGATCGGCTGCGGCACCTGTGCGGTCTGCAAGGGCGGGAACGAGCAATTGTGCGGGACCCCGAAATTCCTCGGCATCCATGTAGATGGCGGCTATGCCACGCAAATCCGGGTGCCGCATCCTAAATATCTTTTTGAGATCGGCAACATGCCGCCCGAAACTGCCGCGCCGCTGGCATGTTCAGGGCTTACCGCCTTCGGTGCGCTGAAGAAGGTCGAGAACACGCTGAAGGACCATGCGCCGCTGATCATCGGGGCGGGCGGCTTGGGCCTGATGTGCGCGCAGCTCTTGCGGGCAATGGGTGCACAGGCGCCGGTCTTCGTGGATCTCGATCCCGTCAAGCGCGAAGCAGCCCTTGCGGCGGGCGCCTGCGCGGCGATCGACCCCAGCGCGCCGGACGTGGTGGCGGAGATCCATGCCGCCGCCGGCGGGGCACCCCTCGCCGTGATCGACTTCGTCGGTGCCGAAACGACGGCCGAGCTCGGGTTCAACGCCGTGAGCAAGGGCGGAACCTATGTCGTTGTCGGCCTATTCGGTGGCGGCGCCCCCTGGTCCCTGCCGCTGATCGCGCTGAAATCCATCACGATCCGCGGCAGCTACGCCGGCTCGCCCGGAGAGTTCGCGCAGCTGATGGAGCTTGCCCGCAAGGGTGAGATCAGCCCCATTCCCACGACACGCTACCAGCTGGACGAGGCGGAGGCCGTCCTCAACCGCTTGGCCGAGGGCAAGATCATCGGTCGGGCGGTCTTGACCGGCGTCGGCGATTACCTGCCCGAAGCAGCAGATCAGAGGGTCCGATGAGCGTGATCTACCCTGACACACAGCTTCTGATCAACGGAAGCTGGAGGGACGGAGCGATGAAGCGCCGCTCTGCCGTCTACGACCCGGCAACGGCCTCGGTGATCGGCCACTATGCCATGGCCGAACCTGCCGACCTCGAAGAGGCGATACAGTCCGCCGGCACTGCCTTTGCCCCCTGGCGCGACGCGGGGGCCTATGCGCGAAGCGGCATCCTGCGCCGCGCGGGCGTTCTTCTGCGCGAGCGTGCCGACCAGCTTGCGGAACTCATCACCACCGAAATGGGCAAGCCCCTGATCGAAGCGCGGGCCGAGGTGATGTCGTCGGCCGACCTGCTCGACTGGTTTGCCGGTGAAGGCCGGCGGGCCTATGGCCAGGTGATCCCGGCACGGACGCCGAACGTGACCCAGATGGTGCTGAAACAGCCCGTGGGCCCGGTCGCCGCCTTCACGCCGTGGAACTTCCCGATGTCGCAACTGGTGCGAAAGCTGGGGCCGGCGCTGTCGGTCGGCTGCACCGTCATCGCCAAGCCGCCCGAGGATACGCCCGCCTCGCCCGCCGCACTTGCGCGGGCGCTGCTGGATGCGGGGCTTCCCGCAGGTGTCCTCAACATCGTCTTCGGCGAACCGGCGCAAATCGCGGACTACCTCATTCCGCATCCGGTGATCCGAAAAGTGTCTTTCACCGGATCGGTTCCGGTGGGCAAGCAGCTTGCGGCCCTGGCCGGCAAGCACATGAAGCGCATCACGATGGAACTGGGCGGCCACAATCCGGTGATCGTCTGTGACGACGCGAACGTCGAGACTGCGGCCGCAGCCGTTGCGGGCTTCAAGGTCCGCAATGCTGGGCAAGTCTGCATCTCTCCGACGCGGGTTCTGGTCCAGAAGGGCATCTACGAGCGTTTCGCGGCGGCGCTGGCCGAACATGTCGGGAAAGTCCGGGTCGGGTCGGGCTTGAAGCCCGGAACCTCGATGGGTCCGCTTGTCAGCGAACGCAGGCTGAAGGCGGTTTCGGGGATGATCGAGGAGGCGATCCAGGAGGGGGCGCATATCCTCGCTTCGGGCGAAGCGACGCCGCAGCCGGGATTCTTTCATGCCCCCACGATCCTTACCGGGGTCAGCCTCTCGTCGCGCATCCAGAACGACGAGCCCTTCGGACCGGTTGCGATCCTGTCGCCCTTCGACACGATCGACGAGGCGATAACCGAGGCGAACCGTCTTCCCTACGGTCTTGCCGCCTATGCATTCACCTCTTCAATCCGCAATTCGCAGCGGCTCCAGACCGAACTGGAAGTTGGCATGCTCGCCATCAACCACACCCTGCTGGGATTGCCAGAATTGCCGCTTGGCGGGGTCAAGGATTCCGGCTTCGGAAGCGAGGGCGGATCGGAAGCCATCGACTCGTATCTGATTTCTAAACTAGTCACTCAGGCGGCAATTTGAGATGCCTGTCGCGCCGCCTTCAGCAGAGAGCCAAATGGCCCTCAAAGCCGCCTACGAGGTGTTGCTGGCCCAAGGGTTGTTGGTGATTCAGCGTGCGTGTCTAACCGGAGACTATGTGTTCTGGCCCCGACTCGCCGATCATTTTGGCGCCTGTGATCTCGAGTGGGTCGAGGCTTCGGGCCCGGGAACCATCTACGTGCCCACCGTCGCGCGCCGGCGGAGGATGACAGAAAAGGTGGTGCCGGTCACGCAGGAGGAAGGCCCGCGGATGAAGTCATGCGCGCCGGGCGTCGAAAGCGCGCGGATCGGCGCCACTGCGCTGGCGCGGCTTGAGGGGCCTGGGGCGGCGCGCTGCCCACCAACATCAATGGCGGGGCATTTCTTGGCCCCAGCGACCGCATTCCTCGGATGGCAAGACACTCTTTGAAGGCTAAATGATGGACTTTTCTGCAATCTCCAACCTGCTTGCCCCGCGCTCTGTTGCCGTGATCGGAGCCTCGTCGGATCCCGCGCGGATCGGCGGGCGGCCGATTGCGACCATGCTCGCCGCCGGGTTCCAGGGCCGGATCCTGCCGGTCAACCCGACGCGCGACACCATCCAGGGCCTGCCCTGCTATCCTTCGGTCTCGGCGCTGCCCGAAACCCCGGATGCCGCGCTGATCGCGGTTGCAGCCAGAGATGTCGCGGGCGTCGTCGAGGATCTGGGGCGGCGCGGCTGCAAGACTGCCACCCTGTTCTCGTCGGGTTTCGCCGAGGCCGGCGAGGCCGGTCGGCAGGAGCAGGAGCGGATCCTCACAATCGCCCGCGGCTATGGGATGCGGATTCTCGGGCCGAATACCCTGGGCGCTTTCAACGCGAACCACCGCTATTTCGGCACCTTTTCGTCGTCGCTCGAAAATGGCCTGCCCCTGCCTGGCAATATCGGCATCGCCAGCCAATCAGGGGCCTTCGGCGCCCATCTTGCAGTGATCGCGCGCGACCGTGGTCTGGGCGCATCGGTGCTGATCGCGACCGGCAACGAGGCCGACATCACCGTGGGCGAGGCCATAGGATGGATGGCGCAGTGCGACGAGATCGACGTGATCTGCGCCTATCTCGAAGGCATTAACGCGCCGCGCTCGCTGTTGGAGGGCCTTGACGCCGCGCGTGTCGCACGCAAGCCGGTGATCGTATTCAAAGCCGGGCGCAGCGCCATCGGCGCGCATGCTGCGGCGTCGCACACCGCCTCGCTCACCGGCGATGCGCTGGTCGCCGACACGGTCCTACGGGCACATGGCGCAATCCTGGTGCGCGACAGCGAACAGTTGATGGACGTAGCCTATGTCGCCCATCAGCGTATCCAGCCCCGGTCGGCGACGCTCGGTTTCGTCACCGTATCCGGCGGTGCGGGCATTGTCGCGTCGGACGAGGCCGAGGCTATCGGGTTCGCTATGCCGCCGATGCCTGCCGCCGCGCAGACCGAGTTGAAGGCGCTGATGCCGATCTCGACCCCGACAAACCCGTTGGACTGCACGGCACAGGCGCTGAACCAGCCCGACTTGTTCGAACGGTTCACGCGCGCTGCACTTGAGAAGGGTGCCTATGGTGCGGTCATCTGTTTCATGACCTATGTCGCGGGCAGCCCAAGCCTCGCGCCTACCATCCTGAAATCAATGGCGCCGCTGCGAAGGGATTTTCCCGACCGGCTGATCGTGATCTGTGCCGTCGGCTCGAACGAGGTCATGCACGACTACGAGAAGGCCGGATTCCTGGTCTTCACGGACCCGAGCCGTGCGGTTAGGGCCCTTCATGCCGTGTCCGGACTTGACGCCGCGTTCGCCTTACCGCCGCCGGTGCCGCCCTTGCCCCTGCAGACTCCGGCGCTACCCGACCGGACGCCGGACGAAGCGGAGGCCAAGCGTCTTCTCATTGGTGCGGGGATCGTGACCGCGTCCGAGAGCACGGCCACGACGGCGGAAGAAGCGATCCGTGCCGCCGGTCAGATCGGTTATCCAGTGGTGATGAAGGTGCTGTCGCCCGACATCTTGCACAAATCCGATATCGGCGGCGTCAAGCTGGACATTCGCGACCCCGATGGCGTCCAGAGCGCCTTTGCCGCCATCATGGCCTCCGTGGCGGAAGAAGCGCCCGATGCCCGCGTCACCGGCGTTCTTGTCGCCCGGCAGATGACCGGAGGCGTAGAATGCTTTATGGGCATCAGCCGTGATCCGACCTTCGGGCCGGTCGCGGTCTTCGGGCTGGGGGGCATCTTCGTCGAGATCCTGAAAGATGTCGCGGTGCGCCAGTGCCCTTTCGACGAGGCGGCGGCGCGCGAGATGATCCTGTCGATCCGGGCCGCGGCCATCCTGAAAGGCGCGCGGAGCCGGCCGCCCGCCGATGTCGTCGCCCTCGCGGCGATGCTGTCGCGGCTGTCACGGTTCGCCATAGCCGCCGGGCCTGGTCTACGGTCCGTTGATCTCAATCCGGTGCTGGCGATGCCGCAGGGTCAGGGTGCCTTCGCACTTGACGCGGTTTTGGAAATCGCCGGCGCGGCAACTGCGGGAGGCCACTGATGGTCGGTGCCCTCCCTGATCTCTTGGCGACAAGCGGTGCCCCCCTGCGCAGCTTGCTGTTTTGCGCGGGCAATCACGAAAGGCGTATCCACAAGGCTCTGGCGGCGGGCGCCGATGCCGTGATCCTTGATCTCGAGGATTCCGTGCATCCCGACGCCAAGTCCGAAGCCCGGGCGCTGGTCGCGCAGGTCTTGGCCGCAGACCGCGCGGTGCCGGTGGTTGTCCGGGTGAACGCCGATGACACCGGCTGGCATCTGCCCGACCTTGCGGCGATCCTGCCAGCGCCCCCCGATGCGATCATGCTGCCAAAGTGCGACGGACCCCGAGCCCTTCGCCGACTGTCAGACCGGCTTGACGCGCTGGAAGTGGTCTTCGGACTGCCGCATCAGGGCACGGCGGTCCTGCCGCTGATCACCGAGACGGCGGGCGCGCTGGCCGACATGGCCTATGCCGGGGTGACGCCGCGGCTTGCCGCGCTGTGCTTTGCCGCCGAGGATCTGGCTGCCGATCTGGGGGTCGATGCCCGCCGTGGGGACGGGATGAACCCGCTGCTTGTGTACGCGCGTCACCGGGTGGTAATCGCGGCCTCAGCCGCCGGGGTCATGGCCATCGACACGCCCTTTCCCGATCCGGGACGGCCCGATCACCTTGTTGCCGAGGCAGGGCAGGCTGCGGCCCTGGGGTTCGCAGGAAAGCTCTGTATTCATCCCGACCAGATCGCGCCGGTTCACGCGGCCTTCCGGCCCGACCCCGAAAGGCTCGCCTGGGCGCGGACCACGATCGGTGCGCTTGACGCGTCGACCACCGGCGTCGCGGTGGTGGATGGGAGCATGGTGGACCGGGCCCATCTGAAACTGGCGCACCGATATCTCGGCATGGCCGCAGCGGACCCGAAAGCATAATGACCGAAATCGACATTGACCATCTCAGGCAGTGGATCGGGCGGACGGAAACCGCGACCGATGGGCTATCGCTTCTCCAGGCCATGCAGCTTGCCGCGACGCTTGATCGCGGGCATCACCCCGCAGAGGGCCAGCCGCTGCCGCCGCTCTGGCACTGGCTCTACTTCGCGCCTCACGCTCCGCATTCCGAACTTGGCGACGATGGCCATGCGCGGCGTGGCGGCTTCCTGCCCCCGGTGCCGCTGCCGCGCCGGATGTGGGCGGGCGGACGGCTGACCTTTCATCACGCCCTGCGCATCGGGGAAACCGTGACGCGCAAATCCGAGATCCTTTCGGTATCCGAAAAATTTGGAGCGCAGGGCGCGTTGGTCTTCGTGACGATCCGCCATACCCTCTCGAACGTCGGGGGACCGGCGGTCGAGGAGGAGCAGGATATCGTCTATCGTGAAGCGGGGGTGACGCCGCGCTCTGCCGCTGCGCCCGCCCCCTTGCGGGACGCGGACTGGCGCGAGGCCTTCACGACCGATCCGACGCACTTGTTCCGCTGGTCGGCGGTCACCTTCAACGCTCATCGCATCCACTATGATCTGCCCTACGCGACGAAGGTCGAGGGCTATCCGGGCCTCGTGGTGCAAGGGCCGCTGACGGCGACGCTTCTGCTCGAAGCCTACCGGAAGCAGACGGGCCGGACGGTGCGGAGCTTCAGCTTCCGCGGGCAGGCACCGCTGTTCTGCGGCGACACGGTCGTGCTCTGCGGTCGGCTCGGCGGCGAGGGATTCGACCTGTGGGCCGAGGGGCCGGGCGGCTATCTCGCCATGGCGGCAAAGGCAACGGGCGAGGTGTGCCGTGCCGATTGACATCGACCGGCTGATGCAGTTTTCGCCGCCTTCAGCCCGGCAGGTGCTGAACCCGCGTGACATCGCCTTTTACGCCCTATCGATCGGCATGGGCCACGATCCCTGCGATGCGCGCCAGTTGCCCTTTGTTGATCCGCTTCGCGGACCGGTAGTCATGCCAGCAATGGTGCTGGTCATGGCACACCCCGGCTTCTATCTCGCCGATCCAGAATCCGGCGTGGACCCGAAGGCGGTGCTGCATGTGGAACAGGAATTTGCCCTGATCGCCCCGCTTCCCGCCGCGGGGGAGGTCGTCAGCCGGACCCGCATCACCGGTGTCGTGGACAAGGGCGCGGGCGGGCCTGCGCTGATCCTGTCCGATACCGAACTCAGGGACGCGGCTGGAAACCCCTTCGCGCGGCTGAACCGCACCACCTTCGTACGCGGCGGCGGCGGCTTTGGCGGCACGGTCGGGGTCGCGATCTCCGACCCGGTCTGGCCGATACCGGAAGGACAGCCGGATCATGTGGTTGATCTTGCAACTAGTCCCGAACAGGCGCTGTTCTACCGCCTGAACGGTGATCTGAACCCCTTGCACAGCGACCCCGACCTGGCGCGACAGGTGGGGTTCGAACGGCCCATCCTGCATGGGCTCTGCACGATGGGTGTTCTCTGCCATGCGTTGCTGCGCGCGCTCGGCGACTATTCGGCCGAGAGCATGCGGGGCGTGAGCCTGCGGTTCTCGAAACCGGCCTATCCCGGGGAAACCATCCGCACCGAAATATGGAGCGACGGCAGCTTCCGTGCCCGGGTGGTCGAGCGCGATGTCGTGGTGGTCGACCGCGGCTTCGCCCGGCTCGACTGCTCCCCACAGCAACGAATCCGGAGCCCAGCATGATACCCGACGACGTTCTCTCCTCGATAGAAATGATCCGCGACAGCGCGCGCGGCATCGCCCGTCAGGATCTTGGCCGAATCCGCAAGTTGCGCTTCACCTTGCCCGGCTTCGACCGGTCGGTCTGGGCGGAGATGTGTTCTCTAGGCTGGCTCGCACTGCGCCTTCCCGAAGAACGGGGCGGCGCAGGCCTTAGCCTTCTGGCATATGCTGCGCTTGCCGAGGAGGCCGGGCGCGCGCTCCTGCCCGAGCCGCTGATTCCGGCGATCCTTGCCTCCGGTCTGTTCGACGGCGTCAGGCATGAGCAGCATATCGCGGGCGAGAGGCTAGTGCTGCCGGCTTGGATGGATGGGCGTGATGCCCTGGAGCCCGCGCGTTCGCTGGATATCCGCGACGGACGGCTCTTCGCGCATAGGATCCACGTTCCGCTGGCCGCTGGCGCAGATGACTTTCTTGTCGTCGGCGCGTCGAGGGGCGCGCTGGTCGCCGCGGATGCGCCGGGCGTCGAGGTGACGGTGCACCAGACCCAGGACGGCGGGCATGTCGCCGACGTCCGGTTTGATGGTGCCCCTTGCCAGGCGCTGGCGGTCGATCCGCGACCGGCCCTGGCCGAGGCGACGCTGGCAACCGCCGCTTACCTTCTGGGCCTGATGGATGGCGCGCTGGAGATCACGCTGGCCTACCTCAGGCAGCGGGTGCAATTCGGCAAAACCCTCGACCAGTTCCAGGTGTTGCAGCACATGGCCGTGGACGCGCGGCTGGAGATTCAGCTCAGCCGGGCCAGCATCGGCCAGGCCGCACTGCAATGGGACACCCAAGGCGCCAGCTCCGCCGCCCATGCCGCGATCTCGCGCGCCAAAGCGCGGGCCTCGGCTGCGGCGCGGAAGGTGACGCGCGACTGCATCCAGCTTCACGGCGGCATCGGCTTCACCGACGAACACGACATCGGCCTGTTTCTGCGCAAGGCGATGGTCGAGGCGCCACGTTTCGGCGGCCCGGCCCAGCATCGCGCGCGTTTCGGGCAACTGAAGCCGATCGAGCAGGAGTGCTGAACCGTGACCTATGAAGCCTACCAGCGGGCCGACTACAATGCCCTGAGCGACGACGCGTTCCGCAGCCTCATCCGCCGCTTTCTGACCGAAAACCACCCGCCCGAGCTGCGCCACCCCCCCAAGCGGCTGCGGTGGATTGAGGTCAAGCCGTGGTACATGATCCTGTCGGCGGCAGGCTGGCTGGCGCCGAACTGGCCCAGGCAGCATGGCGGTATGGGGCTGGATCCGGCCAAGCAATTGGTCATTGTCGATGAATACGAAAGGTTCGGCGCCGCCCGCACTCCCGACCACGGGATAATGTTGCTGGGGCCGTTGCTCATCACCTACGGCTCGGAGGCGCAGAAGGCGCATTTCCTGCCGAAGATTCTTTCGGGCGAGCATATCTGGTGCCAGGGCTATTCCGAACCGAACGCCGGATCAGACCTTGCGAGCCTGCGCACCGAGGCCGTGCTCGACGGCGGCGAATGGGTGGTGAACGGCCAGAAAACCTGGACGACCCTTGCCACCGATGCCAGCTGGATCTTCTGCTTGGTGCGCACCGACAAGACCCGCAAGAAGCAGGAGGGCATCAGCTTCCTGCTGATCCCGCTAAACACGCCCGGCGTGACTGTCCGGCCGATCATCAATCTCGAGCTAGACACGGAATTCTCGGAAGTCTTCTTCGACGATGTCCGGGTGCCACAGGACAACATCGTCGGCGAAGTCAACCAGGGCTGGACGATGGCGAAGAACCTGCTCGGCTTCGAGCGGATATTCCTTGGCAGCCCGAGGCTAGCGGCTGCCGCGCTGGTGAAGCTGCGCCGACTGGGCGTCCACTACGGGCTTACTGGGGACGAAGGCTTTGTCGCGGCCTACACCCAGTTCCGGATGGAACTGGAGGATCACGAGGCGCTGTTCTCCAGTGTGGCCGACACGCTGAAGCGCGGCGGACGCCTGGGGCCGGAGGTCAGCTTCCTCAAGCTGAACCTCTCGGACCTCTACCAGCGCATAACGCAATATGGGCTGGAGCTAGTGGCCGAGGATGGCGCGCTGCTCAAGTCGCCGAACGGATCGAGCGATCTTGCCGTCCAGACCCAGTTCCTGAACTCCCGCGCGGTCTCGATCTATGGCGGCACCACACAAGTCCAGAAGAACATTCTCGCCAAGGCCGTGCTGGACCTCGGCTGAAAGGAAGGTCGGAAACCATGACTGAGATACTGAACGGCAAGGTCGCGCTTGTCACCGGGGCGGGCGGCGGCATCGGCCGTGCCATCGCGATAGCGATGGCGCGCGCGGGCGCGGCGGTGATGATCAACGATGTCGGCGTCTCGCTGTCGGGCGAAGGCGGATCGGCCACGCCGGCCGAGGCGGTCAAGGCGGAGATCGAGGCTTTCAGCGGGCGGGCAGTTATCAACACCGGGTCCGTCTCGGACTGGGAGGCCGCGCAGGGCATGGTCAGGCAAGCGAAGGACAGTTTCGGCCGGCTCGACATCGTGGTGAACAACGCCGGCATCCTGCGCGATGCGATGTTCCACAAGATGACGCCAGAACAATGGCTGGCCGTCATCAACGTGCATCTGAACGGATCGTTCTTCGTCAGCCGTGCCGCGGCCGAACTGTTCCGCGAGCAGGAGGCGGGTTCGTTCGTCCACATGGTCTCGACCTCGGGGCTGATCGGCAATCTGGGGCAGGCGAACTACTCGGCCGCCAAGCTGGGCGTGGCGGCCCTGTCGAAGTCGATCGCGATGGATATGAAGCGCTACAACGTCCGTTCCAACTGTATCGCTCCCTTCGCCTGGGGGCGCATGACCTCGAACATCCCGGCCGAGACACCCGACCAGATCGCCAGGGTCGAGAACCTGAAGAAAATGACACCGGAAAAGAACGCGCCGCTGGCGGTGTTCCTCGGGTCGGATGACGCAAGCCATGTGACGGGCCAGATCTTCGCGACCCGCCGCAACGAGATATTCCTAATGGGACAGAGCCGCCCGCTCCGTTCGGTTCATACTGCTGACGACTGGACACCGGAGACGATCCGGGATCACGCGATTCCGGCAATGAGCCCGTCGTTCTATCCGCTGGACCGCAGTCAGGACGTCTTCAGCTGGGATCCCTGCTGAAGAATCAGCAAGGCCGAGGCGATCATCCGGTCTCGGCGTCGTCACCGCATACGGCATCACCGCGGCTTCGTGCCCGTGATGCGAGAGGATATTGGAGAAAGCCATGCGCCGCGCCGCAATTGTCTGCCCCGTCCGCACACCCGTCGGCAAGTTCGGTGGGGCCTTGCGCTCCGTTCCGGTGGAAGTGCTGGGCAGCACCGTCACGCGGGCCATCGTGGATCGGACCGGCATTGATCCCGCGCTGATCGAGGACATGGTCTTTGCCCAATCCTACGCCAATTCCGAAACCCCCTGCGTCGGCCGCTGGATCGCGCTGGAGGCGGGTCTGCCGATCGAGATTCCCGGCCTTCAGACCGACCGCAGGTGTGGCGGCGGGCTTCAGGCCTTGGCGACCGCGGCGATGATGGTGCAGACGGGCGCCTGCGATGTCGTGCTGGCCGGCGGGGTCGAGTCGATGTCCAACATCGAATACTACACCACCGACATGCGGTGGGGTCGGCGCGCCGGCACCACCCACCTTTATGACCGGCTGGACCGCGGGCGCGAGCGTTCGCAGCCCGAGCATCGCTTCGGCTACATCTCGGGCATGGTCGAGACCGCCGAGAATCTGGCCCTCGACTATGGCATCACCCGCGAGGAATCCGATGCCTATGCCGCCGAAAGCCATCGCCGGGCTGCGGCGGCCTGGGCCGGCGGATGCTTCGCCGACGAGGTTGTGCCCGTCACTGTCCCGCAGCGCAACGCCGAGGCCTTGGTCTTCGACCGCGACGAGGGGATACGCGAAACGACGCCGGAGTCGCTCGCAAAGCTCAAGGTCCTGCAAAAGGGCGGGATCGTCACAGCCGGCAACGCGGCGCAGCAGAACGATGCCGCCGCCGCCTGCCTCGTGGTGTCCGAAGACAGACTCGCTGCGCTTGGCCTGACCCCCGTGGCCTTCCTTGCCGGATGGTCCGCCGTGGGGTGCGACCCCTCGCGCATGGGCATCGGCCCGGTTCCCGCGACGGCCAAGGTCCTGCGCAAGACCGGGCTGAAAATGTCAGACATGGGGCTTGTCGAGATCAACGAAGCCTTTGCTGCCCAGGTGCTGGCCTGCCTGAAGGGCATGGACTGGGACGAGCGCGACAGGCTGAACGTTAACGGCTCGGGCATCGCGCTTGGCCATCCGATTGGAGCGACCGGCGTGCGAATCATGGCGACGCTGGTCCACGAAATGCAGCGTCGGCGCATCCGCTACGGGCTTGAAACCATGTGCGTCGGAGGCGGGCAGGGCATGGCCGCAATATTCGAACGCGCCTGAGCAAAAGGCGGTAACCTTTGATGCTCAAAACGCAGGATCTTGACCTGAGCCGTGTGATCCGACCGGGCGACCGCCTGATGTGGGGCCAGTCGGTTGCCGAACCGCGAAGCCTGATCGCCAAGGTCATCGAGCAGCGCGCCCGTTTCGGGGGCATCCGCGTCTTTCTTGGCATCGGCTCGGGGGGACAGCTTGGCCCCGAACACGCCGACAGCATCGGATTGCTGTCCTATTGCGGATCAGGCACGAACCGCCGGCTGGCCAAGGCTGGGGTCCTTGATATCCTGCCGGCGCATTACTCGCAGCTTCCGAAGCTGATAAGGGGCGGCGGGCTGCGGACCGACGTGCTTATGTTGCAGGTCTCGCCCCCGGACGTGCACGGTCGCTACAGCTTGGGTCAGGCCCGTGAATATCTAGTCGCGGCGGTTTCCACAGCGCGGGTCATCATCGGAGAGGTCCATCCCGATGTGCCTTGGACCTTTGGCGGGCCCTATCTGACCGCCGGAGACTTCGCGCTGCTGGTCGAATCCGAAAGCGACCTGCCCGACCTGCCGGCCGCGGAAATCGGACCGATCGAACAGGCGATCGGCCGCAATGTCGCCTCTCTGGTCACAGACGGGGCGACATTGCAGACCGGTATTGGTGCAATCCCTGATGCGGTCCTCGGGCAGTTGGCCGGGCATCGCGAGTTGGGCCTGCACTCCGGCTCTATCGGCAACGGCGCGCTGCGACTGATCGAGGCCGGCGTCATTACCAACACCCGCAAGTCCGTTGATCGCGGCATCTCGATCGGCGGCATCATTATAGGCGGGGCCGCGCTGCGCCGGTTTGCCCATTGCAACCCGGTCCTGCAACTGCATGGGACGGACTATACGCATGGCCGCGACGGCCTTCGTCGGATCGAGGGGCTGGTCGCGATCAACTCCGCGCTCGAGGTGGACCTGACCGGGCAAGTCAACTCAGAGACTGCTGGCACCTACGTCGGGGGCGTTGGCGGCATTAACGATTTCCTGCGAGCAGCGGGCGCTTCCCCTCGGGGGCTTCCCATTGTTGCCCTTCCCTCGATGGCAGGGACCCTTGGCCGGATCGTTCCGCGGCTGAACGGACCGGTCACCGTGGCGCGCAGCGATCCCTGCATCATCGTAACCGAGTACGGCATCGCGGATCTGCGGGGTGCAAGCCTTGCCGAACGCGCCGCAAGGATGATCGCTATTGCCCACCCGGACCAGCGCGAGACACTTGCGCGCGCGGTGCGTGAAAAGGATCTGGTGTCATGACGCGCCAGGCAAGCGCCGGATCGGAAAATCGCAGTCCCCTGCATTGGGCAAAGTTCGGTCCCGCGCAGGGATGGGAGACCGGCGAAGGGTGTCAGCCATCACGTCGCGCGCTTCCGCACGAAAACACAGATCGTCCGCGCGTCTGAGATGCTCGCTGCGAAAAGGTCTCAAAACGGCAAGGAAAACCACAGAAATGTCGCCAAAGACCACCGACCGCCATCAGGATATCCGCGATGGCATCCGCGCCCTTTGCGCGCAATTCCCCAGCGAGTATCACCGCAAGGTCGATCAGGCCAAGGCCTATCCCGAAGACTTCGTGAATGCGCTGATCCGCGCAGGCTGGCTTGCCGCGCTTATTCCGGTGGACCATGGCGGCTCGGGCCTTGGCCTTGCCGAAGCGTCGGTCATCATGGAGGAAATCAACCGCTCGGGCGGCAACTCGGGTGCGTGCCACGGGCAGATGTATGTCATCAACACACTGATCAAGCACGGCTCGGCGGCACAGAAGGAAAGGTATCTGCTGCCCATCGCTGCGGGCCAGCTGCGCCTGCAGTCGATGGCCGTCACCGAACCCACGACCGGCACCGACACGACGAAGATCAAGACCACGGCTACAAAGCGCGGCGACCGGTACATCGTTAATGGTCAGAAGGTCTGGATCAGCCGGGTGCAACATTCCGACCTGATGATCCTGCTGGCCCGCACGACGCCGGTCGAGCAGTGTCAGACACCGTCACAGGGGATGTCGATCTTCATGGTTGACATCAAGGAGGCGCAGAAGAACGGGCTGACGGTCAAGCCGATTGCCAACATGGTGAACCACGAAACCAACGAGCTGTTCTTCGACAACCTTGAAATTCCCGCCGAGAACCTCGTCGGCACCGAGGGGCAGGGCTTCAAGCACCTGCTCTCGGGGCTGAATGCCGAACGGGTGCTGATTGCGGCTGAGTGTATAGGTGACGCCTACTGGTTCATTGATCGCGCCACCACTTATGCGAAAGAGCGGGTCGTCTTCGGTCGCCCCATCGGCCAGAATCAGGGTGTGCAGTTCCCGATCGCCGAATGCTACATCGAGACCGAGGCTGCCAACCTGATGCGGTTCCGCGCCTGCGACCTGTATGACGCGAACGAGCCCTGCGGCGCCGAGGCCAACATGTCGAAGTATCTTGCGGCGAAGGCAAGCTGGGAAGCCGCGAATGCCTGCATCCAGTTCCATGGCGGCTTCGGCTTTGCCGAGGAATACGATGTCGAGCGCAAGTTCCGCGAAACCCGCCTCTACCAGGTGGCGCCGATCTCGACGAACATGATCCTGAGCTATATCGGCCAGCATGTCCTTGGGATGCCGCGATCCTTTTGAGCCGGCCAAGACGTGAAGGACCGCAAGCGTGAGGAAATTTAAGGGCAAGATGCCTTTCGGGCGCAAATCGTGGCTGTTTTGTGGATCGGATCGCGGTGGCCAGCGGGCGGCGGTCGCCTATTCGCTGATCCAGACCTGTCGCCTCAACGACGTCGATCCGCAGGCATGGCTCGCTGATGTCCTCGCCCGCATCGCCGACCATCCCGTCAGCCGCCTCGACGAACTGCTCCCATGGAATTGGAAGGCCGCCCAGCTCGCGCTCGCCGCCTGTCTGAGCTAGGCCGCGGTACTCGGGTATGCTTACGGCTTGCCCGGTAGGTTGGCACTTGATACCCCATATTTGGGATTCAGCAGGAAGTCACACATCCTTCGCCATCAGGCTGATGAGCATCCGGGAAAAGGTTCCGGCGAAGGCTTAGCAGCGCCAATGCGGCGTCTCGGCGAAGTGTGGGAGGATCCGCCACAGCGACGGTGTCTAACTCCCGATCTATCATTCTCAGGAGGGCCTCCGAGGGCTTGAGCGATCGACCACGGGCGAGATGGTCGAAATAATTCTTCACGGAAGAAAGAATGCCTCTGGTCTCCGCTGCCCCCCCGGCTCCAGCCTCGCGTGCAATCCGGCGAGCTGCGCGAGCGAAAGGCCGGCCATCATGTCGCGCAGCACATCCCGCGTGGTGCCGGTACCGTCCGATTCGTCGCGGGCCAGGCGGGGCGTGGTCAGCGCGATCCGGTGCAGCATCCGGCTGCGCCAAGCGGCGGCGCTGCCCGCACCGAAACGGCCCCGCGCGATGTCGTGCTGCCCGGCCTTCAGCGTGCGGGCGACCGCGCCGCTGGTCCAGAGCGACTGGGTGAGGTTCATCGCGACCAGCGCCAGATAGATGCCGGTCAGCGTCGACAGGCCACCGTTCAGATAATCGGCGAAGGCGGGCTCGAACCGTTCTGAAATGATATTGGGACTCAAGGTGCCGATGATGAAATTGAACGACAGAGGGGCGTAGCGCGGCACCGTCTGCAGCGCGCCGCACAGGATCAGCACCGGCGCCAGCGCGAGGACGAACAGCGGAAGTCCGTCGATCGCCGGCAGCACGATCAGCACATAGGCCGCGCCGAGCAGCAGCCGCAGCGCGACCCCGATGAACTTGTTCCGCAACAAAAGGCTGGGATCGCTGTTGTTCGCGTAAATGGAGAAATAGACCCCCGCCAGCATCACGCCGTTGACGCCGCCTTCCCAGCCTGAAGCGATCCACAGCAGGCAGATGAGGTACAGTGTCGCCGTCGTGGCGATCGCCGCCCCTGCCGCCCCGGCGACGTCGCGCTCGACGCTGCGCTGCGCGCCAGCGACAAGAACGCGGATTCGCCTGCGTTCGCTGTCCCTCTGCCGATCGCCGCGCATCGCCTTGCGCAAGAGCAGTGCGTTGCCGTTGACCTGGATCAGATCAGCAAGCCGCGCTAGCAGGCTCAGTTCCAGCCGCTCGCGCCAGCCCATGCCGGGAACGACCGCGGGTTCGGCTTCGCGGCAGCGCCGCCGGAGCGCGTCTGCGGCGCTTGCTAGGCCCGGCGTATGTGGGGCGCCATCGGCAATCTGACGGAGCCATTGCTCGATGTCGGACACCAGCGGCACGACGCCGTGCGATGCGCCGCCCAGCCGCGCGAGTTCGCTCAGCCGGTCATCCACTCCGGCAGACAATGGCAATGTCCGCTCCACCTGCGCCAGCAGCGCGCGCACCACATCCTTGCGCAACGGCATGCCGGCGCCCTCAAAACCGGAGTGGACGAGAAGTTCGTGAATCTCGTTGACGTCGGAAGCGAGCCGGCACCGGTCGCGATCTAGCTGACGATCGCCAGGGATGACCAGCGCATCGGCCGACCATCGCGCCGCCGTCTGCATCGTGGCATCCAGTTTGGACAGCATCAGTTCGCGCGCCGAGCCAGGGAGCACCGTCGCATGGATCATACTGCTGCAAAGGATACCGAGCGTTATTTCCTCGAACCGGGCGACGGCAGTGTCGAAGATCGCTCCTGGATTCTGAACGCTGGCAAAGACGATGATGCACGTGCTGTATCCCGCCAGCGCGAACATATAGGAGCGCGACGATCGCTCGATTCCGGATGCGAATACGCACAGCCCGAGCCACAGCGCGATCGCCAACGACAGGATTTCAGGCGCATCGACCAGCGGCGGTACCAGCGCGACCGAGACGATCGCGCCGGTCATCGTGCCGACAATACGATAAACCGATTTGGAAAGAACCGCACCAACGCGCGGCTGGGCCACAACATAGACAGTGACAAGCGCCCAATAGGGGTTGGGCAGGCCGATATGAAAGGCAATCCACAGCGCCAGCACGGCAGCCGCGAAGCTCTTGATCGAGAAAATCAGCGCCGGGAGGCCGAGCGGCAGCTTCATGCGAGCCGCGCCGTCATGGCTGGGAATCCGGCTCCCAGCCACCACCCAGCGCGAGGAATATGGCGACACGATCCGATGCCAGTTTCGCGTCGGACGCCGCCAACGCACTTTCGGCCGTGGCCAGCGTCCGTTCGACGTCGAGCGCCTCCAGCCCAGAGACCGTGCCGCCGCGCGAAAGACGGCGCTGGATGCCCGCCGCCTTCCGGCTCTGGTCACGCGCCACGCGCAGTTGCGCATTTTCCTCGAGGTCGCGCACATACACCGTGAGCGCGCTCTCCGCCTCACGCAGCGCGGTCAGCACGGTGCCGTCGAACCCGGCCAGCGCCGCCTTGGCCTCCGCGTTGGCCTGCGCGATGCGGGCGCGGGCAACGCCGCGATTGGGAAAGGTCCAACTGATCAGCGGACCGACGTTGAAGCGCAGCGCCGAACTGCTGAGCAGCCCGCTGACGCGCCGTGAGGTCGTTCCCGCCGATGCCCCGATCGAGATGCTAGGGTAGAGATCGGCCGTTTCGACCCCGATCGTCGCAGTGGCCGCAGCAAGCTGGCGTTCCGCCTGCCGGATGTCGGGCCGCCGCCGGATCAGCGCGGCACCGTCGCCGATCGGCAACGGCCGGTCGATGTGCGGCATCGCCGTGCAGGTTGCCAGTTCGGCCGGATAGTCGGTCGGCGCCTTTCCGGTGAGCACCGCGAGCTGATAGAGCGCGACACGGCGGTTGGCCTCAAGGGGAGGCAGCGTCGCCGCTAGCTGCGCGGCCAGCGTACGCGACCGTACCGCGTCGAGTGGCGCGAACACCCCGCCGCGCACGCCGCGCTCGGTAAGGGCGAGGCTGCGTCTTTGCAGGTTCAGCGATTGCTGTGCCACGTCGATCTGAGCGCCCGCCGCACAGGCATTGGTATAGGCACCTACGACGCCCGCGGCGACGGTGGTGCGGGCGAGATCGAGCGCGGCGGCCTGCGCCTCGGCGCCGGCGTTCGCGGCTTCGATCGCACGGCGGATGCGCCCCACCACATCGACCTGGTAGGAGATGCCGACCCCCGCGTCGATCTGGGCATGGATGCCAGCGGAAGGAGCGACGCCCAATGACGTGGTCTGGCCGACGCTGGGGCCGCCCTCGACCGTAGCCTGAGCGCCCGCCGCGGCACGGACCTCGCGCACCACCGCGTGGGCGCGTTCCAGATTGGCGGCGGCCGCGCGCAAATCGGTGTTGGCCGCCAGCGCCTGTTCGACGAGCGCATCGAGCCTCGGATCGTTATAGAGCCGCCACCAGTGCGACGGCATCGGGACATCCGCCAATGCCGGGGATGACGAAGCCTCGAACGCGCTGTTCGGCCGGTCGGCGATCCCCGCCAGCGGCTCGGGCGGGACATAGGTGGGGCCCGCGATCGTGCAGCCCGCGAGGATCGCTGCGAGGGCGACGGTGAAACAGCCGCGCCGGGGAACCCGGCGGATCATGGCTTGCGCCTCGGATCGAGCGCCTTGTCGGCGCCATCCAGCGTAACGGTGACGGTCCGTCCGGAAATCAGTGTCAGGCCTGCCGGAACGCTGTCGATTGCGATACGGACGGGGATGCGCTGGGCGAGGCGGACCCAGCTAAAGGTCGGGTTGACGTTGGCGAGCAACGTACCGGAAGCGGTCGTGCGCTCACGATCGTCGATCCCGGCGGCCAGCCCCTGGACATGACCCTTGAGCGGCCGCTCCTCCCCCATCACCCAGACCGTCACGCGCGATCCGTCGCGGATGTGCGACAGCTTGGTCTCCTCGAAATAGCCAGCGATGTAATAGCTGTCCGAATCGACGATGGCCATGACGGGCTGGCTAGCGGTGGCGTAGACGCCGGGGCGCAGCGAAAAGTTGGTGATCGTGCCGTTGACCGGCGCCTTCACGTCGGCGCGTTCGAGATTAATGCGCGCGAGATCGCGGTCGGCGAGTGCCTGGGCATAAGCGGCCTTCGCTTCTTCCGCTGCGGAACGGCGTATATCGATATCCTGCCCCGACACCACGCCGGCAAGGCTGCGATAGCGCCGATCCTCACGCTCTGCGGCGGTCATGTTCGCCTTCGCCGTGCCCACCGCCGCATCCGCCCGCGCCAATGCGTTCGCCAGCCGTTCGCGATCCACCTGGAACAGTACTTGATCTTTGCGTACCACCTCGTTGTCGTGCACGAAGATCGCGGTCACCCGGCCCGAGACATCGGCCGCCAGCGGCACCACGTCGGCGCGGATCTTGCCGTCACGCGTCTGCGGCGCATAGGTGTAGTAATTGTAGAGGTGCCACAGGACAAGGACGCCAAGGCAGGCGACCGCGACCGTCAGCAGAACCTTCAGTGCCTGTAATATGCGTTGTCGAGTCAGGTGCATGGCAATTTCAACTTGCGGTTAGCAGTTCGAGAAGCCCGAAGGACAATCCCAGCAGGATCAGGAACAAGGAAAGATCAAACAACGGCCGGTTCCACACCATACGATAGAAACCTACACGCAGGAGCGCCTGCGAAAGTAGCGGCCGGGCGAAAAAGGCCACTACCAGACACAGGAGCAGCGGCGACATGAAGATGCCGGCAACGTCGAACTCGCCGATCATGCCGCCGGCTCCCACGCGGGCGCCCGTTCGAACAACGCCAGACGCAGACCGACCAGACTGTTCATGAGTCCGCGTTGCGCCTGATCCCCGCCTTCGCGCCAGGCGGTCGTCAGCGTCTCGTCGATGTCGTCGAGGAGCCGCGGCGCGGGCTCCTCCTTGCCGATCTCCTCGCGCACTGAGGCGAGCAGCCGCTCGGCCGAGTCGCGCAGTTCTCCCTGCATCGCGGACCTCGCCCGGCGCAGATCGGCGATGTTGGCACCCGCACGCAGCCGGGTGAGCAGCCGGCCGCTCTGGTCTGTCTCCCCCGCTGCGGCCAAGCGGGCGGTCATCTGTCCGATGCGGTCGAGCGCTCGGTCGAGAAAGGCGTCGCGGTCGCGGCGGCTCGCATGGAGGGTAAGCTCGACCATATCTTCGCGCTCATCGGCGGCGAAGCGGGCGAGCGCGTGCGAACTGCCCATCTGCCGCACCAGCACAAGGCTGGCGAAGGCGATGAAGATGCCGACCAGACTGGCGACGTTAGCGTCCAGATAGGCCGCAAAACCGGGCGGACTATAGTTGCTTTGCAGGTTGATCGTGCTGAGCGTCATGGCGAGCAAAAGAAGTGCCAACGGATTGGTCGCGGCCCAGGCGGCGAGCGGAAGCATGAACAGCCCCATCACCAATACGAAGCTCGGGAAGTCGTGCGCCAGCGGCAGCATCCAGTAGCTCAGGACTATGCCCAGCAGGATCGCGATCGTGGAAAACTTCGCAAATTGGGCGATTGCGCGGTCGGCCTGGTCGGCCCCCCCGAAAAAGGCGAGCGCCACCGTGCCGATTAGCACCGCGCCTGGGCTTTGCGTCCAGCCGGTCAGCAGCCAGAGCCCGCACAACGCCGTATAGGTGAGCAGGACGCCGGCGCTGACGCGCAGCGCGATGTGATAGTCTGGCCGTAGCGGGAACGGCGCGTCCTGGCCGATGCTCCGCTCGAGCTCGGCCCCGAGCGACGCGCCGCTCTCCAGCGCGGCATCAAGCTGGCGAAGCTCGCCCCACAGACGGAGCGCCTCCGCCGCCAACTCGGCGCCGTTCTGTCGCACCAGCCGTCGCCACGGCGTGGCGGGGTCGGGATCGGGGAGAGCGGTCGCCGGCTCCGCGCCCGCGTCCTCTGCCGTACCGCCTGTCCGGACGCGCTCCCACGCCCCGACGAGTTGCCGGAGATGCTCGCGCCGCTTGGCCTCATCGACGCCGGCGAGCCGCGCGCCGATGGCGGAGATGAGCGGCACCAGCCGCAGCATCCGCCGCTGGATCGCGAACACGATCTGCCGATGGCGCGGGCTGACCATCGGGTCGTAACGCAGCTGCCCTGCGAGCGTCGACAGGCTCATCATGTCGGCGATCACCTTGAGCCGGTCGTGGGCACCGATCGCGCCATCGGCGCGGCCAGCAAGAGCATCATCCATCCACCGTTCCATGTCGGGCAACCACGTGCGCAGCCGTCCCCGCAAGATCGGCCCCAGCGAACGTGGCAGGACGATCGTGTCGATCGTCGTTGCGCAGACGATGCCGAGGCTGATCTCGCAAAGGCGCGCGAGCGCGGTGTCGAACATCTTTTCCGGGTGATCGATGCCGGCGACCAGCACGATCATCAGCGTCAATCCAAAGAGCTGGAAGCCGTAAGCGCGCGGCGTGCGGTCTAGATACGCGAAGGTGAACGCGATCGTGCCGACCAGCCCGGCCCCGATCACCATAAGCACCGGCGCGCTGCCAAACAGCCCCGCGAGCATCAGCGACACGACGCCGGCGCACAGCGTGCCCATGAAGCGATAAACCACTTTCGACCGGATGCCGGCGGTGAGCGGATTGGCAAGCACGCAGCAAGTAACGACCGGCCAGTAGTTCTGTGGCAGGCCGATCCGCACCGAAATCGCGAACGCGATCATCGCCGACATGAACAGCTTGAGCGCGAACAGCCATCGCCCCGCCTCGAACATCAGCGGACCCGGTCGTCTCGCAGCCAGCGAGCGGCCCGCTCTTCTAGCAATCGCAGCATCCGGGTCGCGGCATCGATCTCCGCGCGTGGGACGTCGCCCAGAAGCTGCCGCCGAAGCTCCGCCAGCGTGCGCTCCATCCGCTCCGCGAGGCGGCGGCCCTCCGGCAGCAGCTCGATGGCCTTGCTACGCCGGTCACCTTCCACGTCGTTGCGCACCAGCACCCCCGCCGCCTCGCCCTGATCGAGCAGTCGCACCAGCGCGGCCGGGTTGATGCCGAGCTCCAGCGCCAGGATCTTCTGTTGCACGTGCGGCCCGAGGCGCGAGGCGAGCAGCACGACCGTCGCCAGCGATGTCGACAGCCCCATGCCCGCGAGCACGCGTCCCGCCGCCTGGGTCCACGCCCGCCGCACCGGCTGAAGCGAGTTGGTGAAGGCATAGAGCGATGCATCGGAGCGCACGAGATTTTCCTTACGTCGCGAATGACCGGCTGCTCGCGCAGCTCCACCTGCACCAGGCTAGATCAAAAAGCAATAGTTTCCTTTTGAATAATAATGTTCCTGGCGCACTCTCTGCGAGTCCCAAGACAGAATGACAGAATCGAGGTCATGGAGCCTTAGAGCGAAAATATCGCTGAGGGACGGATGATCCTCGGGACGAGGCTCGAGCGACAGCGGTAGAAGCATTCATTCTGGGGTCGTTTGCGGGAGGGGGCGAAATCCTACGCTGATGATTCCGGCAAGCGATATTCACCCTGTCGCCCGTTGCGCCGGCGTGCCGTTACGATAATCTCGGCGCCGCTTGCGTCGGTCGATTGGTCGTCGACGGGTTTGGCGTCCGATCCAGCCTTGGAGTCCGACGCCTTGGCCTCCTCCGCATATGCGGGCTGAAGCGTCAAACCACCCATCAGGCTAACGCCCGCAATCAGCGCGCCTAAATTCACTTTGAACATATCGCCTCCCTTAATCCCAGTATTTTGGTATGGACTAAGGGGGAGAGTAAATTAGGCTTGCCACAGGCGAGGAAAAACATTCCCACGACCCATCGATATTTCCAACGTCCGCTGCGGACGAGTTACGCAGCGAGTTTTACGAGCGCCTCCCGAACACGTAGCCAGTCAGCCTGGAACGCTCGATGCATGTCGGCAGGCGACTCCTCGAATATTGGGTGAACAGCCGCGTACCCCGACAGGTGATGAGTCAGGACAGGCGTGACGATATGCAGATGCGGTGCCAGGTCGGACCGACTATCCGAAGGCATATGCTGGACGATCAGGCTGCTGAGCTTCTTCGGCTGGAGACACAGGGCAGTATACATATAGGCCGCATGCATCATGCCGTGGCGGGGCATCGATGGCGAGAACCGCAGGGTCTGGACGATGGCGAGCAGGTTCTGGCCGGACATGACCTGAGCGTCGTAGCTTTCGAACAGCTCGCGTGCCGAACGGACATCGGCGACGCCATCGGCAAGCAGAAGCCGATAGTCCGCTGCGGTGATCGCCCAGTTGGGCCCGGCGTCGGTAATTTCCTGGGCGGTCGGCTTGCGCGGCTGCAACTTGGCGCGGGCAAGATCGGCGGTGCAGTGTTTGCCTCCCTTGCCGTTGCCCGCCCACAAGAGGGCGAACCCGAATTCGTCATCCGGCCCAATTCGCGCCGGATCGTCATAGACCATGTCCATGGCTTGCGCGGGGCTGATCCATTTCATCAGCTCAGCCCTGCAGCGCTTCGTTGACGAGCGCGCGCGCGGCCGCGAGGCCACGATAGCGATCGAGCATCGAAGTAAACGGCGCAGCCCGCAGCGCCAGCCGGCCATCGCCGAGACGGAACGCCGGCTCCTCATCGACCGGTGCGCGGTGATCCGGGACCAGCCACAGTTGGCCGTCCAGCGACAGCCAGGGAAGGTGCGGACCATACCAGTGCGCGGCGATCCGCGACCACATGCAGATGCGCACGGATGCCTGCAGCTCGTCGCGCGCGGTCTTGCCGAGCGAGACCACGAGCGCGTCACTGCGCGCCGCCCGTACGGCTTCGGTGACCGTCGAACGAAGCAGTCGCGGATCCTCGATCGTCGGCACGAGCAGCAGTTCGGGGCACGGTACGTAGAGGTAGTTCCAGAAGTCGGTCGGCAAGGCAGTGGTGGCCGTCTTGTGAATCGTCCAGCCTGTCTTTTTCATGAGCGCGAGGCTCGCACCGATTACCTGCGCTTCCGCGACGCGGCGCGCGTGATTGTCATTGGTCACTTGGGGTCTTCTCTTTAAGCGCGCTGCCGCCGGCTGCAGGCGTCAGGCGCGCGGGGATTTTCACCTTTTCGGCACAGCCGCAGGCGTGTTCCCAATCTCATTCCGGCTAAGCCGATTTGGCCGTCAGGCGGTGGGTGGCAACGCGCGCTATTCGCCGATGCCGGGACTCGGTCTTCCGCGTACCGGCGTTTCTGCATCGCAGCCTTGCTCGACCGCGTGCCACGTGCCAGGAGCCTTCCCGGTCGACGGTAATCCTTCGGCGAGACGGACAAGGAGCCAGTATCCGGCATCGCTGTTCGCGAGGGCTCGGACACCGGTGAGCCCGTCATCCGATGTTGTGGCGGCCTGGAGCGTGCCGCCGCCGATTCGCAGCGCCAGGCGACCGGCAACGATGTCGTTCATCGGCTCCTGCAGGCGATCGTCGAACGCTCGCCGCTCTACGTCGGCAAGGCGCGCATAGAGCGACCCTTCTCGGAAGCCTTTCACAAGGCCACTCACCCTCTGTAGCAGGGTCGGCTCGGGTCTCCGAGGGGCCGGGTGGGCGACTGCCGGAGGCAGCGGTATACTTTGATCCGCGCCGTCCAACGGGGTGCTCGCTCGCGGCGCGGGACGGTGGGCAGTGCGCTCGCGTACGACCTCGCGGAGTTGTTCGATCGATGACCTGCTGCCCTTCTCGACTACCGCCTGCGACATGGGTTTGGGCGCTCGCGTCGTGCGCGCTCGTTCGGGCTCGGCAGGGGCATCCGGCAGCGGCGACCGAGGCGGGGCGGCTGCGGCCGGAGCTCGCTCCGGCGCTCTGACCGGGTCGATGACATTAGGCTTCGGCGCATCGGCATCCCGCTGGCTGGGTCTGTCGCCGACACTGTCGAACTCGGCAATGCCTATTTCTATTGAACGACTTCGCGGATCCGGCGAGGCGACGTCTGGGACGTCAGGCGAGCGGGTTGTCGGCGTCTCGTTGACAGCGGGCGCGGGGCTCACTTCGCCACCTTCTGGCGACGTATCTTCGAACGCCGACCTCGATGCGGCCGCACCCGGGTTCTTCGTGGGCGCCGAGACCGCCGTCGTGGTGGCAGATGCACTCGCAAGGTCCGCGGTCGAGGCACCGACAGGAAGCGCGGCGACGGGCCGTTCACGCGCCCCGGCATGCCCCTGCATGGCCTCGAACTTGCGCCGAGCCTCTGGCAGCAGGCGCCGGAAAGTGGGGTGCTGCTGATACAGCCGATAGTGTCGTCGCGGCGTTCGTGGGGCGGTTGCTTCGTTCAACGTCAACGGCGCCTCGCCGTGCGCGGCGATATAGGCGATCACGCGACCGACCTCGACCTCCTGTATCTCGCCGGCCTTGCTCAGCACGCCATCGAAAAGTCGACGATATGGTTGTCGCGCCACGATCGCGCGATCGGCCGCGCGCAAGCCGACGGGTTCGAACCAATCGCCCTTTCGGACAATGTAGATGAAACGGTCTACAGGCTCGTCGGCGTCAGGCGTCCGCTGGTCGAGAAGCTGTTTGCGGAGCGCGTCGTAGTGCTCCTGCGGCCCCAGTCGAACAGGATACCGCTTGGGCGACAACACAGTCTCAGCCGCCCATTTTTCAGCGTCGCGTTCAGCGGACGCAACCTGGTCCCGAAGCTTGATCCGGGCGCCAATCTGTTGTTCGATCGCGCGCAATTCCACGCGCCCATCGGCGACCTCGTCGCGCGCGGCTTCGACCCATTGTGCGTGCGGCTCAAGCGCCTCGTCGATCGCGTCGAGATGCGCTAGCGCGATCTCATTGCGGGCACGCCAGGCAGCGATCGCGCGCGCTTCGTCGGGGCTGGCCCTGCCCGCCTCGATCGCGTCCAGCATGTCCCCGGACTTGCCGGCCAGTCGCTCGGCGGCGGACCGCGCCATGGCCGCATGGAGATCATGTGTGGAGAGCGTCGCCTGCATCGCAACAAAGCGTTCGGCGAGTCCGATGTACCGGGCCTTCAGCGTGGCCAGAGCGGGGTCTTCGTTGTCAGGATCCGTGGCATCGATCCGGGCAACGAGGCTCGCGTGTCGCGCCCGCTCGGCGCCGATCTGATCGGCTGCCTGACGCTGTCGGCCGGCCCAACCCTTCACCGCGTTGCGGTGGTCGATCTCGACGGGCCGGCCGGCCGCGACCAATGCTGCGGCCGCGCCGCCGAGATGTTCGGACGGCACCTGGTCGATCCGCATCTCCCGATACGACCGTGGGTCGTAGCGGCGGCGAACATTACGCTCGGCGAGCTTCTCGTTGATAATGTCGGCGAAGTGCTGCCGCAGGGCGTTCACATCCGCCGCCGAGCGCTGTTCGAAGCGCAGTTTCGGCAGCGCTTCGCGATCGACCTTGCCGAGACGCAGCGCGATCTCCCCGGGCTGAATTTTCCCCTTCGAAAAATCCCAGCTGTCATCGCCGTGGCGGCAACAGGCACCGGGGTAAATCAAGACGTGTGGATGCCGATTTTTCACATCATTGCGATGCGTGGGGTCATGAACGGCGATGGTATATCTCAGGCCAAGCCTGCCGAGCATCGACCCGAATTCCCCGGCGATGGCGCGGTTGTCGTCATCGTCTAGCTCGGCCGGAAATTCGGACTCGATCTGCCATTGCAGCACGCCGCCGCGCGGGCGCACGAGATGAACCAGCCGCTCGTCGCGCCGTGATCCGAAACGATCGCCATCGAGCGTCTGCGCCCAGGCGAAGGCAGCGTCGTCGAGATCGATCCGATGCACCTTGCGCGGTGCGATACCACCCGCATGGCTCAGCCCGTCCGCGAGCTCGTGAAGCGCTCGCGAGATAGTTTCGGGTGTGTCGTGTTCATCGGCAAGCGTGCGCAGCTCGGCCACGCCGCAACGCTGCGGACGGATTTCGAGCCGGGGGTGTGAAGGCGTCGATGCGGCTTGGTTGACGGCAACCCAGAAGGCTTCACGCTCGGCGGCGATACTCGAGATGTTGCTGATCACGAAGGCAGTTCTCGATTCCGCGCCTTCGTGACTGGGCTCGTCGGTTACGTAGCGCTCGACGCCCATTGCGCGATCGAACTGATCCGCCTGGAGGTCGGTCACATAACGTTCGAAATTCAGCGCCGGGTTGGAGCGGATGCCGGCGCTCCTCCCAGGCGCGGGCCGGACCTTGCTGACCGAGGACAGGGCGAAGTGAAAACTGGTCGCGCCATCGGCATTGGTCGGACGTCCACGCGGTGGCGCGGGATAGCTGAGATCGATGGCGCTGCGGCGCGGCGACCATGCTGCCGAGCGCTTGCGCTCATCCTTCTTCTCGGCTCGAACCTTTCCCGCTTTGGCTGATCCACCCAATTCCTCCAACGCCATGCGCGCGATCATCGCGCGCATGGCCTCGGTGGCAAAATAAAGGCGGTCGACCAGCTGCACGGCATCAGGATGACTCGACTTCGCCAAACCGGCCATACCCCCTTGGCAAATAAACTTTGGCCTTCCGGAGCGAAGCGGCGGACCCCGCGCGATTTCATCGAAAATCGCGCCCACGCTCGTCGGACGAAAACTCGGACGGCAGCGATCGTTGGGGCAGGCAAGCGCCAGTTGCCCCCCATCCGCAGGTAGTCGTCCACGACTACCTTATTGCGCAAAAAACAGGGTCGCGAGGTTCCTCTCGCGGGCGCGCGGCGCATGCGGACGCGCGCGGCACATGCGAGCTCGCGCGCCGTGCACGCCCGTAGCGCGCCCCGCGCGTGCGAGGCCCGGATCTGCGGTTTGGGTTACCCCGCCCGGGTGCCGAATCGGTCTTACTCATCCTGTCCGCGCCCACTTCCGGGCGCTGTGACGGAGAAGATAAATGACCGCGATGGATTCCGGGAAGATGCGTCCCGAAGTGGCCGCCGCCACGGCCAGGACGATGGCCGAACTGACCCTGCTGGGCAAGGAGGATCCGCTGGCGGCGGAGCGTATCGCCGACCTCGCCGACGGCTCGCCCCGCGCCGAGCGGCTCATGGCCGCGATGCTCGATATCCTGCCTGCCGAGATCGACACGCGCGCCTGGCTCGACTGGATCGAGGGCGGCACGTTTGCGGATGGTGCAACCAAGCTCACCGACCCCGACCGGGGACGGCAAAAGTCCGCGCGCGGCGCCTGGCAATCGGCTGTGGATCTGCGCGACAAGCTGGCGCGCGAGGTCGCTACGTGTCGACAGAAATTGGTCGATGCCGAGCAGTTGTTCGACCAGGCAGAGCAGGGGGTCAAAGCCGCCGATGCGCAGTTGCGCGCGGTGGTCTGCTATCGGTTCGCGATCGATGCGGCGAAGCTGCTGGGGCGTGTGTTCGCGATGGGTCCGCTGTTCACCATTGGCCGCGCGATCAGCGTCTATCAGCGCCGCGACGCCGCGTTCGAGGAAGCGCTCGATGCGACGGGGCGGGCGTGGCTCGACGAGCATCTCGCCAACCGCGAGGACACGTCGCGGCGCATCCAGGAACTGCTCGATTTTTTTGTCGGTGACGTGGCGGTCGAGATCAAGCTGCATCGCGCCATCTACAAGGTGCTGACCGACGCCAAGGCCAGTATCGAGGCGGAAATCGCGGAGGCAAAGCGGACCGGCGCGCGGCTGTCCGCGACCGCCAAGCGGACGATCCGGAACTACGAGCAGCGACGCACCAGCGTGCGCCGTGAAGGGCTGCGCCACGACTACCGCGATGTGCTGGCAGGACTGGCCGGGCACGACCTCGAACACACCGATGCAAATGCGGCAGGGGAGGACTGATCATGCGCGACGCAGCAAACGATAACAGCATGATCGAAGCCGATCTGGCCGAGTGGTTCGATCATTTCGGCGGCCTGACGTTGGGGGAGCTGACCGAGCGCCTCGAAGAGTGTGGGTACCATGCAGGCGCGATCCAAACCGTCATTCATGCGGCTCTGATGCGGCTCGACATTTTCGTCAGCGTACCGCTCGGCCACCTTGATCTGGACGACAGCATCAACCGGCTGGATCTGATCGTCGGCGTGACGCGCGTAGAGGTTCTAACCACGCGCTATCATAAGCCGCATTTTGTCGCGCCCGCCGCCGATGGCGGGCGGCTCGCGATCTGGGATCTTTACGTTGAGGACACCAATGGGATCCACACCGACATCGACCCCGAACTCGCCCGGCTGAGCTATGCCGAGCGGCAGCGGCGCAACCCCCGCACGCCGGTGGACTGTGTCATTCCGTTCGTCGCGGTGTTGCCCGGGGAAGCGATCCAGCTCACCGCACGGTTCGGTGCCGACGGCGTATTGGCCGAGCGCTCGATCTGGGTCGGCCCGCGGCTCAGTTGATCGTCAAACCGGCGCTTGATGCATGCCCGCGCGATGGTGGCGTATGGTCGACTGGCAACCGGCGACAATCGTCATGAACTAACGTCGGCACGGTGCTATGCATCCGTGCCGACCAGGCGGTTTACGACGCCGCCGATCATGCGCCAAGCAGCTGCATCCAGCGCATGCGCCGAGGCATTGCGAGCCGGTGTCGCGGACCATTGACCGTAGATCGCGGCAGCGATCAGCATCATCATGGCGGGCGTCCTCCAGGCACTGGTGCGGACGGGCGGCGGAGCGATCATCGGACGAACACCTTCATTGCGATTGCGATATTCATCTCTGGGAAATTTAGCACAGCAATCTCCGTGCATCACGGATGCACGATTGGCGGACCTGCTTTTTCGTCCCACGCGCGCGATGCACGCATGGAGCAGCTACCGCTCCCCGGGTTCGACGCCATACATGCGACCGAACCGCATCTTCACCACAAGCGCCAGTTCGTCGTCGTCCGTCTCGATCGCCCGCCAGGCATAGGGGGCTCCACCGATATCCCTGGCGCTTGCGGCCCATTCCTCGTTGTCGGCCAGCCATGTGTCGAGGTCGGTCCAATTACCGTTGGCATTCGGTATGCCGATCCGATGCCTCATGCCGACACCGCGATGCTGGCGGTCCAGCGCAGCAGCCCGATCGGTTCGAAGAGCGGGCCGACCTGGGCGCCGCGCCGCATGGTCGTCGCGGCCAGATGACCAACGACCGCGTCGATCATCGCAGGCTCGAGCGATAGCGCCTGACGGATAACCTCGACCACGTCGTCCACCCGCAAAAGACTCTCGCTCGCCTCCTCGCCATCCTCGCTGATGGCGACCCAGTCGATGCACCCAGCACGGGTACCGAGACAAGCATAATACCGGGCCGTGTTGGCATGGATTCGCAGGAAAGCGGTCGCCTCGTCGTAATGGATGTGGATTGGATCGTAGCGCTGCAAAGGGGTCTCCAGCTCGCCGATTATTCGAACGACGCGAGCCATCGCATGTATTCGACGGGGCCGATCGCATCGACGACGATGCGCTCGAACCGATCAGCCGAAATGCGGCCGGCGCGGCGCATCGCCACCAGCCGATCGATATCGCACGTCACAACTGCGACGAAGTCGTGGCGCCATTGGTGCCGATCCGGATTCGCTGGCTGACGAAGCGGATGGTGGGGAGCGCATGGCACGATTTCGTGGGGTGGTCCGACATGGGATCAGCGTTTCCCGGGATACAGTCTGTCGAAACGCTTCAGGGCGCCTGCTGGCGTCGCGTCGACGTTGCTGCCGGCGGCCGTCATATCGAGCATGCGAAGCGTCGCGTGACCTTCTTCACTCAGCGCGATATCCTCCAGGATGCTGGTGGTGCAGGTGACCAGCTTCTCGCACTCCAGGAAGTGCAGGTAATGCTCGCCGAACGCGCGGTTGCCGCCAAAGCCTCTGACCATGAAATCGACCAAGTCGGTGCGGTGAATCTCCATGTCGATGAGCCGCAAGGCGCTGCGCATCAATTCAAGCTGATCGGTCGCGCGGTTGCATTCACACAGCCTCAATCTGAAGTGCGCGAACAGGTCGCGCATATCGTCATAGGTGTTCCCGTCGGGCGCGACGAAGAACCATGATCTGCTGCCTACTTTCGTAACTCCGAAGCGATCGAATCGCCCGAAATTATCGAAGCCCCACACCCTTCCCGGCGGCGAGATGTATCGCCAGCCGCCATACTGGCCGTACGGCCCGAGCCACCGCACGGTGTCGTCGATGTTCATGAAATTTCCTCTCCATTCGGTTCAACCGAACGGAGACTTCAATTCTCATTCTTGGACCTTGGCTGGGGTGGATAGTACCCCGATCACCATGGCCGCCATTCGTTCCCCGAGCATATGCCTTTCGGCAGCGCACGTGCCGGAGTTCGGGCCGGTTGGAGACAGGCCGCTTCCGGACGGCTGATCGCGGGAAGAAAACACTTCTGCAGCGGCCCGTCCGAGGATAGGTAAAGCAGGATTCGAGCGTCGTCAGCATCGTGGAGCGATGCGGATCTCCAGGGCTTAGCCGATGAGGGATCTCAGGTTAGCGGTAATGCGCCGTGCCATCGCTGGCGCCTCGATCTTATGCAGACGGGCGAGTTCGACGACCGCCAATGAGACGTCGGCGGGCTGGGAAGGCCTCCCCGAAATCTGCGTGAACGGCCCATCGGTTTCGGTAAGCAGGCGATCTAGCGGTATAGCCGCGACGAAAGCGCGACGCTTCTCTCCGTCGAGCATCATGTGGTTTACCGAAAAGTAAAAGCCGAGGTCGATCGCGCGCCGCAGTTCCGGAGCGGAGCCGGTAAACCAATGCATGACGACCTTGCCGTGCGACCTTGGTAATCTGGCTTCGACCATGTCTATGACCGCCGTGACGGATCGCACGCTATGGATCGTCAATATGCGATCGCGGAGTTCCCCACACCGGTCCAGGATCTCCCCGAACACCTGCTTCTGCGTGTCCAGAGAGCGATAATATCGCGGGCCCGAATCGAGGCCGACTTCTCCCACGTATCGCGTCTCACCCACCAGCTCTTTCCAGAGCGCCAGCTCGGTCGCACGGGACTCGACCAGCTGCGGGTGAAGGCCAAGCGCCGCCCTCACGAACTTAGTGTGGGAGGCAAGCTCATGATTCCTTGCCCAGGCCTTCGGCGTGGTCGTGACGGCCAGCGTGTAGACCGCCTCCCGCTCACATCGCGCGATCGCAGCCTGATGGTCTGGGTAGAGATCGAGGTGGCAGTGGAAATCGACGAGTGCGGCTCGCTCGAACTTGTCGCGCTCGTTCACGCGGGGCCGGCCCTGACACCCCTGAGCAATAGGCCCACTTCCACGAGTCCGCGTCGATAGACGTCTGCGAGGGCTGCGGTCTGGTGAGGCACGTCGGTGAGACTTCCTGGTTTATGCACGAGCGTTGCAGCGAGGTCCGGGTTCTGCCGTAGCCGTTCGATTGCGAGTTGGAATGCTCTGACCTGTATGCCCTCGGCCTTGCGCGTGTCGAGCTTCGCGGCTGTCAGATCGGCAAGGATATAGGGCGTCGGGTCTCGGCCTAGCAGTGAAGCGCGTCGGATCAGGCAAGGAAGGCAATGACCGCAATGACCTTGCGGGAGCCCCTGCCACCGCGCCTTTGCCGGTGACGAGCAAGAAAGCGAACCGGCGGCAAGGTCCATCAACAATGCCTGGTCCGCGCATCCCGTCGCCATCTCTCCCTTCGTCTTGTCCCAATAGGGATTCACGAGCGTTCCTCGCACGCCGAGCAGCCCCAGCAGGTCGTTCCATCGGGCGATGTGGAATGGATGTGTGGTGCGGGTGCTCGGTGCGCCCAAGCGCAGCGGATCGAGGGGTACGTTGAGCGCGATGAGTCCGTTCTCCGGCACCTGGACCTCGAATCGGCGTCCGAGCCCGGTCCCCGCGGCTGCGGCGAGTGCGAAGAAGAGGAACGACCTCCCGCGCGTCGTGCTTTCGGACTCGACTCCCTCGACGAGACCGTTCGGGAAGGTCATCCAGACCCGCAGCCGATCGAGATCGTTGCGTTGGAAGTGCTGCCGCAACCCATCGAAGCAGGTCTCCTGCGACGTGCTGACGGCGCTCTCGCCCGCATGGCTCACGAACAGGGGCGAGTGGCCCGCGTTGAGCTTGTCTATCGCGCCGATCAGGCTGTCCAGGCCGCCCGAGAAGAGGCTGATTCCGTCATATGGTATCCCCCCGAGCTGCTCGTCGGGCGCGGCGACCAGAGAATGATGGGTGCGCGGCCGCGCTCGGAATCCGATCTGCCAGCGGTCGCCGGTGAGGAAGTCAAGCGCCCGCTTGAGTGTCTGCCGCGTCGTCTGCCAGAGGTCGGGGTCGCTGACGGGGACGACGAGACGTATCTCTCTCGTCCAGCCGTCTTGCGATTCAGACGCGCGCGAGATGCGGGTGTCGGCCGCATGAACGTGCGCGGCGAGCACGAGCAGATCAGCTCCGATCTCGCTCGGATGGAGCCCAAGCTTTCGGAGATCGTCGAGCGCATGGCCGAGCCCGAATGCCAGACCGTCGGGCGCGCCGAACCTCAACTGGGTCAGCTGTTCATCGGCGGCCTTTGGGATTGCGGTCCTGTCGCCAGCGCCGAGCCGACCTACAATGAGATGACGGGTCACTTCGCGGCCTCCTCTTCGCCAAGCGCCTCGAGGATGTCGAAGGCGGCCCCATAGATGCGTTCCATGGTCTGGCCGATCGTATTCGGATCGATCGCGGCGAAGTCGATCGCGGCTTCACTGAAGGCGTCGGATACGCCGCCGAGAATGAACTCGTGCAATTGATCTTGGACCGTTTGCGCGGCGCCGGCATCCGCCGGAATCTCGACGCCCCTGATACCAATGTCGTTGTATATTCGATCCTCGATGGTGTGCGCGACGTAGAGCTCGAGCACCGTCTGCATCTGCTCAGGCGTCAGGCTCGACATGTCGGCGATCCCCGCATCCGCGAGGTCGACGACGGTTTCCATGAAGGCGTCGCGCGCGATGCCCTCGTCGATCGATCCGCCTTCGGGGCAGAACTGCTCGACCAGCGCCGAGAATATCTCGACCGGAGAACTGCCGGCCATTCCGGCAAGGTTGAACGTTACAAGAGCTGCCTGGAGGCCACGCACGCTGACGTCGCCGAGGAAGCCGGCGATCCGGGCAGCCACCCCGCGTGACGACCCCATCCGGCGGGCCGCCGGTCCGGATCCGCCGGAGGCTTGGGACACATATTGAGAGACCGCGCGGCCGAGTGCGCGTCGGTCCTCACCGCCCGAGCTGGCGAATTTGGTGAAGTTCCGGCGGGCGTTCCTAAACCGATCGGGAGGTGGGGACGGTGCCGGAGCCGGGCGTGGGGGTGGAGCCGGCGGGACCGGCTCCGCGCCATCGCCATCTTGCGGGGCGGGTGCCGGTGGCGCGGCGTCGCCATCGTTAACGAAGTCGGGAACTAGGGGATCCTTCCCATTGGGTCCGCCGAAGGGCGTGGAGGTTCCCATTAGCTTTTCGCCTTGGTCTTGATCGTCATACCGGCTCCTGCCGCCGCCTTGAGCGCTGTATTTCCGTCCTGTTTCGCCCAGCCATCTTGAATTTGGGTGAGGCGGTCCTTCGACGGCTGCGAGGTCAGGGCGGCGTTCCACCCTGTTGCCAGCCATGGGCCGCACCGGTCGGCCGGCAGCTGCTCGATGAAGTCCAACAGGTTCGGTTGAAGGGCGGGTTGCGCGGTGACTAGTATCACCAGGCCCTCGACGCCCTTCGGCTTTTGCCTGAAGTCGTCACTGGACATGATCCTCTGCCGGACGCCTTCGAAGACCTTGCTGGCTTCGGCTGGCGCGAGTTCTTTGAGCCTCGTCGATTGTATCGCGATTCGCGGAAGCATTAGCATGTCGACCACGCCTTCGAGGTGGCCGAGTGTGGAAGCCGCACCGAAGAAATCCTTCCTGTCACGTGCGATGAACAGGTAGGGGCGCAGATCGACACCGGCGAGCTTCGGCTCCAGCTTCGCCCATTCCGTGACGCGTTCATCGACGCGCCATTCGTCGAGGATCTGATCGGCAGCTGCGGGGGGCTCGGGTGCGGCCTCGGCGCCCGCCCTTCGCCTCGCGGCCCCGTTGCTCGTCTTCGGCTCGGTGTCATCCGCCGCTGTCGGCGGAACATCCGGCCCGGCCTCGAGCTTCGCCAGCCGGCGGCAGACACCGCCTTCATCCCGGGCTGCATCGGTGGCGACCTGCTCGAATAGACGCGGGATGAAGCGTTCGGCTAACATCAGCTTGGCAAGTATCGTCCGCTTGAAATCCTCGCCGAATTTCCGGTTACGCGCGGTATGTTCGCGTAGCAGCAGTGCATTGAGGAAGCGCTTGATCTGTCGCGGATTGCCGAACGTACCGCGACCGAGCAAGGGACCGATCTGGTCGCTGAGTGTGAGCGCGGAGACGACGGCCGGTCCCTTATCCCCGAGATCGCCGAGCGAGGTGTTCAGTAGCGCGGCGTCTACGCCGCCGCCTTTCCAGGGCTCCCTTAGCGCTTCGCGAGCCTTCTCGATGAGCGTCTGAAATCCGGGATGGTCTTCTCCGATTTCGGCGCCGACAAGAAGGAGTGTCACGTAAGAACGGGTCTCTACGTCGCCGAGCGCCGGGATCCGGAACGGGACCTGGATCAGTTTCTCAAGGTAGTTGCGAGCATAATCGCGGGGGCCGGTGCTGTCCGGCAGATCGGGGAAGTGCTTACGGACCGAATATTCGATCATCGCCTCATCGGCCGCGACGACGAAGGCGGTGTTGGACGTGAACAGAAACAGCCTGACCGCTTCCAACGTCTCGATTGCGGTATCGGGGAGGCAACGGTCGAGATCGTCGATAAGAATCACGAGTTGTTTGATTCCGGCTTTGTTGAGGAGCTCGTCAAACTCCTTCCGGAATGCCTCGATTTCTTCAGGGACCCGTTTCGAGGAAGGCTTGATCAGACCCTTCGCGCCTTCGGCTGCCGCGTCGAGATTCTCCTTTGTCGCCAGCTTCGCGGGATCGGCCGCGAGATCCTTGAGTTTGTCGAATAGCGCGCCGACCATGTCGGGCGAGGGAATCCCGTTGGTCGCGGTGAGGGCGAGTCCACCGGCGTGCTTCGCAAGTTTCAGCCAGTCTATGCGTCCGAAGATGTCCTTTACTGCGTCCCCGGCCTTCGTGAGAGCCGGGCGCTTTTCGACGAGCGCGGTGACGATGCCCTCTATCAGCGCGATCTTGGCGTCTTCGAATCCTTGAAACCTCCAGCCATTGAACTTCAGGCAGACGGTGTCCTCATAGGTCGCGAATTGGTTCTCGATCATCTCGAGGATGCTCGACTTACCAGCGCCCCAATCACCGTGGACGCCGATCGTCATCGGTTTCGAGGGGTTGTCACGAAGAAGTGCGACGATTGAGGCTGCGATCGGCTCGTTATTGAGCAGATCGACCTTGGTCTCGTTATCGAATAGGAACATCTACCCCTCCCAGTTCCATGTTTGTTCATGGTCTTTGGTGCAGTCAAGCGCAGCGCGGCGGGATTAGAACCAGAATAGAGTGATAGGCCTCTTATGCGTGGCGAGCCTCGCCGTGCACGCGTCGTGCGCGTCAAACCGAAGTCTCTCCATTCGGGAGGCGAGAACGCGCAGTTATTTTTTGGCCCTGTCGTCTAGCGGACCGACGATTGAGATGAACAGAGCAGACGGCTTGACCGATCTAGCTTCCTAGATGATGCTACGATCGGCCGTCCCGCCAGACCTGCCACCGGGTTAAAGCGGACATATCTAGACGTGATTTTGATCGGCTCCTTCCCGTGGTCGATGGGTAATCGGTGGACATCGACCTTCAGGCAAGGACGATCGATCATGGCTGCTATTCCCCTTACCGAATCCGCTGTTCGCACGCTCAAACGCGGCCTCATTGCCCGTTTTCCAGGCGATAAATCGTCGCATCTCTCCGAGGCGCTAGCCGCTGCGCTACGCTTCAACACCAACATGTCGCTGGTCGACGCCGTGCGGCGCACCGACGTTGACGACCCCGACATCCTACTCCTCGATGAAGCTGGGTTCCTCGAGCGCCTTCAGACGGTTGCCCGCCGACCGCTGACATCCTCGGACCGGGCGCTGATCTTCGACAATCTGCGCATTGCCGATGACGGCCAGCTCATCCGAACTAGATCCGTCGGCTTCACCAAGGTCCGGTACGATCGCTCCAAGCGCCGGCTGGCATGGCGCAACCTGATGGTCCACGCGATCAACGCCGGGATCGCGCAGCGACTTTTCACGGTCCGGCCAGGTGACAATCGCTGGCCCGGCGCACGCAAGGATCGCTTCGACGAGAATATCGCGGCGACCTTCCGCTTCGAGATCGACGGAATGCCAGCGGTGGGCTCGGTCCATGACGCAGGCTATGACGAACTCAGCGTCCATGTGGCCCTCTGGCCAACCAAGGATGCGGAATATTGGGTGCCGGCCGTTGGCGCGGGCAAGCTCGCCGGAGAAGCGTTCGCAATGGGCTGGCTCGAGCGACGCGACGGGGCCTGGCTCCAAGTATTGCGCGACAGCAGATTGCGGGACAGCTTTCGCTGCAAGAATTCGCATCTCGACCGCTTGGCGCAGCTCGAGGTCGAGCCATTGGGCTATGCCGATCGAGGAAGCTTTAAGCTGTGACATCGCAGGCGGCAGATCATCCCGAGGAGAATCCAGACGGCTGCTAGACATATGTCGAGTATCACGGCGCGTCAGGGACGCAGGACTGTATCGAGGCGGTGGAGCGACTGATCCAAGGCACACGTGAACTGCGCACGGCCAAAATCCTGACCAAGCCCGGCAAAGATTCCTCGGGTCATGCGCTTTTCCTGACCGACAGCCGCGGCGACGAGATCATTATCAAGGGCGGGTTCGCCTCCGGCTACGGCGGCAGCGGTCCCAAGGGCTTCTCCGCCACCTTGCGGCTGCTCGACTGGCACGGCGTGGAGCTATCGGAGATCGAGATCGATGCCACGTTGATGGAGCGGCTGAACGCTTCAGCCCTGACCATTGCCGACCTAGAGAATATTCGGGAGGCAAGGCCCGTTCGGCCCCATCGCTACTGGGACTATGTCTTCGACCAGGAAGACAGGCCGCAACTTGAAGGAAATCCCTGGCAATATCGCGAACCGATCAGCCCGTTCGCGCTCCTCGATGAGCGTCTTGCGCCACATGTCCGCCGTTTCTGGGACGACCCCGACGCCGTGCTTATGAAAGGCCACCGCGCCCTCGAACAGGCTGTCCGGCTCAAGGCCGACATGTCGAAGGAAGAGGCCACGGACGGTCCAGCAGCCGTGTACCGCTATGCGTTCGGCGGTAACGCACCGCGCTTGAGTTGGGAGGGTGTCACCAAGTCGGAGCATGCCGGTCGTATGAATCTCTTCATGGGCGTGCTGACCGCATATCGCCATGTGCGCGCGCATCGCGACGAGAAGTCGCACCGCGACGCGCTGCTCAGCGAACTGCTGCTTCTGAACCACCTGTTTCGGCTTGAAGCGACCGCAAAGCTGACGGCCAAATCATAGCAGTCATAGTCGCCGATCGTGCAGGCAGCTGTATCGATGTCCGATTCTGCGGTGGGCGCCGAGGATCGTGAACGACCGTTTAGGGGCGCTTTATTGCCGTAGAATACAACGTGCGACAGCGTCGACGCCTGTCCCTGCTCCCAGTTCGACCCACTCGCGGTACAGGGAAACGATCTCCGCTTTTGACAGACTTGGGTTGCCTGCGACGTTCCCTGCGAATCTGGCAAAGTCGAGTTGGGCCATAACGGCTTCGACATCGCCCCGGATGAAATAATGCGACGACGGACTGGCAGTGAAATCGTGATGCACGCGACCTGCACGCGCACCGACGCGCTGGATCACGAAATCAGCGCGATCCGGCGTCGTGAATTCAAAATCCGGATGCCGCGTTTCGACGGGCCGTAGCGCGCGCGGCTCTGGGCGGCGCTCCCAGATCTGGAAGATGGCCGGGACATTGTACGGTTTGCCCCGGAACAGAAACGCATCGTCCGGCACGATCTCCTCACGAACCAGGTGGAACGCGCGATCGAGGCGATTGTGGATCGAGCCCTTCCGAAACGTTCGCGGCAGGATCAAGGCGATGACGTCGGCCTGGCGAGCCGCATGGTTGAAGAAGCGCACGGCCATGCTGGCGTTTTTTCCGAAGGGCGGATTGCCAATGATGGCTGCGGGCCGATCGCTCCCGATGTTGATCGTGAGAAAGTCTGCCGTCCGGATACCGGGATATTTGGGTTCGACATCGTAGGCGACACTGCCCGCGGGCAACAGCCTGAAGAACGATCCCGTGCCGGCGCTCGGTTCGACCATCAGGTAGATAGCCGGATCGAAATGCTCCCGGAAAATACCGTAAAAGTGGGCGGCGACATCCTGTCTGGTATAATATTGATCGAGCTGAACATCCGAGGCGCGATTGTCGTTGAGCGCCGCTCGCGTGACCGCGTTCTGCGGCGGAAAGAAAGCCTCAGCCTGGGCCGGCGCGGCGGTTGTCGCTTCTGCCTGCCCATCGGCAACTTCTTGTACTCCCTGTATATACATGATGTCCTCCCCATGCGGCGGCCGTTCCGAGACGACGATCAGCGCGTCACCTCGCTGGCTTCATGGGCGGCTTCGACATCGCCATCCGGGTAACCCGGACCGCGGGACGCGGCGGGATCGCCCCGCGGGGCGTCGATCACAGCAGAGACATTCTGCTGAGAGGGTAGCGTTCGGTGCGACCGTGCAACGCGTGCTTACGCTGCGGCGCCGGCTCCCCCCCGATCCAACAGCGCATCGACCGCGTCGCTGCCTTCCTCGCGGACAAGCACCGCCAGTTCGTCGAGCTGCGGATAGTGCCGAAGTATCCATGCCTTGGCCCGGCGGCATTTGGCCCTGGATCCGAACGTGCGGCACCAGACCTGCCGTCTGCCTTGCCGCCCCTTACGATCGCGCACGAGTTCGCTGAGTGTGAGCGTGCGGCCATCGGGGGATTCGGCAAACACGCACGCTTCCACCGCCGGGTCCATTGGCTCGGCTTCGAGCAGTGCCTTGACCTGCGCGCTGAGTTCGGCGCGGCTGATCCGGGCCAGGGCTCCCCATGACTGCCAGTGATTCTTACGCTCAAGGAGCCACTTGGCCGCGACATCCCATTGCGCCGAGGTCTCGAACGCCATGACATGGAGCGGCGGTAAAAAAGGCATCTGTGTATCGACGAGTAGGAGCAGATACAGACCATCCCGCTGAACGGGCACGAAGCCATAGATCGGTTGGGCGGTTGCGATGCAGGGCGCGCGCGTCATCTTCAATTCCTTTTCGACGGCATATCGCCGTCATTTCATTCGCCCCATGGCGACACCTCCCATCTCCCCATTCATGCTGTTCTTCGCGTCGCGAGCGACAGCGCAAGCTCGCGTAATCTCCGCTTCATTGCACTGAGTTACCGTGCTATTCTCGGCGTGTCGGGCGTTTTGAAGATGCGGGCGGTCGGCAAGATTTGGGCGTCGCCGGCCTGAGGCGGCAAGGAAGAAGCAGCGGGGCGCGTCAACCCCCAGTCGGTCGAAGGCCACCTCCTGAAGTGTGGCCTGGCTCATAGAACGAGCAGCCCAAATCGATCGCGATCAGGACGCGGTCCATAGCGAAAGGCTATGGTCTCATGCGTTCAGTTGTCGTCTCTTATACTCGCCGTACCCTTACCCGCGCACAGGCTGGTGATGCCGCTGCACGAAATGTTCAGGGGCTCGGCAGCATCCATAAGGTCGCACGCCTTGCCGTCGACCTGATCCACGACGCGGGCAATGGAAAGCGGGCACTCCCGCCGACGATCCATGCCGCGATGGAACGCCGGAACGTGGCGATCGGCAAGCCGCTGTCCGGCATCGCGGGCAGCATGCCCGATGGTAATCCGCAGGCGATTCGCGACTATCTGCTCGCGCTCGCATCGCCCACAGGAAATGATGATGTACTGCTCTGGGTCGTGAGCGACTGGCTGCAGGACCGGCTCGACGCGCATGCCGACGCGCTGGACGACCTCCGCTCTACGCACCCGGACCTGTACAAGGCGCTATTCGCGCCAACACTCCACAAAGCCATCCGGATCTGCAAGCGGACGAATATCGACCGGTCACGGCTGGCCAGCCTGCTCGCAGACCAGGCCCGGTTCCTGCTGGTGGGCGCTGCCTATGATCGCATCGCCCATGTGCAACAGATGGCGACCAGTCCTTACGGCCAGCATTTCTCCGGGTTCAACGAATGGAAATTTGCCGGACACGTCCTGCTTGCGACCGTTGCCGAGCCGGCCTTGGTGGTCGAGCAGATCTATCGGCACGCTACCACGTTCAACGGCGATCATGACGCGGCTCGCAAAGAACTGCTCCCCGACAATAATGCTGGCGCATTCGTGTTCCAGGCCGCGCTCGAAGCGCACGCAATCATGGTGCACCGGGAGGTACCGCCCGAGCACGTCCAGGCGACGCTCGACAGAACATCCGGTCCCTTGGCAAGGGCAGCGCGGATTACCAGCCAGGATGTCGCCGACGAGGGGCTTGCGCGATCGAGCATGACCAGCCTGTGGTTCGGACTCGAGCCGAGCGAGCTTGCCACCTATGTGGCGATCGAACTGTTGAAGGCGCTGGGCGTGGTCGATGCGCTGGTCGAAGCGGCACTCGACGGCAGGACACCCGTCCGGACCGAAAAGACGCTATCGGATAACCAGATCACATTCGCCGCAACGCTCCTTCGCGCTGAAGGGAAGTCCGACCGGGAATCGCTCCAACTCGGTCGGACGCGCGGTGCGGAGGGCGGGCTCGATCCGGGCAATCAGGGCGGTCGTAGGCCGCTCGTATCGTTGACCGCCAAGCTGCGCGATCCCGTCGTTGCCCGATCCGTTGCCATGACCTTCGCGATCGACGCGAACCGGCTGTTCAAGCCATGACAGCCGCGCGCTTCGGGTTACCCAGCTCGCCTGTCCGAATCGGGCCATCTCTTCCGGCATGGAACGGGATGCCACACTTACATGCCATGCTGCCGGGGCCGATATTTCGGAACCCGCGCGTGTCGTGGTCTGCAACCTTCCAGATGATCTCTGCATCGCGACCGGTGAGCCGGAAATGCTGCTGGCGGCCCTCGGTGCTGCGTTTGCGGCGCTCTTCGACAATCCGGGTGCGATGCCCGGGCGACAATGAGGTGAATGCATGAAGAAGGCCCCGGAGCAGGTCGTCGGCTATGTCCGGGTGTCGACCGAGGATCAGGCCGAGCATCGCACCAGCATCGACAGCCAGATCGAGATGATCAGGGCCGATGCCGAGGCGAAGGGCCAGGACCTTGTCGCGGTGTTCAGCGAACCGGGCGTGTCGGGCCGTGAGGAGGCCCGGCCCGAGTTCAATCGCATGCTCGCTTATGTCGAGGATCCCGTCAACCGCATCGCTGAAATCAAGATCGTCTCGCTCTCGCGGCTCGCGCGTAATCTCGAGCTTCAGGTGCGTACCTTCGCACGTCTCAAGCGCGCCAGGGTGCGGCTTGTATCGCTGACGCAGTCGTTCAGCGACGACCCGAGCGGCAACCTCATGCGCAACATGCTCGCCATGTTCGACGAGCACTTCGCGCTGGAGGCGGCCAAGCACACCAAGCGGACCATGCGCGCCAATGCCATGGAAGGGTTCTTCAACGGCGGTCCGGTGCCGTTCGGCTATGAAAGCCGTACGGTGGAGCGTCGCGGCAACAAGGAAAAGAAGAAGCTGTTCGTCCGCGAGGACGAGGCCGAAGTCGTGCGGACGATGTTCAGGCTGGCGACGGTCGGCGACAGCAACGGTCCGCTTGGCGCACGCGGGATCGCCCAATGGCTCCAGCAGCGCGGGTTCACGTTGCGCGGCAGTCCGTTCAACAACAGCAACGTCTCGGGCATCCTGGGCCGCGAGCATTATACCGGCCACTATATAGACCGCAGGCTAGGCGATGACGGCAAGCCGGAGCCCGAAGAGGCGTGGGTTGAGGTGGTATGTCCCGCGATCATCGATCGCGCGCAATTCGAGGCGGCAGCCGCGTTCAGGGCAACGCGGGCGCCGAAGGTCACGGCGCCGCGCATCACCACCAGTCCGATCCTGCTGACCTCGGTCGCGCGTTGCGGTCTCTGCGGCGAAGGACTGACGATCCGTACCGGCAAGAGTGGCCGCTACAGCTATTATGCCTGCGGCGCCAAGGTGAACGGGGCGGCCGAACGATGCGCGTGCAAGGCGATCCGGCAGGAGGCGCTCGATGGGATCGTCCTGACGGCGCTCGAGGAACGGCTGTTCCAGCCCGATCGCCTGCGCGACCTGCTGCAGCACATGCTTGACGCGTCATCCGAGGCCGAAGAGCGTCGATCCCGAGAGTTGACGCAGGCGCGCTCCGCCCGCACTCAGGCCGAGACACGGCTTCGCAACCTCTATGATCTCGCCGCCGATGGTCATGCGTCGCTCAAGGATCGGACGTTCGCCAATATGCTGGCCGATACACGGTCCCGCATAGCATCGCTAACCGCGACGATCGACATCCTCGAAGCGCAACTCCGGAGCGGCCATCGCAAGATCACGCCCGAGGTCGTCGATCGGTTCGGGGCGCTTGTGCGCGAGAAGCTGCGCGGCAACGAACCCGCCTTGCGCCGCGGATATGTCAGGCTGTTCGTATCTCAGGTCGTCCTGGCCCCGCAGGAGATACGAATCACCGGACCAAAACAGGCTCTCGCCCGCGCCGTCAGCAGAATATCTGCTGACGGGCAGCTGGTGCCCAGTTTTGACCGGGAATGGTGCGGCCGAGAAGACTCGAACTTCCACGGGCTTTCGCCCACAACGACCTCAACGTTGCGCGTCTACCAGTTCCGCCACGGCCGCACGTGAAACACCGCCGGACAAGCCCCGGCAGCTGGTAGGCGAGCGCCCCTAGCAAGGCGCGGCGGTAATGGCAACCTCCGTGAATCCATCCCATCATCGCTATGCCCGGCACGGTTCGGGCGCTAGCAGGGCGCCATGTCCGGTGCGTCCCCCTCCCATCCGATCGGTGACGAGACAAGGCGGATCCTCGCACTTGCCTGGCCGGTGATGCTCACCAGCCTCAACTGGACGATCCTGCACGTCACCGATGTCGTGGTCGTCGGGTTGGCCGGCACGGGTGAAGTGGCCGCGCTCGGGGCGAGCAGGTCGCTGACTTTCGTCACGATCGTCGCCGGTCTGGCCGGCCTCTCAGGGGTGCTCGTCTTCACCGCGCGGGCTGACGGGGCTGGCGATCTCAAGCGGACCGGCCAGGTGCTGCGCGAAGGCCTGGCGCTCGCGCTGCTGCTTGGTCTCGTGGCTGCGCTGCTGCTGTTCCTGTTCGCTGCGCCGCTGCTGGCCGGCATGGGCGTTGCCGCTACGCTGGTGCCGGAGGCGGCGCGCGTCGTGGAGGTGATGGCGCTGTCTTATCCCTTCCAGCTCGTGATCGTCGCCGCCAGTTTCTTCCTCGAGGGGGTGAGCCGACCGCGACGGGTTACGGTGGTAAACCTGTCGATCCTGCCGCTTAATGCGGTGCTTGCCTGGGCGCTGTCCGGCGGGCACCTCGGACTGCCGGCGCTCGGCGCAGTCGGGGCTGCGACTGCGACGGCGATCGCCTCGGCGATCGGCGCGGCCGGCATGCTGGGGGCGGCCTGGACGCTGCCCAGAGCGGCAGCACGCGGCGTTCGCGATCTTTCCGCCGCATCGTGGCGAAGTGTGCCCGCCGGCGCTGCCCGTCTTGCGCTGTTCGGCGCGGTGCCCGCAATTGCGTCGGGGTTGGAACTGGCGGGCTTCTCCATCCTCATCGCGCTCTCGACGCGGTTGGGCGACGCGGCGGCGCACGCCTTTCAAATCGTCTTTTCGATTCACAACGTCACGTTCAGTGTCGCGCTCGGCCTTGGATCGGCGGCGGGAGTGCGCGCCGGCAATGCGGTGGGCGAAGGCGTGCCCGGCCAGGCCTTCCAGCGCACGTTGATCGCGGCCGGGGTCGCCGGGCTGCTCATCGGGGTGCTGTCGCTGCTGCTCGTCATCGGGCGTGGTGCGATCGTCGCTGTTTTTCCGGCCACTGGCGAGGTTCATCTGCTGGCCCTTGCCATGTTGCCGCTATGGGCGCCGTTCATCCTGTTCGATGGCGTGCAGGTGGTATTCGTCTACGCCCTGCGGTCGCTCGGGGACCAGGTGGTGGCCGGCTTCAACAGCATCATCGCTTTTTTCATCGTCACGGGCGGGGCCGGCTGGTGGCTGATCCAGATCGGGGCGGGCCCGTCGGGCCTGGTCTATGCCTCCGGCCTCGGGATGGTCGCCGCGACGCTGCTGCACGGCAGCCGTTTCGCGCTGGTTACGGCGCGCCTTCGCCGGAAAAGCTCAGGACCAGCTTCTTCGAATTGACCGGCACATCGAGCTTCGCGCTGTTGAAGTCGACCGATCCGTGTGGCGGCAGGGTCGCTGCTTCCGGGCGGATGATCCAGCTATAGACGGGGCGATCCTGTGAATCCGTCAGGTTGGCGCGGATGTCGGGAACGCGCTGGCTCTGGCTGGTCGGATTCACGATCCTGCCGTTAATCGCGAACATCTCGCTGCCATTGTCGAGGTCGCGGCGTTCCACCGGATTGTTGACGATCTTCAGCGGCGTTCCGGTGGCGCCGATCGGCAGGCCGAACTGCTTCGCGATGCCCGGCGCACCCGAATAGAGTATCGCGGCGGCGCCGACGAGCATGGCGAATCCGGCAGCGAAGGCCGCCATCGTCCAGCGCCGCGCCGGATTGCGGCGCGGGCGGAAGGGTGGCTGGTGCGCAAAGGCGTCATAGTCAGGCGCCGTTCCGGGCGGCGCGATCTCGACATCGGGGGGCTGGACCGGCGGTGGCGGGGTGCGCTGTGCTGCCGGCGCCTCCGCCCGGGCGACCAGATCGAGTACCTGTCCCGGCTGGAACCAGCTATGCTTGCAGCTGGCGCACCGCACGGTTCTGCCTTCGGCCCCGATCGCTGAATCGGGAACGAGATATCTGGTCCGGCATTGGGTGCATTCGAGGATCATCTTGGGCCGCTTCTGGCGCCGCGGGCCGCACGGCGCCTGTCCCGAATCTAAGCACGCACCGGCGGCGTGTTGCAAGTCTTTCGGCCGCGTCGGGCCGCGGCCCGCTTGTGGCCCGCGCCCGGAACGTGCGATGGCGGAGGGGGATCAGCAGGAAGCGGGCATCGCGCCGAGAATGGCGAATATCGTCCAGTTCGAAAATGTGGGGCTCCGCTACGGCACCGGCCAGGAGACGCTGTCTGATGTCAGCTTCACGCTGTCGACCGGGTCCTTCTATTTCCTGACCGGCGCGAGCGGTGCCGGAAAGACCTCGCTGCTCAAGCTGCTGTACCTTTCCCAACGCCCCACCCGCGGCCTGATCCGGCTGTTCGGCGAGGACGCGGTGACATTGCCGCGCAAGCGGCTCCCCGGCTTTCGCCGGCGCATCGGCGTGGTGTTTCAGGATTTCCGGCTCGTCCCGCACCTTTCGGCCTATGACAATATCGCGCTTCCGCTGCGCGTCTCGGGTGTCCCCGAAAGCGATGTCGAGGCGCCGGTGCGCGAGATGCTCGCCTGGGTCGGCCTGTCCGATCGCGTCCAGGCCAAGCCGCCGACGCTGTCGGGCGGCGAGCAGCAGCGTGTCGCAATCGCCCGCGCCGTCATCGGCCGTCCGGAGATCCTCGTTGCCGACGAGCCCACCGGCAACGTCGATCCCGACATGGCCGAGCGGCTGCTCCACCTGTTCGATTCGCTCAACCGGCTCGGCACCACCGTCGTCGTCGCCACGCACGACTTCCATCTGCTCGGGCGCATTCCCAACGCGCATATGATGCGGCTGGACAAGGGCCGGCTACTCGATCCCACCGGGTCGCTGCGCTTCCCGCCGGTCCAGCCGGCCGAGCCCGGCGCGTGAGTGTCAGGCTGATCACCTCCGCAGCCGACCGCCGCCTGCTCGACGAGAGCCGGGGAACGCGGGCGATGATGTGGATCATGGCGATCATGCTGTTCCTCACGGTCCTCGCCGCTGCGCTCGGGCTCGGCACGCTCAGCGCCGCCACATTGCTCGATCGCCAGCTCGCTGGTCGCCTGACGGTGCAGATCGTCGAGCCGGGCGATCGGGCGCGCGAGGCGCAGACCGCGCGGGCGCTCGCCGTGCTCCGCGGCCTGCCGGAAGTGCGTCGTGCGAGCGAAGTGAGCCGGACTGAACTCGTCAGGCTGCTCCAGCCCTGGCTCGGGCCCGACGGCGCAGACCCAGATCTGCCCGTGCCCGCGATGATCGACGTCGATCTCGGTATCGCCAGTGATGCGGCGCTCGCGCGGGTGACGCACGCGGTCAGGGCGGTTGCGCCGGCCGCGCGGGTCGATCGTCATGAAAGCTGGATGTCGCCCGTCAGCAATTTCATGAACATGGTCACCTGGCTCGCGCTCGGCCTCGTGCTGCTGATGGCCGGGGCGACCGCCGCGGTGGTGATCCTCGCGGCGCGCGCGGGACTGGAGACACACCGCGATACGATCGAGGTGCTGCATATGCTTGGCTCCACCGATGTTCAGGTCGCCCGGCTGTTCCAGCGCCGGATCGCGCTCGATACGCTGCTCGGTGGCATGATCGGCACGGCCTTTGCCGGCGGGATGGTGGTGCTTGTCGGCCTGCAACTCGCGACGCTGGGATCCGATCTGCTCGGCGGGCTGGAGCTTTCGACACGGGACTGGCTGTTGCTCTGCCTGTTGCCGATCGCCTTTGCCTTGCTGGCGACTTTCGCCGCCCGGATGGCCGTGCTCGGCGCCCTCAGGCGAATCCTGTGATCCGCGGTGCCTTCCGGATCCTTTCTCTCGGGGCGCTGCTCTGGGCCGCCGGTTTCGGTGTGTTCCTCCTCGCCATTCCTGGCCCGCTCGATCATCGGAAAACCGATGCGATCGTGGTTCCGACCGGCGGGGCCGGCCGGATCGATCGCGGGATCGCCCTGCTCAAGGAGCATGCGGCGAAGCGGATGCTGGTGACCGGCGTGGCACCGGAGGTGCGTCCGATCGATCTCGCCCGCGAATATCAGGAAAAGCCCGCCCTTTTCGCCTGTTGCATCGATCTCGGTCGCGAGGCGGTCGATACCCGCTCCAATGCGGCCGAGACGGCGGATTGGGTACGGCGTCATCACTACAAGTCGGTGCGGCTCGTCACGTCGGACTGGCATCTCGCCCGTGCGCGGCTGGAGCTGACTCATGCCCTGGGCAGCGATGTCGCGGTGCTGGGCGATGGCGTGAAGAGCAGTCCGCGTTACGGAATTCTCGTCGCGGAATATAACAAATTGCTGCTGCGCCGTGTCGCGCTCTGGCTGGGGATCGGCGAATGAAATGGGTCCGGACGATCCTGTTCATGATCGTGTTCTACGGCGTCTCGGTGCCGATCGTGCTCCTGACGCCGATCACGGCACTGTTCGGCCGCAAGGCGCTGATCGTCCACACCCATATCTGGACCAAGTTCCACGGCTGGGCGACCGAGCATATCCTGGGCATCCGGCGCCGGGTCGAAGGCGTGCTGTTCGTGGATGGTCCGGTGATCTACGCGGCCAAGCACCAGGCGATGTACGAAACGCTCGAGCTCGGGCGGATGCTGCGCACGCCGGCGATCGTGATGAAGCAGGAACTAGCCTCGATTCCGGTCTGGGGATGGGCGGCACGACGCTATGGCGTCATCGTCGTCGATCGCGAGGCGTCGGCGTCCGCGTTGCGGCGCATGGTGCGCGAGGGCCAGGCGGAGCTGGCGCTGGGCCGCTCGATCCTGATCTTCCCGGAGGGAACGCGCGTACCACCGGGCGAACAGCCGCCGCTGCGCGCCGGCTTTGCCGGGCTGTACCAGATGCTGAAGATCCCGGTGATCCCGGTCGCGATCGATTCAGGCCTTGTCTGGCCGAAGCACGGGCCCAAGCATGCCGGTGTCGTGACCTTTCGGTTCGGCGAGCCGATCCCGCCCGGGCTGCCCCGCGCCGAGGCGGAGCGGCGTGTACACGCCGCGATCAACGCGCTTGAGCGATAAGGCGGCCAGCCGCTCCGTTCCGGCGCGGCCCTCTTCAGTCGTGCGTGCGGCCGAAATCGGGCGCCGGATCGTCCTGGCCCTGTTCGATGATGCCGCGCCTGATCGCCCGCGTCTTCGTGAACAGGTCGAACAGTTCGTCGCCCTTGCCCCAGCGGATGGCGCGTTGGAGCGCTGAAAGATCCTCGGAAAAGCGCTGGAGCATGTCGAGCACCGCTTCGCGATTGGCGAGGAACACGTCGCGCCACATCGTCGGGTCCGAGGCGGCGATGCGGGTGAAGTCCCGAAAGCCGCCTGCCGAATATTTGATCACCTCGCTGCGGGTCACCTCTTCCATGTCGGAGGCGGTGCCGACGATGGTGTAGGCGATCAGGTGCGGCAAGTGGCTGGTGATCGCAAGCACGCGGTCGTGATGCGCCGGCTCCATGATCTCGACCTCGGCGCCGAGCCGCCGCCAGAATTCGCTCACCCGCTCGACTGCCAGGGGATCGGTTCCCTCCGGCGGCGTCACGATGCACCAGCGCTTGTGGAACAGCGTGGCGAAGCCCGCCTCGGGGCCGCTCCGCTCGGTTCCGGCAACCGGATGCGCCGGCACGATCACCGCGCCGGGCAGCGCCTCGGCCAGGGCGCGCGCTACCTCTTCCTTGCACGAGCCGACGTCGCTGACGATCGCGTCAGCGGGCAGGTCGGCGGCGATCTCCGCGGCCGCGGCGCCCATGGCGCCCACGGGAACGCAGAAGATCACCAGATCGGCATCGATCACCGCGGCGCCGGCGGAATCGGCGATATCGTCGAACAACTGCAGCCGGTCGACCGTCGAGCGCACCTCGGGGTCCGCATCATAGCCCGTCAGCCGCACTGTCGGCATCTGCGCGCGTACCGCGCGGGCGATCGAGGAGCCGATCAGGCCGATGCCGATGATCGTGATGCGGGCAAAGGGAAGCATGCCGCCCGCATGGCTCATGGCTTTCGCTAAGGCAAGCTGGTGCTCGGCCGTACTCCTGCTAGGACACGCGGAAATTCGGGGAGGCTTGATGCGCGGAAGCTCGACATTCTGGGAGGCGCTTGAATCCGCGCGCCGGCTGAACCTCGCGGCCGCCGGCGAGCGTCCGCCAGTCGCCGGATCTCCAGGGATGAGCCGGCGTGCGCTGCTCCAGGCGCTCGGCGCGGCTGGGCTCGCCGCCGCCCTGCCCAGGCCCCTGCGCGCTGCGCCGCTTCACGGTCCCGTAGCGATCGTCGGCGGCGGGATCGCGGGGTTGTCGGCCTTATGGCACCTTACCGAAGCGGGGATCGACGCGCGCGTCTATGAGGCACGGCCCCGGCTCGGCGGCCGCATGCTTACCCATCGGCCGGCGCGGGGCGCCGCGATGGAGGTCGGCGGGCAGTTGGTGAACACCGATCACGCCGACATGCACATGCTCGCCCGAGTCTTCGGCATCGGCCTGATCGATCGCAAGGGCGAGGCGCATCGTACCATGGTGCTGGCTGACGGCACTGAACTGCCGACCGCTACGCTCGCCGAGGCGCTGCGCCCGATCGCCGCGCAGATATCCGCGGATTCCGATCGCCTCGACAAGGACTACGCGCGGGTGGCGGCCGAGCTGGATCGCCTGTCGATCAGCGGCTATCTCGATCGGCACGCCGCCAAGCTCGTCCAGCCCTGGGTGCGGCACCTGATGGAGGCGACCAGTCGCACCGAATATGGCGTCGAGCCCGGCCAGGCTTCCGCGATCGAACTGATCTTCAACCTGCCGACGGTCGATGGCGATCGGATCGATGTGTTGAGCCGCAGCGACGAACGCTATCTGATCGAGGGCGGCAGCGACACGCTGATCGCGGCGATGGCGGGAAAGCTCCACGATCGGATCGAGACCGGCAGGCGCCTGCTGCGCATCGAGGCGCATGGTTCCGGTGCCCGGTTGCGCTTTCTGGATGGAACGATCGTCGAGGCTGGCGCGGTGATCGTCGCGGTGCCTGCGCCGCTGATGCGCCAGATCGATTTCCGCGTGCCGCTGCCGCACCTGTGGCGGCGGTTCATAGCCGAGATGGAACTGGGGCGTAACGAGAAGATTCAGGCCGTCATGGCGTCAAGGCCATGGGAGGCGCCGATCGGCCGGGGCGGCGATTTGTGGCAGACCGACGCCAGCGCCGGCGCCGCGCTGGGCTGGGACGGCGGGGTCCGCCCCGCCCAAGGGCCGGGCAGCGTCTGGACCTGGTTTCTCGGCGGTGACGAGGTCGCGGCGGCTGCCATGGCCGATCCCGTGCAACTGGCCGGCCGCTTCGCCGAAATGGCCGAGGGCGGGGTGCCCGGTTTCGGGGCGGCGATGGCGGGCACGGTGCGCCGCACCGCATGGCATCGCGATCCGCTGGCGCTCGGCGCCTACGTCAACTTCCGCCCGGGCCAGCTTACTCGTTTCGGCGGGCTGATCTGGGTCGAGGGCGGCAGCGGACCGAAGCATCATGCGCTGCCAGGCCCTGTCCAGTTTGCCGGCGAGCATCTCTCCGATGCCTATCCGGGCTATATGAATGGCGGCGCGCAGACCGGGCGGCTCGCGGCGCAGGCGATCATGGCAACGCACCATGCTTGAATGGCGGCGCCCGCCCGCCTAACCCCGCCGCCATGTCGGACGACACGCGCTTCGGGCTTGCCCGCCACGTTACGCTGCCAGGGCCGCTGCTGCTCGATGGTGGCGCGCTGCTGTCGCCAATCGAGATTGCCTATGAAACCTACGGCACACTCGCGCCGGATGGTGGCAACGCGATCCTGATCTGCCACGCTCTGACTGGCGACCAGAATGTCGCGAGTAACCACCCGATCACGGGCAAGCCCGGCTGGTGGACCCGCTTGGTCGGCCCGGGCAAACCGGTCGATCCGGAGCGCCATTTCGTCATCTGCTCCAACGTGCTCGGCGGCTGTACCGGGTCGTCGGGGCCGGCAACGGTCAACCCCGGAATGGGCAAGCCCTGGGGAATGACCTTTCCGGTCATCACCATTCGCGACATGGTGCGCGCCCAGGCGCTGCTGCTCGACCATCTCGGCGTCGGCACGCTGGCGGCAGTGATCGGCGGCTCGATGGGCGGGATGCAGGCGCTAAGCTGGTCGGCGACGTTCCCCGACCGGGTGCGGGCGGCGGTCGTGATCGCTTCGGCGGCACGCCACACGGCCCAGAATATCGCGTTTCACGAAGTCGGTCGCCAGGCCGTGATGGCCGACCCCAACTGGCGCGGCGGGGATTATTATGCGTCGGGCGAGCCGCCGGCAGCCGGGCTGGCGGTTGCCAGGATGGCGGCGCACATCACCTATCTGTCCGAAGCCGGGCTGACCGAGAAGTTCGGTCGCCGGCTCCAGACCCGTTCGGCCAAGAGCTTCGGCTTCGATGCCGATTTCCAGGTCGAAAGCTATCTGCGCCACCAGGGGATCAGCTTCGTCGACCGGTTCGACGCCAATTCCTATCTCTATATCACCCGCGCGACCGATTATTTCGATTTGGCCGAGGAACATGGCGGGCATCTCGCAAACGCCTTCAAGGCAAGCGCGGCGCGCTTCTGCCTGATCAGCTTCGATACCGACTGGCTCTATCCCACGTCCGAATCGCGCGCGATTGTCCATGCGCTCAACGCCGCCGGTGCCCCGGTTAGCTTTGTCGAGCTGAACTCTCCCTTCGGTCATGATGCCTTCCTGCTCGATTCGCCGGGCATGAACCGGGTGATTGACGGCTTCCTGAGGGCGGGAAAATGAGCCTGCGCCCCGATCTCGCGATCATTGCCGACAATGTCGCCCCGGGCAGTCGCGTGCTCGATGTCGGTTGCGGCGATGGCGCGCTGATGGCCGCGCTGCGCGACGCCAAGGGTGTCGACGCACGCGGGCTGGAGCTGGATGCCGGCAATGTCGCCGCCGCCGTCTCGCGCGG
>Ga0255338_1000851_pt1 | contig 74026 bp, 69 predicted proteins | sample MeOH1_35cm_T4_19_FD_203715 | JGI IMG/M metagenome (GOLD analysis project Ga0255338, IMG submission 203715) | Sandy soil microbial communities from University of British Columbia, Vancouver, Canada - MeOH1_35cm_T4_195 | ecosystem: Engineered > Artificial ecosystem > Sand microcosm > Unclassified ... | reverse complement strand
CAGGCTTAACTGGGCCGTAGACCGCAACGATCTTGTTCTGCCCTTTGACATATTGCTGATATGCCGGAGGAGGCGCAAAGCCAGCTGTTTTCAAGGGTATGGATGCCGGCGCGGCCAGCAGGAGCGAACTGGAGAAGAACATGCCTAAGACAGCCGTTCCCCCCACCAAGAGGGAGCGTTGAATTTTGGACATCAAATGCCACCTTTCTTGGGCCTACGAGGTTAGTTGACGGGTTCGGGCTAAAGGTTTAAATGCCCTACAGGTCAGGTCTGATTCACCCCACATTAAAGGTTCCCCCGCTCCGCAATCAGCGGACTCGGCCATATCTTACCCCATTCTATTAATTCTATGCTAAAAACGAAGAATCCTGTCAAATTTAAAAAGTTTTTTTTATCGACAAAATCCCCCGGACGAAAGTCCGGGGGACAAACTATTTGTTGATTCTTCTAGCGCCTATATACCGGGCTCCCCAGTACCCGCGCGTCAGGTCATTCACACCCACTCCAGTATCCGAAGCATCGAGAAACGATCCGCCCCCCGCATAAATGCCCACATGGCTTGCTCCGGGGGCATAGGTTGTAAAGAACACCAGATCACCAGGTTTTAGGTCATTTTTCCCGACCGGACTTCCAACTGTAAACTGGGAATAGGAGTCTCTTGGAAGGTTTTTCCCGAATTTGGCAAATACGTACTGAGTATATCCGGAACAATCAAAACCGGCCGTAGTCGTACCACCAAATTTATAAGGGATACCCCTGAGGGTTGCTGCATATTGTACTATTCCGGGATCAACACCAGGCCCAGCGGAGCGGGAAGCCACCTGTACCTTTGCCGGAACCTTTGCAACAGGTACCTGCCTTTCTGCTGAAGGTTTACTATCGGAATCCTTGTCTTGCGCCCCAGCACTTGCCGTCTGTTTCGCGAATTCCTGAACTTTGATATTCACTGGATCTAAAGCTTTGTTATAAATACCCAAACTCTTTAAAAGAGAATTCTCGTCCTTCACGTAGGCAAGATACGCAGGAACCAGCTTCGGTTGCGGGGGGTCAATCTCTCGCTGCGGTGCGCCTAAAAGCGCCAGACTGGTCAAAAAAACAAGCCTGCAACCGCCGTGCCCCCTAATGTCAGGGTACGGTTTAACTTCAAACAGCTGCCACCCTTCTTACGGCTTACGAGGTTAGTTGACGGATTCGGGCAAAAAAGGTGCAAAAGCCCTACAGGACAAAGCCTGACTCACCCCAAAAGATTAGTCCCCCGTTCCATCCCTTAGATGGATTAAGCCAACAATTTCTTCATTAGATACTTATTTCAGATACTTATTTCCTTATTTCTAGATAAATCAGCAAATCCCTGCAACAATTCCTTCCATTCGAGAAAAAGGTGATTTTGGTGTGAAAAATGTATAATTAATTTTAATTCGTTGATTTTTACTTCTTCCGATGCTATGCTTTAAACAAAATAGGCTGAATTTGGAGGATTTGGAAATGGTAAGCCGGATTTTGCTGATTTTTCTCCTTGTTTGCTTGGCCTTTATCTACAGTATTAACTCTTTCAATAACACCAGCAAACTTGATTTTGCCGATGTTGCCAGCCTAATCGTCTTGCAGCCGGATGGAAAAGAACTGCGCTTTGACGGAAATGACCCACAGGACAACGCAGCTATGGCAAAGCTAGTGGACTGGTACGACAAGAAAAGGTTTCTTTCCCTCAGTATCACCACTCAATTTCCGGATTTTAACGTTTTTAGCTGGGAGCTTAAAGACGGTCGCAAACTGCTCATGTATGCGCCCGCTCAATTTCAAGGGTACATCATGGTCAAAGACTATAGACTCCCCTGGGCCTATAAGTTTTCAGTTGAGCCGTCCTCCGACCTTCAGTGGTTTAAAATGTTACAGAGCAGCGATCAGTGACAGCTTTTAAAGGGTCAGACTTCTACGAGGCCTGCCTCTTTTTTTTGTCTCAGATTTGTGGCTCAGGTGTTTACGTCTAAGCTTGACAAGGTCTTTGTTAATCCGCCCCAACCGCAGCAAAACCATTATGCTTACTAACAAATTCAGTGCAACTGCCAGCAATATCAAGTCTTCAAGGGTCATTTCTTGTACCCCCTGAGCGCTAATTTCACGGTTTGAATATTTGTTTGAATAGCCAATGTTCCGCTAGTTCCCTACTCAGGCTGCGTAAGACTAGAGGATAGAGCATACATAGCAGCAGAATAGCCAGACTAACAGATACCCTGGGATCAAGCCAAGGCGCCGCGACTGCCAAGCGCTCGAGCACCAAGTTAAAGGGTAAACCAAAGAATTTGACCCCAAGCCCTAGATAAGCGAGACTCAACAAAAAGGTGATCGCTCCTGCTGAAACCATTGCAACCCCCGGAACACTGACAATAAGCGGGACTGCTCCGGAAAGCAGAAGATAACCCGCCCCGCTCAAAGGCCTGACCGTCAGCAGGAGAAGCAACCCGGTAGCGCTGTATACGGAGATTCCAGCCTTCAGACCTGCCAGCCTGGAGGCAACTAATACTGGAAGTCCGCTGAACAAGAATAGAACCCGCTTACCAAAGGGTGTGTAAACACTCACCAGAACAGCCAACACCCCAAAGGCAACCAAGACAGCGCCATAGGTGATCAGCCTGGCCCCTTTTAGCAGCATTCGATAATATCCCCGCCCATACATTCGCAGCAGCTGTCGAGCAGGCAAAGACCGCATATGGCATCACAGACTGAGCAACCCTCACCCTCGTGATGATGGTCATTATAACGTCTGCGGCGAAACTCCATCAGGATGGATCCCCCTGGATCAAGGGTTTGGGCAGTCCTGGCAAAGGAGTAGGCCTTTTGAAAAAAACCCGCTGCATCCAGAGTCTCCGCAGCTTGAAGAAACAGGTGGGGATTAGCTGGGTCCTTGCTGATCCGCTCCTCCAGATCCCGTACCAGCTGACGCAGGTTGAGTGCAGGCACTGGGCCTCCAAGCACTTGGTAAACACTCATAAGAAACACCTTCCTCGTTAAAAAAATCTTTGACGAAATTTGCCTTATGCCAGAGATGAGCACCACGAATCAGTTTCGCAAGTATCAGCCCGTTTTGTCCAAGGTCCAAACCACTCAGGCCGGTCAATACTTCCGTCTTGCAGCGATCAAGAATGAAATCGATTTCCTCCCAAAGGGCCGCATCAAGGTGCGTGACTTTATCTGCTTCAGGCCGGAAAGCTGCCTTCAAGGCGTTGAATCTCCCCCTCTTACAGTCTCCCTCAAAGTCCCAAAGGGCATCCCAAATATAAATCCATTTACCCAGATTTTCCCCCACCTTAAATGCGAGTTGCTGGTCCTTGTCGGTGGAAGCTGCCGCCCTGGCGGCCAGGGAGCCAAGGAGCAGACCTGACGGATATGCCAACTCATCAAACCAAGGGTCCTTACGCTGCTCCGCTTCCCGTTGCTGCGCCCCGACTTCCTCCAATTCCGGCCAATCAGGAACCTTCTTATCCAGGTACCTGACCAGACCGGCTGCAGCCCATCGTCTAGGTCCCTTGGCCCCATCCAATAGCTCATCTTCGCCCTTTAAGCGCACAAGGGCCAAGGTTGCCAGAGCAGTAAAATCAAAAACCTCATGAGAGCCTGAAGCCTGAGGTTTTTTGCGCCAGGGGGAGTACAGGCACAGCTTCTGCTCAACCTCTAACTCTTTTCCTTTTAGACCTGAGAAAAACATAGCCAATGCGGTTCCATCGTATGATGTGGCTAGGCGTAAACCCTGAAAGCCGCGACGGCCCAGGGCATGGCAGAGCCCACAGTAATGGGCTTGAAAAACCTTAAACTCATCCTCGCCAAGATATCCCTTTGGCACTCGCAACAGTCCGAACATCAAGTTCTCCTTCTAACTTTCTACGTGCTGGTTCATATTCCCTGCCAAATTATACTATTTTGCCGCATCTCGTACAAGGTTCACCTCCAATTTCCGGTGTGGACCCACAATGCGGACATGGAGCAATCCTCTTTTGACGGTCGCGATACCCCTTCTGGCTCGAACCAAGCTCGGAAAATAAGCGGATTAAACGCAGGTAAGCATCCCGATTCCGCCACAAATTCCGGACTATAAAGTAGATCACAAGTCCAAACCCCAATAAGAAAAGTTGTAACACGCTACCCCCACCTTGATTGTATATTTTATTACCTTTCACAGTTTGCCTAAAACTGCAGGAAAACCTGCACTCTGCACGAATAAGAAAGAGGTTAGATCAGATCGAGGTGAAATTTATTGATTAAACTACGACTTCGTCCGGCACTTATCCTGCTTGTGCTGGTGTTCGGCCTAGCTGGGTGCACCCAGGAAAAAAACCCAGCCCAATCCGGTGAGAAGGTCGGTGCAATCCCCGCTAAGATTCAGCAGCAAAACGTGGCAGTCACCCCTCCTAAACCCGAACCGCAAAAATGGGTTCAAAGTCAAGGGGACTATCCCTTTCCCTCAAAAGGAGTGCCCATCTTATACTACCATTCCATCTCCAGTTCGCCCAAGAACGAGCTCAGAGTCCCGCCAGAGAAGTTCGCAGAGCAAATGAAGTACCTGCGCACCGCCGGGTTTAGCGTAATTTCCTTGGACCAATTGTATGATGCTTACATGGGCACCAACAAACTTCCGCTCAAGCCCGTGGTAATAACTTTTGATGATGGTTATCTGGACAACTACACTAACGCCTTTCCTATCCTTAAACAATATAATTATACAGCGACTTTGTTCGTAGTTACAGATTATATGAAGCCAAGTCCAGGAATGCTAAACTGGGAGCAACTAAGAGAAATGCAGGATTACGGATTAACCATTGCCCCGCATACCGTTAGTCATGTTGACCTGTCCACACTTTCTCCGCAGAGACAGCGGGAGGAAATTACCGGGTCCAGAGACGCTCTGGAAAGAAATTTAGGCATAACCCCCAAGTATTTCTGTTACCCTTATGGAAACTTTAATTCTACAACAGTAAATTTGCTGAAGGATAACGGCTTCATACTGGCGGTTTCCACATCTTCTGGCTTTGCAGGCAAAGCGGATGACCTATACAAACTTAAACGAGTCTATGTAAACGGCCTTAAGGACATGTCGGAATTCCAACGCAAGTTAGGAAATTAGAAGGAGAAGCTATGTCTATTAAGACAAGGACAGGGTTCTTGCTTATTCTTATATTGGTTGTCATTTGGATGACCGGATGTAAACAGGAAACGGAACGAAAAGAGTCTGGCCCTGTTCTGACCGAACCCGTGCAAACCAAGCTTTCTTCGGACCCGGTAGGAGTCCCTCCCACCGGTCCTCCGGTTGTTTCTGCGGGTCAGGATTATAACCACGAATATCCAGGTTCAGGAGTTCCGGTATTGATGTATCATTCAATCGCCAACCTGCCGGGAAATAACCTTGGATTATCCCCCGAAAAATTCGCGCAACAAATGCAATACTTGCATGATGCCGGATTTACAAGCATTAGCCTGGACACCCTGTATGCTGTTCTGCAGGACAAAGGGAAACTCCCCCCAAAACCCGTTGTAATCACCTTTGACGATGGCTATCCAAATAGTTATAGCGTTGCTTTCCCAATTCTGAAACAGCATAACCTTACTGCCACCATCTTTGTGGTCAGCGCCTGGGTTGATCACGGCATGCTAACCTGGACCCAGCTTAAAGAAATGCAAGCTTATGGCATCTCAATTCAATCGCACACTGTAAACCATCTGGATCTGCGCACCCTCTCCCCTGCCCAGCAAAAACAGGAACTTGCGGCGTCGAAGGCAGAGATCGAGAACAGACTTCAGTCCAAAGTGAATTTCTTCTGCTACCCCTCAGGCAAGTATAATATAGCCACCCTATCCCTATTGAAGGATTTAGGTTATGAAATGGCAGTTACAACAGCGTACGGGAAGGTAAAGCTCGGGGACAACTTTCTGGAGTTAAAACGTGTCCGAATAAATGGAGATGACAGTCTGGACGTGTTCAAGCAAAAACTTAAATAGCTAATCTACATTTTTCGACATAATAAATTTTTTCTCGACAAATCAACCCGGTAATGTTAAGATAATCTCAACCCGACTTGTTTCTCTCACTCTTCTTCATAGGACCGGTTTTCCGGTCACTTTTTTTTGCTCAAATATAAGTATAGAAAGAACCGTCAAGGTGATCCTTAACGGTTCTAATCATCTTTTCTTAGTTAGAGAGGGCTTGCAGCGGAGCAGGTATGCGGCCCCCGCGCTTGACAAATTTACTAGAACTGAAGGGGTGAATTTTAATCACCGGGGCACCTCCCAGCAGACCCCCAAACTCCACCTTATCCCCAGCCTGTTTGCCAGGAGCCGGAATAACCCTAACCGCGGTTGTCTTTTTATTGATCATGCCTATGGCCATTTCATCCGCTATTATCCCGGCGATAGTTTCAGCGCTGGTATCTCCGGGCAGGGCGATCATATCCAGACCCACTGAGCATACGCAGGTCATTGCCTCTAACTTGTCAAGACTTAAGGCTCCTGCCTCAACAGCGGCTACCATTCCGGCGTCCTCACTCACCGGTATGAAAGCCCCGCTCAGCCCCCCCACATGGGAAGAGGCCATAGCTCCCCCTTTTTTGACCGCATCGTTGAGCAGCGCCAAAGCTGCAGTTGTTCCGTGCGTTCCACACCTTTCCAAACCCATTGCCTCAAGAATATCTGCCACACTGTCCCCTACCGCAGGGGTTGGAGCCAAGGACAGGTCCACAATACCAAAAGGCACTTCCAAGCGCTTGGAAGCTGCTTTTCCAACCAGCTCGCCCATACGCGTGATCTTGAAGGCAGTTTGTTTAATCAGGTTGGCCACTTCTCCCAAGTCCTGGTCAGGATGGCTGCGGACCACCCTGTTTACTACCCCCGGTCCGCTCACTCCAACGTTTAAAACACACTCCGGTTCGCTAACCCCATGGAATGCCCCGGCCATAAAGGGGTTATCCTCCGGCACATTACAAAACACCACCAGCTTGGCAGCCGCAACCCCATCCTGGGCGGCCGTAAGTTTAGCCGCTTCAACAATAACCTCGCCCATTTGCAGCACCGCATCCATGTTGATCCCTGCTTTGGTACTCGCCACGTTAACAGAGGAACAAACTATCTTGGTACGAGCCAAAGCCTCCGGAATGGACTTAACAAAAGCAATATCCCCCTTTGTAAATCCTTTTTGCACGAGCGCTGAAAAACCACCTATAAAGTTAACCCCAACTTCCTGGGCAGCTCTGTCCAGGGTTTCCGCAATCCCTACATAATCATATTCGCGGCAGGATTCCCCTACAATCGAGATCGGGGTAACCGAAATTCTCTTGTTAATAATTGGAATGCCGTAAGTGACCTCTATCTCCTCGCCCATTTTTACCAGGTTTTGGGCCAAAGTTGTTATTTTATCATAGATTTTAGTTCGTACTTTTTTACTATCACTGTCCGCGCAGTCCCGTAAACTTATGCCCATGGTGATGGTGCGTATATCCAGGTTCTGATCCTCGACCATTTTGATTGTTTCAAGTATTTCGCTTGGGCTAAATGCTATCCTCATGCCCATCCCCCTAAATCCTGTGCATAAACTGAAATACATCTTCGTGCTGCATAGTTACCTTTAGTCCGTGGTTCTCGCCCTGGCTTGCGAGTGTGTCCCGCAATTCTTTAAAACCAATCGTGGCGTTGGCCAGATCCACCACCATGATCATTGTAAAAAATTCCTGAAGCACGGTCTGAGTGATGTCCAGGATATTTGCGTTCTGCTCGGCCAGCAGGCCTGAGATCCAGGCGATAATACCAACCTGATCAGTACCGATTACTGTGATAATTACTCTATTGCCGCTCTGTAAACTGCTCACGGGCGTCTCTCCTTATCCTGCATTTGTCAAGGCTCCGAAAATACTGTCTCTGGGGTCGAATTTACTTTCTGCTTCGTTACGCAACTCCCTCGCCGAGCATTCTTTTCCGTGAACGGCGGGACTCCCGCAAAAGCAGATGTAAATGGAGCGCGAGCACGTTGCTCCCTTCCCGCCGTTCACGGAGAATGCTAACGGCTCACTCGTGATGCTTCACTGCGCAGAAAGTAAATTCACCCTTGAGATGTGGGGAATTTTCTGCTGCTGCTAGTCTGAAGCTAGCTTCGAAGGCTGTTCTACTAGGGCGATCGCTCAAGAAAAAGTGTTTCCCGTTAGCCCTCAGCTGCTGTAGAGAGGGCAAAAATTTCTGGAATAAAATTTTCCCCGGCTCTGGTAGTCCGAGTCGCCGTGCTGACCCAAACAGAAGTCCGAAGTCCGAAGTCCGACGTCCGACGTCCGACGTCCGAGACCGGGTCATGTCTCTTAAAGTAAGTCGATAGGTACATTCTGCATCCAGTTTCGGACCTCGGACATCGAACCTCGGACATCGATTTTGCCCGACTACCACTGCGACCCTAAAAAACACTTTTTCCTCCCAAGAAAGGTCACCCTGCAACAAGCTTTGGGACATTTTCATCCGCTGCTGGTGCTGAAGCCTGAATGGAAGGCAATCGGGAAATGGTTAACTGTTCGACCAAGGCCCAGAGAAATCCTTTTGCCTAAATTGCAAGACTTTTTCAGGCAAAAACTCTCGACTGGGTCGAGAGTTTGAACTTCGATGGTTATGTGCCTGTGTTTAATAAAGCGGAGCGACCTGTTTGAGAACCTCAGCGGTATTTTTTCCGCCGATCGATACCCATATTACCCTGTTTCCGGTTTGCCAGTAATAATGTTCTTGTCCCATACCCGTGACAAATTTAAACTGTTTGCCGTCAACTGTGACGGTTTTGTAGTTTTGAAAAGCCTGGGTCGTGGGCATCTTGCTGTCCATAGCCACGAACAACCCCTTGGCATCCTTTTCATCTTTGGCTTCGGAAAACCAAATATTCATGCTCAACCCACCTGAGCCCTGATAAGCAACAACATACGCTGTTTTTACCTCGATGTTGCTCCCATGCAGCTGACTTACTTCCTTGATGGCGTCCGGTCCGCTGATTGCATTGGTCAAACTCATTCCAGCTAACTGTTGGGGAAATAACTTGGCGTCTACCTGTGCAGCCTGGGGCTGTGCAGAGGACTGATCTGCTGCAGCCTGGGGTTGGGATTGTGTAGAAGAACTCCCTTGGTAGTTTGTCTGGTTATATGCCTTGGTCATCGTGTAGAGGAACATTAGTAGAGTCAGAACAATGGCAATAATACCTATAGTCCTTAGCATTTTTCTTTCCATAGTCCTTTACATCCTGCCCTTGAGAGATTTCTTCAGCGCTTCTAATTCCTCCGCGACCTGGTTCTGCCGCTTGCCCAAGCGTAGGGTGTACCAAAAAATCAGAGCCCAGATAAAGGTGTAGGCGATAAACAAAGCAAACATTCTATCCATATCCTAACCCTCCTTACAAATATTAATTAGCCAAGGACATTATCCTTTATAGCCTTGATTTCAGCTTTCATTGTCTCGATCTTAACACTTCTCTGCATTAGATAAGCGTAGAGTATAGTAAAAGCAAACAAGCTGAAGAAGAACGCTGGTTTCATATCCGGGGCCAGTCCGGTTCCCTGGGAGTTAATAACGATTGGGTGCAGCCCCGTTTTCTGGTAATCCTGCCAAACACGAATAGAGAAGAAAACTATGGGAACGTCAATAAAGGCAATGATGCCGAATACGGCCCCATAGACTGCCCGCTTGCCCTCCTCCCCGAGAGAAGCCCTAATCCGCCCATAGGCCAGGTACAAAAACCACATAATAAGGGTAGTGGTCAGCCTGATATCCCAAGTCCACCAGGTGTTCCAGATCGGCCGCGCCCAGATCGGGCCTGTGACCAACACTATACTTGTAAAGATTACACCGATCTCCGCAGAAGTGTAGGCATAAATGTCCCACTTTGTCTCCCGCTTGATCAGGTATAAAATGCTGCAGACAAACACCACAAAGAAGGCGAGCATGCCAAGCCAAGCGGAAGCAACATGAAAATAAAAGATCTTCTGAACCTCACGCATCGTCGCTTCCAGCGGTGCATATATGAACACCAAAAACAATGCGATGGTTATTGCAGCGAAGGTCAGCCAGGCGAGCGCCCCCACCTGTCCCTTTTTACCTTGGATTTGTTTCATAGCTTACACCTCCAGCAGGTAATCAAATAATAATAACGGTACTACTGTAAAAACCACCGCAAACACAATAAGCAGATTAAAAAATATTTTAAGCTCCAAAAATCCCCCTCCGGCAAGGATAATCTTGTCAGCTTGCACAGCACTGATCAAGATCGGAACAATCATGGGAATCATAAGTATGGGAAGCAGAACCTCACTGGATCTGGTATTCGCAGCCAAAGCGGATAAGAACGTTCCCACTGACATAAAGCCAAAGGTTCCGACCGCTAAGACCAATAAGAACAAGCTGAGATTTGGCGGTGCAGTTAAGTTGAACATGACGAAAAACAAGGGAATTGTTATAAGTTCGACGATCAGCATCAGGAGTAAATTCATGATGGTCTTGGCGCAATATATGGCCGCCCGGTCCATCGGACAGAGCATCAGTCCATAAATACAGTCATTTTGTTTTTCTGACACAAAGGAACGATTAAGTCCCAGGATTCCAGCGAAAGTTAGAGTCACCCAGAGGATCCCAGGAAAAACCTGTTTCACCAGTTCCCTGTCAGAGGGTAAGGCAAAGCCAAAAACCGCTACCACCAAGAGGGAAAACACCAGCATCGCACTAATCATTTCCTTGGCCCTGAGTTCGCTCTTGACTTCCTTCCAGAGCAGGATCTGGACCTTTCTGGCAAAGTTCATTGGGCCTCCTCCACACACTTAAGATACAACTGTCGGAACTCTTCCCTGGTTATATCTCTTGGATTACACCTGTGTACAATTCTGCCCTCAACTAAAATTACTGTTTGGTCGCTTTGCTCCAGGCCCTGGTCAAAATCGTGGGTAATGAGAAAAACAGTGTGCTTGTTGTCAGAGAGACTCTCCAGCACAGAGCTAAGAATCCCCTTTGCCATTTCATCCAAACCTGTATAGGGCTCATCCATAAGCAAAATTGGCGGATTATGTACGAGAGAGCGGGCAATCGCCAGACGCTGCTGCATACCGCGGGAGAATGTACCAGTTATATCTGCAGCAGCATAGGCAAGTCCCACTTGTTCCAATATTTCATCGATCCTGCTTTCAAGCTTGGGAACCTCGTACATCTTCCCGTAAAATTGCAGGTTTTCCTTCGCGGTAAGATTCGCGTAGAGGAAAGTGTTATGGGAAATCACTCCAACCTTACTGCGCAAGTCCTGTCCATGTTCATTGACATCCTTGCCGTCAATAAATAACTTGCCACTGCTCGGCTTGCTCAGAAGCGCCAGAATTTTCAGGGTAGTGCTCTTACCGGCGCCGTTTGGCCCAAAACAGGTGACAAACTCTCCCGAAGCGATCTCCAAATCGATTCCTTTTAGAATCTTCTTGCTGCCAATTTGCTTGGTTAAGCCCTCAGCTGCAATCAAGCCCTCACCCCCTGAGAAAAAGTAAATTGTGCATAAATCGGCCTAGGTGAGTTCTTTAAGTTGAATCTTGACCCGGACCAGAAGCTGTTTGTATTTCTCTCTAGTTTTCCGATACTTCTCCTCATTCATTCCTCCGGCTTTATACTCGTCATCCAGGGCCTTGATGCGCTGCAGCAAGGCATCCTGCTTGGTCTTAAGCCGCAGGAACAAATCTTCATCTTCTTCGTCCAAATCATCCTCTTCCAGGTTAACCTTGCCGCGCTGGCGAACCCAAACTATGAGAGCGGCAATCCCAAGACCGATCATGATAAATAGATAAGCAGCCCAGAGGTGGGGGTTAGTATATACCAGAGGTTCACTCATGAACAAGCGTGTATGGCCTTCCGGATGCATCGCCGGAGTGTACCCGGCGCTCACCCTGTTGTCCTTGACCGCTCCGGTCGTGTTCGTACCTTTATCCAGTTTCAGGTTGAGGATGCTGCCGGCACCTATCTCCTTGCCGTAATAGCGAGCATACTCCACCCCCTGGTCATTCACACTTCCCGCAGACTGAACCAAATCTGACGATAAACTAAAGTCCTTTTTCGGGGTATCAATCACCAGTTCCTTAGTGGAGAACGGAATTTTCTTGGAGAAAGCGGCCGGTGGTGTAACCTTTAAGTTATAATAGATCTCAATTTCTGTCTTGCCGGGCTGGAGAGCTTTGTACACCTGAATTCCCTCTGACACAGCTGCATACTCTCCAGTTTGCAGACCCTTCAGATCGTGGCCCAAGCTAAAACCGCTGGGTAATGGGACCAAAAAACCGTTCTTTTTATTACCCGAGGGATCTATAAGCTGATCCCCCGCATATGGCTTGCTGTCCAAATTATTGAAATCGTAAACATCCTGGACCAGGATTCCTTGTCCATCCTGGGATGGATAAATCCCGGTAAAATTGACATCCAACTGAATCTGACTTGATCCTGCCGCCATGACAGTGGGAACCGGTATTAACAGGAGAGCCAGGGCCAAGAGCATAACACGTAAAACTCTGCTCATATCAGTCCACCTTTCAGGAAGGCCGAAGCCAAACACGGCCTATTAGAAGAGCTTACAACTGCCGTTCTCCGCAGGAATGACAGTACTGCTGCTTTTCCTCTTTTAGTTTTGTGCCACACCTGTGGCACTTGGCTAGTCCCTTATCTTTTTTATTGAGGGCAGACAGTTCCGCTTCAATCTCACGTTCAATCTCTTCTGCATTCACCCTCAAACCCTTGCCTTTGGTTTTGCCTTTTCCGCTCTGCTCCTCCTGCTCCTTAAGAATTTCCACCGCAGCATGGGAATAGTCATGCTTCAAACTTTGATAGTCCTCTTCGGAGAGTTTTCGCATGTGGTAGTCAAACTCAATCTCCCCCAGGGAACTCATGATCACCTCTTTATCATCCGCCAAACTGCGGCGCAATGGGCGGGCTTCTGGAAAGCTTCGTCCATGGGAACCTTTAAATAACGGATACCCAACCAGAAACAGCACAATAAGTGCCAGCATAGTGCTAAACAGGGCGCTCAAAACCTTCCCCTCCCATCCTTAAAGATACTTTTTCAACTCTTTGTTCAACCGCTCCTGATACTCCGGATCAATAGGGGCGCTTTCTTCATCGTCTTCCTTTTTCCGGGCCGGAATTACCCATTTCTCCAGACCAAGATAGATGACAGCGCCCCCTCCAATGGTCGCGACAAAAGGGGTTATCCAGGCAGTCCAATTAAATCCCTTTTTGGGCGGCGCAGCCAGTACCTTTTCACCATACACCTGTGCCAGATATGAATAAGTTTGTTCTTTGTTCATACCGTCCTTAAACATCTTCTCTTTAATGACACCTCTCAATTGCTGTGCAGCCTGATTTTCACAAGACGGCAAAGGCATCATACACCCGTCTAACACACAGACTAACCCAGCCTCAACATCAGACGGAATAGGCTTCGTTTCCCAATCCTCTGCCAAAACTGCAGAAGGAGTCAAAATGAAAACCAGGGCCAGGGCCAAAAACACCAGAACCTTCTTCATGGTCCCAACCTCCTTACTCTGCTTGTTCGAGCGGCACTGTACGGATATACTTGGAACCCGCCTGACTGCCTTTACCGGGCCAAAGGGCAAACAGCACTCCGAACACCAGTACATATCCCCCGATCCACAGCCACGCCACCAAGGGATTTAGAAATACCTTAAAAGTCGCGGACCCGTCAGATTTCCAGTCGGCCAGAATAACATAAACATCCTCTTTCAAGGTAGAATACAAGCCCACCTCCGTAGCCGGAGGATTCTTCTCCTTGTCAGGCGGATAGAAAACCTTTTGGGGCTCTACAGTACTGATGAAAGTACCATTCTTGTATAGTGCTAGATCTGCGTAAACTGCATCCTTTGGACCAATCGCTTTTTGGTCGAGTTTATTATAAGTGAGGGTATACCCTCCAATTTTCATGCTTTCCCCAGGTTTAACCGTTTTGGTTAGATCGAGGTTATATGAATGGGAGCCGGTGATCCCAACCAGCATTAACACCACGCCCAGGTGAACTATATAGCCCCCGTACCTGCGCCGGTTTCTCACCAACATCCGGCCCAGCGCCACTGGATATTCTTCTCCTGTCAAGCGGTGGCGCACCTTCATCCCTCGGAAAATTTCAAAGAATATAGTGGACGTAGTGAAAAAAGCGATCCCGAAGGCGAGCACGGCGTATATGCTTTTAACCACGAGAAAATAAACAACAATAGCGCAAAGAACACCGCCGATAGCCGGAAACAGGAAATTGTCCCGCAGATGCTTGATCGAAGCCTTACGCCAGGCAATCAGCGGACAGATACCCATCAAGGCAAACAGTGCTAGTCCAAGCGGTAGGCTGACGGAATTAAAGAAGGGCGCGCCAACAGTTACTTTCACTCCGCGCACGGCTTCGGAAACCAAGGGGAACATGGTCCCCCAGAAAACAGCAAAAGCCATGCCCACCAGCACCAGATTATTCAGCAAGAAACTGCTTTCCTTAGACAGGAAAGATTCAAAGGAGCGCTCCTGAGCGAGCAGCTTATGGCGGTCGACAATCAGATAGGCAGAGGCAAACAGCATAAAGACGGTAAAGGCTAGGAAGAAGTTACCCAACGATCCACTGCCAAAGGCGTGCACGGAAGTGAGCACTCCGCTGCGCACCAGGAAAGTGCCAAACAACGTGAGACAATAGGTCACCGCAATCAGGGCCACATTCCACACCTTAAGCATATCCTTGCGTTCCTGAACCATAACGGAGTGAATAAAGGCTGATCCGGTAAGCCAGGGAATGAAGGAGGCATTCTCAACCGGGTCCCAACCCCAATAGCCTCCCCAGCCAAGTTCAGAATAGGCCCACTGTGCACCCCAAATGTTACCAAGGCTTAAGAACATCCAGGCCACAATAGTCCAGCGTCTGGTTACCTTAATCCATTGATCATCCGCATTGCGGGTGATCAATGCAGTCATTGCGTAGGCAAACGGAACCGCAAAGCCGACATAGCCAAGATAGGTGGTAACCGGGTGAAACACCATGCCCGGGTTTTGCAGCAGCGCGTTCATGCCCGCTCCATCCGGTATAACCAACCCCGGAGCCCAGCCTGCAGTACGCACAAAGGGGTTTACCAAAAAAGCAATAACAAACAGGAAAAATGCCGAGTTAAACAGCAAAATACTGCTGGCGTATGGGGTCAGATTTCTGGTCTTTTTGGAAAAAGCGACTATAACCGTATACCAAGATAAAAGGAATGCCCAGAGCAGCAAGGAACCAGCGTTGCCGGCCCACCAGGCAGAGAAACGGTAAAAGACGGGCAAATCATTACTGGTATATTGATAGACATAATCAATGCTGTAGTCTCCGCTCATTAGAAAGTAAAGCAGTGCGGCGGTGGTTACCGAAGTCAAAATGGCTACCCCCAAGACCGCAGCTTTACCACTTGCAAGAAAAGCAGAGTTCTTTCTGTTAACCCCGATAATAAAGGCCACGATGCCGTAAAGGCTGAGAAAAATACCAAGAACCAGCGCGAAATAGCCTACTTCAGCCATAAAAGCGGTTGTCCCTCCTTTAATCATGTTTCAGGCTGCCCGAAAACCTGGGTAGCCTGTACAGTAATCTTTAAATTCCCGTCTCTAGTATTTCCCAAATCTAGGCAGGAAATCTAGGCTATTTCTTCAGGCCAACAGATTTAAGAAATTTGGTCCAAGCGGACTCATCCTTGGCAGATTCGTACTTGGAAGGACACTTGAGCAGCAGCTTATCAGCCTTAAATGTACCATCCTGATTGAACTTCCCCTCCACAACAGCACCGGTAGCCTCCGCAAAGTTGTCCGGTTTTATGTCATTGTAAATCACCGGCACTCTCTTGCTGGGGTCATTCTCGGCATAAAGCTCAAACTTGAGTTCTACCGGAGTTTTGTTGGCATCAAAGGTCGCTTTAGTTACATCAAGCTTGCCTTCAATGCGGTAATATTTGCTGACATCATCTTTCCCATTTTGTTGGGCATCCTCTACAGAAATAGAGTAGGCCGCTGAAGCGCTGCCCATGCCCGAGACAATCAAATAAGCGATGGCCACGACGATTACCAGTATCCCGGCAGTAACCTTGATATTCTTTCCTTTCACAAGAAACCGCCCCCTTAGGCAAATTTTTGCTTGCATTTGACCTGAAGCAAGCGTTCAGACTAGCTGGTTAATGACAGCAGCTTTTATAGATTTACTAACTAATCTTACCGCCCAAAAGGAACTGACGCAACCTCTTCTTCTCATTTTCGCCCTCATTTGCTAATTCTTATTGATTCACTTATATTCAAGGCTGCTTGGAATATAAGTGAAAAACAGAACAAAGCAAGGCATATTTAGTTCCTGAATTCCTCTTGGATAATCCGTATAGGTTTTCTCAAACATGCATATTAATTATATACTAGGCAATAGTTTACTTCAAGTCGAGTGATTTTAAAGCCAACAAATAATCCCCCTTTTTGAGAAATTGCCATTACTTAAGAATTGCAAGTTTAATGCCAACAGTTAAATACCCAATTATCAGCTTAAGGCGGTCTTCAAAGGTGTGAATTCACACAAAGGTGTGGCATAACCGACACTAAACAATATTAAATTGTCAAGGTATGTCCATTATCCCTTAGCCATTTTTTGGCCTCGCGGAAGTAAGGACAGCGTGACTCCACCAACCGCCAAAATTCCCCTGAGTGGTTCAGTTCCCTTAGGTGTGCCAATTCATGTATTATGACGTAGTCTAAGATCTCGGGCGGAGCCAACAGCAGTCGCCAGTTAAAGTTGAGGTTATTTAAGTTTGAACAACTTCCCCATCGGGTTTGCTGACTCCTTATAGTGATGCGATTATACACAAAGCCAAAATTCCTATTGATCTCTGCTACACGGTCGGGAAAGATGTTTCGAGCCTGGCGGGCATACCACAGCTCAAGCAGCTTGATAATCTCTTGCTTTCTTGCGTCTCCTGTAAGAAAGGCGGGAACACTCACTGTAAGCGTATTGTTATTGGCTAACCACACAGATATCTTGTCCAAATTATTTTCCTGGATGCCTAATCCATAATTGATACCTAAACAGGGAAGGCTTTCCCCAGTCACCAACTCCCTTGCAGTATGAAAGTCGCAGCGGTCTTTCGCCTTTTGTATCTGCTTTATTATCCAGTGACTTTTGCCGGCAATCACTTCCTCCAGCTGCGTTAACGGAAAATTGCTCGGTACCGTGACCACCAGATCACCCTTCGCAGTTACAGTAAAGCGAAGGTTCTTACACCTGGCTTTAGTACGCACTTCGTACTCTACTAGAGAGTTGTCAAGTTCAATCTTATAAATTTGTTTTTGATTTACTTTTGCCATCTTTATTTCCCCCGGAAAACTAGAACTCAGGCACTATAATACTATAACTAGGACGAGAAAAATACTCTGATTGCAAATTTGGCTTAAAAAAATCTGTTCCAGATTATCCATAAACATGCTAGTGCAAAAAAGGCTTATTAGTGATAAACTTAAGACATCAAATGACGCAGCGATATGGTTTCCTGCAATGTGCGAGGATTCACTTTGGTTTTGATCCTATTAGTGACAAGGGAGTTCAACAGACTTTCTGAGTAGGTCATGCCCCCCACTAGCTGTTGCTGGGGAAGGCCCAAAAGAAAAGTGCGGACACCCACCTGCGAGAGCAGGGTCAGAAACCAAAGAATCTAACGGCAATTGCGGGATAGCTTATAGACATTGAAAACCGTCCGAAGATTCGGACGGTTTTGTTAATTCTAGGCCAGCAGTTGTTTTGTCAAACATACTTATTATAGGGGTAAAGCGCCGAACTCATAACTCGCTGTACGAGCAGAGAATTCTTCTCTTCGATTTCGGCCCGGCGTGGCATCGGATCAAACAGATCGGGCGGATCAGCAAACCTGTCCGGAAGTTTCATGTTTGCTTCAGGTTCCCACCTGTCCAACCAGCTTGCCGGAACTGCTTCAGGCAAAGCCCTTTCCGATATTTCCGACCATAGCAAAGACCAGACTCGCGGCACAACCCGGTACCAATCATAGCCCCCACCACCCAAGGCCAGCAGCCTGCCGCCACAAACCCGGTGCGCAAGGCGGTGGATGAGCCGGAAGGCTGCCGAATAACTGCGCGTGGTTAAACTCAGGTGTGTTAGCGGATCCCAATGGTGTGAATCACAGCCATTTTGGCTGACAATAATATCAGGTTTGAAGTTTTCTACCAATGGTGCAACTATTGCGCCAAAGGAGCTGATCCAGGAATCGTCCTCCGTAAATGCTTCCAGGGGCAGGTTAACTGTATAACGGTAACCCTCCCCAAATCCCATCTCCTGTACATAACCTGTTCCAGGAAAGAGATAGCGTCCGGTTTCATGAATTGATATTGTTAACACATCGGGGTCGTTGTAAAAAGCTGCCTGTACCCCATCCCCATGGTGAGCATCGATATCAATGTACACCACTCTGGCCCTATACTGCCTCTTTAGATAGGCAATTGCAACCACAATATCATTGTAAATGCAGAAGCCGCTTGCTTTATCACGCATTGCATGGTGCAAGCCACCGGCGAGGTTTACTGCATGATCCAGTATCCCTTCCATGACAAGCTTTGCCGCTTGCAGCGTTCCTCCGACAACCAAGGAGGTAGCCTCATGCATACCCGGGAAGACCGGAGTGTCTTCTGACCCCAGTCCATAGGCTAGGCTAGGCTCGTCCCCTTTAACTGCCAACCTCTCGACAGTTTCAACATAGTTTAAATCGTGGGCCAATAGCAGATCAGGAACGGTGGCAACCGGCGGATGCAGGAATTCCTGAGGGGACAGTATTCCGGATTTAGTCATCAAGTCCATGGCGAGGACCAAGCGTTTAGAGTTAAACGGATGGTCCTCCCCGAAGGAGTACCGCTCATATGCTGGACTGTAGAAAAAACCTACCTTATTACTCATCGGCTAACCTCCGGCAGACATTGGCCAAAGGATTTTGTAACCCGCCCCCTCGATCTCTTCGACAATCTTGCTGATGTTTAGGGCCTGCAGCCGCAGCACCAGACATTTTCGTCCCACTTCCTTGGAAGGGCCGAGCATAACGCTGGACAGATTAACACCATGGCTCTTAATAATTTGAGTAATTTCTGCTAAAACTCCGGGTTCATCTGGCGTATCCACCTCCAAGTAGTTTCCCGGGGCCAGGATCCCCAACATTCCAACCAGGTGGTTAAAAACGTCCAGTTCGGTGACAATTCCCACCACTTTCCCCTTGGAAACAACGGGGAGGGAACCTACCTTATATTCATACATAAGCTTGACCGCTTCATCAAAGAAATCCAGGGAATGCACAGTAATTACAGACCGGTGCATTATTTTACTTACCGGTGTAGTTTTCATGATCTCTACATCTCTATCGGCAAAAAGGCTGGATGGGCCAGCCTCGCGAAAATCCCGGTCTGTTACCAACCCCACCAACTTTTCCCCGTCCAGCACAGGCAGATGTCTGATCTGCTTCTGTGCGGCGAACTGCATAGCCTCAAAGACGGAAATCTCCCGCGGCACCGAATAAACCGGGGAACGCATTATGTTTTCTACCAGCATGCTTTTACCCCCTGTTATATATTCTTAAATAGCAAGGCATGGAAAGCTGCTATATCCTCAGGGCTAACTTTACTACCGATCCGGACCATAAGCATGTTGGCAGGATGATAGCCTATCTCCGGGTCATCCGTATCCATCTTGACCATGCCCACGCTCTGCATCAGCCGGGTCATCATGTTCCGGTACTCCCATAATCCAAGGCGCGTACCTTCGAGATCCCAATGCCAGCAATATTCTGTAGAAATTATGATGTAATTTTCAATAATTGGGTCAGTAAAGGCTACTTGCATCATCTCCTTACCCAACCTAATATTACGGAAATCGGGAGCCACTTCAATGGCTCCCAGTTCGAGGATTTTCGGGTTAGCCGCTTCACTCCAGCGTTCGAATTCTCCAGGTGGATGAAAAGCTATATAGCCGACAATTATATTCTGGTTAATAGCGGTAACAATCCAACCGTCATCGGCCGCAATTTCTACCAAGGCCTCTTTCTGCCTCCAGGCAGGCCGGAAGGCTCTAAGCCCATCGTTAATACCGTAATTACTGATTTTTTCACTTGCGGTTGGCCCCTCCACAGTGATTATACCTTTGTCGCTGTTGGCTACCTTTGAAATTACGGGTCTGTTTGCTGGACTCACAGAATTCACCTCAGCGTGAAGTTATTCACTTTCTAGATTTCGAATGACTAAGAAGCTTTTCCTTCAAATCCGGAAAGTAACATATATTATTCCCATTAGGTGCTTAAAGAAACCCTCCGTACACACACAGGAGGGTCATAATGCTTAAATATCAAATCTTTTAAGTTTATTGTACAGGGTCGCTAAGGAAATGTCCAATACCTGTGCCGCCTTTTTTTTACCCTCCAGGTTATCACCATAACGGGCCAGAGCAGCCCGCAACAGAACTTCCTCCATCCGCTTCATGGGCATGATATCATAAGCCTGCATCAGGCCCCCACTCACGTGGGACAGGTACTCTGCCAGATGTTTATGGGTTAATAGTGGTTCATTTGCTGTAAGCATAGCTCTTTCAACCACATGTTCAAGTTCCCGAACGTTCCCCGGCCAATCATAACCCATCAGGATTTGCAGGGCCTGAGGACTGATCCCCTTAATCGCTTTTCCCAGCTTGCGGTTAAAGCGAATTATTAAATAATTGACAAACAGAGGTATGTCCTCGCGGCGCTGCCGCAGTGCGGGTACATTTATTTCCAGATTGTCCAAGCGGTAAAACAGCTGTTCGCGGAACTTCCCTTCCCCTACCAACTCTCTGATATCGCGGTTGGAGGAAGCAATAATCCGCAGATCCGCTCTAATCGGGTGCGAACCTCCCACCCGAAAGAACTCCCAATGCTCTAAAACCCTGAGAAGTTTGTCCTGGATGAACAGATTAAGGTTTGCTACCTCGTCAAGAAAGAGTGTTCCTCCATTGGCAAGTTCCAACCGCCCGATCTGGGTGCGAATTGCCCCCGGATAGGCACCTTTTTCATGGCCGAACAACTCGTCCTCCATCAGACTTTCCGGAGTGCCGTTGCAACTCAGTTTGATAAAAGGTTTGTCACGTCGGCGGCTTGCCTGATGAATTGCATGGGCGTACAATTCCTTGCCTGTACCGCTCTCTCCTAAAATTATTACAGGGTTGTCGCTCTTTGAAGCCTTGCGGGCCATTTCGACCGCACCCCTAGCCGCCTTGCTTGTTCCAATTATGCTGTCAAAAGTGAATTTAGCCCCGGACACTTGCTGCAAACGAGCATATAGACTTTCTATCAGATTGTGGCTTTGTCCCAGTTCCTCCTGTACCCTTGTAATCTGGGTCAAGGGCTGCCAGGTCATTACTCCTCCCGCCATGTGTCCATCGATGATTATGGGCACTGCATTAGCCATGACGTCCAAACCGTGTGCGACCGCCCTGATATTATATGCGGGCTGCTGAGACACCAGGACCTGTACAAGCGGAGTGTGCGGCGCAGACTCAAAGACATTCTGACCTACCCATTCCCCCGCGTTCAGACCGGTAAAGCGAGTAAAGGCCTGGTTAACATAGATAACCCTACCGCGGTTGTCCGTAACCTCCATACCTTCCTGCAGAGATTCCATCACCGGTTTTAGACAGCCCAGATCAAATTCAATAATCTCCGTAAAGTCCGGCTCCTCCCCAAGCAAGCCAACCTTGACCCTTTTCAAAAACACCCACCCCGCTTCTTGTCACGTCTTTCCAGGTAAGAACATTCCAACTTTTATAAAGAATACTATGCCTTAAATAGAAATTACAAACTTTACATTCATTGTATATGATCGTACCCAAAAAATAAACCGTTGTACTCTAAATATTGCATATAATTAAACAGCCCTTGTGACAACAAGGGCTTGTTGTCACAAGGGCTGTCAATACCAAAGCATCCTCAGTTTTGAGCTACTCTGACCAGGAACCTAAGTATTTCTGCTGCTCAGGAGACAGTTTGTCAATTGATAGGTTTAAGGAGTTGAGGCGAAGTTCCGCTACTTGCCGGTCAATCTGGCTGGGCACGTTGTATACTTTGGCTTCAAGTTCAGCTCTGTGCTCGAGCAGATGGAGAAGACAAAGGGCCTGGAGAGAAAAAGTCATGTCCATAACTTCGGCGGGATGTCCATCTCCTGCTGCCAGGTTTACGAGGCGTCCTTCTGCCAACAGGTATATTTTTCTTCCATCCTCCAGCCGGAACTCTTCAATATTTTTACGCACCGTGCGTGTGGAAGCTGATATTTTGCCTAAATCTGGTTTGCTAATCTCAACATCAAAATGACCCGCATTACACATAACCGCGCCATCTTTCATCTTGCTGAAGTGCTCACCCGTGATTACGTCTTTGTTACCGGTAACCGTGATGAACAAGTCACCCAGGCAGGCGGCCTGACCCATAGGCATCACCTCAAAGCCGTCCATCCAAGCTTCAATCGCTTTAATGGGGTCAACTTCGCAGGAGATCACCCTTGCTCCCAGACCCTTGGCCCGCATTGCCACCCCTTTGCCGCACCAACCATACCCGACTACCACTACAGTTTTACCTGCTACCACCAGGTTTGTTGTGCGCATTATCCCGTCCCACACGGACTGACCGGTTCCGTAGCGGTTGTCAAAAAGGTATTTGCACAAGGCGTCATTGACCGCGATCATGGGAAACTCGAGCTTGCCCTCCGTTTCCATGGCCCGAAGCCTTAAGATTCCAGTGGTAGTTTCTTCCGCACCACCTATCACCCTGGAAATGAGCTCCTTCCGTTCGGAGTGGATAGTTGATACAAGATCCCCACCGTCATCAATAATTAAGTCCGGGCCAAAATCCAAGGCCTGATGGAGATGGCTTTTATACTCCGTATCAGTTGCCCCATACCAGGCAAAAGCAGTGACACCGGTGTCTGCCAGTGCTGCAACTACATCATCCTGAGTAGAAAGCGGATTGCTTGCAACTACTGCCACCTCCGCTCCTCCTGCCTGAATCACCTTTGCCAGGTAGGCAGTTTTCGCCTCGAGGTGCAGGCAGATTACTACCCTTTTTCCGCTGAAGGGTTTATCACTTTCGAATTGTGTACGAATTGCATTAAGTACGGGCATATGTTCCTTCACCCAGTCTATTTTTAACTGGCCCTGGGGAGCCAGAGCAATATCGCGAATTGAACTGGTTTGTGCCATGACTTGTCCGGAAGGCCGGACTTCACCTCCATTTAAAAAATCAGGACGGCCGATTTCGGACGGCCTAGCTGTTAAAACTTGATCATCTTGACTTCCAGAACACCTTCAATCCCGGCCAGTTCCTCCAGTATCCCTGCCGGAGCCTCCTCATCTACGGACAACATCATGATAGCTTTGCCGCCTGCCTCTTTGCGTCCTACCTGCATGCTCGCAATGTTGATGTCGTACTTGCCAACCAGTGTGCATACCGCGCCAATAACGCGAGGCTTGTCCATGTGTGGTATGTAGAACATGTGGTCCCCGGGTACCACGTCCATGCGATACCCGTCCACCATAACAATGCGTAAATCATGCTCCCCAAAAAGGGTGCCCGAGAGGGAGCGTTCCTCTTTATCGGTTCTAACTTTAATTGTGATCAGATGATCGTATCCGTCACTCTGCGCGTCTAAGGACTGAAGCACCTGAATACCGCGATTTTTGGCCAGAAGGGGGGCGTTTACGAAGTTTACGGTTTCCTGCAGGATCGGGTCCAGCAGGCCTTTAACAGCTGAGGTAGTGATATGGGCGGCTTCTTCCTTGGATAGATCTCCCCTGCAGATAATTTCCACTTTATTCACCCGGCCTGTAGCCAGATAGGCATGAAAACGTCCAAGTTTTTCAGCCAAGGCCAGGTACGGCCGAACCACGGAGAGTGTCTTGGGGTTGATAGGCGGAATGTTGACCGTATTTTTCACTACGTTTCCGGTCAGGGCAGAAACTATTTCTTCGGAAACGTCCACAGCCACATTAAGCTGAGCTTCTTCCGTTGAGGCTCCCAGGTGAGGAGTTGCGATAAAATTAGGCAGCGCAATGAGCGGACTTTCCGTGTCCGGTTCCTTCTCAAACACGTCCAGAGCAGCCCCGGCCACTTTTCCCTCCACCATCGCCTGATAGAGCGCCTCCTCATCGATAATCCCGCCCCTGGCGCAATTGACTATCCGCACTCCCTTTTTCATCAGGGAAAATGCCTGCTGGTTAAACATATGATAGGATTCCTTGGTTTTAGGCATGTGAATAGTGATGAAGTCCGCACGTTTGCAAAGGTCTTCAAAACTGACCAATTCGATTGCCATACTTTGGGCCTTCTCTTCTGTAATAAATGGATCATAGGCGATAATATCCATTTCTAGGGCATGCGCACGTTTGGCAACTGCAGAGCCAATCCTGCCCAGACCTACAACACCCAGTGCCTTCCCACGCACTTCAACTCCAAGAAAAGCTTTCTTCTCCCAAACCCCTTCTTTCATTTTGCCAACAGCCTGGGGGATGTTGCGAGCCATTGAAAGGATCATCGCTATAGAGTGTTCAGTTGCTGCAATTGTATTTCCGTCCGGGGCATTTACTACTAAAACCCCTTTGCGGGTGGCAGCCTCCAGGTCAATATTGTCCACACCAACCCCGGCACGACCTACAACCTGCAGCCGCTCAGCCTTTTCAAACACCTTTGCCGTAACCTTGGTAGCGCTTCGCACAATCATTCCGTCATATTCAGGGATGACTTCTGCAAGTTCATCTTCGGTCATCTTTTTGCCTATGACCACTTCGATCTCGGAATACCGCCGAAGTGGAGCGAGCCCCTCTTCAGATACTCCATCCATTACCAATACCTTCATCTTATCACCTCTACGTATTACTTGCTGCGCGGCCAGATCACGCTGCTTCAGCTTGCACCTGCAAGACTCACCTATTGTATTATGGTAACACAAAAAACCCTTGCCATTCAACCCTAAGAAAGCAATACAAAGCAATACAAGCTTACATGCTCAAAAGAGCCAATTGATATTTCCCCAATCAGCTCTTTGAGTACTAATTTTCCTTTAGTCAACCGGGCAATATGAACCTAGAATTCCCTTCCACATTGTCCGGTACCTCAGAAGAGGAAACAGTGTTCGAATAGGCATATTTGCCTATTTGTACATTCATGGCAAATACCGCTTCCCTAATCAACAAAGCACATTGCTCTTCTGATAATCCTGTCTTTTTAATTCCGAGTTCCATTGCCAGAGCGAAACGGTCGTCCTTAGGAATTTCACCGCAACGGTACTGTTGCTCTAAGGTGGATACGATGCTTGTGAAAACAGTTTTGGCGAACAAAAATCTGTCACGCCCCATCCTCTTGACAAGATAGTTGAGCAGGAACCCTCCAAGAATAGGGACCAGCAGCCGGATTAGTCCGTCAAGGACTGTAAACAGGATTTGTTGGTAATCACCCACTTATAGCCTCCTCCTTTACAAACAGTCTTCTAATAATCTATTCCGCTGCTCTCTCCCCGGTTTCTACATTCCCCAAATGTCGGTAACAAAATGTCTGCGCAGTAGGGTACCCTCTCCCAGGTGCGCAAAAGAGATATCCCTGCTCGCCATCACCTTCAGGCTGTACCCGGAATCGAGGATAATCAGACTTCCTCCATCCGCGCCGCTTACCACCTTGCGAACAGATACCAGATTTACCAGGCCATAGGCACAATCATTGCCTGTAACCGGTTGCCGCATCTTCAACGGGACCAAAATCAGATTCTTGGACAAAGGGAGCGGCAAATTCAATTGGCGGTCCAGTTCCTCGCCACAAAGTCTGCGTAAGCTGATCTGATCCAGCGCCTTGAGCCTCACCAGTGCTTGTTTCACCCCCCTGATTGAGCGTTTATCCAGGACCCTTGCTCCGCTCCTCAAGTGAAGATAGCATGCATCCCCATAATTCTGATGGTAAACCGGTTCAATAGCGGAAAGTTCATCAAGCAGTTCCTCTGCCCGTCCAGTTAGATCCTTCATGTTTTTCCCCTCCTTGCCCTCAATATTAGATTAGTAAGCTGGATTTCAATTGGAGGGAAACTGGAGTATAGTCGGAATATTACCGGAACTTGTCAGGAGAGAAAAAAAGCGCAGACAAATTAAAAACTCAAGCAGCCCTGATACAGGGTCCTTGAGTTTCATCTGGATTGAAACATATCAGTTTTTTCGAGCCTACTGTTTCCAGCGGACGACTTCCTGTTCCTTTAACTTTTGCAGCTTTCTCACCACCGTGGACTGATTTACCCCCAGGGCCTCTGCTGCTTTAACCGTAGTCCCGCACTGCTCCATGGCCATGGTCACTAACTGCTGTTCCAGCTCGTCGATCGCCGCTTTTAAAGGGATAACCCCGGAAACGGAAACTGGCCTGGCGTGAACTTGTTCCCTTTGGTTCAAAGCCGTAGCAACTTCTTCCCCATGGATGAACTTGGTTTTCGCCGTAACGACCAGTCTTTCCAAGATGTTGGTCATTTCCCTTAGGTTACCCGGCCACTTATAATTCAACAAAAGCTTCACGGCCTCCGGCGACAACTCTTTATCAAGATTATACCGTTTGTTGTTTTCGGCGATATACCTGTTTAAGAGTGGAAGAATATCCTCCTTGCGTTCCCGTAGTGGAGGGATCATGATTGGTACCACGTTGAGAGTGAAGAAAAGTTCCTCCAAAAACAGCCCCGTGTCAACCAATTCTTTTAAGGAGCGATCACTGGTTACGATTAGTCTCACATCCCACCGCTCGGATTCCTGACTGTCGTAAGCAGTTTCTTGATCCTTGAGCAGACGCAATAACCTCATCTGTAGGCGGAGTGGCACCCTGCCGACTTCTTCCAGTAGGATAGTACCTTGGTTGGCCAGTTCAAGCAAACCTGATTTAGGGGTCTTTCCGGAAGGAGGGGTGCTTGTATTTTTGTACCCGAACAGCTCAGTTTCCAGCAGATGCTCAGGCACAGAACCGCAATTAATCTTATAGAAGGGCTTGGACTTGCGGAAGCTATGATTGTGAACCAGCCTGGCAAGCTCCTCCTTGCCCACTCCGCGTTCCCCAATCAGAACCACCGGAGAATCCACCTGACTGACACGCCAAGCCAAATCCAAAGCATTCTTCATCCCGCTGGACCGAGCTATCAGCTCCACTTCCTTGGATTCTCCTGTGCGCATTTGGGCTATTTCAGACTGATACTTTTCAGACAATAGCTTGGTCTCTTCCAAGGCTTCCCGCAGCTTTAGCAGCTCGCTGATATCCCTGATATTAATCACTACTTTGGTGATTTCCCCATCATCGTCATAGACTGGATTTCCTGTCACCACCAGGTTGTGTTCGGTGTTGTAGGGCCTTTCCAGAACGCTCACCGGGTCTTTCTCTTGTTTCACCAAGTGGATGATGTTTTTGGCGAAAACTCCCCGATCGACAAGATCTCGAAAAGGCTTCCCGTTCAAGTCCTCCCGCAGGATCCCCAGGATTCTCTCTACCGCCTGGTTGCAGCGTAAAATATTTCCGGCCCCATCACAAATGATGATGCCGTTATCGGAAGAATCCACAATCGTACGAAGTTCATCATTCAGTTGTTTAACCCCTTGGAGTTCCTTTAATACGGACTCAAGTTCGGAAACATCCTGGAAAACCCCTACCGCTCCGATAACCTCTCCATCTTTTATTATTGGAGTACGGTTTGTGATATACTGCCGTTTACCGACCCGGAATCTAATCCCGAATTCGGGTATCCCAGTTCTTACTACCTCCAGTAGTCCGGTCGGAATGATAACATCGTTAAGAAACCTGCCCACCGCCTCTTTACGGGAAGAGCGAGTAGGTGCTTCTCCTGCCGGATTGAGGGAAGTAATAATCCCCTGCTTATTGATGGCAATAATGCCATTATGGGTAGAGTCAAAGACTGCCTCCAATTCCTGGCGGCGCAATTGGTCATGTTCAAACAAGGCCTGACCTAAGGAGTACCGCGTCACAACCCCAACTATTTCTTCCTTGCTGTTGAGAACAGGAAACAGTTCGAAGGGAAGATTCCACACGTCTTCTACCAGAGCATCCTCCTTCAGAGGAATATATCTGGTGGTGAGATAGTCCACCGCTTTTTGCTCCGCATCAAACCCTTCCAAACCCTTCTCCAAGACCTGTTCCTTGGTTACCAAGCCAAGCAGACGACCTTGTTCATTGAGAACAGGCAGGCCGGTTGATTTCTTTTCACGCATCAGAACCAATGCATCCCCTATGGTATTATGATTGTACAGGCTGATGGAAAGCCTAGTCATTACCTGGCTCACACACAACAATGCTCTTCCCTCCAAGCGGGTTGAAATTAATGAACAAAGAGGTCTCTTTAACGGTTCGGGGTTTCACCAAGGGCAACACCCGAGATAATTAATTTTTGGATGTTGGATGTTCCTTCGACCACCTGGAAGGACTTGGCGTCACGCAGATAGCGTTCCACAGGGTACTCGTTGGAATAGCCATAGGAACCAAATATTTTCATAGCTTCGTTCGCACAGTGTACGGCAGATTCTGCGGCGAAGTACTTACCCATTGAGGTCTCAAACTGATTGGGCAATCCTTGGTCTTTAAGCCATGCGGCCCGGTAGACCAGGAGCTTGGCTGCCTCGTGTTCCGCAACCATCTCCGCAATCGAAGCTTTAATCATCTGGAACGAGGAAATCTTTTGTCCGAATTGAACCCTTTCATTGGCATAGTTTATTGCAGCTTCAATGGAGGCCCCCCCTACACCCAGGGCACCGGCGGCACAGCTGATCCTGGTATTATTCAACTGCCACATACAAATCTCAAAACCTTGACCAACTTTACCCAGGACCGAATCCTTGGTAATCTTGGCGCATTCAAAATAGATTTCGCCGGTGGGGGAGTTGGCAAGACCCATCTTGGTGGTGATATCCTTTACTGTTACTCCCTCAGTTTGCTTAAGATTTATTATGAAGCAGGTGATCCCCTTGTATTTCTTTTCCCTGTCTGTGTAGGCATAAAGCAGACCCCAATCTCCGTAAAAAGCCTGGGATATCCACATTTTACTGCCATTGAGTTCCCAATAATCCCCCTTATCCGTGGCTGTGGTCTTCATGCTGGAAACATCTGATCCGGTGTTTGGTTCCGTGATGCCAAAGAAACCAAGAGATTCCCCGCTGACCCAGCCCGGGATGAAACGCTCCTTTTGCTCTTGTGTGCCAAACTTGTTGACTGTAAGAGAAGGTCCTATATTCTGCATATTTAGCGGAAGCCGCCAGGAAGCATTTATCTTTGCCAGCTGTTCAGACATCAAGACGGATTCCAGAATTCCGAGACCGTTCCCGCCGTACTCTTCCGGCAGACCGCAGCCAAAGAAACCATTGTCCCCCATCTTGATAACAATTTCCGGACGAAAAGTATGGTTCTTCAGATCCTCTTCCATGGTGGGTACAATCTCTTTTTCCGCAAACCTTCTTGCCATATCCTGTATCATTTTTTGTTCTGCAGTCAATTCAAAATTCATCAATAACCATCCTTCTCATTTTCATTTGCTTGGTTAAGTGAACTCGTTCAACTAAAGTTAAACATCGAGACTTCGGCGGGGGAGTCTACCCCCACCGAAGCAGTGTACGGGGTACCACTCCCACTTGTAGAAGTGGGAGCCTTACGGTTGGATGAAATTTGGCCTAATTCCCGCTGAAAATCGGTTTTCTTTTTTCCCGAATTGCCGCCACCCCTTCTCGATAGTCATCCATTTCTGAAACGATGGCCATTTGGGATGAGATCAGATCCAGGGCTGTTCTAAGATCATTGGTACGCTGAGCTGAGTATATGGCTCGTTTAATCATCTGCACACATACCGGAGGAGAAGCGGAGATTTTCTCAGCTAAGGCCATGGTTTCGGCGTTCAGTTCCGTGGCAGGAACCACCCTGTTTACCATCCCGATCTTTTCCGCTTCCTCGGCGCTAATGAAATTCCCGGTAAACATTAACTCCATAGCCTTGGCCAAACCAACGAGACGAGGCAAATAGAAAGCGCCGCCGTCCCCGGGCACCAACCCAACCTTTACATACCCTGTGGAAAACATCGCGGTGTCCGCTGCCAAACGGATATCACACATCAAAGCCATATCCAGCCCGGCTCCCACTGCAACCCCGTTTATACCGCAAATTACCGGCTTATCCATGGCATCAAGGATTAAAGCTATTTTGTGAATGTGACCAGTTAAAGCGTTTTTTCGGTCGATTGCTTTCGGTCCCCAGGCCTCCCCGTTATCCCCATGGACAAAACCTCCACCCATTAACATGGTTTTGGTATCTCCACCAGCAGAGAAGGCCTCTCCTGCTCCGGTGAGCATCACCACCCGAATATCACGGTCATCCTGGGCATCCTGCAGGGCTTTTGCCCACCCTTTAATCATTGTAAGGGAGAAGGCATTCAAGGCTTCAGGCCGGTTTAGGGTGAGTTTTGCAATAGGACCAATTTTTTCATACAGCAGATGGTCAGCCTCGGCTGAGCCGTTACCCTTGCCCGCACAGGCTGATCTTCTACAATTTGAACGCAGGTGGACAGCCATCATCAACACTTCCTTTTCTCATGAACAGCCGTTGTTCAGATCTGATTAAACCTTCAAACAACCCGTAGTGTCTTGGCCTAGCGCAGGCGTAAGGTTCAGCCTTGAACTAAGGGAGTAGCATTTTCTATCCTTTGATTATTCTGGGAAGAATCAAAGGATGCACCGGGGTAATCGACTGTGGATTTTGGTAATTGGCCCCGGCAAACGCGGTACAGTACTTTCTCAGATCGGGCAGCTGCACAATCTCATCCACAAACCCTCTCTGGGCACTGTATATCGGTCTGGATTTGTCGTAGTAGTCCTGCACCATCTGGTTCATCTTCTTTAATATTGTTGGCCTGCGCCGTTAGCATATTCAGGATATTTGGGGAAAATACCTTGCCGGTTGCCAATGAATTCGACCGGGAAACCGTCTATTTTGGCCACCCCGGTAAATACCTCAGGGCCATAGTCAGGGCGGTATTCCATAAATTCACTGTTGTCGGTTATCCGAGACAAGATTTGCACTGCGTTATAAGGGCGTTTTTGATTAGAAGGGAGCAGACGGTTAAGATCTTCCAAAGGAAACTTTGGCTCTGCAGGTCCGGCCAACCGGAAAAATTCAGGTTCAAAGGCCGGAATCCGCCGCATATACTCCTTAATCCCATCCAGGACCCCAGTTTCAGTATCGTGCACTTCACGGAAATAGGCGGTCTGATCAAAATGGGTTTCCACTCTGCCAGGAGGCTTCTCCCGAAAGTTCTTGGTGGCCTCAATCAACTGCTGGGCAGCCTCCTGGTCAAAGGATCCCTTGGGGTTCATCCCTCCGACGATTCCGGCCCCTCCCACAGCAATATTTGCATCTTTATGCGCAAGCAGAATGGTTGGACTTATTCCCTGGTAACCGCCCCCGGCAGGGTTGGTGCCGTAAATAGGGTTAAGCACCGGGATACCAAGTTGGTTTAATTCAGCATGCCTGAAAAACGGAGCGCCGCTGCCGCGCCGGTTTGCGTAAACTTCTTCCTGTTCCATCAGCTTGACCCCGCTGCAGTTGGTTAACCATACCAAGGGAACATTCAGCCTTTTGGCCAGATCAGTAACCCGCAAAATGTTCTCCGATTGCCCGGAAATCCAGGCACCGGCCATCACTTTATTGTCAAAGGCGATAATCACAGCCCACTTGCCTTCAATTTTCCCCAAACCGTCGATGACTCCGGTACAGCCCTCTTCATTATCTGCGGGATTATAGAGAGTATGCAGCGGGCACCATGTCCCCGGATCCACCAAGTATTCCAACCTGTCATAAGCGGTCATCTGACCCCTTTTATGAATCACATCTGTTGGGGTGCCCGAGTTTTAACCCGCTCAACTGCCGCGGCCAGCAAGTCCTCTTGTTCTTTGACAAAGTTGACGTTTTCTTCGGATCGTCTAATCTCAGCTTCGCTCAGGGGTTTACCGATATCGGGCATTTTTTCAAAATACGGCCGCAACGGTGTTTGCCTTCTTGCCACGCTTATACATCTCCCTTTCACAGTCTCCGTCTCCTCGGGCCGGCAGAGTTTCTTTTTGACATTGGAGCTGTCAATTCAGCCACTAGAAGATACCACCTTTCATTGTCTTAAAGTATTATTTCCATCGAAGTGTTATAAGAAAACACCCCTTCGAACCCCCCTATGCACTATTGCATATTGTCGATTAAAATGCATCGGGATAGTATTAACATTGATTTCATTTTACCTTTACTCAGCAAAAAATTCAGCCTATTTTCCCCGAACGGTAGGTTTTTAGGGTTTAACTGTCGTTTTACAGGTTAAGCGGTTATTTGAATAAGCTAAATGTGTTTTGCACCATTGCATAGATCGCCTTTGACATCCTGGTTCCCTTACCTTTCTAACTATATTCCAGGACTGTTTGGCAGGATTTATATGCACATTTGCATATTAATCCGAGTTGTTGAAGTAAAAACTATATACCGCCGAAGTTTTCGTTGTTCACTTTGTATAGCAAAGGCCCGCTATCACTGAATAGCAGGCCTTGAATTACCCTCGCTGATAAACTTCATCGTCCGTCTAGCGTCAATAAGCAGCAAAATGAAGACTCAAGCCACCTTGGTAAAAGGTGGCTTGAGTTTCAATCGCAGAGTTGTCGTTATATTTGGTTTTTTCCGAACCTACTGTTTCCATCTGTCGATTTCTTGCAACCTTTAATTTTTGAAGTTTTCAGGGTGCAAGTACTTTCAGGTCTTATTCGATTACTACCAGCACATCGTCATCACTGACGTTGTCCCCTTCTTTTACCCGAATCTCTTTGACTACCCCGGGATCTGTGGCAAATATAGGAGTTTCCATCTTCATAGCTTCTAGAACAATTACCTCATCATCGATTTCGACCTGATCCCCCACACTTACGTTCACCTTGAATACCTTACCTGACATTGGAGCTGTTAATTCGGCCACTAAAAAATACCACCTTTCATTGGTTCTAAAGTATTATTTCCATCGAAGCGTTAAAAGCAAACACCCCTCGGGAAAAACCCACTTGAAGTTCACTGTGCCGGGGAACTTATAACAATATGCACTATTGCATATTGTTAATCACAATGCATTTACACCATATATACCAGATATATGTACTCGTACCAGTTTACCGTGACTGGTTATAAAATTCAGCCTTTTCCCCCAACGGTAGAATATTGATATTAAACAGGAATTTTTGCGTCCTAAATGGTAGCACACTTAAAGCTAGTGTACTCTGTACAATTGGATTAGTCAATTCGAACGCCATATTTTTTCTAAGCAAAGAGAGGATTTCTCCACAGTTTTCAGAGAGAAAATTCTATCTTTTCCAGGGTGCTAAGGTCTTCAAGTGGGTTACCTCTGACCCCGATCAGCCTAGCTTTACGGTTAGTTCGAATGGCGCCGAAGTCCTGTTCTCTACCGCAAATACGGGCCGCCGTGGAGGTGCAGGCCTTTAATATCTCAGCCCTTGTCAGCCCGGCTTGCGCAAAAAGGCGCAGTTCCTGGTAATGGTTCTGTCCATGGGGGACTGCTGAGGCCCCGGCGTCCGTGCCAATACCGACGGCCACACCTAATTCGAAGGCTTCTTTGATGCGGGCAAGTTGGAGTTCGTAGGTTCTGATGATGATCTCCCTGGATTCCTCCGAATGAGCAGATTTGGCCGCAGCATCAACCTGATTGGCAACGGGGACTACGGTGGGAATCCAGGGAATATTCTTCGCCGCCAGCCGCTTAAGCGAATCTGTACTCAGGAAATATCCGTGTTCTACCGAATCCACCCCGGCATTTACCGTCAAAACCACTGCCTCATCTGAGCTGGCATGCGCCATAACAGGCAGGCCCAGGCTGTGAGCCTGCTGCACAAGGTAGTTTAGTTCAGCCTGGGTGAACTGGCAGGCCCCAACTTTACCATACTCTTTGAAGCTGACGATGCCGGAAACCAGGATCTTGATCCAATCCACCCCTTGTCTACCCAAGGTTTCAATCATTCCGCCAGCTTCGTTCAAGTCTGATGCACCTGGGCCCAGGAAAGAGCCATAGCGTCCTTTCTTGTAAACTGCCTGGCCGCAGGCCAGTATTTCCGGACCAGCCAGTTCCCCATCCCTGACCAAGTTTCTGACCTTAAGCCCGACATTCCCGCCGTCTCCCCCATCCCGCAAGAGTCCAAGCCCATGTTCCAGGGAATTCTGCAAGGACTCCCTAACCTGCGCCAGCCACTCTAGCTCATTGTCCCAACGCGCCTGGGCAGACTGAAAATCCTGGCCGTCCAGGGCTAGGTGAACATGGCAGTCAATCAAAGCGGGCAGCAGAGTATGCTCTGACAATTCAATCAGGCGAAACCTCCCCTCCGCCGGGAGGTTTGCGTGAGAAAAATTGGCTTTAACCTCAGCGATAATTCCATTCCTGATGAATACCGCGGTATCAGGGTGCAGCTTCCCCGCCTCGCTGTCCAAGACCCAAGGGGCTAACAGGATGAGTCTGTCATTGTTATCCATTCTATACATAGGTCTATTATACTACAATAGCGAAAAGCGTAAACATGCTGAATTCGCTCACAAAAACACAATATATAGTTCCCTGCCCTATCTGAACCCCTTGCCTACTCCTGAGACCTCAGTCTTATCCTTCAGCCAACTAAGCATTTCTTTTAGAACTTGCTCCTTTTTAAGTTCGTTATGGAGTTCGTGAAAAAAGCCTTCCCATAGTTTAAATGTACAGTTTTTCCCTGCACCTAAGGCAAATTCCTGGCTGGCAAAAGCGGAAGTAATCCGGTCCCCACTGCCATGCATCAGAAGCAGTGGAAGCGAAAATTGGGAGGAGTGATCAACAGCCCATCTGCCCGCCCGGGTCACCTCCACAAACATGCGTACGGAAATCCGAGCATGAACCAAGGAATCCTGCTCATACCCCAGAACTATATCCGGGTCGCTGGATAAATATTTCGCATTCAGTCCGTTAGACTGTATGAACTCTGGCCAAATCTTTGCTAAACCCCTGGCTATCCCAATTAAGTAGGCAGGGGGCTCTAAGGTGAGACGCAACCAGGGGCTTGTAACCACAACCCCGGCCAGAGAAGGCCTACGACGCAATACGTAGTTAAGAACCAGGTTTCCTCCCAGACTATGCCCATAAAGAAAAACCGGTTTGCCGGGAAATGTGCGCTCAGATTCTTCCAGCAGCCTGGCGATATCGTCCAAAAGTGTGTCGTAGGACGGCGAATGTCCGCGTCTACCCTGGGATTTCCCGTGGCCCCTGAGATCCACTGCAAACATTGCAAACCCTTCCTGAGTAAAAAGATCCGCAACGTTGCTATAACGCCCGGCATGCTCTCCCAAGCCATGCACAAGGCAAACCACCCCGACACACTCAGTTTCCGGCAGAAACTCCCGTGCGAACAAGATAATTCCATCCTCAGCCTTAATTTCAAATTCAGAATGCCGCATCGTAATACCCCCTCTCATTATATCCAATTTCAGCGGGAAAAGCCAAGTATTACCTTCAATCCAGTCAAAGAAAGGACCCGCATCACCTGATGCGGGTCCTTTCTTCCCAATCATATTCTAGTGGATTTTCCCGACTAATTGTGGGAGTCCGTTGGTATCTAGGATTAGGTCTGACATCTGCAGCTGCCATTTAGCTTTCTGGTAGAGGGAGGCTACACCCTGCAGATCTATTTTCTCACCTGTTTCCCTGCTATAGGCTGTCCCATGTTCAAATACCCCGTCCTTGGAGGCGAGATAAAACACTCCTTTCGTAGCGAAGGAGCCTTGCGGAGTTGCGCCGCGGAATACAGTGAGCCCATCAATGCTATTAAGCAGATCCCTGCCAAAATAGAACAAGTTCTGTTTGTCCACTCCGAGCAAATTGATTACGGTGGGGAACAGATCCATCTGACCGCCGGAAATGTGATTTACCCCTGCTCCCCGGCCTCCGGGCAGCCTGATCAGGAGTGGTACCTTATTTAGTTCTTTGGAGGTATAGTCGTTTAATGGCTGAGTCATCCCCAAAAAGCTTTCGATATCCTTGTTGGTCCAGCCTGATCCGTAATGATCACCGTACGCTACAAGCAATGAATTATCCAAAATACCCTGCTGCTGCAGAGAATCCACAAACTCACCCAAGGCCTTATCAGCATAATGCTGAGCCTGAAGATAATTTGTAAAGATTTCACTGTACTGGCCTTTAGGGATGTTTAATTCCTGCTTATCCCCCGGTAAAGCGTAAGGATAGTGAGCGGACAAGGTAATTATAAAGGAGAAGAAGGGCTGCTTAATCTGGGCCATAACAGGAACGGCTTGGCGGAACATTGACTCGTCTGAAAGCCCCATGCCAATCTTCTCATCAAGATTAAAATCAGGCAGGCTGTAAAATCTATTAAAGCCTTCCGAGGGATAGACCCCTGTCCGGTTCCAGAATTCTGGCTTGGCACCATGAAACACATAAGCGCCACTGTATCCTGCACCTTTAAGAACCCAAGGCAGGGACTGAAAGGTGTTCTTACTCTTCATGATGTAGTTTGAACCGGCAGCTGCGGGATAGAGCGAATTCAGGGCCATAAACTCGGCATCTGAAGTGTTCCCCTCCCCAATTTGGGTGAAGTAATTGTCAAAATACATACTGCTGTTCAAAAGTTTATTTAGATTAGGCGTGATCTCCTGCCCATTGACCGATTTTCCAATCACAAAACCCTGCATGGCTTCCAGTTGCACTATGATCAGATTTTTGCCACCAGCGGCAGCCTGGTAGTTGCTCGTCCCTTGCGTGCGGTGACTATCCATCCACGAGCGCAAAACTTGCCTTTCACTATCCAGGGAAACCTTAGCATTCTTTTCCTTAATATAGTTGTATAGGTCGAAGATGTGGAAATTCAGGATTCCCATATTCTCCAAGACAGTGTTATCCCAGTTAAGCCCTACATAAGCATTCTTGTTAAAATCGGCTGCCATGCTCTTCGTGCTGTATCCTAGAAAAAACAGGCTTACCAGCAAGATCGCTGCCACCTGGCCCACTTGTTTACGCAAGCGAAACACCTGGTTTAAACACGAGCGAAGCCGAAGAAAATAGGGAACCAGAAAAACAAAATCAAGAAACAACAGGAGATCCCAAGCTGAAAGCAAGGCAAAAACACTGCCCGAAACTCCCCCTACCAGTTTGGCCTCAAACAGGACAGGTATGGATATCGCACTTTGGAAATAGCGGTAGAACAGCAGGTCAGCCAGCAAAATAATCGAAACGGCAAAATCAAACAGGAGAAGGAGTGAGACCCTGACCAAGCGCGGAAAAAGCACAAACCAACAGGACAGCACGAGCAGCGCCGCAGCAGAAGACACTACCGTCCCGGTTGGCCCAAAGCCCAAACCTACAACCAGCCCGAAGAATACTATTTTTACTAACAGCACGACATCAACAATTAGCAAGTCCTGATTGTTCTTAATCGAACTCCACAACTGCTTGCCCGAATTCATTCTATGGAACCTCATAATCATCAACTTTCCGTTGTATAGGGCTTACCCTGCGATAGTTTTTCCAACTTTTTAAGTTTTTTACTCTATCTAAGTCAGAACAAGCCCAGATTTTTTCACCTCTTGCCCCTGCTCACTAAAAAAGGTTGTTAGTTGGATTAATCTGCCTGCAAACAGTTTCTAGCTATCTATATTATGCTTTTGGAGGCGATAAATCAGGGCTGAACGCGTGATGCCCAGCAGCCTTGCTGCCTGGGTCTGATTATGGTTCGTCCGCTCCATGGCCTGATTCAGCATATCCTGTTCCAGTTTGTCCAGGCATAATCCCTCTGGAGGCAGGAGGAAAGCTCCTCCACGCATATTGGCAGGCTTTGTTTCTCCTGTCTGGGGAGGAAGGTCGGAGGGCAGAATTTCCGGGCCCCTGGCTAAGATCGCCGCACGCTGCACCATATTCTCCAGTTCGCGCACATTTCCAGGCCAAGAATACTGCTGCAAAACCTTGAGGGTGTCCGCTCGAAAATTTCGGACGCCCTTCTCCCCGCGAAAACGCGCCAAAAAGTGTTCAGCCAGAACCGGGATATCCTCGCTTCTGTCTCGCAGCGGCGGCATTTTTATCTCCAGGACATTCAAACGATAATACAGGTCCTCACGAAAGGCTCCTGCACGGATGCTCTGAAGCAAATCCCGGTTTGTGGCTGCCACTATCCGAACATCCACCTCGATAGTTTGCGTTCCACCTACGCGTTCAAAACGATGCGCCTGCAAAAAGCGCAAAAGCTTAACCTGCATCTGCAGTGGAAGTTCACCAATCTCATCCAGAAACAGTGTGCCCCTATCGGCCAGTTCGCAGCGCCCTTGTTTACGGGTCAATGCACCGGTAAAGGCCCCCTTTTCGTGCCCAAAAAGTTCACTCTCCAGCAGGTTTTCTGGAATCGCCCCACAGTTAATAGCGACAAACGGGCCACCAGCTCGATCGCTGCTAGCGTGAATGGCTTTAGCTGCCACTTCTTTGCCAGTGCCGCTTTCCCCTGTGATCAATACACTGGCATCCGTAGTGGAGATCTGTCTAACCATCTGCCGTACCGCTTCAATCTTGTCACTTTGACCCAAGATACAGTCCACCCCGGACTGACGTTTTAATTCCTGACGCAGATAGTTGACCTCCCGCACCAAGTCCCTTACGTCCAGAGACTTTTTCACTGCCAAGAGCAATTGGTCGATCTCAAAAGGCTTGGTAATATAATCGTCAGCCCCAAGTTTCATCGCGGAAATAGCGGTGTCAATAGAACCATGTGCAGTAATCACGATAACTGGGATTCCAGTCTGCTGCTCCTTTAAAAGGGGCAGCACTTCCAACCCTCCCATTCCAGGCAGCTTTAGATCGAGGATTAACAGATCATAAGGATCCCGAACCTTCAAGCCCTGTTCTCCACTGTCCGCTGTCAGTACTGCGTAACCGTCCCCTTTAAGGGCTTGCCTGAGTACCCAGCGCATGTGCTCCTCGTCATCAATCACCAGAACGGTACTCAATCCCCTCACCCCCTATAGGTATAGATATCTCAAAGCTCGTTCCTTTTCCCTGTTCACTGTTTGCCGTTAACACTCCGCCATTTAGTTCGACTAGTTGTTTGGCAATGGACAGTCCCAGCCCTGTCCCGGTTTCTTTTGTGGAAAAAAACGGTTCAAAGATGTGTTCCAGGTCCGCCGGGCTGATCCCGTTCCCATCGTCCGTAATCTTAACCTGGAGCATTTCCCCTGTGGCAGATCCTGCAATAGTGATATTTCCACCCTGCGGCAGAGCCTCCCTGGCATTCAGCAGCAGGTTTACAAACACTTGCTTGAGCTTCTCTCCGTCCCCCAGGATATAAGGCAAGGCTTGTTTGAGGTTCTTCTCCAGGTTAATTCCCTGCTGCCTCAGAACCGGGTCCAGGAAGGCGAGCACAGAATCGATAACCTCTGGCACTGAAACAGGTCCGAGCTGAGGCTTGACTGGTCTCGAATAACTTAGCAGTTCCTCCACCACCCGGTTTTGCCTGTCAACCTGTTCCCTGATAATCTGCAGGTGTTCCGAGTATTTAGCCAGCCCAGGTTCGGTTACAGCCGCCCGTTCCATCAACTGCACCGTACCTTTAACGATACCCAATGGATTTCTAATCTCATGGGCCACCCCGGCAACAATTTGTCCAAGCCCCGCTAATCTTTCCGCTCTCTGCAGCTGGTCCTCCAGCTTACGTTTGCTGACAAGTTCCTGCCGCATCGTGTTAACCGCCTCAACAATCAAACCCAGCTCACCAGCTTGAGGCTGGAGTGGTACGCTTAAGTCCTCGGTCAGGACCTCAAGCCCGGCCTTGATCACGGATATTCCGCGCTGAAGCCTGTGGGAAATCAGCAGGATTCCAGTCACACCGATTAACAACCCAAGCAAAAGTGAACCGACCACCGCACCACGGGAAAGCCGGATCGCCATAAAAAACCGTCCAACTCTCGCATTTAAAATTAACACACCTTGTCTATCAGCGCCCACAGGCAGAGTGGCTTCCATCCCTGGCTGTCCAAGGATGAAATCGTCCGTCAGCCGGCTTTCCAGTCCGGCTTTACTGGAGATGACCCGCCTGAGTTCGCTCAGTTTGTCCGGTTCAGGAATACTCATCACCAAGGTTTCTGGTCTGAGCCTGCTTTTGCTGCTTACTGCAAATGTGTACAGGACACTGCCATTGAAATAAGAAGCACGTACTCCGGGAAAGCGCCCTAGGACATTGTTCACAGCAGGCAGGAGGTTAGCAAGGTCTTCCTCTTTGCCTTCACTTTTTATCCCCGCAAACAATGGTTCCAATTCCCGAGCCGCATTGTTCAACTGCCCCTGGGTGTCTGCTGCTGCATTCCGGTCTTCCAACTCAAACACAACCGCATAATAGCCGATGACCACTACCGGCAGCATAATAGACACTAGAATTATCATGGCGAGCTGCCAACGCAAGCTGCGAAAAACCTTCATATATGTACTCCTAGCCCCAAAGGACAGGGTAAACCCTGTCCCTCAGTATCTTCCCGGAAAGGCAACACTATTTTAAGGAATCAAGAACCCTTTTATACAGGTCCTGGGGCTGCATACGGTTTTGACCCTGGCCCTGGCCACTACCCGCGCCCTGCCCGTTACCAGCAGCTTGGCCGTTCCAGTTTCCACGTCCAGTACCATCCCCTGACCCGCTAGGGTTACCCTGACCAGCCCCATTTCTTTGGCTATTTAAGGAATCCTTCTGCGCCTGAGTTAAAGCGCCAGTAATCAAGTCCGCCTTTTGCTGAAGAAAATCCTGACTTGGATTTTGAGTATTGATCAAATCTTGAAGTACCGGAATAAGCTTAGCCTTTTGTTCAGCGCTTAGAGCTAAATCCGGCTTTTGCTCAAGACGCTGCAGAGACATAGCCGCCCTAAGAGCGGGATTCTGATTGGCGGTCCTAGTCTGGCTCCCAGCCGCCTGAGTCTGTTTCGAGTTGGACCGGTTCATGTCGAAATAGATATATATACCCCCACCAATCAATACCAACACCAAAAAGCCAACAATTACCCACGGCAAAACTTGTGTCTTTTTCTCTCCCACGAATATAACCTCCCTATTCGTAACGCAAAGCATCAATCGGGTTAAGTTTAGAAGCTTTTTGCGCTGGAAACACTCCGAAGACAATCCCAATCAAAGCGGAAAAACCAAAGGCCATTAGCACAGAGCTGAGCGATATCTGGGTAGTCATGCCCAGGAATTTGTTTAGAAGGTAGGAACCGCCGTTCCCGGCAAGGATCCCGATCACTCCTCCCAACACGGATAACACCACAGCCTCAATCAGAAATTGAAAGAGAATATCGCGACGCTTGGCCCCGATTGCTTTGCGAATTCCTATTTCCCGAGTTCGCTCTGTCACGGACACTAGCATGATATTCATAATCCCTATTCCACCTACTAAGAGAGAAATGGCCGCGACCCCACCCAACAACAAGGTGAGAGCCTGGGTTACACTCTGCACGGTAGAGAGGATATCCGCCTGACTGCGTACGCTAAAATCATCACTGTCCGAAGCCTGCAGTCTATGCTGTCTGCGCAGAACTTGGGTTACCTGTGCAGAGGCAGTGTCCATCAGATCACTGCTTTTCGCTTCAATATACATAGTCCTGATAGTTTGGTTGCCGATTAACCTTAGCTGTGCAGTGGTGATCGGTACGATGATAGTGTCGTCGTTATCCTGCATACCGCTCGCGCCCTTACTCTGTAAAACCCCGATTACCTGGAAGGGCACCCGGTTCACGTTAATGATTTTACCCACGATATCTGCATTGGGGTCACCCAGCAGATTTTGCACCACTGTGGTTCCCACCACCGCCACCTTGGCCCGGGTGGTTATCTCATCTTGATTAAAATATCTCCCGATAGCCACGGGTTGATTTCTCACCTCGGCATATTCCAGGGTAGTTCCCACTATCTGAGTGCTGGTGTTCTGATCCCCCAGAACTACCTGGGCGCTTCTACCTGCCTGCGGAGCCACATTCTTAACCGCATCAGCCTTTTGCTTGATGGCGTCAACATCCTCCATGCTTAGGTTGGAAAGGCTGCCGGCGCCGCCTCTTACCCCTCCGGAGTTAGACTGGCCGGGCGAAACGATAAGAAGGTTGGACCCCAGCCCCTGAATCTGACCGGTGACAGAGGTTCTTGCGCCCTGTCCAATGGCAACCATAACAATTACCGCAAATACCCCGATAATTATCCCCAACATTGTAAGGATTGAACGCATTTTATTAGCCTTCAGACCGCGCATAGCAATCCGGATGCTTTCAAGGAAATTCATCGGCTGGCCACCTCCATTCCCGATCTTTGCCTTACGAATTCTAAATGTGGTCCTTGGGCAATGCTTCTTTTGCCTACCAGCTCATCGTTGTCAATCACTCCATCCTTAAAATGGACGATTCGCTTGCTGAACCTGGCGATATCCGGTTCATGTGTGACCAGCGCAATGGTGATTCCGGTTTCATTCAGCTGCTGGAAAATTGACATGATCTCTTCGCTGGATCTGCTGTCCAAATTCCCGGTGGGCTCATCCGCCATGATGATCAGCGGATCGTTGACCAGCGAGCGGGCAATCGCTACCCTTTGCTGCTGACCACCGGAAAGTTCGTTTGGTTTATGGTGTACCCTATCCTCCAGGCCTACCGCTTTCAGGGCTTTCAAGGCCTTCTCGTGACGCTCCCTGGCCCCCAGACCCGCATAGAGCATGGGCAGTTCCACGTTTTCCAGGGCAGTGGTGCGGGAGAGCAGATTAAAGCTCTGAAAGACAAAACCTATCTTTTTATTACGGATTTCAGCCAATTGGTTGTCATCTGCTTCCCTAATATTTAATCCGTCCAATAGGTACTTGCCGGAAGAAGGTCGATCCAGACAGCCCAAAATATTCATCATTGTGGACTTTCCAGAACCGGAGGGTCCCATGATAGAAACGAATTCACCCTGGGATATGGAGAGGTCAACCCCATTAAGGGCTCTAACCTCCACATCCCCAGTCTTGTATACCTTCGTTAAGTTAGATAATGTAATCACCGGCCCACCTTCTTCCTAATCACCTTGCTGTCCGCCGCTGCGGAAAGTGGCTCCTCCGCCAGTGCCTCGCACCGCGGAACCGCCCATTCCACCAAAGGGATTGCCGCTGGTAGTGCTTTTCTGAGTTGTGGTGGACGCCTTAAAGCCGACAACTACTTGATCCCCTTCCTGAAGACCGCTCAGCACCTCAGCATTCTTGCCGTCATCCAGACCGATTTGCACATCCTGGCGTCCAGGCTGGGTTGCACCGGCTGCCGGAGGGAGCATAACGGTTTTATTATTGCCGCTTCCGCGTACCGCTTCACTGGGTACGATCAGGACGTTTTGCTTTTGCGCTATTATAATTGAGACATTGGCGCTCATTCCTGCTTTCATCAGCCCGTCAGGGTTGGCCGCAGTCACCGTTACAGGAAAGGTAGTCACATTACTTTGGGTCTGACCGATCTGGGAAACCTGAGTCACCGTGCCGCTGAATTTCTTATCAGGATAGGCGGGCAAAGTAATATCCACCGCCTGGTTTACCTGAACGCTGCCGATATCCGCTTCATCGGCAGGCACATTTATCTGCACGTTAGGAGAGGATGCCTCAAGTACGATGAAAGCTGATTGGACCGAGGAACTTCCACCGCCCGAAGCGCTGGTGCCTGGGTATTCACCCACTTTTCCGTTTACCGTGGCAACGGTTCCATCAGCCGGGGCCAATAATACGTAATCAGATGAAGCAGCCTGAGCAATGGTCAGATTAGAATTAGCTTGGTCAACTGCCGCTTGGGCGGACTTCAGGTCCGTACCAGAAGTCTTGGAATCCAGTACCGCTTGGTTATAATTTACATCCAGCTGAGCCAGGTCAACAGCTCTCTGTTCCGCCTGAATCGCGTCATCAAGAGAGGTGTAGTTGGACAGCGCTTTGTCATAACTCTGTGCCTTCGTTAAGTCTGGAGCATTTTTAACCAGGTTAAGAGTCTGCTGGGCATTTATCAAGTTAATCTGAGCAGACTTCAAACTTCTTTGGACACTAATAACATCGACATTTTTCAATCTGGTCAAGCTCGCCTGAGCGTTAGCCAGACTGGTCTTAGCCTGTTGAATCTGTTGGTTGGCAACGGTTTCGTCCAGTTTGGCCAGAACCTGACCCGCTTTAACACTATCCCCTACAGCCACATTAACCTGAGTAATTTTGCTTTTACCGTTAAAGGAAAGGTTGTATTGAGTCGGAATCTGTACCGTACCTGTGGCGTTAATCTTTTTAGACACTGAGCCGCGGGTTACATTCCCAAATATGAAATTATTGGTTGCACCCTTGGCATTCTTGGCCTTGTAATACCAAACCCCTCCTGTCGCCAGTACTACTACCAATACGACAGACACAATCCAGGGTAAACGATTTTTTTTCACGAATCCACACTCCTTTGATTTTCTTTTCAACAACACTTGAGATGAAATCCTGCTGCATTTCTGCTAGTTTCCTAATTTGTATAACTCCCTTCTATTTCAAAGCGAAATTGTCATGTTGCAAGACTTGTGCCAAGCCGTACAAGCCAACATATACAACAACATACATCCCTATGCATCACAAGAAATTGTCCAAAAACAAACACAGGTGTCTGAATTTAAACACCTGTGTTAGAGTCGTCCTCACTATCATCCTACGCTGGGACCTTTTTCCGCAGCCTCTAATAAGTCGGCCCGCAGTTGCCAGAGCTTAGTGGACAAATCGACGATGTACTTCTGAGGAAACTTCAGCCGTTTATGCTCATCCCAAAATCTTCCCTGCTGCTTACGGGAATATTCCCTTATCTCCACCACTTTTGGCAGGGAATACACCAGCTCCCCAGCCCTAAGCACGGGTACCAGGAGCTTTTCATAGGTGAATTGTTTCAGGTTCTTGCGTTTCCATGTCTCCAGAGGATGGAAGATTGTGAGCTCCTGCTCAAGGTCGAACTCCTCCCCTTCCAGCGTGATTAAGTCCGCCATGGCCATTCCGGTCTCGCGCGAATAGAAACGCACCACCTGTTTTAGCCCTGGAAGGGTGATCTTTTCGCTGTTTTCCGACACCTTGAGCTTGGGAACCCAGCTCCCTTCTTCCTGCACCGCCGCCAATTTATACACCCCGCCCAGGGCAGGGTGGCTGCGTGAGGTGATCAGGGCAGTCCCAACCCCCCATAAATCTATGGGAGCTCCCTGAGTCTTAATGTCCTGAATGGTCTCCTCGTCGAGATCATTGGAAGCAACAATTTTAGCATTGGGAAAGCCTGCGTTATCCAGCAGCTTGCGCGCCTGACGGGACAGGTAAGCCAGGTCCCCGCTATCAATGCGCACCCCCTTCACTTCTATCCCGCGTTGGCGCATTTCCTTGCCAAGCTTGATAGCATTTGGAATACCGGAGCGCAGGGTATTATAGGTATCCACCAAGAGCAGGCACTCCTCCGGAAAAGCATCCGCGTATGCACGGAAGGAATCAAGCTCAGTGGGAAAGCTTTGCACCCAGCTGTGGGCCATGGTCCCGCTCACAGGGATATCGAAAAGCTGGCCGGCCCGGACATTCGAGGTGGCTGCACACCCCCCAATAACAGCGGCCCGGGCCCCATACACCCCTGCATCCGGCCCATGCGCCCTGCGCAGGCCGAATTCCATTACCGGGTCCCCTTTGGCAGCCTGGTTGACGCGGTTGGCCTTGGTGGCAATCAGGGTCTGAAAATTCACCATGTTCAGCAATGCGGTTTCCACAATCTGGGCCTCCCCGATGGGAGCGCAAACCCGCAACAGCGGTTCCATTGGAAAAACCGGTGTTCCTTCCGGGATTGCCCACAGATCACCAGTAAACCGGAAACCTTCAAGAAATTCAATGAACTCACCGCTAAACAAGTTTAACCCTCTAAGATAGTCCAGGTCTTCCTGTTTAAAGTGAAAGTTACGCAAATATTCCACCGCCTGTTCCAGCCCGGCGGCAATAGCATAGCCGCTGCCGGGAGGAAGCTGGCGAAAAAACAGATCAAAAATCACCTGTTGATCCGCCTTGCCCTCTCGCCAATACCCGTAGGTCATGGTCAGTTGGTACAAGTCGGTTAATAGAGCAGACTCCTTATTCATGCTGCACTTCCTTTGTTCCCCTTGGTTTTAAGTGTTTAATTTAGGAAACTACAAAATGATAATTTTGTCAAGTTTGACGCCCGCTTTCAACTAAAAAACACCCACCTCGGGGGTGAGTGCCATTGTCCTAATCCATCTGAAAAATACTGTCTCTGGGGTCGAATTGACATACCCCTCCGCTCAGCAACCTCCGTCGCCTAGCATACCTACCGCTCGCTCCCTCACTACCGCGAACGTAGACTTAAATCGGGCGCGAGCATTCGTGCTCTCGTTCGGTCGCTCGCGGGGTATGCTAACGGCTCCTGCGTCATGCTTCTCTGCGGGGTATGTCAATTCACCCTAGAGATATGTGGGATTTTGATCTTCTGCTAGAAACTTTCCCCGATGACCCGCAAAGCAGAAGAAAAAGCAGCTTGGAAGAGAAAGCTGCTTTAGGGAGGAACAAGGATTTCCGGAAGAGAATTTCCCCCCGGCTCTGGAAGGCCGAGTCCCCGTGCAGGCCATAAGCCGCTTCAGAGGTCCGAAATCAGAAGCCCGAAGCCAGAATCCAGAAAAAGTTTCTGGCCTAAATGGTTCCTTATCCGGCATCTGGCCTCTGACCTCTGGCCTCCGATTTGCCCGACTACCCCAGCGACCCCAAAGCACTTTTTCTTCCCCTTGATCATCCTTGGCTGGGATCTAAGACAAAATTCTCAAAGAATCATGCACAGCTTGCAGGTGGTCTTCAGGCAGGTCGGGAACTTTGGCTTTGATTTCCTCGAAGGCTAGCCGGTGAGCTTTTACAGCGGCCTCATCCGTGGAAAAGCAGGAGTCCGTCAGGTTGCTCAAACTCATCGCAGCATCGGACCGGCCCACAGCGCTGAGATAATTAAACAGCAACGCAGCATACTTGTAGACATCTTCAGTATTTTTTATTTCCAATGACATGCAAAATACCCCCCGTAAATAGAGCTACCCTTATTATGTCGAAACTTTCGGGAATTACTCAAATTTGGGAGTAAATACTTTTTACGAATGCGCCCTTTTACCGAGATAAGCGGCCTGAACCCTGGGGTTGTTCAACAATGCACGGCTTTCCCCCTCCAGCACGATCTCTCCCCGTTCCAATACATAGGCCCGGTCCGAGTAGGAAAGGGCAAGCTGCGCATTTTGCTCCACCACTAAAATAGTGGTACCCAATTCCTTCAGGCTCAAGAGAATCTTAAATATTTCCTGGACAATCAGAGGGGCCAGCCCGATGGAAGGTTCGTCCAACAATAGGAGCCTCGGGTTAGCCATCAGTCCTCTCCCCATGGCCAGCATCTGCTGTTCCCCCCCGCTCAACGCCCCTGCCAGCCTTTTTTCCTTTCCTCTCAGAGCCGGAAAAAGGGTCAGCACCTGTTCCAGATCTTTAGCTACATTTGCTTTTTCCCGGTAGTAGCGGTGATAAGCGCCAAGGATCAGATTATCCTGCACACTCAAGGCATCAAAGATTTCTCTTCTCTCAGGCACCAGACTGACCCCTCTGGACACAATGCGGTGTGCGGGCAGATTGGTAATGTCCTGGCCCTTAAAGATAACCTTGCCGCAGCTGACCGGGTGAATACCTGCCAAGGCACCCATCAAGGTACTCTTGCCAGACCCGTTCACCCCTACCAATGCTATAATTTCTCCAGCCTGAACGTGCAGTGAAATGCCCTTTAAAACCCGGGATTGACCGTGGTACACCTCAAGCCCTTCCAGTTTAAGCAGACATTGTCACCTCCTTGCCAAGGTAGGCTTCAATAACGCGTTCATTGCTGGTGATTTGCTGCGGTGTGCCCTCTGCGATCTTACTGCCAAAGTCAAGCACTACGATCTTGTCCGCCAGTTCCATCACGGTCTCCATATCATGTTCAACCAACACCACGCTTGTCCCTTCCTCACGAATGCGGCTGATCAATTCCACCAGAAACCTGGATTCAGTTGGATTTAGCCCGGCAGCAGGTTCGTCCAGCAGGATAACCTCGGGCTTCATCGCAAGGGCTCTTGCAATCTCAAGCAAACGTTTTTGACCAAAAGGGAGACTGGTTGCAGGTAGATCAGCATATTTTTCTAAGCCTACCTTCTTCAACATCTGACGGGAGGTTTCGCGAATAAGGCGTTCCTCCCCACTTGCAGCAAACCGCAGCGCCGCCCCAAACAAACCGGTTTTGGTCCGGCTGTGACAGCCCACCATTACATTTTCCAGTACAGTCATGTTGGTAAACAGCTGCAAATTCTGAAAAGTACGGGCTACCCCCATGGCAGAAATCTCCACTGCTGATTTCTTTGTTATCGAGCGCTGGCGAAAAAATATCTCCCCTGAGGTCGGTGCGAACACCCCGGTGAGCAAATTAAACAAAGTGGTCTTTCCTGCTCCGTTCGGACCGATTAGAGCTCCGATTTCTCTCGCAGCAAAGCTAAAGCTTACCCCTTTGAGCGCATCGACACCCCCAAAGGATTTGCTAAGATCTCTGGCTTCCAAGAGCATTGCCTTGCCCCCCTGTATCTTGCTCATCTTCCATTACCCTGATTTGAACGGACTCTCCCTCATTCTTCAGTTTGAGGGTGCGGGATTTTAGCAAGCCCCTTCCGCTCAGGATAGACTTCACGCCTGAAAACAACCCTTCAGGCAGGAAAATCATCACAGCCACGAGGATTAGGCCGAAAACTATTATTTCATATTCGCCGGACGCCCTGGGGAAAAACATCGGCACTACGGTCTGCAACAGACGACGTAAAAACACAACTGCCAAGGCGCCAGTAATTGGTCCCCAAATACTGGCCATCCCGCCAATAACTGCCATTACCAGAAAGTCAATTGAGGTGAGCAGTCCAAAGCTGTTGGGGGCCACAAAACTGATATAGTGAGCGAACAAGCTCCCCGCGATACTTGCGTAGGCAGCGCTAAGGGCAAAAACCTGAGTCTTGATCTGGTTAACCGGCACGGCCAGGGAGCGAGCGGCCACTTCACTGGTATGCACTGCCCTGAGTGCCCTTCCCACGCGGGAATTGACAATATTCCCCGCAAGCAACGATCCGATAAGAGCAAAGCCCAAGACCAGGAAGTAAAACTTAAAATCATTGTCAAAACTAAAAGAGCCGAGTGAAAGGCGCGGAATTGAAGAAATCCCGGAAGAACCTCCTGTAATCTCCGCTTCCTCCACAATAACCAGCTGAACTATCAGACCAAAGGCTAAGGTAGCCAAGGCTAGATAATGCTTTTCTAGCTTTAACAGAGGCCAGCCCACCACAAAAGAAATTGCTACAGCCAAAACCACTCCGGCCAGCATAGCGAGCCAAGGGTTAATTGCAAAACGCGTGGTGAGGATAGCTGTGGAGTACGCCCCAATGCCATAGAAAGCAGCCTGGCCCAGAGAGATCTGTCCGGCATAGCCCATTAGCAAGCATAACCCCACAGTTACCAAGGTGTACAAGCCCGCAAATATTAGCAGACTAATAATCGAATTATCAAGGGTAAAGGGCAGAAGAACAGCAACGGCAAGCGCTGCTAGAATTAGGGCCGCCTTAAGCTTAGGTCCGGCTGACAAATGCATCTGTTATCTCTCCTACACCCGTTTACTGCCGTAAATACCGAATAAACCCTGGGGCCTGAACAAGAGCACCAGCAGCAGTACAAGCAAGGTAATACCATCCTTGTAACCCGAGGAAACAAAGGCGGTGCCAAAGGATTCCCCAATTCCAACGATAAAACCGCTGAGTATTACTCCCGGAACACTGGTTAGGCCACCTAAAACCGCAGCGATAAATCCCTTCACTCCGAGGGCAACTCCCATGTCATAACTTGCTAAAGTCGGTGCAAACACCACCCCGCCAATAGCGCCGATCCCGGCTCCCAAGGCAAAGGCTAAGGTGGACATGCGCCTTGGATCTATGCCCATCAGGCTAGCCCCGAGTTTATTTATCACACAAGCCCGGAAGGCCTTGCCCATAACCGTGTGGTCAAGAAAGACATAAAGCAGACAGACCACGAGCACGGTTGCACCCAGAATATAAAATTCCTGTGGCATCAGGCTGCCGCCCAGGATCTTTACCGGTCCCGCGTTGGAAAAAGGCTGCATCACCACGGGATCCGTACCCCACACCACCAGGGCCACCCCCCGCAGCACCATAGAAAGTCCAATCGTGATAATGATCAGAGTAAGCGGAGTAGCATTCTTGGCCGGTCGGATGGAGACAATCTCCAGCCCCCCCCCTATCAGTGCTACAGTGAGCACAGTAAAGAGGATTACCAAGGGCAAGGGGAGACCTAGATGTTGGTAGGCAATTGCCAGCATGGCCCCTAACATGACAAACTCACCCTGGACAAAGTTGATAATTCCTGTAACGTTATAGATCAGCACGAATCCCAATCCAACCAGGGCATAAAGCCCGCCTTGCGATAAGCCTGTCAATATATACTGCATCAAACCGGACATCAGGTCCCCTCCCGGCTTAGTCTTTAAGATAGGTCCATTTATTGTCCACTATTTTCACCATCACCAGGGCATCCTCTTTCAGACCGTTATGGTCACTGGCAGACATGTTGAACACACCGCTGATCCCTTTAAAGTCCTTTAGTTGTTCCAATTGATCCCGTACCAATTCCCGGGAAGGATTGTCCCCAGCCTTTTTCAGGGCCGCAATGACCATGTTCATAGCGTCATAGCCGTGCCCGCCAAAGGTGCTGCGGGGACCGTATTTGGCCTCATAATCCTTGGCATATTGGGTAAGTACCGATTTTTGAGAATCCGATTCGGGCAGACCTTCTGCCACCAGCAGTTTGCCGATCGGGAAGACTACCCCATTTGAGGAGTCCCCGGCTTGATCGATGAAGGTCTTGTTTCCTATTCCATGGCTTTGAATCTGGGGTATGGTTAATCCAAGCTGCTTAAAGCCCTTGGCTACATTTGAGGCTGATGGGGGAGTAGCCCAGACAATAATCGCATCAGGTTTGGAGTCTTTGATTTTGGTTAACTGTGCTGTCATGTTCGTATCCGAAGCCTCAAACTTCTGAGTGCTGACAATATTGATCTTTTCCTGATCCGCAACCTTCTTAAACTCAGCCAGTCCGCTTTCACCAAAGGTGCTGTTTACAAGCATAAACGCGACATTGTTGAAGTTTTTGCTCTTCAGGTATTTAACCACCCTGCTGGCCACCAAGGCATCATTCTGCGCGGTTTTGAACACCCACTTGCGATCAGCTGCCGGCTCTATGATCTTGATACTGGCTGCGGCAGATACCAGGGGAACTTTTTGCTCCTGGGCAATCGGCACCATCGCCATACTCGGCCCGCTGCTAGAAGCCCCAATAATTGCCAAAACCTTGTCTTGCTCAATAAGGCGCTTAATTGCAAGAGCGGATTCACTTTCCGTACTCTTATTGTCCAGCATTACAAGCTTAATCCTGTGCCCGTTGATTCCACCCTTGGCGTTAGTATCGTCAACCAGCATTTGCACTGAATCCCGCTCCGGGATTCCCAGAGAAGACGAATTCCCGGTAATGTCAAAAACAGCTCCAATAACAAAGTCGGCTTTTTCCGCTGGTTTGGAAGTATTGGACGCTGAATTGGAAGTATTGGACGCTGAATTGGAACAACCGCTTAATACTGATCCAGTTATTAAAGCAACAAGTAAAAATCCAATAATTCTCTTTTTCATCAATACCCTCCTTAAATTAAGAAACAATAAATTTAAAGAATTTTTCCATTCCTCAGTTTGCAGTTCTCACCTCCGTTGAGATTTCTTGCACTCTTCCGAATATTTTAACACACTTACTCCTATCTTTGTAAGCAAAATGTTTTCCGCTGCAATTATCTGCAGCTTTTTTGACGTACAGTCCGCACCAAGAAATGCGCGCTTCGTTTTTCCTCCATAGCCTGCGCATTTCAGTGCCCGTGTTCGATATACTCGGCTAGTGTTGCCGAGTATATACTTTCCTGAGGTATGGAAAAAGCACCCTTTCGAGTGCTTCAGAGGGACAAACTGCTATTGATTCGGCTTTGCTACCAACGCTGTTCGAGAATTTCAGCGCGCTTGGTTTCGGCCTCTTCGGCAGTAATTAAGCCATCCTCTTGTAGCTTTGCCAGCTTGCGCAGCTTAAGATCAAAATCTTCCCTCTCCCCTAACAGCCCCTCACGCAGCCGCATATCCACCTCAAATAACGAGACCCCCCGGTTGCTGAAGAAATTATAGCAGTAAAAAAGTATAAACACTCCTGCTGCACAGGTAAGGAAAATCCCGAATCTATCCCCGGTGGGAACAGCAATGGTAAATCCAAGAATCAGAAACACCACGCCGATAATCATGCCCAAAAGCGAATGGGATTTACTGACTTTGACCCGTCCCTTGGGCATAGGAACCACCCCTTTAACGTCAATTGCGGTCTAAAGTTCAGCGTGATTAAGACAAGTGCATTTCTAGAGATTCCACCAGGTTAACTGCCCTGGAGAAGAACCGGAATCTCTTTCTCTTCTTTTAAGATATGATCCTTGAGAAACCTGAGTATACCCTCGCCGGAAGTTATCAAGTCAGCTGGTTCCCCCGCTTTCACTGCCACCTTAAAGCGTTCAAAATCCTCATAAAGCTCCTGATGTTCTTGCAGCATGATCTCAACAAAACCTGAAGCCTGAGGATTGCGCTTCACCAAAGTGGGATAAAGATGTTCCTCTTCAGCCTGGAAATGTGGTAAAATTACTTTTTCCACCACTTCCAGAAACTCTTCACACTCTAAAAGGATACCCGATCGGACCTTGCCAAGATGTTTAACTTCCTGCAAATTGCCATCGAGCTTGGTTAACAGCAGCAATACCTCCATGTGATCCTGGTTAAAATGCTTGATCCAATCCATGTACTTCCCCCCTGTACATAGTATAGCCTTTAATACGGACTGTAGTCCAGTAATACCCTACTGTCAGAACCAAGCCGAATTTTGCAAAAAATACTTACTTCCATAACTGAATTAAATCGCCAGGATTCCAAAGTCCACTGTCTCCAACACTGCAAGTATCTGGTATATTCCTACTGCTCCCATACTACTCCTCCCAACGCTTATCCCAAGGCAAGTTTACATTGTTCCTTGGCCGTAGTTGTTAGAACTTTCTGTTATTTTAACCCGTTCAATAATCTACAGGCAATATATTGCGGTTCAACGGTCGATTTCGAGGGGTTACTGGGGGTTAAAGCGTAAACGGCAGAAAAAATTGGGAGAGGAAACAAGCAGGAAGTTTTCAGAATGTGCAGAAAGATTACTGACATGCGAATGGAAAGGAGTTGCTCTATGGATAACCCCAGGCAAACTGTTCTGCCCTCGCAGAGGCTTTGGAGCAAAGATTTTATCCTGATTAACCTGGCTAACTTGTTTATTTTCTCCGGTTTTCAAATGCTGATGCCGACCTTGCCGGTATATGCCAAGCACCTCGGAGGGAGTGAAGCGGTCGCAGGCATGGTAATTGCGGTTTTCGCGGTCTCCTCGGTGCTTATCAGGCCCTTCGCCGGACGGGCAACAGACCAGTACGGGCGAAAAGGAATCTTTTTTCTCGGATTGCTGATCTTTATCCTCTCTGTTCTCTCCTATAGTTGGGTTCCCGGCGTGGGGTTTCTGTTGCTAGCTAGATTTATCCACGGCTTTGGCTGGGGTTCATCTAATACCGCTATCAGTACTGTTGCAACCGACGTAATTCCCGAGAACAAACTTGGAGAGGGAATGGGTTTTTTCGGGCTGACCGCAAACCTGTCCATGGCCTTGGCTCCTGCCTTAGGAATCTACATTATGACTACATATACCTTTAGTTCCTTATTCTTAACCGCTGCCATGCTTCCCAGCATCGGACTGGTACTGGCCCTGTTTATTACTTACAACAAACCAAATCCGGATCAGGCAAGACCCGAAGGGTCCCTGCTCGAAAGATCTGCCTTGCGGCCCACCCTGATCATCTTCTTCGTGACCATGACTTATGGTGCAGTGGTTTCGTTTCTGGCCCTCTACGCAGCCTCCCTGAACATCCCCAATATCGGTCCATTCTTCACGGTTTACGCTCTCACCTTGCTGGTAAGCCGTCCTATCTTCGGGCGGTTATCAGACAAGAAAGGCTTTGACATTGTCATGTTGCCGGGCATTCTTTGTGTACTGGCAACCATGTTGATCCTATTTTCCGCCCACACCATGCCTATGTTCCTGCTGGCAGGGTTTGTCTATGGGGTCGGGCTTGGGGCTGTCCAGCCCACTCTTCAGTCCATGGCTGTCAAACATGTCCCGCCCTTTCGCCGCGGTGCGGCCAACGGTACGTACTCCACGGGCTTCGACCTCGGAATAGGCCTCGGTTCTGCACTATGGGGTCTGCTAGCCCAAGCCTACGGCTACAATATGCTCTACCTGTGGGCCTCAGTTCCGGCCTTGATCGCCTTGGTGATCTACTTCGCATTCGGCCGTACCAAACCTACACCAACCCTCGATACCAGATAAAACTTCGTCACTTCCCATGTTTACAGATCACTGCCTTGATCGCAAAATAATCCACCTCTTCAGGCAGGGCATCCTTGAGCGGGCGCAGTTTCCCGATTCCCAGTTCCTCGACCTTGGACAAGATAAGCTGTTCATAGCCCTCAGGAATAAAGGCATCCCATTCTACCAGGCACCCCTCCTGACTGCAGCGAACCAGGTGATCCTGGACCGTAATTATTTTTAGGTTTCTCTCCCTGGCAATCTCTTGCAGGGATTTTCCGGTCCGATACTGTTCAAATGTTACCCGATGACTGGCCTCCTCGCCCGAAGCCTGCTTTAAGGAAGTTTTTGCGGAAACTTCCTGCCTCGTCTTGACAGCCCTCCCAGAGCCGTTCTCATCCAACTGAGCCATACCATTTTCAGAGGCATAACCGCGAATCACAGCCAGAAAACGGGAGCCATAGCGCTGCAGCTTGGCTTCACCCACCCCGCTTACCCCCAAGAATGCCCTCTCATCCTGGGGAAAGACTTCGCTCATTTCCCGCAGCGCGCTATCAGGGAAAACCACATAGGGCGGCACCCCTTCTTGCTGAGAAATTTCTTTCCTTAACTGGCGCAAAAGTTCGAACAGGGTGTTGTCTGCCTTTCCTTCCCTGGGCCGCAGCACCTTCTGCCACACTTTCTCTTCATTCTTTAAAACGGATAGGGCCTTGGCAGTAAGTTTGGCCATGGGATATTGGCCCTCGGTCAAATGGATATAACCTTCCGCCACCAGGACCTTCATAAGATCAGAAATTTCCTTAATTGTATACTCACGCAGGAGTCCATAGGTGGACAGGCTGTTAAAACGGTACTGCAGGACTTTTTTGTTGTTGGATCCTTTTAAGACCTCGGCTACTAGGGTTAGACCGAACGTTTCCCGCATGCGGCGGATGCAGGAAAACACCTTCTGGGCCACCAGGGTTATATCCCTAAGTTCACTGTCATCATTACAGTTGCCGCAGTTAGAACAGCTCTCCAGGGAATTTTCCTCCCCAAAATAATGAAGGATGAACCTGCGCAAACAGTTGGGAGTATGGCAATAATCAACCATGACCTGCAGCTTCTTGTATTCCTGTGCCTTCCGTTCGGGCGAAGTAGGATTCTGCTCAATGAGAAACTTTTGAATTTGGATATCCTGCGGACTGAATAGAAGAATACATTCACCTGGCTCCCCATCCCGGCCTGCCCGCCCAGCCTCCTGGTAATAAGCTTCCATATTCTTCGGCATGTTATAATGAATGACAAAGCGCACATTTGACTTATCGATTCCCATTCCGAAGGCATTAGTGGCTACCATTATCCGAATATCGTCGTAGAGGAATCCCTCCTGGGAACTCGAGCGCTCCGCATCGCTTAAGCCGGCGTGATACCTGCCCGCGGCAAAACCCTTGCGGCAGAGAAACTGGTGTAGGTTGTCCACTTCCTTCCTGGTGGCCGCATAGATAATTCCGCTCTGATTCAGGCTGCTCTTTAGATAGCTATGCAAATAGTCCCGCTGGTCTTCCCCCCGCACCACGCTAAAGGAAAGGTTTTCCCGGTCGAAGCCGGTTATGAATAGTTTGGGTGAATGGAGAGATAACTGTTTGCTGATATCCTTAACCACAGCTTCCGTGGCAGTGGCTGTAAAGGCCGTAACCACTGGCCTTTGCGGCAACTCTCTGATCAAGGCTGCAATAGAAAGGTAGCTTGGCCTAAAATCATGTCCCCATTGGGAAACACAGTGTGCTTCATCCACAGCCAGGAGGGAAATCTTGAGCGATTTCAGCAGCGCTCTGAACCCCTCTGATTCAAGCCTCTCCGGCGCTATGTACAAAAGCTTGTATTTCCCGCGTGCCGCCGCGCCAAGACGCGCTCTCACCTCTTGCTGGTCAAGGGAACTATTGATATAAGTTGCCGGGATCTCCAGGCTCTTCAGGCTGTCCACCTGATCCTTCATTAAAGAAATCAAAGGTGAAATCACCAGGGTAGATCCCTCGGACAGCAACGCAGGGATCTGAAAGCAGACTGACTTTCCCCCACCTGTAGGCATTATGCCCACAGTATCCTGACCAGCCAGGATGCTGGAGATTATCTTGTCCTGTCCCTCGCGAAAAGAGGGATAGCCGAAATAACTTTTAAGTAACTGCCGTGCCTTTTCCATCATCATTTAACCACACCTTGGTTTGGATTTTGAGCTGTCCCGCTCACAAAACCAATTATAGCATGAACATCTGTTCTGGTAAATAATGGAGAGCATTATTTTTCCTAAGAAGCTTAATTTCTCTGCAAAAACGACAGGCTCTCGGATAACCTGGTTCCCCAAACACTCTAAATAACTTTTGCTTCTAGACCCCCATGCCGCTTCCGGCACCAGCCGAGGATGATAATTCCCCACATCTCGAAGGTGAATTGACTTTCCCCGGAGTGGAGACATCACGCAGGAGCCGACGGCATACCCCGCGATCAGCCGAACGGAGCAACGTGCTCGCACCCCATTTAAGTCTACTTTTGCGAGAGTGAGGTTGAGAGCGGTCGGTATGCCCGGCGATCGAAGTTGCACAGCGGAGGGGAAAGTCAATTCGACCCGAGAAATCAGTATTTTAATTCTTAAATGGGCAAATTTAATTCTTTCACAGCAATAATTGCCGGTTAACGGGAAGCTGATTGTAATAGGTATACTTTCCGCCCTTAAGTACGGAAACCGTCCAGAAGGTGATTAAGAGCTTCAACGGGGTGATGGAGCAGCATTCTTGGTCCCGCGTACTTCATTACCGCGGTTATCCTGCTGCGCATGTCCGGCTCATAACAGTGAACAGGGCACTGGCCGCAGGTGGGTTTCTGCTCCGCAAATTTGCACAGGCCAAGCCGTTTATGCGCATAAGCTAACAGCTCACTGCACTCCTGGCAAAGTTCTTTACCGCTGTGCTGCTCCCTGCAGTACAGCCGAAGCATTTTTTCCACGGTCCTCTTTTCACGTTCAATCCTGTTCTTACTTTGCATGATCTTTCCCCTTTATGCTTAAGCCTGCCCGATTTGGAACGATTAGAAGGGATCCCCCGGCCCCGTTTCTATACTTCCCAGACCTGATGAAATAATTTCGCATTGTGGCTGGGTGTCATAGAATTTCTACGCACGACGTTTCATCCCTGCTAAAACCCTTAACACGTTCACCTAAATCCATTGTCAAGCAGGCGAAACCTGATGTAATGTCCTTATCAACAATGTAGGAGGCAGAAAATAAAATGAAAAAATTTATAGCTTTTGGACTCACATCCATACTCATGGCACTCACCTTATTTGCGACTGGAGGCTGCTCCTCCGCTTCACAGCAAACTGCAAGCAGCGCAAGTGGCAAGGGCTTATACGACTCCAACTGCGCTGGCTGTCATGGAGCGACCGGAGCGGGCTCAGCCGCCGGCACCCCGCTTAACGCTGAAAATGCAGGCGATGTGAAGCAAGTTAGTGACATAACCAGGAATGGCAAAGGATCAATGCCGGGTTTCGCACGAAAACTTAAGGATGATCAAATCCAGGCGATAGCCAAATACGTTTCCACCCTGCCCAAGTAAGCGAAAATTCTTAGGCTGCACTTGACATACTCCGGTTTTCAAGCCTACAATAAATGGGACAATTAAACACGTTCAGATGTTACAGGTGCCCTTTAGGGAGAATAGGGAACCGGGTGAGATTCCCGGACGGACCCGCCACTGTAGAGGAACAGCCGCTGCCATATCCACTCCGCAAGGGGGAAGGGGCAAGCCGGCGATGAACCTGAGTCAGGAGACCTGCCTGTAACTGCTTAAGCCCCTTCGAGTGTAAGTTGGGCTTTCGGTATGGATGAAGGTAAAATCCACGCCCGTTTTTCGGCATGGATTTTTTGTATTATTTTACAAGGAGGAGATTGATTTTGACTCAGTTAAGCAGCGCTTTACAAGGTGTGATCACTTTGGAAATGGAGCAAGTGGCGTCTAAGGAAGGGATTTCCACGGAGTATGTCAGACAAGGGGTGGCGGAAGGTACTATTGTCATTCCTAGAAATGTCAGGCGGCAGGGGATCTCCCCTATTGGGATCGGCAAAGGGCTAAAGACCAAGGTTAGCGCCAGCGTGGGCATGTATGGCCAGGAGGCCAGCACCTCCGCTGAGCTTGCCAAGATCAAAGAGGCGGTCTCAGTCGGTACGGATTCCATCATGGATTTAAGTGTGAGCGGAGATATTGACGCTATGCGCAGGGAAACACTTTCCGCCACCCCAACCCCGGTCGGAACCCTCCCCTACTATCAGGCAGTGGCTGAGGCTGCGAAGAAATACGGAACTTCCTTAAAGCTGGAAACTGAAGAACTGTTTGAAGTGATTGAGCGCCAGGCCGCGGACGGGGTTGACTTTCTTGCCCTGCACTGCGGCACAACCATGGATATTGTGGAGCGGGCCAAGCGCGAGGGCCGGGTTGACCCCCTGGTGAGTTACGGCGGCTCCCACCTCATCGGCTGGATGGTACATAACCACAAGGAGAACCCCCTATACGAACATTATGACCGGGTTTTGCAGATCGCACGCAAGTACGACGTGACAGTGAGCATTGCGGACGGGATGCGCCCTGGCTGCCTGGCTGACTCGCTGGATGGGGCGCAGGTGCACGAGCTGGTGGTGATCGGGGAACTGGTGCGCAGAGCCCGTGAAGCGGGCGTGCAGGTGATGGTCAAGGGCCCGGGCCATGTCCCTCTCAACCAGTTAAAGGCTACTGTTACCCTGCAGAAAAGCCTGTGTAAGGGGGCTCCTTATTTCGTTTTTGGCCCAATCGTTACGGATATCGGTGGGGGCTACGACCATATAAGCGCCGCAATCGGCGGTGCGATCAGCGCCTGGGCCGGGGCTGAGTTCCTCTGCTATGTGACTCCGGCCGAGCATATCGGCCTGCCTGATGTTTCCCAAGTCCGGGATGGGGTTGTTGCGGCTCGCATCGCTGCTCATGCGGCTGATCTGGCTAAGGGGCTCCCGGGCGCGGCTGCCTGGGATCTTGAGCTGTCCCAGGCCAGAAAGGCTTTGGACTGGCAGAAACAGGTGGACCTCTCTATTGACCCGGAAAGGGCTGCTTATATGCGCAAGACTCGCAGTGATGATACTGTGGTGGGATGTGCTATGTGTGGGAAGTACTGCGCTATGGACATCGTCTCCAAGTACCTCGGTACCACCAAGGTCTCCTGCTAACCGGGGACGGTTCTCGTTGATTCTCTTTGGGGTACTTGCATGCGGAAGTAAAAGTGCTTAGGGGTCCGCTGGGGTAGTCGGGCAAATCGGATGCCCGAGGCCAGATGCCAGATGCCCGATTAAGAACCATTTTGGCCAGGATTTTTTCTAGATTCTGGCCTCGGGCCTCTGACATCGGGCCTCCGGAGCGGCTTATGGCCTGCACGGGGACTCGGACTTCCAGAGCCGGGGAAAATTTTCTTCCGGAAATCCTTTCCCCTTCCTAAAGCAGCTTTCTCTTACTGGTCCACTTTTTCTTCTGCTCTGCGGGTTGCTCGGGAGTGGTTCTCTCTGGTTTTTCGATTCGAGTTGGTTTCTAGACCCAATGCTAGCTGTAGCATCAGCAAAAGATGAAAATTCCCCACATCTCAAGGGTGAATTGACTTACCCCGGAGTGGAGACATCACGAGCGAGCCGCTCAACATACTCCGCGAACAGCCGAACGGAGCAACGTGCTCGCGCCCCATTTAGGTCTACTTTTGCGAGAGTGAGAGCTGAGAGCGGTTAGTATGTTCGGCGAGGGAGTTGCGCAGCGGAGGGGTAAGTCAATTCGACCCAGAGACAGTATTTTTTAAAACGAAAGGATGATAGATATGACTCAAGTATTGTCTGCGCGGGCGGGTAAGGTTACGCGGGAAATGGAGGTTGTGGCCAAGCGGGAGAATTTGGATGTGGAGTTTATTCGGGCCGGGGTGGCTTCAGGTACAATTGTTATTCCTCACAATATCAGGCGCAGGGAGTTTAATTACTGTGGGATTGGGCAGGGGTTGCGGATTAAGGTCAACGCTTTGATCGGGACTTCCAGCAACAAGGAAGACCTGTCTATGGAGGGGCGTAAGCTGGCTTTTGTGGAAGAGGCCGGGTGTGATGCTCTGATGGATTTGAGTACGGGGGGCAATATTGACGGCATGCGCCGTTTAAGCCTGGATAAGGCTAATATTGCGGTGGGAAGTGTGCCAATTTATCAGGCAGCTATTGAAGCAGTGGAAACCCGGGGCGGGATTGTAAACATGACTGCGGACGACATGTTCGCGGCTATTGAAAAACATGCAGCGGACGGGGTGGATTTTATGGCGATTCACACCGCTTTGAATCTTGAAGTGATTAAGCGGCTGCAGACCAGCGGCAGGGTCACTGATGTGGTCAGCAGGGGCGGCTCCTTTTTGACGGGCTGGATGCTGCATAATAATAAGGAAAACCCGCTGTATGAGCAGTACGACCGGTTGCTGGAAATCTTAAAGACCTATGATGTTACCTTGAGCATGGGAGACGCGATCCGGCCTGGCTGCACTGCTGACTCACTGGACGGGGCCCAACTCCAGGGTATGATCATTGCTGGCGAACTTGTCGCGAGAGCCCACGCTGCGGGAGTTCAGGTTATGGTGGAAGGCCCTGGGCACGTGCCTATGAACCATGTTGAAGCAACCATGCAGGTGCAAAAACGTCTGTGCTACGGGGCGCCCTACTTTGTGCTGGGGACGTTGGCCACGGATGTGGCGCCTGGCTACGACCACATTACTTCAGCCATCGGGGGGGCGATCGCTGGAGCGTCCGGAGCGGACTTCCTCTGCTATGTGACCCCGGCCGAACACCTTGGGCTTCCCACGGAAGAGGATGTCAAGGAAGGGGTTATTGCCACCCGAATTGCCGCTCACGCCGCGGACCTTGCCCGTGGGAACAAAGAAGCCTGGGCCAAAGACCTGCAGATGGCTCAAGCCAGAGTGGCCCTCGACCTCGATAAACAAATAAGCCTTTCAATCGATCCTGTTAAAACCAAGGCTGCCCTCTCTTCCGGCGCTCATGCGGACTGCGCTGTGTGCGGACCGGACTGTGCAGCCACGGTTGCCGCTCGGTATTTCGGAATCGCCTAGGAGGGAACTAAGGTGGGAAAACTGCCCTTTTTTGACCAAAACCCCCAGTATTCCGGACCGCAATATCTGGAGGACCTGGGAACTGCCTACTGGTTTTCCGAAGCCCTGTTCACCGCTGTAGAACTGGAACTTTTCTCTATGCTTGAGCCTGAGGGAATGTCCGCTTCTGCTCTCTCCACTGCCCTGAACCTCCATTCCCAAAGCTGCGAGCGCTTTCTGAAGGCTCTGGCTGCGCTAGGGCTTGTAACCACGGACGGAGCGACCTACCACAATACAAAACTGGGGTCTGAATATCTGGTTAAGGGCAGAGATGGCTACCTGGGGGACTCTATACTTTGGCGTAAGAACCTTCAGCCGGGATGGCAGGACCTGACGGCCTGCCTGAAGTCAGGCGGGAGGGTCAACCTACCTGAAGGGGACGGACAGGAAGATCTCTCCCGGCGCATTCGGCCCTACATTAACGCCATGGACAGTGTTGCCAGAGAAAAGGTGCTGGAGATTCTGGCCTGTTTCGAAGGTATGAAACTTGAAGGGATGCTCCTGGATGTCGGTGCGGGTTCCGGGGCCATCAGCACTGGTTTTATGCAGCGTTTTCCAGCTCTCAACTCCACCCTGCTTGACCTCCCGGAGGTCTTAAGCTACAGCCAGGAACTGCTTTCCGCCAAGGGCTTTGAAGAACGGGTCAATTACCTCCCCTGTAACATTCTCGAAGCCTGGCCCGTACCGGCAGCAAGTTTTGACCTGGTTATCCTGTCTAACATCGTCCACGCCTACTCGGAAGTTGAGATTCCCGAGGTTTTGGCCCGTGCGGTTCAGAGCCTGAAGCCAGGCGGTATTTTGCTCATCCACGACTTTTTTTTAGAACACCAACCCATAAAAGCTGCCTTGTTTGACCTCAACATGTTTATCAACACCTATAACGGCAGGGTTTTCTCCGAGGCCTGGGTGCGCGAACAGCTTTCCGGACTCAAACTCAGCTGCTTGGATCTGATTCCCCTGGCAAGTGATACCGGACTGATCTTTGCGGCCCACACAGAGGACACCCTGGCAGCCCTCAGTATAAATGCCCAGACCAGGCTGGTCGCCGCAATAAAAACATTGGGGTTCAAGGAAGTCCGGTTTATTGAGGCTGAAAACATCCATGTCACGGACTGGGCTGACCTGCGCTGCCGCTTCGGCTGTAACAGATACGGAACCGGACACTGCCCCCCCAACAGCCCTTCCGCCGCCAAAACCAGGCAAGTCCTCGAGGACTACAGTCACGCCCTGCTCCTGGAAGGAGAACCGCCGGGCAGGGACTTTCAGCGCCAAGTTCTGGCGGCTGAGAAAGCTGCCTTTGTGGCAGGTTTTCACAAAGCCTTTGCCTACTGGGCGGGCCCCTGTGAGATTTGCGACACTTGTGTTACTGATGGGGTTTGCCGCAACCCAAGGGATTCCAGACCCTCCATGGAAGGTGCAGGTATCGATGTGTTCACAACTGTTAGGCAAGCGGGGTTCAGCCTGCGGACCTTACCTAACCAGGGGGACTTTGTAAAATTCTTCGCCTTGTTGCTTTTGGAGTGATGAAAAATGCGTGTACTGTTGGTGCAAGCCCCTTCAGTCGAAGGGCCTACCCAAGAAAGGGTCTACCCGATCGGGATAGTCTGCCTTGCCAGTGCGGCAAAGGCTGCAGGGCATGAAGTAGCTTTACTGGATATGAATTTATCCCTAGATCCTTACGGGTGCCTGAAGAAAAACCTGCTGGACTTTCAACCGGAAGCAGTGGGTGTCTCCCTGCGAAATGTCGACCCTTTGGCAAACAAAACCAGCTCCCTCATACCCTCGTTTTTCGCCACGGTACGGCTGATCGCTGCTGTTTGGCCGAAAATACGGCTGATTGCGGGCGGAACTGGCTTTTCCCTGTTCCCACAGCGGCTGATGCGGGAGCTGCCAGAGCTCGATTACGGCTTAGTAGGCGAAGGAGAGATCAGCTTTCCCGCCCTGCTGGCGGCCCTGGACAACCCGCCGGACATACCAGGTCTCTGCCGGCGTCAAGGAGAGCAGATAAAACTTATGCCCCCTGCCAAGGAATTCGACATGTCCCGCTACCTTGCGCCTGACCGGCGCTTGCTGGATCCTTCCCTCTACACCGGGATCAACAACTACGTTCCGACCATCGGTATTGAAACCAAGCGAGGCTGCCCTTTCAGCTGTTCCTATTGCGTCTACCCCACCCTCCAGGGACAACGCTTACGCTGCCGCCTCCCGAAGGATGTGGTTGATGAAATTGAGTTCTTGCACAAGGACTATGGGGTTAAGAGTTTTCATTTTACCGACCCCGTGGTGAATATTCCCAGGGGCCACCTGGAAGAGATCTGCCAGGAAATCCTGCGCCGAAAACTGCAAATCCGCTGGGACGGGTTTTTCCGGGAGGATCATCTGGACGAAAGCAATGTTGCCCTCTTTGAACGCTCAGGCTGCGAGTGTTTTTCCTTCTCTCCGGACGGACTCTGCCAGGAGGCTCTGGACGCGCTGGGGAAAAGACTCACGGAGGGGGATGTTCTCAGCGCCGCAAAGCTGGCAGCCAAAACGGACGTGCTCAGCGTTTATCACTTCATGGTCAATGTCCCGGGTGAGACCAGGCAAACCATAGACAAGGGAATCTCCCTGCTGGAAAAGATCTACGACCTGCACGGCCTCAAGCGCAATCTTGGTACGGTAATCCTGAATAACGTCAGGCTGCTCCCTGGCACTCCCCTGGAGCAGACAGCCCTGGAGCAGGGCGTGATCGATCGGGACACGGACTTACTCTACCCGGTCTATTACAATCCCAAACCCTTTGACACCCTGCGCTACCAACTCGAAACGTTCCACCTCTGCCGCAATGTGTTTATGTGGCAGGAAGTGAGGCCTGAATTATGAACATACTCTTGCTTGAACACCCCCGCAGCGTATGCCAGGAACGCTGCAATGACATCGCCAATACCCCTCTCTCCTCCTGCCTGAATTCCGGCTATGCTGCAGTCGTACTCAGCACCAAGGGGCACCGGGTGGAGATTATTGAGGGGTTTTTGCAAGATCTCACCTATCAGGAGATCGAACAGAGGATAACTGAGTTTAAGCCTGACCTGCTGGCTGTGCACATGGTTTACCACTGGCAGGATGACCTTCCCCTGTTCTCCTTTCTGGAAAAGGTAAAACAAGCCGGGCTTTCCCGATACATCACAGCTTTCGGCTTTTATCCAACCATCGCCTATGAAGACATCCTGGCTAAGTGCCCCGGTGTGGACTCGGTCATCGTAGGCGAGCACGAACTGACTATAGCCGACCTGGCAGAGTCTGTGTCCGAAGCTAAATCCGTTCCCCGGCTGCTCGGTCTGGCAGTGCGTGATGATGAAGGCGGTGTAACCTGCACCAGGCGCGAGCTCATCTCTGACCTGGACCTCCTCCCCTTTCCCACCCGCACGCAAGCCATGTTTCGCATACAGGAAGTAAACCTGCTGGGCAGCCGGGGGTGCTATGGGGGGTGCACCTTCTGCTATATCAACCCTTTTTACGGTCAGAGCTCACACTGGCGCGGGCGCAGTCCAGAAAACATTGTGGCGGAAATAGACAATATTATTGCGGAGCACGGAGCGAAGGAGTTTTACTTTACCGACCCAAACTTTTTTGGCCCGGGCCAAAAAGGACATGAGCGGGCCCTGAAACTTGCCTCCCTGCTTAAATCCAGAAACATCCGCTTCGGCATTGAGGCCCGGGTAAACGACATTCACCCGGAGACCCTCGGCCCCTTGGTTGAAGCCGGCCTGCACCATCTGCTGATCGGCCTGGAAAGTGGCAGGGACAGTTCCTTGCGCCGCCTGAATAAGATGACCACGGTGGAGCAAAATGAAAGGGCGATCCGGCTTCTGCGCGAGTACGAGATTGAACCCAACGTCGGGTTTATCATGTTTGAACCGGATTCCTCCCTTGAAGATGTGCGAGTCAATTATGAATTTCTGCGGCGAAATCAGCTGCTGAACAACCTACCGGTCACCGCGAACCTACTCTACCACCACCAGATCGTCCTTAAAGGAACCCCCGCCTACCGGCATCTTCTTCAGGAAGGGCGGCTCAAAATACAATCCTCCGGCTATGAAGCCACCACGGCAATCTCCAACCCTCAGGTAGAGCTGTTAGCAGGAATAATGCGCCAAATTACCAACTATCTGTTCGAGCAGATGGCCGGGATCTGGGGAGGCAAGGTTCCAGAGCCTACGGGTGCACCGGACAGGTATGCAAAAGTCAATTGTCTGCTGGTGCAGACCTTTGAGTTAAGCCTCGGTGCCTTAGAGAGCGGGGAAGAGTTTGACGAAGAACGAGTAGAGTTGTTGGTCACAAAAGTTAAAAAGAAAATAGTTGAAACCCTTGGTTTGGAAAAGCGCAAACCTAACTCCCCCATTAAGCAAAAAACCACTGACCTTTGTTAGTCAGTGGTTTTTGTTAGCCATCCTACCTTAACAAGTAGACCCTGGCTTCATAAGGCTGCAGCTGGAAAAAGGATAGGGCTTGCCCACTTACCAGCGGGTAGTTGGCGATTAGTAAATCGGCCGAACTGTACCCTATCCTGCCGGGGAGGGCAAAGTAGGCCGGTCTGGCCGAAAAGTTCAGAATTACCAGCAGCCTGTCATGTTCCAGACTTCTCAAGTAGGAAAATATTTGTTCATCCCGGGGCAGGAGTTCCTGATAACTGCCATAAACAGCTACGGGATACTTTTTGCGCATCCTAATCAGTTCACGGTAATAATTAAGGATAGAATCCCCGTCCGCCTCCGCTTGCTGTACGTTGATCAAGCGGTAATTCGGGTTTACCTCAATCCAGGGGGAAACCTGGCTGAAACCGGCGTTAGGAGAATCATCCCACTGCATCGGGGTGCGGGCATTATCCCTGCCCTTCAGGTAAACAGCCTCCATTACCTCGGCCCGAGATTTTCCAGCCGCCAGTTCCTCACGGTACATGTTCAGGGTTTCCACATCCCGATATGAATCGATGTCCGGGTAGCGAACATTAGTCATGCCGATTTCTTCACCCTGATAAATGAAAGGAGTACCTTGCAGAGTAAGCAGCAAAGTTCCCAGCATTTTTGCAGACTGGACCCGGTAAACTCCATCGTCCCCGAAGCGGGAAACCACGCGCGGCTGGTCATGGTTATTGAGGAAAAGACTGTTCCAACCTTTATCCTGCAGTCCACATTCCCAGTCGTTAAAAATGCGCTTTATTTCGCTCAGCTGCCAGGGAATTGTCTCCCACTTGCCCTTCGGACCATAATCCAGCTCCATAAGTTCGAACTGAAAGAGCATATTCAGTTCACGCCTGTCTTCACACACAAAAACTTCCGCAAGTTCAGGGTTAACTCCCCTGGTTTCACCCACCGTCATGATATCGTATTTTGACAAAACCTTAAGATTCATTTCCCGCAGGAAATACTGCAGACGCGGCCCGTTGATAAAGAAAGCGCCTCCCCAGTGATAACTCCCTCCCCCACCGGGCGGTGCATCCGGCAGACCGGGCGCTTTGGAAATCATATTGATCACATCCATACGAAACCCGTCCACACCCCTGTCCAACCACCACTGCATCATCTCATATATCTCCTCGCGCAGTTCCTTGTTCTCCCAATTGAGATCAGGCTGGTGTTTGGAGAAGATGTGCAAGTAATACTCATCGCTGGAAGGGTCGTATTCCCAGGCGGAACCGCCAAATTCAGACAGCCAGTTGTTCGGCTCCCTGCCATCTTTGCCTGACCGCCAGATATAATAATCTCGGTACGGACCTTTTTTGACAGAGCGTGACTCGATAAACCAGGGGTGCTCGTCCGAAGTATGGTTGACCACCAGATCCATGACCAGTTTTATGCCGCGCTCGTGCAGTCCGTCCCGCAGGTCTTCCCAGTCCTGCATTGTGCCCAACTCTGTCATGATCCCCTGATAATCGCTGATGTCATAACCATTGTCGTGGTTAGGAGACTTATACACCGGGCTGAGCCAAACCACATCCACCCCCAGGTTGGCGAGATAGTCCAGCTTGCTGATAATTCCGCGCAGATCTCCGATTCCGTCCTTGTTGCTATCCATGAAACTGCGTGGATAAATCTGGTAGACTACGCTTTCTTTCCACCACTTTTTCTGCAAGTCATTTCCTCCTAGCTGCTAACTCGTCTCATAAGCTGAACCAATTGCTGCGGCGATAGCAGCCCCAATCAGGGACCCGTCCTTTACCAGCCTTAATCTGAGCGGTTGCCCCACACCTGCCTGACCCTCGCCCAAAGCTGCCGCAAGGTGATCTGCATAGCCTGGCATCCTTTCGTACAGGGATCCATCGACTGCAATAGTCTGTGGCTGCAACCGGGCTGTGTGCGCCTGGACACCTAAATAGGTCGCGGCCACAAGTCTGGCAGAGCGCAGAGCCACCGCCGCTGCAATTTCCTGCAAAGCAGCGCGTTCCGCCCGGTGCGAAGCTGAGATTCCCAGCCCCGCCAACCAGCCTTGAGTCTGCGCAAGATCCTGCGAAGCATCCGCCAGAAGCAAGGACAGCTGCTCGCTCTCAAGGGAATATGGCTGGGTGAAAACTGCGGCACCTCTCCCTTTAAACAAGAGTTGGTTAACAATAAGCTGGTGGAATATAAGCCTGGCGACTTCACCTATATATTTCCCTGATACCATTTTCTCCAAACGTTGGTGACCCCGGTCTTCGCTGGCCTCGTCCAGAACCTGATCATAGGGGGTAAAGGGCAGCAGGTTAAAGTTACCAGCTTCGAGATTAATGATCATCGGCTCCTTGCCTATAGGTGCATGCAATTCAGTATAACAGCTATTATGTCCGGTACCAAGAATGGAGCCCACACTGGTGTGCTGGTCCTGATACGCCGAGGTTAACAAACTGCCAACTGTGTCGTTGATAATCGCTTTAACTCTGATCCTTAACCCCCGTCTCTCAAGCGCTGCCTCCAGCAATCCTCCCACGTCCTCGCCGACAACACCGCTAGTTTGAAACTCCTTGGTCCACCTGATGAGCTTGGCTCGGGCCAAACATGTCTGATTGGAAGGAAAGGAAAAGGTAAAGCCCAAGTGATAGGTTTTTGCAGGTGCAGAGGTGACCACTTTGTCGACCAGTCCTGCAAGAAAATCAAACAACTCCGAAGCCGAAGCTTCCGCCGATCTAAAGTCGAAGCCGGAGACCGGGTCCTTCAAGGGAACGGATACCCTGAGGCTTTGGTCCCATCGGCCCTTCCCCTGCAAATCCATCAGTGCGGCCCGGGCGTTCGTTCCGCCAAGATCCAGAGCCAGATAGGAACCTGCTTCTCCCCCGCCGGGAGGGGTCAGAAACGAAGGCAGCATCTTCAGCGGACTGGGCTTGGCAGCTAGTCCAAGCTTTATAGCCTGACTGAACTCGACAGCAATCTTGCGGATCTGAAGCGGGGAAAGCAATAATTCGCGTTTGATTTCTGCCAAAGCGAGCTGCAGTTCCTTCACTCCGAACCCTCGCTTTGAATACAGGCCCTTAATTTTTCCAGCAAGTTAATAACCTCGCTTTGACTAGGCAAATTAAACCTTGCATAGGACTGAACCTCTCCAACTTTAAAAGAAAAGGCCCTTTCTGGCAGCACCCGGAACATGTCTTCATCCGTCCAGTCGTCCCCGATCGCCAGGATAAAGTCAAAATCCTTTTTTGAGATCCAGTATTGGGTGGCAAGTGCTTTACTCATCCCGGAACACCTGATTTCAATAACCTGATCCCCTTGAATCACCTGCGTATCGACGTTAGCAACGTCGAGCAGGTCATCCGTAAGTTCGTTGGCCAGACTGGAGGCAAAATCTGATGCAGCGGCGCGGTAATGCCAGGCCAGGGCGAACTCCTTTTCCTCCACAAAAGAGCCCGGGAGCCGGTCTGCATACCTTTCCAGGATCGGTAAGATGCGCGGCTTCCAATCTGTCAATAACGGTTTTAAATTTCTCCAATTACCCTGTTTATCCTTCATCCAGGCACAGTGTTCACCCACTAAGCCTATATTCAGCGTCCCAAGCCATTCCTCCAGGAATTGGCGCGAGCGGCCGCTGATAACCGCAACTTCGGCTTTAGGATCAGCGGAAAGATCCTTTAGTAGATTCAGCATTCCCGAATCAGGGACAGCAGATGCAGGATCCGAATTGAATGGGACCAAAGTACCATCATAATCAAGCAGGATAAGCCTGTTGTGGGCAAGCCGAAACTGTTTGAGCAGGCTCTCCAATTCTCCATTGAAGCTTTTTGGGGCAAAGTACCTCTGTTCGTTGTTTGCACTCAGTAAGGTCTGAATGAAATTGCCGGACCAGCGCATCACATCGTAGCGTTTAAAGCGAGCCTGCATCACCTGATTACGCTTAATCTGCTCCTCTTCTGGCATATCTAAAGCACTGGTCAAAGCCTGGACAATTTCATCAACGCTATTTGGGTTAATAATAATTGCTTCTCCGGCCTCTTTAACAGTGCCTGCCATTTCACTCAGGATCAAAACCCCGGTTTGGTCCACCCGGGACGCAACGTATTCCTTGGCTATCAAATTCATGCCGTCCCGCAGCGGGGTCACCAGGGCAACATCGCTGACTCCATAGACGGCAACCAGCGGATAGAAAGGCAAAAACTTGTACTGGTAGATGATCGGGGCCCAATTCACAGACCCAAACCTGCCGTTTATTTCACCGACCAATTCGTCAATTTGTTTCTTCAGTTGTTGGTAGTGCTCAACCCCTATGCGGGAAGGAACCACAACCAGGAGCAGAACTACCTTGCCACACCACTGTGGATACTGCCTAAGAAAGCTTTCATACCCTCGAAGACGATTAGCTATTCCCTTGGAATAGTCGAGACGGTCAATCGACAGGACAACCTTCAGTCCTGACAATGTAGCGGCCAGTTGCGCTTTCTCCTCCAGTACCTCCGGCATTGTCCCGGCTTGATAAAACCGGTCGAAATCAATCCCCATGGGAAAGGTCCCTACTCTAACTACCTTGTCATGGGCTTTGATCAAACCCGCATCGCTCTGGTAACCTAGAATCCGCCTTACACAGCGGGTAAAGTACTGGGTATATTCATATGTATGAAAGCCAACCAGATCAGCCCCCAGCAGACCGACAAGAATTTCTTTGCGCCACTTCTCAGGCAGCAAGCGGAATACCTCGAAAGACGGAAAGGGAATATGCAGGAAAAACCCGATCGGAACTTCAGGAAGTCTCTCGCGCAGCAGGCGGGGCAGGAGCATCAAGTGATAATCGTGAATCCACACCACATCTCCAGGTTTAATTACCTCCAGCACCGCAGCGCAGAAAGTCTCATTCACACTCTTATAGGTGGACCAGTAGGCGTCGTCGTATTCAGCATAGGTGGTGAAATAGTGAAAAAGCGGCCAGATGATCTTATTGCAGAAGCCGTGGTAAAAGTTATCCATAGCGTCTTCCTCGAGAAAGACCGGATAGGCGTTACATCTTGACTGCAGTTTCTCTTTTACATCAGCCTGTGCCTCTTGGTCTACGGTCACCCCAGGCCAGCCCACCCAAATATATTCGGTACCAGAGGCAGTCCCTTTGAGCGAATCAAGATATGCGCTCAACCCGGACACAAGCCCGCCGGAACTGGGTTGAAAGGTTAGTTCCCCATCCTGTTGGGCCACATTCACCGGCAGCCTGTTAGACACTACTAATAATCTCATATTATCTTCTACCTCCTATTTTTCTGTGCAAAAAACCCCGAACTTAGTCATCCGGGGTTTCAAGAAAAGCTAAAAGCAGCATTAGTATATAATGCTTACGCATACATCCCTTTCCACGCTTACGAAGTTAGCTGACGGATTCGGATCGAAAAGTGACCCTGCCTTCAAGAGCAATTCACTCCCTCAGGCTTCACCCCAAATTATTGGTTCCCCCGCTTCAATAAAGAACTCAGCGAACAGAGGAGAAATATTTGATTTTATTAAGGCACGATTCCCTTAAATTATACGGTTTATTCCAGGAATATGATAGCTTTTGCTATTAAGTCCTAATAACCTTTAAAAAGCTACATCCTCCAGCCCCCAACCAGCAATCAAATTTTAAACACATTTGGACACTATTTCCATTTCTGCATCAATGCCGAATTTCCTCTATTTTTTCGGAAACTTCTGCTTGTTTCTTGCGAACAAGAAATGCGCGCTTCGTTTTTCCTCAGCGCGCGCATTTCCCTGCCGAGGCTGAGACATGCATGTTCAGTCTCAGCCTCTCTAGGACTAGGACCGCGCTAGCCCCGACCCTTCTTTGGGTTTGCGCGATCCGTCGCAGCACTGTGTTCGATATACTCGGCTAATGTTGCCGAGTATATACTTTCCTGAGGTATAAAAAACACCCTGGTTTCATAAGAGAAACCAGGGTGTTTTCGAGCTCTAGGCTGCCTGCAGCAGATAGCTGTGCTTCTTCTCATAGGAATAATCTATGAGATTAGCATGAGTGAGTAAGGAAAAACCTTTCATACAGTCGCTTCCTAGTACCGTAAATCCTTCACGCCTCATGCGCGATTCTATGTTATAGGCCGAAATTCTTTCGCCCTTGACATACTTCGTTAGCACAAACTCGATGACAGCCAGAACACTGTGCAAGTCGGTTTCAGTAAAGTTGAAATAGTAACTCTTACCGACTTCCAACCAATTAATTTGTGGCATCTTTTTACCCTCCTTTCCGCCCAAATTAAAATAAAAATAGGAAGCGAGTCCACAAAATGAACCGCTCCCTGTTGAGCCAAACTTTTTTGACCAGACGAATCAATCAATGCGATATGTTTATATTACTCCATTATCCAGGTTCTGTCAACTACTTTTATGCACAACTGAGATAACTTCCAACCTGGCGAGCAGGATCGAATTTAAAAACAATAAATAGTTAGCGGCCTTGCTCTTCGTGCTGACTGCCCTGCTGGATATCGTTGCTTCCATCAGTTCATCTGGCGCCGCTGCACCCGGCACCTTATCGGCAACAGACTGGTTTCAGCTTTTTCAAAACAACCCCTTTCATGCTTTTCAAAACCTCGGCCTGTTTAATATAGTTGAACAGACTCTGTTCATCCCGGTTTTTATTGCCCTTTTTGGGGCTCACCGCTAGGTAAATAAAGTCTACACGGCACTCGCGGTGATCCTTGAGTTCATCGGTATTTCAGTCTACCTCGCGAACAATGCGGCCATTCCCATGTTTGTCCTCAGCGGCAAATACGCTGCAGCCGCCACAGATGCCCAAAGATCCCTGTTGCTGGCAGCAGGGCAGGCTGTACTGACCAGAGGAGAAGACTTTACGCCCGGAGCATTTTTGGCCTTCCTTTTCTTGGGCATCGCTGGGGTAGCGATCTCTTGGGTCATGCTGCGCAGTGGAATCTTTGGCAAAGCAGCCTCATACACCGGAATTCTGGGAACGAAAGATAACCTGATCAGAGAATGTGTACAGCGAGTGATTGGGCAATTGTTTGGCAGCGTCGCAGAAGTCTCTGAAGCGCTCTCCCAGCTGCAGCCCGTCGATAAGCTGAAATCCTGATTAAATATATCTGTTCTTTTATGCTGGAAAACCCCGAGCTTGCGAGAATCTCAACTTTGACTGATCTAACCGACGGCCTGGAAAATGATAACAGCGCTCAAATCATGAATGCATCTTATCCCATCTTAAAGGAAGCCTTTGGAGAAACGAAAACCGAAAAGGAACTTAAGGTGATCCTGCAAGCGATTATTTCTACGGTTCAGGTAACTTTTCTCCGCCAGGAAATTTACAAAAAGGTGAACGGATTTGACTTTTCTGAGCAAGAGCAAAGAAACGAGTTTATCGACACCTTGGTTGACCTTTTTCGAAAATAGCCTTGTATAGAGCACTCGTTTCCGTCTAAAGGAAATATTCTGTGGCTTTTCTACGCGTCAAACCGCTGACCAATCAGATCAGCGGTTTTTCCATGCCTCAGTGTGACGTGCTCCTTTTTCCACTAAATCTAATATATGGTAGCTAAATTTCTGCAAAGGGTGTTAAAATGTTTACTGTATATAAATTTCCAATAAAGTTTGCAGCAAAGGAGAGAAAATCTGAAAATGGACGCAGAAGTAAATAACAACAGGAATCCCTAATGAGGGTGCACTTAAATAGACCTGTAAGTCAGGTCAAAAAAAGAATCAATAGCG
>Ga0255338_1000850_pt1 | contig 74060 bp, 64 predicted proteins | sample MeOH1_35cm_T4_19_FD_203715 | JGI IMG/M metagenome (GOLD analysis project Ga0255338, IMG submission 203715) | Sandy soil microbial communities from University of British Columbia, Vancouver, Canada - MeOH1_35cm_T4_195 | ecosystem: Engineered > Artificial ecosystem > Sand microcosm > Unclassified ... | reverse complement strand
GACCGAGCAGCGCATGGTCGGCGCGTTCTCCGGCGTGCAGCTCAATGCCCTGGCCGATGTGGTGTTCTCGGTTGCGCGCGCGTACTCCGTTTCCATCACCGGCCCCGCGGACATCCTGCCGCTGGTGCTCACCAGCCTGGACAACGGCAGGCTGACGATCGGCCTGAGCGCGCCAGTCGTGCTCGCGGCACCGCTCAGGGTAGCCATTACCGGGCCATCGCTCCAGGCGGTCAGCATTCCCGGCGCCGGCACCTTGCGGGCGTCCGGGCTGCATGAGGCTTCCATCGACCTGCGCTTGTCCGGTTCCGGTTCGATCGTGGCCGAGGGGCAGGTCGGCAGCGTGCGCGCCGCCATCTCCGGCTCGGGCGAGGTGGACGCCAGCGCGCTGCGCGCGCAAAGGCTGGATGCGCAACTGAGCGGCTCGGGACGTATCCTCGGATACGCTTCGGATGCCGCCAGCGTGGCACTGACGGGATCGGGCGATATCGTGGTCGCCGGCAGGCCGCCCCAGCGCGCGGTCAGCCGGACCGGCTCGGGCCAGGTGTATTTCGAGTAGCCGCGCGCCGGATTGCTACCAGGCGGCCAGCCCGTCCACGGCCTGTTGGGTGATGGCGACGCCATGCCGCACCGTGGCATCGCGCCAAGGCTGGGCCACCGGGATGAAGGCATCGGGCATGTCCGCCCGCAACTGCGCATAACGCCCGGTGCCGCGCGCGCGTGTCGAACAGGGCGTCGGCACCATGCCTGGCCCCGCAGGCTTGCGCCGCGGCTTCCGCGTCGGCAACGCTGTCCCAGCTCCACGTCGCCGGGATCAGGCTGGCATGCAGTTCCGCATTGTACGTAACCGGAATTTGCTGGACTGGGTGCGCTCTTGCTGGACCGAGAATCCGGAATTGGCTGGATTGCTGCGCAGACGATGCAAGCGCGTGCGGCTCAAAGGTGATGATGGACGGCCGTTTTCAACTGCGGATTCAACCGGTCGGTCCGGCGGCCGTTCGCGACCCATCTGAGACATCCGATAACTTCGAGGTGAGCGGCAGCCTTTTGCGGGTCTCCGACTGATGCCCGCTGCTCAGCGCAATAACGCGATCGCTTCCTGGGCCGGGCTCAGACTAGGAATGTCTCTGTCAGTCGGGACCAAAACGCTGCTCCCAACGCCAGGTTGCTGTCATTGAAGTCGTAGCGCGGGTTGTGCAAGCCGCGCCCGCCATCCGATGGGCCATTGCCGATACGGACGAGCGCGCCCGGACATTCCTGCAGCATGTAGGCGAAGTCTTCGCTACCCATCATTTTGGGATAGTCGCGGTCTACGTCCTCCTCGCCAACAAGCTCCATCGCAACTTCGGCCGCCAAAGCAACCGCGTCGGCGGCGTTGTCGACGACCGGGTAGCCCTCAATATAGCGAATTTCGGCTTTCGCGCCATACGATTCGGCAGTCATTTTGACCAGCGTGGTAATGCGATCCCTCAGTAGTGCGCGCACTTCCGGACTGAACGAGCGCACGCTGATGCCGATTTCGGCTTCGCCTGGAATGACGTTCAGTGCGTCCCCCGCACGTAGCCGGCCAACAGTGAGTACTGCCGATTCGTTGGGGGGGACGTTGCGCGAGACTACTGTCTGCAACGCCATCACGATGGCAGCCGCCGCCACGAGCGGATCAACCGCCAGATGAGGGCGCGCGGCGTGGCCGCCCAGGCCCACGACCTTGATAAATACCCGGTCGCCAGCGGCGAGAAACGGTCCCGGACGCATCAAGAACCGGCCTTGGGGTACGCCGGGATGGTTGTGCATGGCAAACACCATGTCGCAAGGAAAGCGCTCAAACAAACCGTCCGCCACCATGGACTTGGCGCCGCTGTCGAACCCGCGCTCTTCCGCTGGCTGAAAAATCAGGTTCAGCGTACCGGAGAAATTTCGCGTGGCCGCAAGGTGCTTTGCCGCGCCAAGGAGCATGGCAGTGTGGCCGTCGTGCCCGCAGGCGTGCATGAGGCCGGGCCGGCTGCTGGCGTATGGAAGCCCGGTGTCTTCCTGGATAGGCAGGGCATCCATGTCGGCACGCAGGCCAAGACGCCTGTCACCCTTTCCCACGCGTAGCTGGCCAACCAGCCCCGTTTTCCCGATGCCACGGGTCACCTGGTATCCCCATTCCTGCAACTTCCCGGCAACCAGATCCGCAGTGTCGTACTCTTCAAATGCGAGTTCTGGATGCCGGTGGATGTGCTGCCGCAGGGCAGCAAGTTCGTCGTGTAGCGGGAAAAGGTCGGGAAGCTTGGTACCAGCCTTGGAATCGATGGCCATCGTCAGTCCAAAGTAATGTGATTGTCTTTGGCGATGCGCTGGTAGAACTTGATACGCTGCTCCGTTTCCCTGGTATAGGCCTCTGGCGTAATGTCTTCCGGCACGATCATGCCCTTCGCGTTCCAGATGGGGCGGGTCGAAGGTTCCGCGAGAATCTTGCGTATCGCCAGGTAGAGCTGCTGCACGATCGCATGCGGTGTCCCGGCCGGGGCGGCAAGGCCGGTCCATGAGGTCTCATTCAGGTCAGGCAGCTTGAGTTCGGCAAAAGTCGGCACATCCGGGAGTTGCGGCACGCGCGCGGGCGCAGCCACGGCCAGCGCTCGCAACTTGCCTTGCAGGATGTGGTCCAGGTTGGAGGACAGATTATTCCAGGTCAGTTGCACCTGTCCGCCGAGCAGGTCGGTCAGCGCCACGCCGGCGCCACGATAGGGAACATGCGTCATCGGGATGCCCGCCTGGCTCTTGAGGAGTTCCATGCTGACGTGTGACACCGAACCAGTCCCGGCACTTGCATAGTTCAGCGCGGTTGGATTGGCCCGCGCGTACTTGACCAGCTCGGCGAAATTGCGAATCGGCAGCGATGCATTGCACAGCAGCACGTTTGACAGTCGGCTGATGAGCGTGATATTCGAGAAGCCCTTCACCGCGTCATAAGGCAGCTTGGGGTTCATCGCGGGATTCACGACATGCGTACTCTGCGAGGTAACAATGAGGGTGTAGCCATCTGGCTGTGCTTTCGATACGTATGTCGAACCGATCGCGCCTGCGGCGCCGGGCCGGTTGTCGATCACGAAAGGATGGCCAAGCGCTCTGCCCAGCCTCTCGGCGATCAGGCGACCGGACACGTCAACCGATCCGCCCGGGGAGAATGGCACCACCAGAGAGATTGGACGGGTAGGATATTTGTCAGCGGCGAAGGCGGTCAGCTCGATGCCGCCCAGGCTGCTGAGAGCGGTTGCTTTGAGAAAGGTGCGACGATTGATGGTCATTGCCGGCGTGCGAGTTAGAGTGTGTCGCAATGTTAAGCAGAGGCAGACCCGCGAGCAAACGACAAAACCATTGAGTACGATAACAAAATGTAATGAGATATGAAAATTCGCTCTCCTTCACTGGTGGAACTGCACGCCTTTCTGGCGGTGAGTCGGCTGCGCAGCTTCCGCCTGGCGGCCGAGGAACTCTGTGTCACCCAGGCTGCTGTTAGCAGAGCAGTGCAACGTCTGGAGCAGCATCTGGGCGAATGCCAGTTGCTCGAACGTTCATCACAGGGTGTGGCGCTGACCGAAGAAGGCCGCCAGTTGCGCAAGCTGACGGAGCGCCATGTGCTGGCACTGGAGGCTGCCGCGACCAGGCTGCAGGGGCCACGCGCTGACGGGAAACTACGGCTGAGTGTGATTCCTACGCTTGGTACCCAATGGCTTCTTCCCCGCCTCGCGCGCTTCAGGGCGGCGCACCCGGAAGTGGACGTCGAGATGCGGCAGTTTCGCCATGACGAGGACTTCAGTCGCGACGACGTAGACGTCTGGATCGAGGTGAGGCGACCCAAGCGACGTTGGCCGGCCAGGATGCAAGTCAAATACCTTCTCGGCCGCGAGCTCGTTCCTGTCTGCGCACCATCGTTGCTTTCGCGCTTGAACCGTCCCAGGGACTTGCTGAATGAGGCGTTGCTGCACCATACGAACTTCCCGGAGAACTGGGCGCTCTGGGCCAAAGCGGCCGGACTCAGGGCCGCACCCAAGCTGGGCCCTGGATACGACCTGAGCATCAATCTGATCTTTGCGGCGAAGGCCGGACTGGGTATCGCGCTAACGCAACCCTGCCTGATCGAGCGTGAGCTGGAAGCCGGTGAATTGGTGATGCCTTTTGATTTGCCGGTGGACACCGGGCGCGGCTACTTCGCCTGTGTGGACGCACAGCGGCCGCGCAGTGCTGTACAGAACGCATTTCTGGACTGGATTCTGGCCGAGGCTCATCGAATCGAGGCAGTTGACGAATCGGGTCAACGGCGTTGACAGAGGAGGTGGCACCTACCCGCACCTCAGAGTATTTTTCCTTCTGTTTGCGTTCTGGTGAGATCGCACGGTGGGGGGCAGCTATGGCTGGCGACCGGCCCGACACAATCCGAATATGAAGGGATGTTGACGGAGCGAATCGGTCGCTTGAGTGACCGCATGACCGCGAGAGCGAACGGCCGAGAATGGCCGTAAGCGGGCGCGGTCCGAGGCAAGATGATCCGGACGCTGTTGAGCGACAATGTATGGAACAAGATCAAGGACATCCTGCCTGGGAAGGAAGGCGACCGCGGCCGAACGGCAACCGACAATCGTTGGCTTCTCGAAGCAGTGCTCCAGATCGGCCGCACTGACAGCCCACGGCGCGATCTGCCCGTGGAGTTTGGCCGCTGCCACACCGTGTACATGCGTTTCGCGCTATGGCGCAATGGCGTCTGGCAGCTAGTCGCGCATGCGGTGGCCGGCGAAGGCGAGATGTGAACAAACCCTAGCGAAATGGAACGGTAGTTCATCAGGCCGAGGTGCCGGGCTAGTCGTCATTTGAGCTCAGCAAGCAGCACCTTCGCTTCGCGCAGGTCGTGTGTATCCAAGCCTTCGTCGAATGTGCTGTATCGATCGGCCAGCAGCCGGCGGGCGTCATCCTTTTTGCCTTGCTGCTGCCAAAGCCGACTCAAAGACATCACCGCGCGCAGTTCCAGGGATCGGGCGCCTTGGCGGCGAGCGAGCGCGATCGCTCGTAGGAAGCTGGCTCCGGCTTCGCCTTGGCTGATGTGCCTCGTGCATTCGGGGCGCGGCTCCATCAGCATTAGCTCGCCATGGAGCCGATGTAATTCTGCTTCGTACACGCGTTCGTCGGTGCGGTCGGCCAGGGCCAGGGCCTCGGCAAGCGTCGCAAGCCCTGCTTCAGTTTGTCCCGCCTTTGCGAAGGCTTCGGCCAGCAGCGCAAGGAAATGAGTCCGCAACAGCTCGGCCCCCGTGGCGCGGTACGCGCTCAAGCCGTGCTGTATCAATTCAATGCCCTCTGTCGCGCGTCCCTGCTCGGCCAACGCCCAGCCAGAAAGTATAGTTCCACACGCCAATGCGAACGGCAGGCCGTAGTTGGTGGCGAGGTCGACGAGCGCCTGCGCGAAATCCATTGCCGCGTGCACTTCCCCGCGGAGCAGGCGGACTTCGGCGGCAAAAAATAGCGCGTCGGCCGAGTCCGAGGGATGGGAAGGCGTCTGGGCTAGGGCGAGCGCCTCCTGGCTGCGCGCTTGGGCTTGATCCGGGTAGCCAAGCAGCCAGAGGTCCATGGCAAGGTGGTTCAGCCCTTGCACACCGGGCTCCAATCCATAGATGAAGGCATGCGAATGGTGCTGTGAGGGGTCATAGAGCGCCATGGCTTGCTCCAGATGCGCACGGGCGAGCACTGGTTCGCCAAGATAGAACAAGGCGGTTCCTAACGCTCGACGCGCCTGGACCAATAAGGCAGGATCCTGCGACTTTTCTGCAAGCGTCACCAATTGCCCTGCTAATTCGCGCGCGGTCTGGAGTTCAGCCCGAACTGTGTAGAACGTGCGTAGCCCCAGCAGTGCAGGGAATAGATGGAGGGTTTCGCCGAGTTGCCGACACAGCTCTAGGGCGCGCGCGTACACTGCCCCCACTTCCGGGGCAGCGAAGCCCTTGGTGGCCATCCAGGCCGGACCGAGGGTGATCTGGAGTGCAAGTTCCTGCTGTGTGCGTTCCTTGCTATCAGGCAGCGTCGCGAGCAGGGTCAGCGCCATGGTGAGGTGAGTGACGGCTTCTGCGTCGGCGGAGCGTTGCACTGCCTGGCGTCCAGCACGGTGCAGGTACTCCACGGCTTTTGGCGTGTTGCCACTGCGGCTGAAATGATATGCCAGCTCGCCGCAGTGCTCCTCTAGCTGGGCGCTAAACAGGGCCTCGATCGCCTGGGCCGTGCGCTCATGCAGCGCACGACGCCGCTCGCTTAGCAGGGAGCCGTAGGTCACCTCCTGGGTCAGCGCATGCTTGAAGCTGTACTCCACCTCCGGAAACGCCGGCTGCTCGTAGATGAATTCCCCGGCTTGCAGCCGCGCCAGCAGGCTCCTCGTTGTGTCCTCGGGCTGCTCGACGACGCGCGCGAGCAGGCTCCAGGGAAATATCTTGCCGATCACCGCCAGGGTCTGCAGCAGTGCTTTCTCGGCTGGCTGCAGGCGGTCGATGCGGGAGGCGAGCACCCCCTGCACGGTGGCCGGGATGTGCAGCTTGCCCGGGATCTGCTTGAGACGGTAATGCCCGCGCTCGCCACGCAGCACCTGCCCCTCGACCAGTTCCTGCACCACTTCCTCGATGAAGAATGGATTGCCTTCGGTCTGCGCCAGGATCAGGTGCTCGAGCGGGGCAATTCCGGCGGCATCGCCCAGCAGGGCTCGCAGCAGTTCCCGCGCTTCGGCTTCGCCCAGGGGACCCAGGCGTAGCTGGGTGTAGTAGCTCTTGCGGCTCCAGTCGTGCCGGTACTCGGGCCGGAAGTTGACCAGCAGCAGTATGCGGGCGCTGGCCACGCTCTCGCCGAGAAAGCCGAGGAAGGCCTCGGTTTCCCTGTCGAGCCACTGCAGATCCTCGACGATCAGCTCCAGCGGCTGGGCCAGGCTTTCCCGCACCAGCAGCCGCTTGATCGCCTCGAAAGTGCGCTGCTGGCGGATCTGGGCGTCCATCTGCGCCAGCGCCGAGTTAGGCTCGGCGGCCCCCAGCAGGTGGAACAGATAAGGCAGGTTGTCTTCCAGCCCGCGGTCCAGCGTCAGGAGCTTGCCGGTGAGCTTTTCGCGCCGCCGGCGCTCATCGTCCTGCGCCGTGATCTGGCAGTAGTTGCGCAGCAACTCGATCAGTGGCAGATACGGATAGGCCTTGCCGTGCGAAACCGAGAAGGTTTCCAGCACCAGGCAATCGCGCGGCGCGAGCAGCTTGAACTCGTGGCAGAGCCGCGACTTGCCGACCCCTGGCTCGCCGACCACGCCGACGATCTGACCATGTCCGGCCTGCGCCCGCGCCCGCGCTTCACGCAGTTGCTCGAGCTCACGGGCACGACCAACAAAGCGCGCCAGCCCGCGGCTGGCCGACACCTGCAGCCGGGTGCGGAGCGGGCCGAGACCGAGCACTTCGAAGACCGCGAGGGGGGCGGGCAGCCCCTTGATCGGCGTCGCGCCGAGCGCCTTGAACGCGAAATAGCCTTCGGTCAGATTGTGGGTGTGTTCGCTCGCGACGATCGAGCCGGGCACCGCGATGCTCTCCATGCGCGAAGCAATGTTGATCGAATTTCCCACCGGATCGTAGTCGGTGTGCAAATCCTCGGTGCGGATCGCGCGCACCACCACTTCACCGGAGTTGATGCCGACGCGGATCTGCAGCGCGATCCCCTGGGCCAGACGGACCCCGTCGGCGTACTGGCGCATGGCCTCCTGCATGCGCAGAGCCGCCAGCAAGGCCCGCTGCGGATGGTCTTCGTTCGCGATTGGCGCGCCGAACAGCGCCAGGATGCCGTCGCCCATCGACTTGGCCACATAGCCTTCATAGTGATGCACGGCCTCCATCATCAGCGCCAGCACCGGGTCGATCAGGCGGCGCGCATCTTCGGGATCGAGGTCGTGGATCAGCCCGGTCGAGCCGGCCATATCGGCGAACACTGCGGTGACAGTCTTGCGCTCGCCGTCTGACGGACCGCGAGCTTCCATCTCCGCTTGCGCCGCCCGGATGCGCTCGGCCAGATAGGGAGGCGTGTAGTCGATTGGAGTGTTGGGCGCACAGGTCGAGACAGGGGGCGTGCCGCTAGGACGTCCACTTAGCGATGCGCCGCATTCGCTACAGAACTTGGCGCTCGCAGCCGCCCCTTGACCGCAGGCCGGGCAGACGCGCACAAGCCTGGCGCCGCATTCCTCGCAGAACTTGGCGCCTGCCGCATTCTCGAACCCGCAGCTTGCACAGCGCATGGGCTAAGCACCCTTTCCGGGCGCATGGAAGATTCACCGATTAGATGTTATCAATTGCGCCCCAGAAATCGAAATATGTTCACACGCGGAGTGCATGCATATCCTCTTCTGGTGCGGAGCGGCGCAAAACGTGCACAAACGGAGGGAGCGCCAAGATGCGAGCCCGGACCTTACCTGTTACCTCTCCTTCTTTGCGGCCTCTGCAAGGTGATCGATCAGCGCCAGCACGGTCCGCGTTTCGCGAGCGCCCCGCCGCGTGATGATCTTGAAATCGAGATGCGTGGTGTAGCGTTCTGGCGCAAGACGTCGCAACAGGCCGGGTGCCACCCACGCATCCGCATAGTGCGGCGGCAGAAAGCCAATGTAGTTCCCGGACAGGATCAGCATAGCGCGCCCTTCAACGTTATCCACCATCGCTGCAGCCTCCTGCATCCCGAGCAGGTCAAGCTCCTGCCGCCCGAGGTAGCCGCGCGTAGCTAGGTTGGCGCCGGCAACCTGCTCCGCCAGCCCCTTCTGCCCAATATGGGAGAAAAGCGGATGCGGCGATGCGCAGTAAAGTCCTTGCTCCTCGCGATAGAGCACGCGGTAGTCCAGACCCGCTACCGGGTCTGGAAACGGCCCAACCGCCAAATGGAGGCTGCCATCCAGCACTCGCTGTTCGAGGCGGTTGGGCGAGTCGATCTCGATATGTAACTGCACCTTCGGCGCGGCCTGGCCGAAGCTGCGGATCGCGGCCAGTTGAGGAGCCCCACGGTCGGTAAGCGTGGCCTCTATCAGCCCAAGGCGAAGCACTCCGTGGAGTTCTTTGCGGATGGTCCCCGCTTCCATCTGGAAGGTATCCACTGCCGCGAGCAGTCGCTGGGCCGCAGCGTGCATTTGCAGGCCCTCCTCAGTCAGGCGAAACCCGCTGCGCCCGCGCTCGCACAAGCGCACACCCAGTCGTGTCTCGAGTTGCGTCATATGCTCGCTGATGCTGGACGCGCCAATGCCCAGCAGCGATTGCGCCGCGGCAAAGCCACCGCATCCCACGATAGTTTCGAAGATTCTCAGTAGCTTGAGGTCCACATCGCGGAGTTTCACGTTCCCACCTTTAGTTCGGATTTTGTCGAACTGAAGTTCTAAACATTCTGATTGTACCGGACCATGCCATTGTCCAGAATGGACTCGTCTCCACTGCATCAACGAACAAAGGATTGGTGAACGCGATGTCTGAAAATCAATATGAGAAGGGCCGGCTCGACCTCCCATTCGTCGGTATCTGCACGTTCGGCAAATCGCCGCTCTGCCTTGACTGGGACGCCATCGACGCCGACGTGGCCGTCATCGGTGCGCCGTTCGACTGTGGCACCCAATGGCGGGCCGGCGCGCGCTTTGGCCCGCGCTCGATCCGCGAGGCGTCCACGCTGTTCTCCTTCGGCCACAGTGGTGCCTATGACTTCGAGGACGACGTTGTGTACATGCCGGCCAGTGAGGTCAGGATGGTCGACATCGGCGACGCCGATATGGTGCATACCAATACCGAGATGAGCCATGCCAACATTGAATACGGGGTGCGCAAGATACTGAAGGCCGGCGCGCTGCCCGTGGTGCTAGGCGGGGACCATTCGATCAATATCCCCTGCATCGCGGCCTTCGAAGGTCAGGAGCCGTTCCACGTGGTCCATATCGACGCCCATCTGGACTTTGTCGACGAGCGGCATGGCGTGCGTCATGGTCACGGCAACCCGTTGCGCCGCGCTGCGGAGAAGAGCGTGGTCAGCGGGATGACCCAGATCGGCATCCGCAATGTGTCCTCTACCGCACGCGAGGGATATGCCCAGGCACGCGAGATGGGGTCGGACATCATCTCGGTGCGCCAGCTTCGCAAGCTCGGCATCCAGGGTGTGCTGGACCGCATCCCGAAGGGCGTACGCTATTACCTGACCATCGACATCGACGGGTTCGACGTCTCCATCGCACCTGGCACGGGTACCCCGAGCCATGGCGGGCTGACTTACTACGAGGGTCTGGAATTGTTCGCTGGCCTGGCCGAGCAAGGCGACGTGGTGGGGATGGACCTGGTAGAAGTCGCTCCCGATTATGACCATACGGGATCCACCGCCATCCTCGCCGCGCAGCTTTTGCTCAACACGATCGGCCGGGTGATGCACCAGCGCAAGCTCAAGCGCGCCGCTGCACGCTGAGCGCAAAACGGGCCGCGTCGTCATCAAGCATGCCGTCGTCTTTACATGGCCACGCAGCGCGCCATTCACCGGCGTCGCGCGAGTTGGCAAAAAGGGGAGCCGCAATGTTTCGTCAATCTCGTTTCTACGCGGGCCTGGCCGCCGCCGTGCTGGCGTGCCCGTTGCCGTCCTTCGTCATGGCTGCGGAGCAGCAAGTCGTCAAGGTCGGCCTGACCGGCCCACTGTCCGGCCCGCAAGCCGCCATCGGCAAGGACAATGAAAACGGCCTGCGCATGGCCATCGATCAACTGAATGCGCAAGGCCTTGTCGTCAACGGCAAAGCCGTGCGTTTTAGCCTGGTCTCCGAGGACGACGCTGCGGATCCGCGCACTGGCATGTCGGTCGCCCAGCGCCTGGTGGACGGGGACGTGAAGGTGGTGTTCGGGCCGTTTAACTCGGGCGTCGCCATCCCGATCTCCCGCCTGCTGGACCAGGCCGGGGTAGTGATGGCAACGGTCGCTTCGAACCCGGCAGTCACCCTGTCCGGGTACACCTATGTCTTCCGAATTTCGGCCAATGACAGCCAGCTTGGCAAGCGCATGGGCGAGTTTGCCTCGGTCAAACTGCGCGCAAAGCGTTTCGCGGTCATCGACGACCGGACCGCCTACGGCCAGGGTGTGGCGGACGAGTTCGTCAAGGCAGCCAGGGCGCAAGGCATCGAGATCGTCGCCCGCGAATACACCTCGGACAAGGCCGTAGACTTCGTCCCGATTCTGACCCGAATACGCGGCATGAAGGTGGACGGCATCTTCTATGGTGGCTACTACTCGCAGGCCGGCCCCATGCGCAGCCAGATGAAGCGGCTCGCCATGACAGACGCCTATCTGCTCGGTGGCGATGCGATGTGCAATATCGAACTGGCCAAGCTGGGGGGTGATGCCGTGGACGAGCATGTGTACTGCCCGCAGGGCGGCCCCGTGCTCGAGAACACCGGCCCGGGACGCCAGTTCAAGAGCGACTACAGGAAGCGCTACAACACGGAACCGCTCACTTACAGCGCGTCTATCTATGACGGCCTCAGGTTGGTAGCCCAGGCGATGAAAGCAGCCAACTCGGTCGAGCCGGCGCAGTACCGCGCAGCGCTGGCGGGTATCGATATGCAGGGCGTGGCCGGCCGATACCGCTTCGACCCCAACCGCGACCTGCGGGATTCGCCGATCACCATCTACACCTACCGCAACAGCGCCCTGGTGCCATTGCTGCAGGACAGGTAGCGCCAGTTGGCTAGCCTGCCTCACCGGCAGGCGCGACATAGCCGTGGCATCGGGATTTCGTTTTCTTGTCGAAGGATCGGCGATCCGCTGTATCGCTGCGCCTTCTTACCCTGCATAAGGAGTTCAACAGCCCGTATTACCCCCAGAGCAGATCCACAAGACACACCACAAGACTGGTCGCCGGTTGCATGCAGCAAAAGCCTATGCCTGGATAGACGTAGCGCGACCAAGACAAAATAATTCGGAGACAGAGTATGAGCAACACGAAATCCTTGCGCGGCACGGAACTGCTACCAAGCGGCAATCGCCCGGGACACCCAGCGAGCCAGGCCCGCAGCAGCGCCGTGGATGCCGACACCAGGCAGGTACTGCGCCGCGCCACCGCAGCGGGCTTTATCGGCACCTTCATCGAGTGGTTCGACTACGCCGCCTACGGCTTCCTTGCGACCATCATTGCGGTAGTGTTCTTTCCCAAGAGCGACCCGACCACCAGCCTGATGGCGACCTATGCCGTATTCGCGCTGTCCTTCGTCGTGCGTCCGATAGGAGGGGTGATCTGGGGGCATTTCGGCGACAAGTTCGGCCGGCGCAATACGCTGTCGCTTTCGATCATGATCATGTCCTGCTCGACTTTCCTGATCGCTTTCCTGCCGACTTATGGGCAGGTGGGCCTGTGGGCGCCGGTACTGCTGCTTGTCATCCGGCTGGTCCAGGGCTTCTCGGCTTCAGGCGAGTACGCCGGCGCATCGGCGTTTCTTGCCGAATATGCACCGAACCGCAAGCGCGGGCTCTACACCAGTGTCATTCCCGCCGCGGAAGCCGCCGGCCTGCTGTTCGCATCGCTGTTCGTCGCCGGGCTGCATACGGTGCTGACCTCCGGACAGTTGCTCGAATGGGGCTGGCGCGTGCCGTTCCTGTTGGCCGCCCCTTTTGGGCTGGTTGGCCGTTACATCCGGCTTCAACTTGAAGATACGCCAAAGTTCGTCGCAATGGAGCAAGCCAATCACGCACCGCAGGCGCCGCTGCGCGAGTTGCTCACCTCGCATCGCCGCACCATGCTGGTCGGCTTCGGCGTGACCTGCCTGAACGCCGTCGGCTTTTACTTGCTGCTCAGCTATATGCCTGTGTACCTGTCAAAGGAACTCGGCATGAGTGACTCGGTTTCCTTCCTGGTGTCTACCGTATCGCTGGCTAGCTATGTGGTGATGATTTTCGTGATGGGCTTTCTTTCCGACCGGTTCGGGCGGAAGACGATGCTGGTATCCGCCTGCGTCCTGTTTGCGCTCTTCACGGTGCCGCTGTTCCATTCGCTGTCGAGCGCCAGCATCGTCGGCATCTTGCTGATTCAGGTGGCACTGGGTGCCTTCCTCACCATCAACGACGGCACGCTGCCGTGCTTCCTGTCGGAGAGCTTTCCGACCCGTGTGCGATATAGCGGCTTTGCACTGTGTTTTAACAGCGCGAACGCCTTGTTCGGCGGCACCGCCCCCCTGGTTGCGACCTGGCTGATCAGCGCCACGGGCAATAAGCTCGCGCCAGCCTGGTACCTGGTCGGGGCCGCAGTGGTGTCGCTGATTGCCATCCTGGCCAGCCGTACGCCGTCGGGCGGTGCGTTACCGGACTGAGCAAGCAAGAGGCGCAGCTTGACGCATAAGCTGTGATCCCGGGCAGCCCGGCCGCAAATCGGCCGCTAAGCGGCTACAAGACGACGCAGGAGAGACCGGGGATGGTGCGTGCCATCCCCGGCGCCGACGGAGCAACCGCCCCGGAAACTCTCAGGCAAAAGGACTGTGGCGTCGATTCAAGAATCTGGAGAGTGGCGTTGCAAGCAATGCCCACCGAAGGGGACGGCACCGGTCACCGGCCGATGCCAAAGCTCTCAGGTACCGGGACAGATGGGGCAGGAAGCCGAGGATTCGGCCATCGCTTTGCCTGACAGAGGACCCTACCATGTCTCAAATCATAATTATCGGCGCCGGCATTACCGGCGTCACCACTGCCTACACGCTGTCGAAACTCGGATACGAGGTGACAGTCGTCGACCGCCATCTTTATCCTGCCATGGAGACATCGTTCGCCAATGGCGGCCAGCTCTCCGCGTGCAACGCGGAAGTCTGGAACAGCGCGGGAACGATACTCAAAGGGCTGAAGTGGATGCTGAATCGCAACGCGCCGCTGCTGGTAAACCCGAAGCCGTCGTGGCACAAATACTCGTGGATGGGCGAGTTTGTGTCGAACATCGCCCATTATCGGGAGAACACCATCGAAACGACGAAGTTGGCCATTGCCGCCCGCCAGCATCTCTTTGCCATGGCCGAACAGGAGAATATCCAGTTCGACCTGGAGCGGCGCGGCATCCTGCACTTCTATCATGACAAGGCCGCTTTCGAGGCTGCGGGCAGGACGAACGCGCTACTCGTGGCGGGCGGACTGGAACGCTTTACAGTGTCACCGCAGGAGATCAGGGAAATCGAACCAACGTTGCAGGGCGAATACTTCGGCGGATACTTCACGCCATCCGATTCGACCGGGGATATCCATAAGTTCACGCGCGGCTTGGCGCTCGCTTGCGAGCGGCGCGGCGTGCGCTTCCTGCAGGGCATGAACGTGCAAACCATCGACCTATCCGCCAGCGCCGTGCGTATCGGCCTACAGGCGTTGGACAGCGCGACGTCGCCATCGGCAAACGCTAGCGCGGCGTACGAGATCGCCGGCGACGCACTGGTGGTTTGTGCGGGCGTGGGCAGCCGACATATTGCCGGCATGCTCGGCGACAGGATCAACGTCTATCCGGTCAAGGGGTACTCCATTACGGTGCACCTGGACGATGCAGACAGCGTGGAGAACGCGCCGTGGGTCAGCCTGCTCGACGAAAGCGCAAAGATCGTGACGAGCCGACTCGGCAATGACAGGTTCCGCGTGGCAGGTACCGCCGAATTCAATGGGCAAAACCGTGACATCCGAGCCGATCGCATCGAGCCTCTCGTGTCATGGACGCGTCGCAACTTCCGAATCAATACCTCCCGCGTAGTCCCCTGGGCGGGGCTTCGCCCGATGATGCCGGACATGATGCCGCGCGTGTCAAAAGGCAGGGCGCCACGGGTGTTCTACAACACCGGCCATGGCCATCTTGGATGGACGTTGTCTGCTGCAACAGCGGCAACGATCGGCACGACTATTGCCGAGAGCTATCCCGTTGGGTAGGAGGCAGTCGGACAGCAAGACAAGTGACGCCCGAATTCGTAGGCGCTCTGAATATGGTGCAGACCTGGCGCACGGGAGCGAGAACGTCCTAAGTAGGGGCGGGCCTAGGCCGGTATCTCGTTCCGGGTAGGAGCGAGCTTCGCATGTCGGCGCCGGGGACTCCTTTACTGCGCCTGCGTCGACTGGCGGCCCCTTGCTGGGGACCGGACAATGCTGCAACTCCCTATCGTCCTGTCACCAGAGATGCCCGCCGCAGCCAATGTCCCCAAGGCCGACAATGCGCCCGACATGATGCGTGCACGAAGGCGCGTTACTTGGGCGGAGCGGACGTTCGAATGTCCGCGTGAAGTAGTGGGCGAGCGTCGGTAAATGGCCGGAAAGGGACCTCGACCCGCGAGCTACTCGGTCGTATCATCCGGACCGTCCTCGGACATCCGGGACCTTTAGAACGCCCAGCTCCGGCGTAGCGACAGTGCCTTGGTTGATTTCAAATATTTCGGGACTCGCGGCATCACCAAACCTTACAACCAGCAGGCCACCGCCAGCGGGGAGTACTTAACCGGCACGGTATCTGCCAGCGTCACCTTGGCTACTCCAGGAAAACGTAGTCCGCCCGATACGGCATGCGATTCTCCTGTCCCTCCTGTGTGCAGGCCTGAGGGAGGGCTTGTCCGCCTAGCGTATTCAGCCGTTGCACGTAACGCGTCCTCGCAAGCAGGCCAGTTCCGCCGGTGCTCGTTGCCTGCAACAGCAAGAGTGGAATGCTGTCCGGCTCCTGAGCATTGGGCGTCTGTCGCAATACCTTGCCGGTCACCTTGCTGCCGTCAGGCGCTTCCCAGGTCGGCCCAGAGTAGTGTTTGACGACGAGTTGTCCTGTGTCATCCTTCAGGGTTGCTTCCGGGGCCGAAAAGCTCCATAACAACCGGCCGTCGTTCGCACGCTTGCACTGGTAAATCTGTACACCGGATGCGTGCAGCACCGCGATCGTTCCACGCGCGTCGGTGGGTTGGAGTTCGGGCGGAGCCGATATCCTCGGTGTGGTACACGAAACGAGCACGCCTGCCATGCAGATTACAGTGAGATTCGCTTTGCGAAAATGCCGAGAACCTTGCGCCATTTGGCCTCCTTACCTGTGCCCATGGGAGGATAGTACTTCCCGAGCCACGTTGCCAGTTGCGTCCGCGCGGGTCCGGACGGTGCCGGCCCGTGGGTGGAGACCATCGGCGATCGAGTCCCGGCGCCCACATGCAAGAATCCGGCGGCCTGCTCTTCGGTAGCGGCGGTCGTGAGAGCGCTGGCACGGGCGCGTCTGGCCCAAGAAGGGGCCTTGGCCTGGGCTCTAGGGGCGTCTCTTTTCGACCCACACCTGTCATTCGCAGTCATCTGGCGAATGACGGCTATGCCGCCATAAACGATCGCCGACAAGAAGGGGCTCTACCAGATGTGCGTGCAGCTGAAGTCTGGTGTCGCAGAAGGCCCGACGGGGGCGGCAGATCGCCACGACGGTGCGCGGCGGTGGGAGTTTTTGGAAATCGGTAAGAAGCATGGCCCGCAACGTTACGTGCGCAATTTGCGCCGCCTATTGGTGCAGGACGGGGCCCCGGCTTTCCCTGTATTCACGTGGCGAGCATTTCATGATGCGCTTGAATGCGTTGCTGAATGCACTGTCGGAGTCGTATCCCAGCTTTTGCGCTATGGAGGAAATCGTCTCATGGTTGCTTCTCAATGCACGGGTCGCTAACTGCATACGCCAGCGCGAAACATATTCGAGAGGACCGGATCCAGTCTTTAGCTTGAATTTCAGGGCAAGTGTCGAACGTGAGACGCTGGCGACCTCGGCCAGGTTCGCGACTGTCCAACGCCGAGCAGGATCCGCATGGATAGCCTGGATGACAGACCCGATGCGAGGGTCGGATAGGGCCAGAAGCCAGCTCGGCGCACTGTTTCCCTCTTTTGCCAGGTAAATCCGTAGGACTTGCACGAGCATGATGTGGCCGAGGTGTTGGACTACGAGAGCGCTGCCTGGAGTTGGGCTGGTCAGTTCAATGGCCAGCCGCTCCAACGCCCAACTCAGCACGGACGCCTGCTCCGAACCGCTCTTGATAACCGCCACCGGGGGCAACGCATCGAACAAAAGGCGCGCTTCCTCACCAAAGGCAAAACGACCGCCGATCAGGAAGAACGCATCGGCACTGCCGTAATGCGCTATGCCGTTGACTGCATGACAATAAACCGTCTCAGACTTCACGGCTGGCAACGCGAAATCGCTGCCAAGTGAGAACGCCCGCTTGCGGGACAGCAGGAAGCAATCGCCTGCATCCAGTTGGATAGGCTGGTCCTCGCCTTCAACGGCCAGCCAGCATCTCCCCTTAACGACGGCATTGAACTTGATGCCGTTCGGCGCAGGAAAGTCGATGGCCCACGCATCTCCCGCCTTCAGGCCGGAAAAAAATGAGCTTTGCGTGCTCAGTAGGGAAAGAACTTCAGAAAGTGGGTCCATGCGTGCCTCCGGACGCTCTCGACAGAAAATAGGACTTTGTTGCATTCACGATCCCAAGTCTACCTTCCACAATGCGCCTATAACGTTCTCTGGCTTCTTTCCGGAACTTAACAGGAAACTGCATGGCACATAAACAAACTTCCATCCAATCCGGCTTCGGCGCAGCGACTACAGCAGCGAACGTGCTCGAAGGGCTCGATCTTGCGAATGTCACGGCCATGGTTACCGGCGGGCATTCGGGCTTGGGACTCGAGACGACGCGAGCATTGGCAGGGGCTGGCGCACAGGTCATTGTCGCGGCACGCGATCTCGATAGAGCTCGTAGCAAGGTTGCCGGCATGGAAAATGTGGCGACGGCCCGACTGGATCTTGCTGATCTGGCCAGCGTGCGCGATTTCTCTGAGCGCTTTCTTGCAACAGGTCGGCACCTCGACATCCTGATCGGCAGCGCTGGCGTCATGGCTTGCCCGGAAACTCGTGTGGGTTCAGGCTGGGAGGCACAGTTTGCCACGAACCATCTTGGGCACTACGCACTTGTGAACTTGCTCTGGCCAGCACTACAAGGTGGTGCCAGGGTCGTGTCCGTGTCTTCCGCGGGCCATCATCAGTCTGGTATTCGTTGGGACGACGTGCAATTTGTCAATGGCTACGACAAATGGTTAGCCTATGGCCAGTCCAAGACCGCAAATGCGCTCTTCGCCGTCCACTTGGATCGACTGGGACAGAATTCAGGTGTTCGCGCCTTCTCGCTCCATCCAGGCAAGATTTTTACGCCGCTCCAGCGCCATCTAACCCGAGATGAAATGATTGCTGCAGGCTGGCTCGACCCCAACGGGAATCCTGCTGATCCGACGTTCAAGACGACTCAACAGGGGGCAGCCACTCAGGTGTGGGCCGCGACGTCTGCGCAGTTGAACGGAATCGGGGGGGTGTACTGCGAAGACTGTGACGTCGCAGTGCTGAACGAGGGGGAGTTTCCACCTTTCACGGGTGTCCTGCCCTATGCCGTTGACCCTGAGCAGGCTGAGCGTCTCTGGGAATTATCCGCGCAGCTTACCAATATCAATGCCTTCGCCCTAAAGTAATCGCTAGCGATGGTAGAGGGATCCCTGATCCGGTGCGAATTGGAAGACTTGTTGCGGGCGCCGCTGTAGTCCAGCGCGTAGAAGTCCGTGAAATCCATCGGGCTATCGTCCGCGATTATTCGGTGAAGGCGACGGTGACACCCGCCGCTTCGGCCGGCGGCACCACTAACAGGCCGTCGATTTCCGCGATACCGCGCACCTCGCCCGCCGCCAGTGCGGCACGCGCCGTTTCCAGCGCCGTCGTGCGCAGTACCAGCGCGACCATGCGGTCGCGCCCGTCGATCAGTGGCGGCACGCTGGCGCCGAAGCGGCGCACTGCCGCTTCCGGGCTTAGCACCACCACGGAGGCGCCCCCGGCGCGCAGCTGTTGCCCGTGCTGCCCCTGGCTCACGTGCTCGCTGCCAAACAGCCGCGCCAGCAGGCCAATGGTGCGCGCCGGGTCGGCTGCCGCGATCACGTATTCCGCGACGCCGGTCACGCCATTGGGATGCGCCTGCCAGTGGCCGCGCCAGACCAGCTCGGGCGTGAAGTGGTGGCAGAAGTAGATGCGGCCGTTGGGCACCTGGTGGGCCGCCAGCCGCACCGTGCGAAAGCGCGCGTCGGCGGTGGCGCCGGGCAGCTCAACCGGGCGCGTGAACTCGCGCGGGGGCCCTTCCACCTCCAGGCCGCGCGCCAGGATCTCGCGGTGCAGCCCGGTCGAGTCGGCGCTCTTGAAGACCAGCCCGGTCAGGCCCCGGGGCTCGGCCAGCAGGTCGCCGCGGCCCGTGGTGGCCTTGCCGGCTTCGAAGCCCAGCAACTCCAGGTAGTCCGTGTCGAAGATCGCCAGATGGTTGCTCGACCCGAGGGAATGGTGGCCGCGCGGCGTGAGCTGGAAGCCAAGCCTGCGATAGCGGCTGGCCGCGTCATCCAGGCGTTCGTGGACATTGACGACCACGTGGTCGAGCAGCGGGATCAGGTTCGGCATTTCAGGGTTCCGTTGGAACGGGCGCGGGCTGGGATGGGAAGGCTATGTCCGCGGCCGGAGCGCATGGAGATTACGTGAGCCAGGCCCGTTACCCAACTGCGCGTTTCGTCTTTGCTTATGCTTGCCGATGCCATGCCGCGGCGGCAGCGCAGCGAGCGCCGCCACCAGCCAACTACCGTCTTTGCTTAGACGAAAAGCGCGTTTCCCTCGCGCAGCGGCGCCCCCTACACTCGCTGGCTGTCCAGCCTTAGCGCTTTTCTCGATCCTTGTGGAACCCCAGCCATGTCCCCGACCCGACGCGACTTCCTGATTCAATCCGGCGCCCTTGCCGCTGGCGCCGCCCTGCCGGGCACGCTGCTGGCACAGTCCGCCGAAGCGCCGCGCAAGGGCGGCGTGCTGACGGTCCTGCTGGGCGGCGAGCAGCGCATCCTCAACCCTGCGCTGCGCGCATCCACCGGCGTCTACGTGGTCTCCAGCAAGATCATCGAATCGCTGGTGGACCTGGACGCCAGCGGCAGGCCGGCACCCGTGCTGGCCACCAGCTGGAGCAGCTCGCCGGACGGCAAGATCATGACCTTCAAGCTGCGCGAGGGTGTCACCTGGCATGACGGCAAGCCGTTCACCTCGGCCGACGTGCAGTACAACGCGCTGGAGCTGTGGAAGAAGCACCTGAACTACGGCACCGCGCTGCACCTGTACCTGGAAGCCGTCGACACGCCCAATGCGCAGACCGCGGTGTTCCGCTATTCCCGCCCGATGCCGATCGAGCTGCTGCTGCGCGCGCTGTGCGACCTGGGCTACGTGGTGCCACGCCATAAGTTCGAAGGCACCAGCGTATTGGAAAATCCGGCCAATACCGCGCCCATCGGCACGGGTCCCTTCCGCTTCGTCCAGTATGAGCGGGGTCAGTTCGTGATCGCCGAGCGCAATGCCGCTTACTGGCGCAAGAACACGCCTTACCTGGACCGCGTGGTGTGGCGCATCGTCACCGACAAATCCGCCGCTGCCGCCGCGATCGAAACCGGCGAGGCACAGCTGACCACCTATTCGCACGTGGGGCTGGCCGACCTCGAGCGCTTCAAGAAGGACGGTCGCTTCAAGGTGTCCACCAGGGGCCTGGAGGCAAATTCGTACAACAACACGCTGGAGTTCAACGTGCGCCGCAAGGAGCTGTCGGACGTACGGGTACGCCGCGCCATCGCGCATGCCATCGACGTGGAATTCTTCATCAAGAATTTCCTGTACGGCACCGCCAAGCCGGCCACCGGCCCGATCCCGTCGACGTCGTCCTTCTATCGGGGTGGCAAGCAGCCCTACCCGTTCGACCGCAAGCGCGCCGAGGCCCTGCTCGACGAAGCCGGCTTCAAGCGCGGCGCCGACGGCAACCGCTTCACGCTCAAGCTGGTGCCGATCCAGAACGGCGAGGACGTGCCGCTGTTCGCCACCTTCGTGCAGCAGTCGCTGGCCCAGGTGGGCATCAAGGTCACGGTGCAGCAGCTCGACATCGCCGGCGCGCTGTCGACCGTCTACCGCGACTGGAATTTCGACCTGGCCACGGGCTGGCACCAGTACCGCGGCGATCCGGCGGTCTCGACCACCGTCTGGTACCGCTCCGGCAGCCCCAAGGGCGCGCCCTGGACTAACCAGTACGGCTGGCAATCGGCCAAGGTCGACAAGCTGATCGACGATGCCGCTTCGGAAATCAACCCGGCCAGGCGCAAGGCGCTCTATGCCGAATGGGTCAAGGAGGTCAACGACGAGTTGCCGGTCTGGATGGTGACGGAGCGCGAGTTCTACTCGATCACCAGCAAGCGCGTGCACAACGACCACAACACGCCGCGCTGGCCCTCCAGCAGCTGGTATGACACCTGGCTTTCGGCCTGAGCCGGCCATGCGTGTGTTGTTGCTCGCGCTGCGCAGGCTGGCCACCAGCCTGCCGTCCCTGCTGCTGATCCTGTGCGGCCTGTTCCTGCTGCTGCAATTCGCCCCCGGCGACACCGTCGACGCGCTGGTGGCGGAGATGGGTGGCGCCGATGCGGCGGTCATTGGCCAGTTGCGGCAGTTCTATGGACTGGACGCCTCCACCACGGTGCAGCTCGGCCGCTACCTGTGGCGTCTCGTGCATCTGGACCTGGGCTACTCCGCCATCTATGGCAAGCCGGTGGCAGCGGTGATCCTGGAGCGCCTGCCAGTCACGCTGGTGCTGATGGGCTGTGCCCAGGTGCTGGCCGCCGTGTGCGGCGTCGCGCTGGGCGTCGCCGCGGCGCGCCGGGCCGGCCGCTGGCCGGATACGCTGGTGTCCATGCTCGGCCTGGTGTTCTATGCCACGCCGTCGTTCTGGTTCGGCCTGATGGGCATCGTGGTGTTCGCCATCCACCTCGGGTGGCTGCCGCCGGGCGGCTACCTGGATGTGGCCGCGGGATACAAGGGGCTGGAGCGCATCGCCGACATCGCCTGGCACCTGGTGCTGCCCGCCGTGACGCTGGCGCTGATCTACCTGGCCATCTACCTGCGCATCATGCGCGCGTCGATGCTCGAAGTGCTGAGCCTGGATTTCGTGCGCAGCGCGCGTGCCAAGGGGCTGGCGGAATACGCGGTGCTGGTGCGGCATGTCTTGCGCAACGCGCTGCTGCCGCTGCTGACGCTGGCGGGGCTGCAGTTCGGCACCATGCTGGGCGGCTCGGTGGTGATCGAGAGCGTGTTCGCGCTGCCCGGCCTGGGCCGGCTTGCCTATGACTCGGTGGTGCAGCGCGACCTGAACACCCTGCTGGGCATTGTCTTTATCAGCGCGCTGCTGGTGATCGCGATCAATTTCATGGTCGACATGCTGTATGCGCTGCTCGACCCCCGCATCCTTCACGAACGCAAGGCATGAAGCTGCTCCAACGCTATCTGCGCAACCCGGCCGCCTGCTTCGGCCTGCTGGTGTTGCTGGCGGTCATCGCCATGGCGGCCTCCGCCCCGCTCTTGTTCCCGGCCGACCCGCTTTCGCTGGCCGGGCGCCCGTTGCAATGGCCGCTGAAGGACCCGCGCTTCTGGCTCGGCACCGACCAGACCGGCCGCGACATTGCCGCCCAGATCTTCCATGGCGCGCGCGTATCGCTGCTGATCGGCTTCGTGGCCACGCTGATCGCCGTCTGCATCGGCATCCTGATCGGGGCATTCGCCGGTTATTACGGCGGCTGGGCCGACAACCTGCTGATGCGGCTGACCGAAGGCTTCCAGACACTGCCCAGCTTCCTGTTGCTGCTGGTGCTGGTTTCGGTATTCGGCTCCGGCATCGCCACCGTGACGCTGGCGATCGGGGCCGTGTCCTGGCCCGCCACGGCACGGCTGACCCGTGCCGAGTTCCTGACGCTGCGCAACCGCGACTTCGTCCACTCGTGCCGCTCGCTGGGCATGCGCGACCTGCAGATCATCTTCCGCGAGATCCTGCCGAATGCGCTGCCGCCGGTGGTGGTGTACGCCAGCGTGGTGATGGCGCTGGCCATCCTGCTGGAAAGCGCACTGGCCTTCCTCAACCTGTCCGACCCGAACGTGGCCTCCTGGGGCAACCTGATCGGCGGCGGGCGCGGCGTGCTGCGTTCGCAATGGTATGTATCGGCCATCCCCGGCATTGCCATCCTGCTGACCGTGCTGGCGGTGTCGCTGGTCGGACAAGGGCTGAACGATGCACTCAACCCCAGGCTGAAGCGCCCATGAGCGGACCCTTGCCCTTTCTTCTCAGTATCGACGCGCTGAGCGTCGCCTTGCCTGCCGGCGCCGATCGCGGGCTGGCGCTGAACAACGTTTCGCTGGCGCTGGCGCCTGGCGAAGTCCTGTGCGTAGTTGGCGAGAGCGGCTCCGGCAAGTCGATGACCGCCGGTGCCGTGCTTGGCTTGCTGCCCGACGGGGTGCGGCGCAGCGCCGGCCACATCCTGCTCGAAGGCCGCGAGCTCACCGCCCTGTCCGAAGCCGGGTTGCGGCGCATACGCGGCGCCCGCATCGGCATGATCTTCCAGGAGCCGATGACGGCGCTCAACCCGCTGCGCACCATCGGTGACCAGATTGGCGAGGTGTTCCGCACCCACACCCGGCTGGGCAAGGCGGAAATCGCGCGCAAGGTGCTGGGTCTGCTGGACGACGTGCAGATCCCGCAGCCACATGCTGCCGCCGGCGCCTATCCGCACGAGTTGTCGGGCGGGCAGCGCCAGCGCGCCATGATCGCCATGGCGCTGGCGCTCGAACCCAGCCTGCTGATTGCCGACGAGCCCACCACCGCGCTCGACGTCACTACCCAGGCCCAGATCCTGCGGCTGATCCGCGAACTGCAGCGGCGCAAAGGCACGGCGGTGCTATTCATCACGCATGACTTCGGCGTGGTGGCGGAGATCGCCGACCGCATCGCGGTCATGCGCCAGGGGGAAGTGGTGGAAACCGGGCCCGCCGCCGAGATCCTGGCGCGGCCTCGGCACCCCTATACGCAGGCGCTGCTGGCCGCCGTGCCCGCGCTGGAGCCGCCGGCGCCACGCGTGGTGGCGGGTGACACGCTGCTCGCCATCGACGGTATCGGCAAGACCTATCGCAGCGGCAGTTGGCTCGGCCGGGGCCAGCGCCAGGTCCATGCACTCGACCAGGTCTGCCTGACGCTGCCGCGCGGCGGCGCGCTGGGCATCGTGGGCGAGAGCGGCTCTGGCAAGAGCACACTGGCACGTTGCCTGGCGGGACTGCTAGACCCGGACCGCGGCAGCCTGCGGCTCGATGACGAAGATCTTCTCGCCGGCGGCGCGGCGCGGCGCCGGCGACGCGCCCGCCGCATCCAGATGGTGTTCCAGGACCCGTTCGGTTCGCTCAACCCCCGCCGGCGCGTGGGGGAACTCGTTGCGCAGGGACCGCTGATTCACGGGGAGCACCCGCTGCGGGCACGCCAGCGAGCGGCTGAGCTGTTCGAGCTGGTGGGACTGGACCCCAGCGCGCTCGACCGCTATCCGCATGAATTCTCCGGCGGCCAGCGCCAGCGCATCGGCCTGGCCAGGGCGCTGGCGCTCGAGCCTGACGTGCTGGTGGCCGACGAGCCGGTCTCGGCGCTGGACGTCTCCGTGCAAGCCCAGGTCCTGGCGCTGCTCGACGACCTGCGCTCGCGCACCGGCTTGTCGCTGATCCTGATCACCCACGACCTGCGCGTGGCCGCCCAAGTCTGCGACCGCGTCGCCGTCATGAAGGACGGGCGCGTGGTGGAGCAAGCGGATACCGCAGCGCTGTTCGGCTCGCCCCGCCATCCGTACACGCAGGCCTTGCTGGCAGCGGTGCCGGGCAGGCAGGCGGCGGGCCTGGCAAGGGCCGCCGGGGTCTCGCCTGCCGCCGCCGAACCCGATTGGGCGCAGGCTGGCCTCTGATGATCCCCTGACTGAACGCCACAAAGCCCGTCGTCCTGGCCCGTTCCGATACCCGCTTGCATTTGCCAGGCATTCGCCTATGATCCTGTAAATCGATTTAGTAAATCGATTTACTCAAGCGTTGCTTACGACGGCGAGGGAGCGGAATGCATCGAACCCATGCAAGACAGTTGTCATGCGCACGATCTGCCTGACGCATGGGCCCAGCGCGCGCGCTGTACTTCAGCTGCCACGCGCTCGCCAGGCTCGGTGCGGTGGCCGCGCTCAGGCTCAATGACAGCGAGGCCGGGCTCGCGCCGGACGAACTGGCAAGCGCCGCGGCGGGCTGCAACATCATTGTCGCCTCGCGCGAGCTGGCGGTGCCCGCCGCGGTGTTCCAGGCATTGCCGGACCTGGTGGCGGTGTGCCGGGTTGCCGTGGACATACGGGAGATCGACGTCCAGGCGGCAAGCCGTCACGGCGTCCTGGTGACGCGAGCCTCGCCCGGATTCGCCGCCTCGGTGTCCGAACGGGTGGTGGGAGTGATGATCGACCTGGGCCGCGGCATCAGCCGGGCCAGCGCCAGCTATCGCAACTGGGGCCACGCGACGCCCGCGATGGGCTGCGAGTTGCGGGGCGCCAGCCTCGGCATCGTGGGCTACGGCACCATCGGCCGCTATCTCGCCTCACTCGGCCGCGCACTCGGCATGAAGGTGCTGGTCAGCGATCCCTATGCGGACATCGATGACCTCACGCTGGAGCGCCTGGACTTGCCCACCCTGCTGTCGCGCGCCGACTTCGTGGTCTGCCTTGCTGCGGTCATGCCGGGCACCCTCAATCTGTTCGATCGCGGCGCCTGCTTCATCAACGCTTCGCGTGGTGATCTGGTGGATGAGCCGGCACTGCTGCACGCGTTGAACCGGGGGCATCTCGGCGGGTGCGCGCTGGATGTCGGACGGGGGCACGATCCACCAGGCCATGGGTGCCGTGCGCCAGGTGGAAGACCTGCTGCGCGGATGCATACCCGATGGCGCCGTCAACGCCGAACATGCCAGCCGGTTGCCGCGCCTGCGCGGTGTGCCCGCTGGCGGACATGCGCGGGATGCCGGCAAATAGCCCGGCGCCTGCAACGAAGTCATGGCCCGTGGCAATGACCGCGGACCAGGAAGCGGGAGTCATGGCATCGGGACGGCCCGGTGCGCGGGGATTCTCGCCAGAATAGCGCGGAGGAACGACATGGTGACTGACAAAGCGGAACGGCGGCTCGCGGGGCCCGCCTGGACCTGCACGGAGGGAGAATATGCGATTGACGTGGATATCTTGCCGGTGGAGGACGGCCGCTGGGGCGCACTCGTCCGCTTATGCAAGCCGGGCAACGGCATGGAGCTCTCCTCACAATTCATGCTCAACCGCACTTTCGACAATTGGATCACGGCGCTGGCCTACACGCTGGCGCTGACGCGCGAGTGCGTGCAACAATTTGCTCCCGCCACAGCCGCGTCAATCGCCCGCATGCTGACAACCGGGAGCACCGGCAAGGCTTGTTGACGCTGCATTGCAAGAATGGCAGCATTCCCGGCTTCGGGGGGGCTGCCCACTTTGTCACATTCGCCCGCGCTCACCGCGGGTCCTGGAGTTTCCTAGTCATGCGTGTTGCATTTATCGGCCTGGGTGTCATGGGCTATCACATGGCGGCCCATCTCGCCGCCAAGGGCCATCAGGTCACCGTGTACAACCGCACGGCAAGCAAGGCCGAGCAGTGGGTCGCGGCCTTCGGCGGCAAATCGGCGGCCACCCCGGCGCTGGCCGCCCGGGACGCCGAAGTGGTCTGCTCCTGCGTGGGCAACGACGATGACCTGCGCGCGGTGCTCACCGGCGCCAATGGCGCTTTCGGCACGGCGCCGGCAGGCTGTGTGTTCGTGGATCACACTACCGCCAGCGCCAATGTCGCGCGCGAGTTGTACGCCGCCGCCGGCGAGCGCGGGCTGCACTTTGTCGATGCGCCGGTGTCGGGCGGCGAAGTCGGCGCGCAAAAGGGCATCCTGACCATCATGTGCGGCGCCGACGAGGCCGTGTTCACCCAGATCGAGCCGGTGCTGGGCGCCTATGCGCGCGCGGTCACCCGGATCGGCGGCGCGGGCGCCGGCCAGCTGGCCAAGATGGTCAACCAGATCTGCATTGCCGGCCTGCTCCAGGGCCTGTCGGAAGCCATCGCCTTCGGCGAGCGCGCCGGGCTGGACATGAAGGTCGTGCTCGACGTGATCAGCAAGGGCGCCGCGGGCTCGTGGCAACTGGAAAATCGCGGCCCCACCATGATCGAAGGCAAGTTCGACTTCGGCTTCGCGGTGGACTGGATGCGCAAGGATCTCGGCCTCTGCCTGGACGAAGCGCGCCGCAACGGCGCCAGCCTGCCCGTCACGGCTGTGGTCGACCAGTTCTACGCGGACCTGCAGCAAGACGGCTGCGGCCGCGCCGACACCTCCGCGCTGATCAAGCGCTTGCGGTAACAGCTGGCGGGCAGCCCTTGCCCGCTGACTTCCCCTTCCGCCTGGACCGCCCCCCTCCCTGACGCCGCGCTCGCGGCGTCGTCCAATTCCTACATCCTTATCAGAGGCAGCCCCGCTGGTGCCGCCAACCTGCCCGGCTATCTTGTAGGCATGGCTGGCGTGCCTGTCACGCGACCGGCACCACGCATCAAGGAGACCAACATGCTGAGACTGGCAAGCGCGCTCATCGCGGGCGCGGCACTTCTGATCGGGCTGAACGGCTGTACCGCTACCGGCGCCGTGGCCGGCGGTGTTGCAGGCCATGAACTGTCGCACGGCAATACGGCGGCAACCATCGGCGGCGCGGTGGCTGGCGGCGTGATCGGCCACGAACTGGGCAAGTAACGCTGGCCCCAGTCCGCACCGCATTGCATAGCCCGCACAGAACAACCATAAGCACCCCATAGGCAACCCATAAGCACCTCACGCTTATCCATTCGCCAAGGAGCCCGTCATGGCCGTCGGTACGATCTTGCTTATCCTCCTCATCCTGCTGCTCGTCGGCGCATTGCCAACCTGGCCGTACAGCACCGGGTGGGGCTACTACCCGAGCGGCGGCCTTGGACTGGTCCTGCTGATCATCGTGGTCCTGGTCGTGATGGGTCGGCTGTAGGCTGTAGAGACAGAGACCTGTGGAAAGCCGTATTCGCTCAGGGAAACAAGGGCGCCCCGCTGGCATCGGCGGGGCGCCCTTTATTATTTTCATCGCTGAAAGAATGCGGGTTCCCCGCGCGGGATTGTCCCGCTGCCTCGTCAATAGGACTTCGGCAAACCCAGCACGCGCTCGGCGATATGGCACATGATCAGTTGCGCGCTGACCGGTGCGATGCGCGGGATATACGATTCGCGCAGGTAGCGCTCCACCTGGTACTCGCGCGCATAGCCCATGCCGCCCAGCGTCAGGACCGCGGTCTGGCAAGCCTGGTGGGCGGCTTCCGCCGCCAGGTACTTGGCGGTATTGGCTTCGGCGCCGCAGGGCTTGCCCTGGTCATACAGCCACGCTGCTTTCCAGACCATCATGTCGGCCGCTTCCAGCGCCATCCAGGCCTGCGCCAGCGGATGCTGGATGCCCTGGTTCTGGCCGATCGGGCGGCCGAACACGGTGCGCTCCCTGGCATAGCGCGTCGCCGCTTCCAGCGCGACGCGGCCGAGGCCGACGGCTTCGGCCGCAATCAGGATGCGCTCAGGGTTCAGGCCATGCAGGATGTATTCGAAACCGCGCCCTTCTTCTCCGATGCGGTCCTCCACCGGCACCGTCAGGCCGTCGATAAAGAGCATGTTCGAGTCCACGGCGGCACGTCCCATCTTGTGGATCTCGCGCACCTCGATGTGCTTGCGGTCCAGCGCGGTGTAGAACAGGCTCAGGCCCTGGGTCGGCTTGGCCACCTGCTCCAGCGGCGTGGTGCGCGCCAGTAGCAGCATGCGGTCGGCCACCTGGGCGGTGGAGATCCAGATCTTGCGGCCGTCCACGCGATAGCTGCCACCGTCGGCCGACAGCACGGCCTGGGTCTTCAGATGGGTGGTGTCGAGCCCGGCATCGGGTTCGGTCACGGCGAAGCAGGCTTTCTCCTGCCCGGCGATCAGCGGCGGCAGCGCCGCCTCCTTCTGGCGCTGGTTGCCGAACACCACCACCGGGTTGAGGCCGAACACGTTCATATGGATGGCCGACGCGCCGGAAAAACCGGCGCCGGACGCCGACACCGTCTGCATGATCAGCGCCGCCTCGGTAATCCCGAGCCCGGCGCCGCCATAGGCCTCCGGCATCGCGATGCCGAGCCAGCCCGCCTTCGCCATGGCTTGGTGGAATGCGTGGGGGAACTTGCCTTCGTCGTCCAGCCCCGACCAGTAGTCGGCGCCAAAATCGCTGCAGATCTGCGTCACCGCCTCGACGATGGCGCGCTGTTCGGGGGTTCTTTCAAAGTTCATGGCTTGCCTCATTCCGGCTGGATGCCGGCGTCCTTGACCAGCTTGGTCCACTTGACCAGTTCGCCGGCGACGAAGCCGGCAAACTGCTTGGGCGTTTGCCCGAATGCTTCAAACCCCAGCGCCTCAAAACGCGGCGCCACTTCCTTGCTGGCGGCGATGCGGGACAGCTCGCGGTTAAGCCGCTCGACCACGTCCGCCGGCGTCTTCGCTGGCGCGAACACGCCGTTCCAGGAGGTGATGTCGAACCCCTTCAGCTCAGGCGTGTCTCCCAGCGGCGGCAGGTCCGGCAGCAGGCGGCTGCGCTGCGCCGTGGTCACCGCCAGCGCGCGCAGCTTGCCTGCCTTGACGTTGGCAATGCCGGCCGCCACGTCGACGAACATCATCGGCACCTGCCCGGCAATCACATCCGTCATGGCCGGCGGCGTGCTCTTGTACGGCACGTGCAGCAGGTCCAGCCCGGCCATGCGGCCCAGGGTGGCGCCCGACACAATGCCGGTGCTGTTGCCGCTGGCGTACGACATGCCGGGATGGGCGCGCGCGTAGGCGATCAGTTCCGGCACCGTCTTGACGGGCAACTTGGGATTGACCACCAGGATGAAGGGCAGGTTGCCCATGCGCGCCACCGGCGTGAAATCGCGGATCGGGTCATACGGCAGCTTCTTCATCAGCGAAGGGTTGGCCGAATGCGTGGTGTTGGTGGTCATGAACAGCGTGTAGCCGTCAGGCGCGGCCTGCGCGACGATTTCAGCGGCGATCGCGCCGTTGGCCCCGGGACGGTTGTCCACCACCACGTTGGCCTTGAGCGCATCGCCCAGTTCCTTGGCCGTGATGCGGGCCACCGCGTCGGTGCCGCTGCCGGCGGCGAAGGGCACCACCATGCGGATCGGCTTGCTGGGATAGGCATCGGCCGCCGCCGCGTACGGCGCCGTGGCGAGTGTCAGCAATGGCAGCGCCGCGCGCAGCAGCGTGGTAAAGCTTGGCATTGTGTTGTCTCCTGCTTCTTTCTGGTTAGCGATCCCTCTGCGATGGATCCGCTTTGTGGCGGTGGCTTGGGACTGACGGCCGGACTAACATCCGGACCGGCAGCCCCGCCGCTTCATGGCGCGGTCTTTTCCTTATAGTTCGTGTCCTTCACCAGCTTGGCCCAGCGCGCGGCGTCGTCGGCAATGATGGTGGCGAACTGCTCGGGCGTACTGCCGACGGCTTCATAGTCGATGGCGGCGAGGCGCGCCTTGATCTCCGGCATGGCCACGATCCGGACGATTTCCTGGTTCAGCCGCGCAACGATTTCCTTTGGCGTGCCCGCCGGCGCCAGCAAGCCAGCCCAGGAATTGAAGTTCATGCCCTGGATGCCGGCTTCCTGCATGGTCGGGACATCCGGCAGCGCCGGCGAGCGCCTGGATGACAGCACCGCCAGCGGGCGCAGCCGGCCCGCGCGGATCATTGCCATCCCGTTAAAGGGGTCGATGGTCATGTCGACCTCGCCCGCCACCACCGCCTGCATCTGCGGGCCGGTACCGCGATAGGAGACGCTGACGACATCCGGCGTGCCGGCGGTTGTCTTGAAAGTTTCCCCGATCAGCTCGATCATGCTGCTGCCAGCCGACAAGCTCAGCGGACGGCTCTTGGAGCGCGCCAGCCCGACAAACTCCTGCACGGTCTTGGCCGGTACCGAGGGGTGGACCACCATGACGAAGCCGATACTGCTGATCAGGCTGATCGGCGCGAAGCTCTTGAGCGGCTCGTAGCCGGCCTTGTAGAGGACAGGGCTCAGCGTCTGCGCGCCGGCGGTGTTCAGCAGCAAGGTGTAGCCATCCGGCGCGGCACGCGCGACCTGGTCGGTGCCGATGATGCCGTTGGCGCCCGGCCGGTTCTCCACCACCACCGGCTGCTTCAAGGCCTCCGACAGCTTCTGCGAGACCAGCCGGGCCACCACATCGGAGGCTCCGCCCGGCGCGTAAGGCACCACCATGCGAATCGGCTTGCTGGGATAGGCGCTGCTCCAGGCCAGGGCCGGCGCGGCACTCCAGATCGCGGCGCACAGCATCAGGCGGCGTCGGGAAGACAGTTTCATCGGGATCTCCTTCCAGGCTTCAACTACAAACGTCCGTTCGGGTGCGGGCAACCGCCCGGGCCGGGGCAATGCTCAGGCGGGACGGATCACGCGATCCGGGGATTCCTCATAAGGCGGGGCGTAGATCACCAGCAGCTTGACGGGCTCGTCGCTGACGACGGTGAACACGTGCATGGATCCGGCGGGGAAGAAGCAGCAGTCGCCGGGCCCAAGCTCTCGCGACTGGCCGTTCACCTCGGCGAGCGCCCTGCCCTCCAGCATGTAGCAAACCTGCTCGATACCGGGATGGGCGTGCGGCAAGGCGCCCTTGCCGCGCTCGATGGTGCCGTGGATCACCTCAAGCTGGGTGGCACCGACATTCTCGCGGCCAATGATGCGGCGGTTCAGCGTACCCACATGGTTGGCCGGGTGGTAGCCGGGCACGTCTTCGGCACGGACGAAGCAGGTCGGCGAGGACGAGGGTGATGGTGATGGTGATGTCATTGCAGTCTCCTTGCCAGCTTCGCCCCACCCAGGGAGGGCGACAGGCAAGCCGATCATTTTTCATGTTTATGAATTTTATTTTATACCCATGAAAACAGACACGTCCAGCAAAGGTACGCCCAGCAGGCGCCTGGTGGAAGCGGATGGTAGTTCTACCGCCAAAATTACTGTCCACAGATAGAAAATCCAGGTTTAGCATTCTGTAGATGTAGCCAACTGCGACGGATATGGGTTCCGCCAGGGAGGGCGCGGAGCGCTGGTGGCATGAGGCCACGCGGGAACGGCACCGAGTTGGGTGGACGCGCGAAGTGTGACGGGCGCCCGTCTTGGCCACGATGCCTGGTTTGGCCGATTCCCGTCGCGGCGGGGGCGGCAAGGCGAATCGCGTAGTGCTGCTACAATCGCACCAAGTTTTTTTTACTGGCTGGACACGATGGGCTTCGAACAACTGGCGGCACTGAAGGAACAACTGGCAAGGCAAGCTAAGGCCGCGCCACAGGCTAAGACGCGGCGCGCGCGTCCGGTGGCTCCGGTCAGCCCGGCGAAGCCGGTGGATCCGGTGCTGCAGGCCATCGCGAAACTGCAAAAGCGCTTCCCGCAAACCTTTCCGAAGAATCCTGCGCCGAAGGTAGCGCTCAAGATCGGCATCTTCGAAGATCTCGTCCAGCACGCGCAGGAACTTGGCCTGACGGAGCCGGTGCTGCGCGACGCGATCCGGACCTGGTGCCGCGGCACCCGCTACTGGACCTGCCTGGTGGAAGGTGCCCCGCGTGTCGATCTGGCGGGTCAGGAAGCGGGACACGTTGCACAGGCCGATGCGAACCGGGCGCTGCAACTCCATGCCCACCGTGCGGCGCGTGCGTCATCTCGAACCGCGACTGCACCCAAGCCCAGCTGATCAGCGACACAGACACCCTCCGGACTCGAATCGGCCCGATGGTGTTCCTCGATCCGCGGATTTAGGCGGGCGCCTAGATTTGAAAATCCGCGGCGATGTCTTCATCCGTGCGCGCCTCCAGCCGGCCAGAGCGGCAGGCGCCGACAAACACGTCGTAATCGCGCTCGACCTGATCCGCATACGCGTTCGAATACGCCAACAGTGCATCGGCCATCGCATCGCTGTTGCCGAGGTAGCCGCTGATCTCCAGCGCCATCCCGCTGGCCTTGGCATGGGCCCGCGCCAGCACCCAGCCACACAGCGCCGCGAACCTGCCCAGCAACTCATGATCCATCAGCTCGATCTCGGGCGACAGCTTCATGTCGCGCAATTGCCGCACATAGAAATGGCGGCCTGACGGACCGTTGTTCCAGCCAAGGAACACGTCGCTGGCCGCCTGCATCAGCCGCTGGCCCTCCACCACACGCCGGCCTTCATGCGTCACGGGCGGCGACTTGAAATAGCGCGCCACTACCGACTGTGTGGCCTGCTTGCTTTGCAGGAACAGCGGCTTGCCGTGCTTGTCGATCATCAGGATGATCAGGCAGCGCGTGCCGACGCTGCCCACCCCCACCACCTTGAAGGCGACATCATGGCGCGTGAAATGGCTGAGCAACTGGCGCCGGTCGGGCGACAGGGTACCCAGGTACTCCTCGAAAGACTTGTCGAAAGCCTTGCCGGTGTCGGTGATCTTCATCCAGTCGTCCTCGGGGGAGAACAGTGTGTTCTCGCCTCTTATGTGGAAGATCCCTGGCGGTGCGTCGCGGATAACCCAGCGCTCGCCAACCCGCTCCGACAGCTTCGGCAACAGCGCCTCGCTGGCGCGCTTGGCCGCGCGCGCTATGCCGCGCTCCAGGCGCTGGCGGATCTGCGGTGAAGCCGTCTCGGCCATCAGGCGCTCGAAGGTAATGCAGTCGTACCAGGTGTCGAGAATGCCCATCCCGGCATAGGTGGCCATGCGCTCCTGATAGCTGCGCACGACCCGATAGACCAGGTCGTCGATCACGCCTCGCTTGTGGCGCAGGTGCCGGCCCGCCACCACGAAGCTGGCGGTAAGCCGCTTCAGATCCCATTCCCAGGGCCCGGGGCTGGTCTCGTCGAAATCGTTGAGGTCGAACAGCAGCGAGCGTTCGGGGCTGGCAAACCCGCCGAAGTTGGCCAGGTGGCAGTCGCCGCAGATCTGGATGGGGAGATCGGAATTCGGCGTACCGGCGAGGTCATGCGCCTGGATGATGGCGCTGCCTCGGTAAAAGGTGAAGGGCGATTCGATCATGCGGCCATAGCGCAGCGGCACCAGCCGTTCGACACGGCCGGCGCTGTTGATCTCCAGCAACTCGACGGGATCTCGCTCGACGTTGCCTGTCGCGGCATGCGCGCTGCGGGGAACGTGTTTGCGCGTGCCTTTGCCGCGTTCGCGGCGGGATTCGATGTCTACAGGGGTGTCCACAAGCGCTCCTTCAATTTCGGCTCTGTCTCTGTGTTTTTCTGTGTTATTGCCGGTAGGGATTGCTACGCTCGCCTATGTCCATAGCATACGCCACGCCCGCCCCATAAGTGATCTGGCTGCGGGTGCCGCGCCGCGTCATGATGGGACTGTCGCCACCATCGCCCGCGAGCCGTTGCCCGTAGACCATGGCGCCGGCTGGATAACAGCGTTTCAACAGTTCGCGAGCAAGACTGTCACTCCGGTCGCTTGAGCCGCCGTCACCCACAAATCTCTTTAATACTCAATGATTTATCTTGAGCGGAGTTACTCCGTCCGGATGCTTGACCTTGACATGATCGGAAGCTTTAACGTAGCCACCGTTATGAAGGAGCTTCCCAATTTTTCAAGGAGCAGTGATGAGTTCCAGCCTGACAGGCAGTGTTGCGATCAGCATCCCGATCGAAGGCATGACTTGCGCTTCGTGTGTGGGCCGCGTCGAAAAGGCCCTGAAGGCCGTGCCAGGCGTGAACAAGGCCAGCGTCAACCTCGCGACCGAGCGCGCCGACATTACTTTTGACGGGTTACCGAATATCGAGGCCGCTGTGCGGGCGGTGCAGAAGTCCGGCTATAACGTGACTTCGAGCACCGTTGCGTTATCGGTAACGGGCATGACCTGCGGCTCGTGCGTGGGCCGCGTCGAAAAGGCCCTGAAAGCCGTACCGGGCGTCAGCAATGCAACAGTCAACCTCGCGACTGAGCGCGCGCAGATCAGCGCCGCTGGCGAAACCTCGCCCGAAGCCCTGATCCAGGCCGTCGCCAGGGCAGGCTACGAGGCGCAGGTCATCTCGGGCGACACCAGCCACACCGATGCCGTGGCCGAGCGCCAGGCTGTCGAACTGAAGTCGCTCAGGCGCGCCTTGACGATTGCCACGCTTTTCGCCCTCCCCGTTTTCATCATGGAGATGGGCGCGCACCTGGTTCCGGCGTTTCACCACGCGATTGCAAGAAGCATCGGCACGCAGAACAGCTGGTATGTCCAGTTCGTGCTCTCGAGCATCGTGCTGTTCGGGCCGGGGCTGCGTTTCTTCAAGAAGGGCATCCCGGCGCTGCTGCGGGGTGCGCCGGATATGAATTCGCTGGTGGCGGTAGGTACCTCCGCCGCCTATGCCTACTCGGTCGTGGCTACCTTTGCGTCGGGCCTGCTTCCCGCCGGCACGGTCAATGTCTACTACGAAGCCGCCGCTGTCATCGTGGCGCTGATCCTGCTTGGCCGCTACATGGAAGCCCGCGCCAAGGGCAACACCTCCGAAGCGATCAAGCGGCTGCTCGGTTTGCAGGCCAAGACCGCGCGTGTGGTGCGTGACGCCGCGACGCTTGAGGTTGCTATCGAAGAAGTGGTCGCGGGCGAGCTGATCGAAGTTCGTCCCGGCGAGCGCATTCCTGTGGACGGCGAAGTCGTGGACGGCAATAGCTTCATCGACGAATCCATGATCAGTGGCGAACCGGTACCCGTGGAAAAGAAGCCCGGCTCGGAAGTGGTGGGGGGCACTGTCAACCAGAACGGCGCGCTGACATTCCGCGCCACCAAAGTCGGCAACGACACCGTGCTGGCGCAGATCATCCACATGGTCGAGCAGGCGCAAGGCTCCAAGCTGCCGATCCAGGCGATGGTTGATCGCATCACCATGTGGTTCGTGCCGGCGGTCATGGCCGCCGCCGCGCTGACGTTCGTCATCTGGCTGAGTTTCGGGCCGGAGCCCGCCCTGACATTCGCGCTTGTCAACGCGGTTGCCGTGCTGATTATTGCCTGCCCGTGCGCGATGGGCCTGGCGACGCCGACGTCGATCATGGTGGGCACCGGGCGCGCGGCGCAAATGGGCGTGTTGTTCCGCAAGGGCGAGGCACTGCAATCCCTGAAGGACGCCAAAGTGGTGGCCGTGGACAAGACCGGAACGCTGACCAAAGGGCATCCCGAACTGACGGATCTGATCGTTGCCCCGGGGTTCGAACGCTCAGTGGTGCTGGGCAAGGTCGCCACCGTCGAAGCGAAATCCGAACACCCGATTGCGCAGGCCATCGTCGACGCAGCCAAGGCGCAAAAGATCGCCCTGGGCACCATCGGGCAGTTCGATTCGATTACGGGCTTTGGGGTCAGCGCCCGGGTGGATGGCGATCTGGTCGAGATTGGCGCCGATCGCTTCATGCGGAAGCTGGGCTTGGATGTCGAAGCGTTCAGCGCGGATGCGGCGCGTCTGGGCGACGAAGGCAAGACACCGTTGTACGCAGCGATCAATAACCGGCTTGCAGCCATGATTGCCGTGGCCGACCCGATCAAGGAAACTACGGCGGCCGCCATCCAGGCCTTGCACGGCCTTGGCCTGAAGGTTGCAATGATCACCGGCGACAACCGTCGCACCGGCGCGGCAATCGCCCGCCAGCTGGGCATTGATGAGATGGTTGCCGAAGTGCTGCCCGACGGCAAGGTCGAGGCGGTACAGCGGCTGAAGAAGCAATACGGTCCTATCGCGTATGTGGGCGATGGCATCAATGACGCGCCGGCGCTGGCCGAGGCCGACGTGGGCCTCGCTATCGGTACAGGCACGGACATTGCCATCGAGGCGGCGGACGTGGTGCTGATGTCCGGCGACCTGGGTGGCGTGCCCAACGCGATTGCATTGTCGAAGGCCACGATCCGCAACATCAAGCAGAACCTGTTCTGGGCGTTTGCCTACAACGCTGCCCTGATTCCGGTCGCGGCTGGCCTGCTGTACCCGGTCAATGGCAACCTGCTTTCGCCGGTGTTTGCGGCAGGCGCCATGGCCTTGTCCAGCGTGTTTGTCCTGACCAACGCGCTGCGGCTGCGCGGCTTCGTTGCCCCCTTCGCGGTCAAGGCTTGAGGCGAAACTGGTCCGGCCGGGAGGTCATAACCCTGAAGGCGAGCTTTCTGGTTAAGCATCGCCATGGCCCGACAGGATGCACTATGCCCTCCCGCCCCAGGCCAGAGCCTATGGCGGCGTCATCAACCGATTTCCGTATCTTGCAAGGCGTGATCAGGAACGTCCTGGGATCGTCGCCACTTCCTGCCTTCGCCCCCAATTTCATCGGCGAATGCGCTGCCATGCCGGGCATGCCGGTCATGAGAAGGTTCGCGCCGGAGAACCGGGTCGTGAGGTTTTCTTGCGGCTTTGCTGTCCGACGCTCCCTACCCTTTCCGCATTCCCCTTGCCCGATAACGGTTCCTGACCACCTCTGATCCGGCAAGCCCGGTCGAGGGCCGGTGGCGCTCGCCACGGCAGCCAGCAAAAATTTCTCCGGCGGCCCGGCAGATTCTCCAATCTCGCGCGTCAGGGATACAGAGACGCTGCGAGCTGATGCCCGGCGTCGCGTGAACCACCCTGCCTCCCCCTGTCTCCACCCCATTTTCGGAAAGGAAAACCGCACCTTGGCTCCCCGCCTGCCCCCGGACACCGGCCGCTCTTGCGCGCCGCCCCTTGCGAGCGCTGCCGCATGACGCATCCCGCCCCCTCCCAAGCCATGCGGATTGCATCGCGCGCGGCCGCGGCGATCCTGGGCGGCTACCTGCTCGCCTGCGCCAGCATCCTGGCCTGCGCCGCGGTGCTGCCTGGCCTGCGGGCCGAAGCCGTCATGACCGCCAGCCTGCTCAGCTACGCCATCTACACCGGCGCGGCGCTCTGGGCCTTCGCGGCCCGCTCGGCCCGCCGCGCCTGGCTGGGGCTGCTGGCGCCATCCGCCGTCCTGCTTGCAACCGCCGCGGCCGGGCACTGGACGCGAGGCCTGCCATGAAAGGGACGTTCCGCCAATCGATGGCATGGCTGCACACCTGGTGTGGCCTGTGGCTGGGCTGGCTGCTGTTCGCCGTGTTCCTGACGGGCAGCCTTAGCGTGTTCGACGGCGCCATCACGCGCTGGATGCAGCCGGAGCGGCTGGAAGTCAGCGCCGGAAAGCCCGACCCGGCGCAGGCGCTGGCCCACGCCCAGCGCTACCTGGAGCGCCATGCGCCGCAATCCGGCCACTGGGAAATCGAGTTTCCCTCGCTGGAAGACGCCGCCATGCATGTGCACTGGGACGGGCAGGCCGGTGGCGAGATCCGCCTCGACCCCAACACCGGCGCCGTGCTGCCGGCACCGCGAGACACGCTGGGCGGCCATCACTTCGTGCTCTTCCACTATGAACTGCACGGCGGCATGCTGGGCGTATGGATCGTCGCCTTCGCCACCATGGCCATGCTGGTAGCGCTGGTATCGGGCATCGTCACCCATAAGCGCTTCTTCAAGGATTTCTTCACCTTCCGGCCGGGCAAGGGCCAACGCTCCTGGCTCGATGCGCATAACGCGCTGGGCGTGCTGACGCTGCCCTTCCTGTTCATGATCTCGTACACGGGACTCATCATCTGGTGGCCCGATACCATGCCGGCGGGTATCCGGACGTACTACGAAGGCAGCGAAGCCAAGCTGTTCGGCGTGCTCGGGCGGGCCGGCTGGCTCGAGCCCAAGGTCCTGCCTCCCCCCGGCGCGCCCGCCACGCTGGTGGCGTTGCCCACGCTGCTGGCCGATGCACGCGCACGGCTGGCCGCGGCGGACGACACCGGAGCAAACGCGATCGCCTCGGTGGCGGTGGCGCGGCCCGGCCGCGGCAACGCCGCTGTCAGCATTGCCGGCCTCTATCGCTACGATGGCCTCGCCTTTTCGTCGCAGCGCGAGTTCCGCTACGACGGCGTCACCGGCGCCTACTTGTCGGCCCACGCCGAGGACGAGATGCTGGGCACCGGCGGCGCGGCGCCGCTGGTCGCCGGCTCGGTCATGCGCACGCTGCATATGGCGCGCTTCGGCGGCGATGCGCTGAGGTGGCTCTACCTTGCCTGCGGCCTGGCGGGCTCCGCCATGATCGCCACCGGCCTGCTGCTGTTCTCCACCAAGCGCGGCAACCGCAAGGCGCGCGAGTTCGGCGCCGCCAGCGCGCGCGTCTACGGCACCATCGACCGCCTCAACGTGGCAGCCGTCGCCGGCCTGGCGATTGCCTGCGCTGCCTACCTCTGGGGCAACCGCCTGCTCCCGGTGGCGCTGGAGGAGCGCCACGAGTGGGAAGTCGCCGTGTTCTTCTCCATCTGGCTGGCAGCCACGGTGCACGCCCTGGCCAGCCAGCCGGCCAAGGCGTGGCCGCGGCAACTGGCGCTGGCCGGCCTGCTTTGCCTGACCCTGCCGCTGCTCAATGCGCTGACCACGGGCTGGCACCTGCTGCGCTATGCCTCGCTCGGGGACTGGCAAAGCGCCGGCCTGGAACTCGGCGCCCTCACCCTTGGCAGCCTGCTGCTGTGGGCCGCCGCCAGGGTGCGCCGGGCCGGCCGCCAGGCCATGTCCCGTTCGCCAGGCGGGCGTGCCGGCGCGGCGGCCACGCCGGGAGAAGCATGATGGCCCTGATATCGATGCCCCCGGCGCTGGCCGCCTCGGCCACCCTGGCCTTGTGTTACGCCGGCATGGCCAGCCTCAGCCTGGCCATGGACCGGCACCACGGACAAATCTGGCGGCGCGATCCCGCTCCCCCGGCACGCTGGCTGCTGCGCGGCTGCGGCTGGCTGCTGCTCGCCCTGGCGGCATGGCCCTGCCTGCGCGGCTGGGGCGCCAGCATCGGCGCCGTGGTCTGGGCCGGCTCGCTCTGCGCCGGCGCCCTGGCTTACGTGCTGATGCTGGCCTATCACCCCCGAACGGCAGCGGCACTGGCCTTGCCGGCGACGGTCTTCGCCGCCGCCAGCCTGGCGGTGCCGGCGTAGGGCTTGCCGGCGTGCCTCACATGCCAGTTCAACTTCCGCGGCGCGGCCACCCCGGACCGCGCCCTCACCTGGTCAACCGGAAAACCCTTAACGCATGGCGCAGCCTCACCGACTCCTTCCCATCACCGGCATCGCCATCCTGGCCCTCGCCGCGCTAGGCGCCGTGGCCTGGTGGAACACGGACGCCGCGCCGCGCTACGACACTGTCACCATTGCGCGCGGCGACATCGAAACCAGCGTCACCGCGCTCGGCACCCTGCATCCACGCAGCTATGTCGACGTGGGGGCGCAGGTCTCCGGGCAGATCACCCGCTTGCTCGTGCAGGTGGGCGACACCGTGGAACAAGGCCAGTTGCTGGCCGAGATCGATGCCAGCGTGCCGCGCGCCACGGTGGATGCCGGCCGCGCCGAACTGGCCGGCCTCAAGGCGCAACTTGCCGAACAGGAAGCGCTGCACTTGCTGGCGCAACAGCAGGATGCGCGCCAGCGCCACCTGGCCGGCCAGGAGGCCACCCGCGACGAAGACGTGCAAACCGCCGCGGCCGCACTCAAGACCGCTGCTGCGCGCATGGCCCGCCTGCGGGCGCAGATCGAGCAAACGCAGTCCACCCTGAACGGCGACGTCGCCAAGCTGGGCTACACGCGCATCTACGCGCCCATGGCCGGCACGGTGGTCACGCTGGAAGCACGCCAGGGGCAAACCCTGAACGCCACCTACCAGACGCCCGCGCTGCTGCGTATTGCCGACCTCGCCACCATGACGGTGTGGACCGAGGTGTCGGAGGCAGACGTGCGCCGCGTGCGCCCGGGCATGCAGGTCAGCTTCACCACGCTGGGCGGCGAGCAGCGCCGCTGGCGCAGCAAGGTGCGCCAGGTGCTGCCGGCGCCGCCGACCCCGGGCAGCCAAGCCCAGCAGACGCAGGGCAACCAGCAGGCCGCGCCGGCGAGCAAGGTCGTGCTGTACACCGTGCTGTTCGACGTCGGGAACAGCGATGGCGAACTGATGCCGCAGATGACCGCCCAGGTCTCCTTTGTCTCCGCCGAAGCGCGCGGCGTGGTGGTCGCCCCGCTGGCCGCGCTGCAGGCCGTGGACGGCAGGCCCGACCGCTTCCGCGCCCGTGTGCTGGACACTGCCGGCAAGGCGCAGGCGCGTGAGATCCGCGTTGGCGTGCGAGACCGCTTGCGCGCGCACATCGTCGATGGGCTGCGCGAAGGCGACCGGCTGATCACCGGCGAGCGCAAGCCGGCAGACGACATGCCGAGGTTCCGCCTGTGAACCTGCCCTTGAACCCACCGGCAATGCTGGAGCTGCGCGGCATCCGCAAGCGCTATGGCGGCGGCAGCGACGGCGCGAGCCCTGCCACCGAAGTGCTGCGCGGGATCTCGCTGCGCATAGAGGCGGGCGAATTCGTCGCCATCGTCGGCAGTTCCGGCTCGGGCAAATCGACGCTGATGCACCTGCTGGGTTGCCTGGACCGCCCCAGCGAAGGCAGCTACCTGATCTGTGGACAGGACGTGGCGGGATTCGACGCCGACCAGTTGGCATGGCTGCGGCGCGAAGCCTTCGGCTTCGTGTTCCAGGGCTACCACCTGATCGCCACCGAAACGGCGCGCGAGAACGTGGAAGTGCCGGCCATCTACGCCGGCCAGCCCACCGCCGCCCGGCAGGCTCGCGCGGAGGCGCTGCTCACGCAGCTCGGCCTGGCCGGACGCTCCGGCCATCGCCCCGGCCAGCTCTCCGGCGGCCAGCAGCAGCGCGTGTCGATCGCGCGGGCGCTGATGAACGGCGGACGCATCATCCTGGCCGACGAACCCACCGGCGCGCTCGATTCGCGCAGCGGCGCCGAGGTCATGACACTGTTGTCGGGGCTGGCGGCTGCCGGGCACACGGTGATCCTGATCACGCACGATCGCGGCATCGCGGCGCAGGCCCGCCGCGTGATCGAGATCCGAGACGGGCTGGTGATATCGGACTCGGCCAGCGCTCGCCATGCGGCGCCGGAGGCCGCCGATGCCAACCCGCCCGCCCAAGGCGCCAACGACGCTGCCCAACTGCTTGCCCGCATGCGCGCGGGCAAGGACCGCCATGCCTCGCTCGCGGCCGATGTGGCCGAGGCCGCGCGCGCCGCGTGGCGCGTGATGTGGAGCAACCGTTTCCGCACCGGGCTGACCCTGCTCGGCATCGTTATCGGCGTCGCCTCGGTGATCGTCATGATGGCAATCGGCAGCGGCTCGCAGTACCAGGTGATGAAGAAGATGGCGGTGTTCGGCGCCAACAAGATGTATGTGGGCGTGCTGCCCCCGACCAGCCGCGACCGGAGCGGGCCGCTCACGCTGGCCGATGTGGAGGCCATCCGCGGCGTGCCGAATGTGGAACTCGCCATGCCGTATATCGAAGGCTTCGTGATGGCGCGGCGCGGCAATGTCGACCACCGCACCGAAGGCGGCGGCGCCACCACGGATTTTGCCGCGGCGCTGGACTGGGGGCTGGCCGAGGGCGTGTACTTCGACGCCCGCGACGAACGCGATCTCGGCAAGGTTGCGGTAATTGGCAAGCGCGTGCGCGATGCCTTGTTCGCGGACGGCAGCGACCCCATCGGCCAGACCATCCTGCTGGACAGCGTGCCGTTCCAGGTCATCGGCGTGCTCGCCGAGAAGGGCGCCCTGGCCGGCAACGCCGACGAGGATGAGCGCGTGGTGGTGCCGTTCTCCACGGCCAGCGCGCGGCTCTACGGCAATCCCTATCCCACCTGGGTCGCGGTTTCGATCCGCGACATGCAGCAAGCCAGACAGACCGAGCAGGCCATCCTGGCCGCCCTCGCCGCCCGGCGCGGCAACCAGGATGCACGCGTGTACAACCGCGCGGAGTCGATCCGCGTAAGCGCGGAGACCGAACGCACCATGACCCTGATGCTCGGCCTGATTGCCGCCATCTCGCTGCTGGTCGGCGGCATCGGCGTGATGAACGTCATGCTGATGACGGTGCGCGAGCGCACCCGCGAGATCGGCATCCGCATGGCCACCGGCGCGCGCCAGCGCGACATCCTGCGCCAGTTCCTGACCGAAGCCGTGCTGGTTTCGCTGCTCGGCGGCGTGACGGGCGTGGTGCTCGGCATCGCCGTGGGCCTTGCCCTGCAACCGGCCAGGGTGCCGGTGATCTTCTCGCTCACGGCCATCGCCGGGGCCTTTGGCTGCGCCGTGGCCACCGGCCTGCTGTTTGGCTACATGCCGGCCCGCCAGGCGGCTCGCCTCGACCCCGTACAAGCACTGGCAAGCGAATGACAACCATGAGCGCCCTGACTTCCCTCGCCCTGCGCGCGGCCTTGCTGGCTACCGCGCTGGCCGCCGGCGGCTGCGCCACGAAGGCCTCGCCCGAGGCCCCGCTGCCCGCCACGCCCGCGCAATGGCGCTACGCGCCCCCGGACCGGGCCGGCGCCGATCCGGTCAGCATCGACTGGTGGCAATCGCTAGGCAATGCCGAACTGGATGCGCTGGTGCGGCGGGCCCGCGCCGACAATCCCGGCATCGCCGCCGCATACGCCCGGGTGCAGCAGGCACGCGCCAGTGTCACCATTGCCCGCGCACCGCTGTTGCCGGAGCTCACCGGCTCCGCCGACGCCCGGCGCTATGGCGGCTCGGGCATCAGCAGCGGCGACAGCTCGGACAATTTCCGCCTCGGGCTCGCGGCCAGCTATGAAGTGGACCTGTGGGGCGGCAACCGCGCCGCCGCGGGCAGCGCCGCCGCCTCCTTGCGCGCGGCCGGTTTCGCGCAGGATGCCGTCACGCTGTCGGTGACCGGCGAAGTCGCGCTGGCCTGGCTGCAAACCGTCAGCCTGCGCGAGCGCGTCGCCATTGCCACCCGCATGCTGGACAATGCCCGCGGCGTACTGGCCGTGGTCGATGCGCGCCAGCGCGCCGGCAGCGCGACCGCGCTGGAACTCGCACAGCAGCGCGGCCTGGTGGCCAGCCGGGAGCGCACCTTGCGCCTGCTGGCGCAGCGCGCCAACGACAGCCAGGTCGCGCTGGCGATCTTGCTGGGGCAGTCCGCGAGCAGCTTCGAAATCAGCACCGCCAGCCTTGCCGGCCTGCGCCAGCCCGCCATCGACAGCGGCCTGCCCGCCGAACTGCTTACACGCCGCCCCGACCTGGCCGCGGCAGAGGCCAGGCTGGCGGCCGCCGACGGCGATATCGCCGTGGCCCGCGCGCTGATGCTCCCCCGCCTCGCCCTGACCGCCAGCGCCACCGGGCAAAGCGACCGCCTGCGCACCCTGTTCGAGAACCCGGTCTACGCCATCGCCGCCGGCGTGCTGGCGCCGATATTCAACGCCGGACGGCTGGCCGCCGGGCATGACATGGCTATCGCGCAGAAGCAGGAATTGCTGGCGGACTACCGCCGCGCCATCGTCGCGGCCTCGGGCGATGTGGAAGTGGCGCTCAACTCCATCGCCGGCGTCGGTGCCCAGCGTATCGCTCAGGATGAGGAGCTTGCGCAGGCCCGGCGCGCCTTCACGCTGGCGGAACGCCGCTATCGCGCCGGCGCGGAAACGCTGCTGATCGTGCTGGACGCGCAACGCACCCTTTACGCCGCCGAGGACGATGCCGCCCAGTTGCGCCTGGCGGCCCTGCAAGGCTCGGTGCTCCTGTACAAGGCCCTTGGCGGCGGATGGAGGCCGGATACGCAATTGTAGGGAGATGTGCCCGCCCCCTCACGGCAGAGAAACACGCCTTGTTTCCGAGTAACGATTTTTCGCATACAATGCGAATCATTCTCAATAGCGTTTGGCGCATGGCGCCCGCATTATCCAGGCGCCATGGCCACGGCAGACACGCTTCTCCAGTCGGAACTCCACACGCTCTACCGCAACCACCACAGCTGGCTGGTCAACCTGCTATGGCGCAAGCTGGGCAATGCGGACAACGCCGCCGACCTGGCCCAGGATACGTTCACCCGCCTGCTGGTGGCCTGCGACGCCAGCTCGCTGCGCGAGCCGCGCGCCTACCTGACCACTGTGGCGAGCCGGCTGACGGCGCAATATTTCCGCCGCCTCGCGCTCGAGCGCGCCTATCTCGAAGCGCTGGCCCTCCAGCCGGAAGCCACCGCGCCTTCGCCCGAAACCCGCGCGCTGGTGGTAGAGGCGCTGACCGCCGTGAGCACGGTACTCGACCAGCTCCCCCCACGCGTGTGCGAAGCCTTCCTGCTATCGCAACTGGATGGCCTGGCCTACCGCGAGATCGCGCAGCGGCTGCACGTCACCGTCAACGTGGTGCAGAAATGGATGAGCAAGGCCTTCGTGCATTGCTACACCGCGGTCTACGGATGACGCCGGCATCCCCGCCCCGATTGCCCATGGCCTCGCGGCAACCATGAAACCCTTCACACCCCAGCTTGCGCCGCAGGCAAGCGATGCCCGTGCAAGCGCACGCGTCGAACCGCACGTCATCGCGCAGGCGGCGGACTGGATGTCGCGGCTGCAGTCGGGCGCGGCCACCGCCGCCGACAACGCCGCGTGCGAGCAATGGCGGCAAGCCGATCCTGCGCACGAACTGGCCTGGCGGCGCATGGCCCTGCTCGGGCAGGATCTGCGCACCGGGCTGGACCAGATGCCGCCGGCCGTCGCCCGCAAGGCCCTGCACTCGGCCAGCACCGCGGGCACCGCCCGCCGGGCCTCGCGGCGCAGCGCGCTGAAGTCGATTGCCGGCCTGGGTGTCGCGGCGGGCGGGATCTGCCTGGCGCGCGAGCAACTGTCCTGGCGCAACTGGAACACCTGGATGGCGGACCACCGCACCGGCAGCGGCGAGCGCCGCACCATCGAGCTGGCGGACGGCACCCGCGTCGTGCTCAACACAGGCAGCGCCATCGACGTCCGCTTTACGCCGATGCAGCGCGAACTTGTCTTCCTGGCCGGCGAGATCCACGTGACCACCGGCCATGACCCGGACGGAAGACCGTTCTCGGTGGCGACCCGCAACGGCAGCATCACACCGCTTGGGACGCGCTTTATCGTCCGCGATGGCATGCTGGCGCCGGACGGCAGCGGCGACAAGCGCGATCCGATCGCTGTCTCCGTGCTCGAAGGCGCGGTGCGGATCCGGGCCCGCCAGCTAAGCGCGCCGCTTCGCCTCGATGCGGGACAGGAGACTGTCTTCACCGCCACCGCCATCGACACGCCGGCCTCCGTTCACCCGCAGGCCGGCGCCTGGCTGGACGGCATGCTGGTGACGGAACAAATGCCGCTGGCCCGGTTCATCGCGGAGCTGGCGCGCTACCGCGCCGGCTCCCTGCGTTGCGATCCGGCACTGGCCGCATTGCGCGTGTCTGGCGCCTTCCCGCTCGACGATACCGATGCGGTGCTTGCCATCCTCGAAGAAACGCTGCCTGTGCGGGTGCGTTACTTCACGCGCTACTGGGTCTCGGTGGCACCGAAATAAAGCCACGGCACGTTCCAGCGCTTCGCTCCCATGCATTGATCCGGCAGCGGCCGGCAAGTATCCCGCCTCCTCCCTGGAAATCTTCATCCGGGCGCGGCAGCTTTCCGCTTCTCGCGCATCAAGTGAATTAGCGGCGCTGCAGAGCCATGCAGCCCACCGCCCTTCCATCACACAAGAATCCAGAGGAACCAGCACCATGGCGCACCGCCCCAGCCCTTGCACGAACCCGCAAGGCAGCACGCTACTGTCGCAGCCCCGCGGCCGCTATCGGCACACCCCGCTGGCGCTTGCGCTACGCGCGGCTGTGCTAGGCGCCACGTTGGGCGTGGCCACGCTCGCGCCGACCCTCGCCCGCGCCCAGGCGGCACCGGCCAGCGGCAAGCAGTACGACATTGGCGCCGGCTCGCTGGACCAGGTGCTCGGCCACTTTGGCCGCCAGGCGGGCGTGCTGGTCGCCATCGATCCGGAACTCACCAAAGGCCTGCGCAGCGAAGGCCTGCACGGCACCTATACCGTGACCGAAGCACTGGCCGCGCTGCTTTCCGGCCAGCAGCTCGAAGCGGTCAGTGGGCCCAGCGGGGGCTATCGCCTGCGCAAGCGCAGCGCGCCGTCCGCGGCGGGCGCCGAAGCCGGCGGCCCCATGCTGGCGGAGGTGAAGGTCACGGCAAACGGGCCGGGCGACGGCATCACGGAGGGCACCGGCTTGTACACCAGCGATGAGAGCAACACCGCCACCCGGCTGGCCATCACCCTGCGTGAGACACCGCAATCGGTCAGCGTCATGACCCGCCAGCAGATGGACGACCAGGGCCTGACGCAGCTCACCGACGTGATCACCCAGACGCCCGGCTTGATCCTCAACCAGAGCGGCAACCTGGGCTCCGACACCAGTTCGGTCTACTCGCGCGGCTTTCAGGTGGAGAACTACCAGCTCGACGGCGTGCTGCAGCTGAACAGCGGCTATAACTCGCTGTTCCAGACTAACGACATGGCCATCTACGACCGTGTGGAAGTGGTACGCGGTGCCACTGGGCTGATGAACGGCATCGGCTCGCCGGCGGCTACCATCAACCTGGTGCGCAAGCGCCCGGCGCGGGATTTCCAGGCCTCCGTCAGTGTCGAGGGCGGATCGTGGGACTATCGGCGCTTTGGGGCGGATGTATCCTCCCCGCTGAACCAGGCCGGCACCGTGCGCGGCCGCCTGGTCGCCGCGTACCAGGAAAACAACGGCAACATCGAACGCCTGCATGAGCGCCGTGAAATCTTTTACGGCGTGGTCGAGGCCGACCTGACCCCATCCACGCTCGCCACCGTTGGGTTCTCGTGGCAGAGCTTCGACCTGACGGGCCACGCGCGCTCCGGCCTGCCGCTGTACTTTGCGGACGGCACGCGCACGGCATGGGCCCGCTCGAAGTCGGCGGCCGCCGACTGGGCCTATTCGGCCCGGCGCAACCAGACCGTGTTCGCCTCGCTGGAGCACAAGTTCGACAATAGCTGGCGCGTCAAGGGCACGCTTAGCCACGACACCTACGCCTACGACGAATTGATGGGCTATGCCTCCAACGGATATCCCGTGCAGAGCACCGGCGCCGGCCTGGGTCTATGGGCGGGACGATGGGGCGCCAAGCCGGAGCAAACCAGCTTCGATCTTTACGCGACGGGGCCCTTCAGCCTGCTTGGCCGCGAGCATGAGCTTGTGCTCGGCACCACCTTCGCACGGACCACCTACAACACACAGACGTATGGGCTCTGGCGCTTCCCTGGCTGGGACAGCAGTATCGCCAACATCTACACGTGGGACGGCCGCACCCCCGCAGCCCCCGAGACCCCGCCCAACGGCACCACCAGGTTCACCGAGCAGATCACCAGCGCCTACGCCACCGCCCGCTTGCGCCCGACCGACAGCTTGTCCGTGCTGCTCGGCGCGCGCGTCACAAGCTGGCGCAACGACAACAGCACGCTCGACTACGCTTCCGGTACGACGTCGGTGGACAACCGCTCGGAGACCGGCAAGATCACCCCATACGTCGGCCTGGTCTACGACCTGAGCAAGCACTGGTCGGCCTACGCCAGCTATACCAATATCTTCAAGCCGCAAAACAACCGGACAGTCAACGGCAGCTTCCTCGACCCCCTGGTTGGCAACGGTTATGAAATCGGCGGCAAAGGCGCATTCTTCAACAACCGCCTGAACATCAGCGGTGCGCTCTACTGGGTCAAGCAGGACAACCTGGCGGTGGCCATCCCCGGCGCCCTCGCGCCCGACGGCTCGCAGGCTTACTACGGCGCATCCGGCGCCAAGACCCGCGGCTACGAGCTGGAAGTCTCGGGCGAACTGACGCGTGACTGGCAGGCAACCGCCAGCTTCGCACGCAACCTCAGCACGGACAAAGACGGCAAGGCGCTCAACACCAATATCCCGCAGGACACCCTCAAGCTGTTCACCACGTACCGCATTGCCGCCATTGGCAACGGCCTGACGGTAGGTGGCGGCTTGCGCTGGCAGAACCAGACCTACAGCGACAACCAGGGGCCGCTCGGGGTGCGCTTCACGCAGGGGAGCTACTCGGTGGTGGACCTGATGGCACGTTATGCCATCACCAGGAATGTCTCGGCGACGTTCAACCTCTACAACCTGCTCGACAAGCGCTACTACACCAGCACCAGTTCGTCGTTCTACGGCACGCCGCGCAGCTTCCGCCTGGGGCTGAACGTGAGCTACTGATGCGCGCCGGGCCGGGAGGAAGAAAGTCGCTTGCCGATAGACTATGATGATCGCTTATCTTCCGGCCAACCCGGCCCGCGTCCTCCCCCCAGCGCGCGGCCTGACCACACATGACCGCCAACGACAACAAAGCGCCGCCCATGAACGTGAAGACGGCGCTGCGCGTGCTCGAGATCATCGAGACCTTTGCCCGCGAGCGGCGCGCGCTCTCGCTATCGGAACTGGCCCGCCTGCTGGCGGTGCCGGCATCAAGCTGCCTGGCGCTGATCCGCACCCTGACTTCGCTGGGCTATCTCTACGAGACCGGCCGCCGCCAGGGCTATTACCCCACCGGCCGGCTGCTCGCCATGGCGCAGCAGATCGCGCGCCACGATCCGGTACTGGACCGCGTGCACGGCACCATGAACGAGCTGCGTGCCGCCACCGGCGAAACCGTGGTGATCGGCAAGCTGCATGAAGGCCGGTGGGTGGTGTACCTCGACGTGCTCGAATCCCCGCACGCGATCCGCTATATCGCCACCGCGGGCGAGCGGCGCGAACTCCACGCGAACTCCATCGGCAAAGCGTTGCTGTCCGTCATGGCGGAGGACGAGCGCCGCGCACTGATGGCGCAGCTCAGCTTCGAGCGGTTTACGCCCCGCACGATATCGGGCGTGGCGCAGCTGGAAGCCGAATTGGAGAAGTCCGCCGAGCTGGGCTGCTTTATCAACCTGGGCGAGTCGATGCCCGATGTTGGCGCGCTGGCCTGGCCGGTGCGGCTATCGGGCGAATGCTATGGGATTTCCATTGCGGGCCCGGTCTATCGCATCGAACCCGCGCTGACGCGCTTCTCGGCCATGCTCAGGACGGCCTGCTCGGCGCTGGAACGCGACGAGCGCAGCCGGTTCGCGCAATAGCTGAAAAGCCCGATAGCCCGATAGCCCGGCAGGAAGCCGCCGTCAGGCCGGGCCGGGCGCTTCCGGCTCGCCGCACTCGCGCAGCAGGTCGCGCAGCTCGTTGATGACCGGGAACACCTCGTGGTTCCAGTCTGCGCCCTGCCTGTCGTGCGCTTCCTGTTCCGCCTCCACGATCCAGCGGTCCTCCTTGAAGATCCGCTCGGTGAACCACACCAGCAGCGGCCACGCCAGGTTGAGCACGCCGGGAATGCCGGGCTTCTTGATCGACAGCAATCCGAAGGTGCGGTTGGTGCGCTGCGCCGCGTCGAGCGGCACATAGACGATCCACAAATCCATCACCAGCGTCCCTTCCGAGGTGCGGATCTGCAATGTCTGGTAGGGATAGCAGGTACGGACCGTCATCACATCCTTGCCGCTCTGCCCGCCGTTCTTGCCGCCGCCGAACACCAGCGCTTCGCCCACCGGCTGCTTGCCCTCTTCCCGCGAGAAGGTGTAGTCGACCTCGACCCACCCCTCACCCCGCCGGCGCCCGAGCGAGCGCGCGCGCATCTGGCCCATCTGCCGGCGGTGAAGGAACTGATGGTTCATATCCATCAGGTTCTCGTGCATGAACGAGTAATGGCATTTGACCTCGCGGCCGAAGCGGCGCGTCTTGTACGCCTTGTTCGCCACCGAGCCAAGGTCGGGCAGCGGCGTTTCGTCGGCGAGCACAGCACTGCCCGGGAAGACGAAGATCAGGCCCTCCACCTCGCGGCAAGGATAGGAGCGCACCCCGTTGGGCAACCGCTCGCGGCCCAGGTAAGGGACATCGATGCAGCGGCCCGTGCAGTCGTAGGTCCAGCCGTGATAGCAGCAGCGAATCGATTCGCCATCGACCACGCCCGCATGCAGCGGCACCTGCCGGTGCGCGCAGCGATCCTCCAGCGCGAACACCGCGCCGGATTCCGTGCGCACCAGCACGATCGGCTCGCCCGCGAAGCGCACGCCATGCGCCTTGCCACGCTTGACTTCGCGCGACCAGGCTAGCGGATACCAATAATCGGGATGAATGGTGACGCGACGCAGGTCGCGGATCGGTACTTCGGCGGGACTACCGTTGGCACTGCCATCTAGCAACGGGACTGCATGCATGGGGGACTTCTCCTTGCAAGGCTGGAATCTCGATTGGCCGACTGCATGGGCTGGAGCTCACTCAGCGATCAGTCTACCTGAAGGCAAGCCGAAGCATGTGCAGCCGGACACAGCCGACGGCAGGCGAACGCCGCCGGACGGGCAGCGTTCGACAGAAACGCCATGCTTGAAGAAGGCGCCGTCAGGGCGCGGCGATGCGGGACGCCGCACCGTCCCGGGCGCACAGGCGGCGGCAGGCCAGCAGCGGCAGGCGAAGCAGGAAGCCGGCGAGCAGGCGCGCATGCATCCCGCTCAGCAAGAGGTTGTCGCGCACGTAGTTGAAGTGCGAGACACCACCTTCCTCGGCGCTGAAATAGCGCACCGGCGCGTCCACGTTCAGCGGCCGCACGCCATGCCAGCACATGCGCACCACCGCCTCGGGATCGAAATCGAAACGCCGCATCCAGCGCTGCTTGCGCATGACAGCGCGCAGCGGCGCGATCGGGTAAACGCGAAAGCCATAGAGCGAATCGCCGATACCGGCCCAGAGCGTTTCCAGGTTGGCCCAGGCGTTGGAGATACGCCGCCCGTAGACCCGGGCCTTCGGCGCGCTGGCATCGAAGACCGGGCGGCCGAGCACCATGGCGCCCGGATCGCGTTGCGATGCCGCCATGAAGGGGGCGATCAGGCCGGCCGGGTGCTGGCCGTCGGAATCCATGGTCAGCACGTGGGTGAACCCTTGCGCCGCGGCCTGCTCCAGCCCCTGCAGCACCGCAGCCCCCTTGCCCTGGTTGCGGGGCAGCACGAGCACCCGCAAGCCCGGGTCGGCTGCCGCCTCTTGCTGCAGCCATTGCGTGCTGCCGTCGGTGCTGCCATCCACCACCACCCACACCGGCGACCAATGGCGCCGCGCCTCGCGCACCGTGTCGCAAACCTTGGCCCCAGGGTTGTAGCTGGGAATCAGGACGAGATGGGTGTTGGAAGGCTTGATCATGCGAAGGTGGATCTGGAAACAGTGAAAAAACAAAAACGGCAAGAACAGGAGGCAGGAGGCATGCCGGCAACCCGCCGGCTAGCCCGGCCGCGCAAACCTGGCCGCTTAGACGTTGTGCACCGCGGCGCAGCCCGCGGCGCCCGGACGAAGCGGCTCACTTTCCGGGCGCGACAGCTCCGCCTCATAGTATTGCGCCAGCTCGGCCATGAAAGCGCGCTCGCTGTCGGGCGCATCGAAGCGCCGGCCCAGCCGGACGCGATAGCAGACCGGCATATCGGGCTTGCGAAAAATCGGCCAGCCCTTCCCGAGGAACGGCGAATCGGTCTCGATAAACAGCGTCTGCACCGGCACGCCCGCACGCTTGGCAATCAGCCCGACGCCGCCCTTGAAGGCATTGACCGGACGGCGGGTGGTGCGCGTGCCTTCCGGGAATACCAGCACCTGGCCGCCACGCCGCAGCTCCTGCACGGCACAGCGGATCATGCCGGCCAGCGTGTCGTTACGGATATAGCGCGCCAGCCTGGCAGCCGCACCGAGGAAGGGATTGTCCACCACATCGGCTTTCATGATGCAGGCCGCCCCGGGCAGCCGCGACAACACCAGCAAGGCATCCAGCAAGCCAGGATGATTCGCCGCCAGCACGAGGGGCGGCCCGCCACGCAGGCTGTCCAGTTCGCGCAGGTCGAAGCGGCAGGCGCCCATGCCCTCCAGGGCCCACAGATAGAAGCGGAATATGCACATGATCACGAATCGGCCGAAGCGCCGCCCCAGCCCTGCCGGCAGCAGCCAGTAGCAGGCTGCGGCGAAGGGTGCCCACAGCAGGGACACCAGCGCCAGCAACAGCAGGCCTGCATAGAACACGGCATATTCAGCTGCCACCGCAGCCAGGCCAGGCAAGGTTTCGCGTAGTTGACGCCGCATCAGGCCACCTCCACCGACGCGCGCATTCCCCGCTTTGCGCGCGGATGGCGGATTCCGCGAATATCGGGGTCAAGGCCGTGCCGGCGGCCCGCGGCATGCAGTGTCATGTCGCGCTCACGCCAGCACTTCCAGCCCATGGCCGGCCGATGCCTCGATTTCCACCAGAAGATCGCCGCGGCAGATGTCGGCCTGCACATAGGCGGCCGCCACGCCGCGCCCGACCGCGCCCTCCAGTGCCGCGCGCACGCTGGCGAGGGTGCCGCGTTCCCGCGGATGGCGCACGTAAACGCGGTAGGCGAGTTCCGGCAGGCCGATCTCCGCATGTCCATCGCGCGCGGCCTGCTCCAGGACGGCGGCAATATTGGCGATGCTCTCGCGCGTCTGCGCGGCCACATCGCCGGCATGCACCGTGCGATGCCCGACAATGCTGGCGGTGCCGGACACGAACAGCACGGGGGCGGCGCATTCGTCGTGCGTCCCGGCCTGCCACACGCCAGCGCGTGCAAAGGTAGGGCTGCGCGGGCCGTATTGAGCAGGATAGTGATAGGCGCTGACCTGGCGCGGATTCTCCACCGCGACCGGCGCGCGCGGGCTGGCCAGGAAGCCGATCGAGAGCGTGCGCTGCGCCACGGGCTGGCCCACCGCGCCAAGCGCGCAGGCCGCCGGCACATTGCCCACGATTTCCCGGCGGCACGCCGTGAAGGCATCCTGCCGCCCGATATTGAACTGGCGATACCGCTCCATGCCAGACTCCTCCGCATTGATGTCGGCAACGTAATTCCACACCCGTACGAGATAGGGATAGCCCTTCGCATCCAGCAAGCCGAAGATGTCGAGATAGGCGCGCTCGGTCGCCGACTGCAGCATGCTTCCCGGCGCGGCGGCAAAATCCGCCTCGCGCAGCGTGACGCTGCCGAAGATCAGGCCCAGCGTGGCATCCGTGCGGAAATCCACCACGCCGTGCCGGCCGGTGGCAGGCTCGCCGATGGTGTCCCAGGCAGCATTGCCGCCGTGCCAGACCTCGCATACGACGGGATCCTCGCCCAGTGGCGGCGTGGCCACGCGCGCCAGCGGCAAGTCCGTCGCAAGCGTCGCCGGCGGCGTACCGCCGCCATACCACACGGCCCCCAGCGCGCCATCGAGCCAGCCCGGCCGTACCGCCGCCAGTCCACGGGCCGTGTACTGCGCCAGCCGCAGCGGTGTCGCGTTCATGGCGTCGCGCTTCATCGGCTGGCCACTGTGCCGGCATCGTCGAGCGGGCGGATATTGCGGCGGCGTTGACGCCATGCGCCCAATGAGCGCCGCAGGTTGAACAGCGCCACGCCGTAGTAGAGCACCTTGAAGGCCAGCAGCGAGCGCCAGATCGGCGTCTTGCCATAGATGTCGCCGGCCAGCACGGAGAGCAGCGCCTCCTTCATGCGCAACACATTGCGCGGCCCCATGAACAGGTCGCGCATGGTCGGCGTGGTAATGCGGTAGATGAACCAGGAGAACTGCCTGGGGCCGTGGCGCACTACCTTGTCGAAGCGTTGCAGCGCAAGCTGCGCCCTGGCCGGCTCGCGCAGGCAGGTTTCGATGGCATCGGCGGCGGCAAAGGCGCTGGTCATGGCCAGCATCACGCCCGATGAGAACACCGGGTCGATAAAGGCATAGGCGTCGCCAAGCAGCACGTAGTTCGGGCCAAAGGTCTGCTCGGTCACATAGGAATAATTGCCGGTGGCCTCCACGTCCGCCACCAGCTCCGCGCCCGCCAGCCGCTCCGCCAGGGCCGGGCACAGCGCGATGGTGTCGGCGAAGAAATCCCTGAGCGGCTTGTCGCGGCGTTTCAGGTAATACGGCCACGTCACGGCGCCCACGCTGGTGGTCCCGTCCGAAAGCGGGATGAACCAGAACCAGCCGTGTTCGAACCAGAAAATGGTGATGTTGCCCTCGTTCTTGCCAGGATGGCGCCGCGCGCCGCGAAAGTGCCCGTACAGCGCGGAGCTGTTGTGCTTGGGATTGCGCAGCTTGGTCTTGAAGCGGTTGGCAAGAAACGTATCGCGGCCGGACGCGTCGACTACGAAGCGTGCCTGCCAGTCCTCCCGGCTGCCGTCGTCCCGTACCGCATGCACCACGGCGCCCGATTCCTGCGCAAGGAACTCCACGTCCCGCACCCGGCATTGTTCGATCACCCGCGCGCCCTTGCGCGCCGCATTGCGGAACAGCAGTTCGTCAAAGGCAGAGCGGCGCACGTGGTAGGCGTATGGCATCGACTTGTCCCAGGCATCGGCGAAATCGAATGCCTGGCCGCCTTCGTGCCACGGCGAGACAAACTCGGCGGCCCACTTCTCGATGGAAATGGCCCGCACTTCATCGGCCACGCCCAGGCGCTCGAACAGCGGCAGGTTGGCGGGCAGCAAGGATTCGCCGATATGGAAACGCGGATGGCGCTCCTTCTCCAGCAGAGTGACCTGGAATCCGCGCTCGGCCAGCAAGGCCGCAGCGGTGGACCCGGCGGGGCCCCCGCCGATCACCAGCACATCGCATTGGCGCAGGCCGGACGCCGGCAACGCGGCCGGCGTTGCGCCAGCGGTGCTGCAAGGAACCTTGTTATCCACCATGTTTCCTGGAGTCCCGCGGCCGCACTAGGCCATGCCGCCATTGATGGAGAACGTCTGGCCAGTGACGTAGGCCGCCGCGTCCGACACGAGGTAGGCGATCATGCCGGCGACCTCCTGCGGGCTGCCGGCGCGCTGTGCCGGCACCAGTTGCCGGATGCGCTCAACCGGAAACGCCTCGCCGGTCATGGGCGACTCGATGACGCCGGGCGCCACGGCATTGACGGTGACGCCGCGCGAGGCCATCTCGATGGCCAGGGACCGCGTGGCGGCGATGATCCCGGCCTTGGCGGCAGCGTAGTTGGCCTGGCCACGGTTGCCCACCAGCGCCGCCACCGAAGCCATGCTGACGATGCGGCCCCAGCGGGTGCGCATCATCGGCATCAGCAGGGGCTGGGTGACGTTGAAGAATCCGTTCAGCGAGACGTCGATGACACTGCGCCACTGCTGGCGCGTCATGCCGACCATCGGTGCGTCGTCATGGATGCCGGCATTGTTGACGAGTACCTGCACCGGCCCGTGCGCCAGGATGCGCTGCAACGCAGCGTCGGTGGCATCGGCATCGGTGACATCGAAGGCGATGGCATGCGCGTGGCCGCCGGCCGCGCGAATCGTCGCGGCTACCGCCTCGGCCTGGGCAAGGTGGCGGTTGGCATGGACCCACACCTCATGGCCCGCCTGCGCCATCGCCAGGCAAATAGCCTGTCCAAGCGCGCCGCTGCCGCCGGTGACAAGCGCCAGCTTGCGCTTCTCTTGCTGCTCCATTCACGCTCCCACAAGCGGCTGCTTCGTTACGTCGAAAGGCCCCCGCAGTGCATCACAGGCACCTTCCCGATGCCGCACATTGATACCCCACTTCGATATCCCTTGTCTGCCCGCCGGCTTCTGACATCCGGGCAAGACCAGGCGGCCAGCCGGAGGCATCAACGCGTCCGGTTCGCTGCCGCATAGGTGGCGAGACTGCCGAGCGAGGCGAAAATCTTGTGGTTGTCGGGATTGTCGGAGCGCAATTCGAACCCGTACTTCTTCGAGATCAGCAGGGCAATCTCCAGGATGTCGATGGAATCCAGGCCAAAGCCCTCGCCATACAGGGGCGTTTCAGCAGAGACATCTTCCGGCTTGATGTCGGAGATATCGAGTTCGCCGATGATCAACTCGGCGAGTTCATGTTCCAGTTCGGTCATCGTCGCAACGTTGCAAATATCGAAGGGTTCCGCATGCACGCTACGGTAGTCGTCTCCTGCACATGATGGGCGCCCGGGGCGTGCGCGAAGGCAGACGGCTATCGTATACTCCGGCATCGTCTTTGGGGCAGATGCTACCAAGCTGGGGAAAATCCCACTAGAAAAGAGAAGTTTGGTAACAACATTGTTCGCCGCGTCCTGAAACATCGCTCCACTTCGGCAGTCTTCACGCTATATGCTCTCGTCTTGCTTCCCGGCGCCCGGATCGGTACCGGGCCGTCCTGCCGGACGCATCCGGCAAGACAAGCCAAGCGCCACAGCCGTCCCCCTATAGCACCAAATGTCATCTTGTGATCCATCCACGACCTGCCGTCCCGATCGCCTGCCCGCCAGGCCGGCGGACGACTGTCACACCAGCAGCTCCACCGCCTCGCCCAAGCAAATGCCGGCTACGGCACATGCCGCTGGTCAGCACCCTCTGCGCCGTCACGGCTGGGTGATCGTTGCTGCATTTTTTGCGTTGTATGAGTACGCCTTGCACCAAGTGGCCCAGCGGCCCGGCGCACAGGAGGCCGGCTTGCTGCTGGGTGCAGCGCCTTTTATCCTGCTGGGGCTGGGCGTCAGCTGGCGCTCCCGCTGGCGGTTCCCCTTGCTTGTGCTGCTGGCGCTGGCCTGCGCCGGCCTGTGGCTGGCGCGCGCACCGCTCTCGCTGCATTTCGGGTGGACCTACTACATGCAGCACATGGGTGCGAACACCGCGCTCGGATTGATGTTCGGCCGCAGCTTGCGGCGCGGGCAAACGCCGCTGTGCACCGAGTTCGCCGCCATCGTGCGGGGCGCGCTTTCCCCCGCGCTGCAACGCTACACACGCGCCGTCACGCTGGCGTGGACGCTGTTCTTCGCCATCTTGGCGACGGTATCCACAGTCCTGTTCGCGCTCGCGCCTGTCGCCACCTGGTCCACATTCGCCAACCTGTGCAGCCCGGTACTGGTGGCACTGATGTTCGTGGTGGAAGCGGGTTGCCGCCGTTTTGCGCTGCCGGGAGTGGCCCATGCCGGCGTTCGCGAAGCGATCCAGGGCTACCGCGCGGCCATGGCCGCGCGCGCGGGGTTGTCGCGTTGATGCCGGCCGCCCCCACCCATCGGCAGCCCGGCAACGGACGCGCCTATCCGCTGGTTTCACATACCTCCCCGGATAGCATCATTGCCTGGCATCTCGGCCAGCCAGTCACGGTGCGCCACTTCCTGGCAGACGTCATGCGGCTTGCCGCCGGGTTGCCGCCGGGCGGCCATATCTTCAATGTCTGCGCCGACCGCTATCGCTTCACCGTAGGCCTGTGCGCTGCGCTGGTGGCCGGCAAGATCAGCCTGCTGCCGTCCACCCATACGCCGGAAATGGTGCGCCAGCTCGCATCGTTCGCGCCCGACGCCTTCTGCCTGCACGACGCGCCGGATTGCGATATCGCGCTGCCGCGCTTCCGCATCCCCGGGTTCGTCGGGCAAGCCGGCGCGGCCACCCTGCCTGAGCCGAGCATACCGTCCATCCCCGGCGAGCGCGTCATGGCCTATGTGTTCACCTCCGGTTCGACGGGGCAACCGGTGCCGCACCGCAAGACCTGGGGCTTCCTGGTCAGCAACGTACGCGCCGCGGCGGCACGGCTGGGCTTGCAGGACGGCCGCGCCTATACGCTGGTGGGCACCGTGCCGCCCCAGCACATGTATGGTTTCGAGTCGACGGTACTGCTGGCCTTGCAGGGCGGTATCGCCCTGAGCGCAGCGCATACCTTCTACCCCGCGGACATCCGCGATGCACTGGACGCCGTGCCACGGCCGCGCGTGCTGGTGACCTCGCCGGTGCACCTGCGCGCGCTGCTGCGCTCTCCCGCCAGGCTGCCCCCGGCAGACCTTATCCTGTCTGCCACCGCGCCACTGTCGGAGAAGCTGGCATGCGAGGCGGAGGCACGCCTGGCGGCGCCGCTGATGGAAATCTACGGCAGCACCGAAACGGGCCAGCTGGCTACGCGCCGCACCGCGCAGACCAGCGCCTGGGAACTGTTCCCTGGGGTGAGGCTGGAAGCGCGGCGGCAAGCCGGCGGCGAAACCGGTGGAAGCGGCGCAGAGGACCAGGACCAGGTCTGGGCAGCGGGCGGCCATGTGGAACAACCCGTCGCCATGGGCGACGCGCTGGAGCTGCTGGACGAAACCCGCTTCCTGTTGCACGGCCGCAAGGCGGACCTGATCAATATCGCCGGCAAGCGCACCTCCCTGGCTTACCTCAACCACCAGCTCAACGCCATCGAGGGCGTGGAAGACGGTGTCTTCTTCATGCCGGATGCGCCGCCGGGCGAGCGAGCCGAATGCCAGGTGCGGCGCCTGCTTGCGCTAGTGGTGGCGCCGCGCCTGCAGGCCTCGCAGATCCTGCACGCGCTGCGCGAGCGCATCGATCCGGCCTTCCTCCCTCGTCCGCTGCTATTCGTCAACACGCTGCCGCGCAACGCCACGGGCAAGCTCCCGCACGAGATCCTGGCGCCACTGGTGGCAAGGCTGCAGGCGGCCCGGCAGTCCCAACCGCCCGGAGCGGGTGCATGATGCGCATGGCCCGCCCCGACCATCGACTCAAGCAAGGCGAAGCGCGCACCACGGCTGGCTTCGTCATTGCGCCCGATCATCCCGCGCTGGCCGGCCACTTCCCCGGCCATCCGGTGGTGCCGGGGGTGGTGCTGCTGGATCACGCGATCGCGCTGATCGGCGCCGCGCTGGCGCAACCGCTGGAGATCTTCCAGCTCGGCTCGGTCAAGTTCCTGAGCCCGGTGTCGCCCGGCGAACCGGTGACGGTCACGCACGAAGCCGATGCGCGCGGCACGATCCGCTTCACGCTCAGCGCCAGCGGCCGGGACGTGGCAAGCGGCACGCTGACCCCGGCAGCGCCGGCGTCAGGGGAGATCCGCGCATGACGTCGCCGGCCAATCGAGGACAAGCCGCCGGCGCCGACTGGTCCAGCCGCCAGGAGCGCAGCAACACCACGCTGCTGCGCGTCATGAGCTGGCTCTCCTTGCGCCTCGGGCGCCGGTTCGGCCGCGCCGTGCTGCGCCTGGTCACCGCTTACTTCGTGCTGTTTTCCCCGACCGCACGCTATGCCTCGCGCGCCTACCTGGACCGAGTGCTGGGACGCGACGCGGGCTGGAGCGACGGTTTCAGACACGTCTTCAGCTTCGCCTCGACCATCCACGACCGCATCTACCTGCTCAACGAACGCTTCGACCTGTTCGATATCCGCGTGCATGGCGGCGAGCTGGTGGACGAGGCGATGGCGCGAGGCGGCGGCGCCTTCCTGCTGGGTGCCCACCTGGGCAGTTTCGAAGTGATCCGCGCCGTGGGCCGCCAGCGGCCCGGCCTGCGGGTCGCGATCACCATGTACGAGGAGAACGCGCGCAAACTGAACAGCGTGCTGGAAGCCATCAACCCGGCCATGCGCCAGGATGTGATCTCGCTCGGCCGCATCGATGCCATGCTAAAGGCCCGCGAATACCTGGAACGCGGCTTCATGATCGGCATGCTGGCCGATCGCACGCTCTCGCAACGCGCCACCGATCCCGTGCAGCAGTGCGATTTCCTGGGCGCGCCGGCGGGCTTTCCCACTGGCCCGCTGCGCATGGCGGCCATGCTGCGCCGTCCTGTGATCTTCATGACCGGGCTGTATCGCGGCGGCAACCGCTACGACATTCACTTCGAGGCGCTGGCGGATTTCTCCCAAGTGGCACGCGGCCAGCGTGAGCAGGAAGTCCAGGCCGCACTGACACGCTATGTAGGCATGCTGGAACGCCACTGCCACGACGCGCCATACAACTGGTTCAACTTCTACGACTTCTGGCAGTCCGGCCCGCCGCTTTCCAGCCAGCCGCCTCCCGGCAACGAGCCCTGACACATGCCTCGATTCCCCGCCGCCCTCGCGCCTTGCTGCCTGCGTGGTCTTGCGCGCCTGTCCATGCTTGCCTGCCTGGGCGGTGCGCTTATCCTGGCGGCCCCGCCTGCCACGCAGGCCGCCGAACCGCCCGCCGCCTCCGCGGCCTGGGGCGTGGACCAGTTGATGTCCGCGCTGGCGCAGCGCAAATCCGGGCGCGTGCGCTTCACCGAGACGAAATATCTCGCCATGCTCGAACGTCCGGTGGAATCATCGGGGGAACTGGTATTCGTGGCGCCGGATCACCTGGAAAAGCGTACCGTTGCGCCCAAGCCGGAGAACCTCGTGCTCGACGGCGACATGATGACGGTGGAGCGCGGCGGCAAGCGGTTCGTGATGCCCCTGCAAAACTATCCGGAAATCGCGGCCTTTATCGAGAGCATCCGCGGCACCCTGGCGGGCAACCGCAATGCCCTGGAGCGTTACTATCGACTCGGCATCGAGGGCCGCGCTACCCGCTGGACGCTGACCCTGACGCCGGCCGATTCGCGCATGGCGGGCATCGTCAGGCAGGTCCGCATCGAAGGCGCACGGGACACGCTCGATAGCGTGGAAATCGTGCAGGCAGACGGTGACCGCTCGGTGATGAAGATCAAGACGGCCGGCGCCCCATGACCGGACAGGCTCGCCGCGACAGCTGGCGCCAGCGCTTGGCCGAACGGCCGGCGCGCATGGCCGTCGGCCTGTGGATGGTGTTCCTGCTGGCCTGCGCCGCGGTGGTTGCGCGCACCAGCTTCACGGCGGACTTGTCTGCTTTCCTGCCGCGCAGCCCGAGCGCGGAGCAGCAGTTGCTGGTGGACCAGTTGCGCGAGGGGCTGGTGTCCAGGCTGATCCTGCTTGGCATCGAAGGCGGCGACGCCGCCGGGCGGGCCGCTCTCTCCAGGACCGTGGCGGCGAAGTTGCGGGCCGACCCGCGCTTTTCCTCGGTCAACAATGGCGAGCCGGTCAACCAGGCCAGCGACCAGCGCTTCCTCTATGCGCACCGCTACCTGCTCAGCCCCACGGTCACGCCCGAGCGCTTTTCGCCGGACGGGCTCAAGGCGGCGGTGGGCGAAAGCTTCGACCTGCTCGCCTCTCCCGCGGGACTCTTCACCAAAACGCTCTTGCCGCGCGATCCCACCGGCGAAATCACCTCCGTGCTGGGCCAGCTCGATAGCAGCCAGCGCGTGCCGCTGCGCGACGGCGCATGGAGCTCGCGCAACGGCCAGCGCGCCGTGCTGCTGGCGCAGACCGCCAGCGCCGGCTCCGACACCGACGGGCAGGCAGATGCCATCGCCGCCATCCGCCAGGCCTTCGGGCAAGCCCGGCAGGCACAGCCAGCGCAGGCCGGCGCCGCACCTTACCGCCTTGTGATGACCGGCCCGGGCGTGTTCTCCGTCAGCACTCGCGACACCATCAAGCGGGAAGTGGAGCGCCTGTCCACGCTGGGCATCTGCCTTATCGTCACGCTGCTGCTGGTGGTGTACCGCTCGGTGCCCACGCTGCTGCTCGGGCTGGTGCCGGTCGTATCTGGCGCGCTGGCCGGCGTGGCCGCGGTCAGCCTCGGCTTTGGCGGCATGGTGCATGGGCTGACGCTTGGCTTCGGCACCACGCTGATCGGCGAGGCGGTCGACTACTCCATCTACCTGTTCGTGCAATCCGCCCAGTACACACATGCCGGCCGGCGCGACGAACGGGCCTGGGTCGGCGCGTTCTGGCCCACGGTGCGGCTGGGCGTTTTGACGTCGGTCTGCGGTTTTGCTTCGCTGCTGCTTTCGGGCTTTCCCGGGCTCGCCCAGCTGGGGCTGTATTCCATCGCCGGGCTGACGACGGCAGCGCTGGTCACGCGCTTCGTGCTGCCGCGGCTGGCGCCGGCCAACCTGCGCATGCGCGATGTCACGCCACTGGGCACGCGCCTGGCCAGCGCCGCCGCCCATGCCCACCGGCTGCGCTGGCCGATGGCAGCCTTGCTGCTGGCAGCCGGCGCGGTGCTGCTGATGCAGCGCGCCCCGCTGTGGAGCCAGGAACTCTCCTCGCTAAGTCCTGTGCCCGAGCGGGAACAGGCACTCGACGCCGCGTTGCGCGCCGACCTTGGCGCGCCGGACGTGCGCTACCTGGTGGTCTTGTCCGGCCCCGACCAGGAGAGCGTGCTGCAGGGTGCCGAGCGGGTGGCGCAAGAGCTGGATCCCCTGGTGGCGCAAGGCGTCATCGCGGGCTATGAGAGCCCGGCGCGCTACCTGCCCAGCCTGGCCACCCAGCGCGCCCGGCAGGCCAGCCTGCCGCCGCGGCCGGAACTGGCGCAACGGCTGCAGGCCGCGGTAGCGGATCAACCGGTGAAGCCCGGCCTGTTTACGCCATTCCTGGACGAGGCCGAGCAAGCGCGCGGCGCGGCGCCGCTGCGCCGGGAAGACCTGCGCGGCACCTCGATGGCCCTCGCGGTCGACGGGCTGCTGACCCGCCACGGCGAGCGCTGGAGCGCCACGCTGCCGCTGCGCGCGCCCACGGCGACGCCACAGGGCAAAACGGGGCCGGCAGCGGGGCCGAGCCTCGACGCCGCTCCGATCCGCGCCGCCATTGCGCGCGCGGCCCTGGACGACACGCTCTTTGTCGACCTGAAAAACGAATCCGACCACCTGTATGCCAGCTATATGCGCGAAGCGCTGCGCCTGTCGCTCGGCGGGCTCGCCGCCATCGCCATGCTGCTGACGATCGCGCTGCGCTCGCCGCGCCGCGTGCTGAGCACCTTGCTGCCGCTGGCCGCCGCCACGCTAGTGGTGGTTGCGGGGCTCGCCGCCAGCGGGCGGCAACTCACCATCCTGCACCTGGTCGGCATGCTGCTGCTGATCGCGGTGGGATCGAACTACGCGCTGTTCTTCAACGGCAGCGGCCGGCAGGCTTCCGCTATTTCGCCACATACGCTGGTATCCCTGATGCTGGCCAACATGACCACCGTGGCGGCTTTCGGACTGCTCGCCTTCTCGAGCCTGCCGTTGCTGCAAGCGTTCGGCATGACAGTGGGCCCCGGCGCGGTACTCGCGCTATTGTTCTCCGCTATCCTGGCGCCGCCGGCGCTGCTGTCAGCGTCGGCCAGGAGCCAACCATGAGCCGCATGACACCCACCCCTCGCCTGCAAGCGGCCCCGGCCGCCATCCACGACGCCCGCCGGTGGCGTCCTGGCGCCCTGGTCAGCAGTACGCTGGCAGTGCATGCCGGCGCCGCCGCGGCCATCGTGGCACAGCCTGCGTCCCTGCCGTGGGCTGCCGGCGGTGTGATTGCCTCGCATCTGCTGCTGACGGCGGCCGGGCTGTGGCCGCGCAGTACCTGGCTGGGACCCAACCTGCGGCGCCTCCCGCCATCGGCACAGGGTTGCGTGGCCCTGAGCTTCGACGATGGTCCCAATCCCGAGGTGACGCCACGCGTGCTGGACCTGCTGGATCAGCACGGCGTGCAGGCCACTTTCTTCTGCATCGGCGCACGCGCGGCGCGGCACCCCGCGCTGGTTCGCGAGATCGTGCAGCGCGGACACGCGGTGGAGAACCACAGCCTGGACCATCGCCATCACTTCTCCCTGTTCGGCCCGGCCAGGCAGATGCGCGATATCGCCGCGGCGCAGCAGGTGCTGAAGGAACTGACCGGCACCGCGCCGCGCTTCTTCCGGGCGCCCGCCGGGCTGCGCAACCCCTTCCTCGAACCCGTGCTGTGCCGGCTGGGCCTGCACCTGGCCAGCTGGACGCGGCGGGGCTTCGACACCGCCGCCGCCGGCGATGCCGATCATGTCGCGCGCCGCTTGCTGACCGGCCTGGCCGAGCGCGACATCCTGCTGCTGCACGACGGCAACCCAGGCCATGATCGCGCCGGCCGGCCGCTGGTGCTGGCGGTGCTGCCGCGTGTGCTGCGGGCCATCGACAGCGCCGGGCTGCGCTGCATAACGCTGCGTGATGCCACGTGACGCCGTGCCCCGTGCGGCTTGCCGACACGGGCCATTTGATACAATCGGCGCACCGCGCAAACGGATCCACAAAGCAGTGTCCCCCCTTCTTTTCTCGCACTACACAGCCACCAGTTGCCTAGGGCATGGCCTCGACGCCACACTGGCGGCCTTGCGCGCACAACGCGGCGGGCTGATTCCCTGCGAGTTCAGCGATATCAGGCTGGATACGTATATTGGTGAAGTCGCGCAGGTGGACGAGACGTCGCTGCCCGCGGTGCTGGCTGAGTTCGACTGCCGCAATAACCGGCTGGCGCAACTGGGGCTGGAGCAGGACGGCTTTGCTGAGCAGGTTCGCGCAAGCGTGGCCCGCTACGGCGCGCACCGGATCGGTGTGTTCCTTGGCACCAGCACTGCCGGCATCCTGCAGACCGAGCTTGCGTACCGCCGACGCGACCCCGGCACCGGTGCGCTGCCCGCGGATTTTCATTACCGCGGCAGCCACAGCCCCTACTCGCTGGCGGAATTCGTGCGGTGCTACTTCGGCCTGCGTGGGCCCGCGGCATCGATCTCCTCGGCCTGCTCGTCCGGTGCCAAGGTGTTCGCCTCGGCACGCCGCATGATCGAGGCGGGACTGATCGATGCTGCCGTGGTGGGTGGCGTCGATTCGCTGTGCCACACCACGCTGTACGGTTTCAATTCGCTGGAACTGATATCCGGCCAGCCATGCCGCCCCTACGACGCGCACCGCAATGGCATCTCGATCGGCGAAGGCGCCGCGTTCGGCCTGCTGGAGCGCCTTCCCGCGGCAAGCGCCGCGCGCGCGGGCGAAGACATCCTGCTGCTGGGCATCGGCGAATCCAGCGATGCCCACCATATGTCAGCGCCGCACCCGCAGGGCCTGGGCGCCCGCATGGCGATGGCGCAGGCGCTGTCCAGCGCCGGCCTGACGCCGGCGCAGATCGACTACGTCAACCTGCACGGGACCGCCACGCGCAGCAATGACGCGGCCGAAGGCAAGGCCATGCTGGACCTGCTGCCCGCCGCGCCGTGCAGTTCGACCAAGGGCGCGACCGGCCACACGCTGGGCGCGGCCGGCGCCATCGAGGCGGTGATCTGCGCGCTGGCGCTGCGTCACGGCCTGCTGCCGGCGGGCATCAACACCACCGAGCCGGATCCCGAGTTGCCGCTCGACTACCTGCTGGAAAACCGCGAGCAGCCCGTGCACCGCGTACTGAGCAACGCCTTTGGCTTTGGCGGCTCCAACTGCAGCCTGTTGTTCGGGCGCGCCGATTCGCCAGGTCGAACCTAGCCATGCAAGTGAGCGCATTCATCGAAGGCATCGGCCTGCTCGGACCCGGTTTCAAGGACTGGCCGCAAGGTGCCGCCGTACTTGCCGGCACGCTGCCCTATGTCAGCGAACCGACCGGACTGCCACCACCGGCCGGCCTGCCACCGGCCGAACGGCGCCGCACGGGCCCCAGCGTCAAGCTGGCGCTGGGGCTTGGCCAGCAAGCCGCAGCGGCGAGCGGCATGGATGCGGCGGCCCTGCCAACCATATTCACCGCATCCAGCGGCGACGGCCACAACTATCACATGATCTGCGAAGCACTGGCCAGCGACGATCCGCTGATCTCGCCGACGCGCTTCCACAACTCGGTGCATAACGCGGCGGCGGGCTACTGGGGCATCGCCTCCGGTGCCATGGCAGCGTCCAATGTGCTGTGCGCCCGCGACGGCAGTTTCGGCGCCGGCCTGCTGGACGCCCTGTGCCAGGTGGCGGTGGACCGCGAAGCGTGCATGCTGATCGCCTACGACACGGACTACCCGGAGCCGCTGCGCAGCCACCGGCCGATCCCCGACGCGTTCGGCCTGGCGCTGGTGCTGCTGCCCGAGCCGACCCCGCGTTCCCTCGCGCGCCTCGACGTCACGCTGGCCGAAGCCCCGGCCAGCCGGATGACGGACCCCGCGCTGGAGCGGTTGCGCCAGGGCGTGCCCGCGGCGCGGGCCCTGCCCCTGCTGCAGGCGCTGGCGCTGGGCGGCCCGCACGAGGTGGTGATCGACTATCTGGATGATCTGCGCCTGCGGGTGGCCGTTACCCCGGCCGCGGCGGCATAGCGCCATGCATCCCGACGCGGCACCGCTGGGGCGCGCGTGGATCGCGGCGCATATACCGCATCAGGGCAACATGTGCCTGCTGGACGCCGTGCTCGACTGGAGCCCGGAGTTCATCCGCTGCGAAGCCAGCAGCCATACCCATCCCGAGAATCCGCTGCGCGCCCACGGACGCCTGGCGGCCGTTTGCGGCATCGAATACGCCGCGCAGGCCATGGCCGCGCACGGCGCCGCCTTGCAACAGCCGGCGCAGCGCCCGCGCGTGGGCTACCTCGCCAGCGTGCGCAAGCTGGACCTGCGCGTGGCGCGCCTTGACGATATCGCCGCGCCGCTGCTGGTGGAAGCCCACCGCATCAGCGGCAGCGAGAACAACATCCTCTATGCCTTTGAAGTCAGCGCGGCCGGCCAGTTGCTGCTGGCCGGCCGCGCCGCGGTCATCCTGGATGTCCCGCTGAGCCCGGCCGCTTAGCGCGCCGGCAGGATCTTGCCGGCCACTTCGCCAAACCCGACCCGATAGCCGTCGCCCTGGCACCAGCCGGCCATGACCACTTCGTCGCCGTCTTCCAGGAAGCCACGCTTGCCGCCGTCGGCCAGCGCTACCGGCTCGGCACCGTTGCGGGTCAGCTCCAGCAGGCTGCCATAGGAATCCGGCGTGGTGCCGCTGATGGTGCCGGAGCCCATCAGGTCCCCCACGCGGACATTGCAGCCCGACACCGTGTGGTGGGCCAGTTGCTGCACCATGGTCCAGTACATGGCCTTGAAGTTGGTGCGGCAGACGGTGGTGGCATGCTCGGCGCCTTCCGGGCGCAGGGAGACTTCCAGCGCGATGTCGTAGGCATTGCGCTCCGGCTGCCGCAGGTATTCCAGCGGCTCGGGCGACTGCACCGGATTGTCGCGGCGGAACGGCTCGAGCGCGTCCATCGTCACCACCCACGGCGAGATCGAGGTGCCGAAGCCTTTGCTGTTGAACGGGCCCAGCGGCACATATTCCCACTGCTGAATATCGCGCGCGCTCCAGTCATTGAGGATCACCATGCCGAAGATATGCCCGGCCGCGGCGGCGGTGGTGACCGGCTCGCCAAGCGTCGACGGTTTGCCGACGATAAAAGCCATTTCCAGTTCGTAATCGAGCTTCTGGCAGGCCGTGAAGATCGGGCGCGGCGCGTTGGGCGGCTTGATCTGCCCCTTGGGACGGTGCAGCGCCGTGCCGCTCACCACCACCGAACTGGCGCGGCCGTTGTAGCCGATGGGAATCTCCAGCCAGTTGGGCAGAAGCGCATTGTCCGGATCGCGGAACATGCGGCCAACGTTGGTGGCGTGCTCGCGCGAGGAGTAGAAATCCGTATAGCCGGGGATGTCCACGGGCAAGTGCAAGGTGGCCCAGGCCATCGGCACCAGGGCTTGCTCATGCAAGGCGGATTTGGGACGCAGGATGGTGTCATCCGCCGACAGCAAGGCCGTCAGGCGTTGCCGGGTTTCGGTCCAGGCCGGCTTGCCGAGCGCGATGAAGGCGTTAAGCGTGGCGCCGCCGAACACGCCCTTCACCGCGGCTGGCAACAGGCCTTCCGCATCCAGCACGGACAGGTCGAGAATCAGGTCGCCGATGGCGACACCCACGCGCGGGCCCTGCCCGTTCGGGGAAAAGATGCCGTAGGGAAGGTTCTGCAGCGGGAAATGCGTAATGCCATCGTTGGCGGAATCGATCCAACTCTGCTGGACGGTAGTCATCGGGGGCTCCGGAAGGGAATGACAAAAGGTGCCGGCGGCTTCGGCCGCGCGCGCACCCGGAAGACGAAATCGTTGGTCGGAATCAGCGCTGGCCGGGGTTGAAATGCTTCTTCAATCCCTGCCAGCACGTGTAGTAGTCGGCCTGCAACTGGGCCGACTTCACCGCATACGGCGTCGGCCGGATCACGGCCGGCGTCTCGAACATGAAGGCCATGGTATCGCTGATGTGGTGCGGCTGCGAAGTATCGCCGGAGGTGGCCTTGGCGAAGGTCTCGGCATCCGGGCCGTGACCGGTCATGCAGTTGTGCAGGCTGGCGCCGCCGGGCGCGAAGCCATCGGCCTTGGCGTCGTAGACGCCCTCGACCAGGCCCATGAATTCGCTGGCGATATTGCGGTGGAACCAGGGCGGGCGGAAAGTGTTCTGCGCCGCCAGCCAGCGCGGGCCGAAGATGACGAAATCGATGGTATCCACGCCCGGCGTGTCGGAGGGGCTTTGCAGCACCAGGAAGATCGACGGATCCGGGTGGTCGAAGCTGATCGAGCCGATCGTGTTGAAGTGGCGCAGGTCGTACTTGTACGGCGCGTAGTTGCCGTGCCAGGCCACCACGTCCAGCGGCGAGTGCCCGATCGATGCGCGCCACAGGTTGCCCTGGAATTTCGCCACCAGCTCGAAATCGCCTTCCCGATCCTCATACCAGGCGTGCGGCGTCAGGAAGTCGCGCGGGTTGGCCAGGCCGTTGGAACCGATCACTCCCAGGTCCGGCAGGCGGAACAAGGCACCGTAGTTCTCGCAGATATAGCCGCGCGCTTCGCCGTCCGGCAACTCCACGCGGAAACGCACGCCGCGCGGCACCACCACGATCTCCTGCGGCTCCACGTCCAGCACGCCCATCTCGGTGGCCACGCGCAGCCTGCCCTGCTGCGGCACGATCAGCATTTCGCCATCGGCGTTATAGAAGAAGCGATCCGTCATCGACCGGTTGGCCAGGTACAGGTGGATGCCGCAACCCGACATGGCCTCCGGGCTGCCGTTGCCGGCCATGGTGACGATGCCGTCGACAAAGTCCGTCGGCTCGGTGGGCATGGCCGGCGGGCTCCAGCGCATCTGGTTGGGCGAAGGCTGCACGGCATCGAAGCGGCTGACGATGCGCGACTGCTCGACCAGCGTGAACGGCTCGTGCATGGCCGCCGGGCGGATGCGATAGCACCAGCTGCGCCGGTTGTGCGCGCGCGGCGCCGTAAAGGCGGTGCCGGAGATCTGTTCGGCATAGAGGCCATAGGGCGCGCGCTGGGGTGAGTTCTGCGCCACCGGCAATGCGCCGGGCAAAGCCTCGGTGGCAAACTCGTTGGCAAAACCCGACTGGTAGCCGGGCGTACCGTGGTCCGGCGCTTTGCCCGGAACATTCAGTTGCGTCTGCGTCATGTCTTGTGTCTTCCTCTTTGCGCTTACGATTTACGATGAATCTCGGTTTCTTGAAATGCGGCTGGGCGCGGCGTCAGGCTGCGGCCGCCGGGTCGGTGGCGGGCTGGACGACAGCCCGTGCGAGCACGCCCGCACGGGCGAACTCCATGGCCTCCTGCAGGATGGCAAGGTCGCCGATGTGGTTGGCCAGCAGCAGGATGAGCTGCGCGTTGGCGGACTGGCTCTGGGCGTCGGACAGGTCGCGATGCATGTCGATCAGCGCCTCGTAGAAGTCGTCCGGGCGGGTCAGGTTGGGTTGAGTGTTCAGCGGCATCAGCATGTCTCCCTAACGTCTCAGGCCTCGGCTGTGGCCGCAGCAATACGTTCGTCACCGGCGGCGCCGTCTTCCTGCCAGCCGAGCGCCCGCCGCAACGCGGCTTGCACCTGGCCGGCATCGAATGCCCGCCAGCGCGCGCATACGTGCTGGTCAGGCCGCAGCAGGTAGACCGTGCCCGGCCGCCCGTCGTAGCGGCGCGCCAGCAGGCCTTCGCTATCCTCGAACAAGCGCACGCCGGTGGGTGCGCCGGGCATCTCGCCGCCACCTGCCGGGACTACGCACAGCACTGCCAGCCGGACCTGTCCGCAGGCCAGCGTCTGCAAGGCGGTCAGCGCCGGTGCCGGCAAAGCGCCCGCGTCCGCGAAGACCATGGCAGTGAACTGGTTGCCCAGCTGGCGCAAAAGCCACGCGGCCTGGCCGTCCACCTTCACCGGCGCATCGGCGCACGACGTGCCTGGCACCATCAGCCCCGCGAACTTCGCCTCGCCCTGCTCGTCGGCCGCATCCGGCGTGTTGAGCGGGGACGCGTGCAACACCGCCGGCACCGATAACCGCCCGCTGTTGACGAGCTGGCGGGCAAAACCGTGCTGCCGCGCCAGCGTCAGCACGGCGTCGCGGAAGACGCGGCTTACGGGTGTCTTGGGCGTGATGAAATCGGTAGAGCGGGTTGAGTGGCGGATATTCTCGTCGGCGGCGTGTTCGCGCTCGCTGGCGTAGCTATCCAGCAAGGCATCCGGCGCGCTGCCCGCCAGCACCAGCCCAAGCTTCCAGGCGAGGTTCTCCGCGTCCTGCACGCCGCTGTTGGCGCCACGCGCCCCGAAAGGGGAAACGCGGTGCGCGGCATCGCCCGCGAACAGCACGCGGCCATGGCGGAAGCGATCCATGCGCTGGCAGGAGAAGGTATAGACACTGACCCACTCCAGTGCAAATTCGACACCATCGCCCAGCAACGCCTGGATGCGGGGGATCACCCGTTCGGGCTCCTTTTCCAGCTCGGGATCGGCGTCCCAGCCAAGCTGGAAATCGATGCGCCAGACATTGTCCGGCTGTCGATGCACCAGCACCGACTGGTTGCGGTTGAACGGCGGATCGAACCAGAACCAGCGCTCGCTCGGGAAGGGCGCCGCCATCTTCACATCGGCAATCAGGAAGCGGTCATGGAAGACGCGCCCCTTGCTTTCCAGGCCCATCGCATGGCGGACCGGGCTGCGTGCACCGTCGGCCACCACCACGTAGCGGGCCTGCAGGGCATAGTTGCCATCGGGCGTTTCCACATCCAGCGTCACCACGTCGCCATCTTGCGTGAGCCCCGCCACGCGATGCTTCCAGCGGATCGCCAGGTTGGCCAGTTCGGCCGCGCGCTCCACCAGATAACCTTCCACATAGTATTGCTGCAGGTTGATAAAGGCCGGCCGGCCATGCCCGCACTCGGGCAGCAGGTCGAAGCTGTACACCAGCTCCTGGTCAAAGAAGATCTTGCCGACGTTCCAGCTCACGCCCTTGTCCACCATGCGCTGGCCGCAACCGAGGCGGTCGAAGATCTCCAGCGTGCGCTTGGCGAAGCAGATCGCGCGCGAGCCGGTGGAGAGCGTGCAGTCGTCGTCCAGCAGCACGACAGGCACACCCTGCTGGGCCAGGTCGATTGCCGTGGCCAACCCGACCGGGCCGGCCCCGATCACCACGACGGGATGGACCGGATGGCCGCCGGCGCCTGGCCGCGGCGCACTCTGCTCTGCGCAAGGCTGGTACGCGAAGGTACAGGCCTGGTAATTGGTTTCCATCTTGTCTCCATCCTCCAGCCATGACCGCTGGCGCGGTTCTCCAGGCAACGCTGGTGGGCCGCGCTGCCGGCATGCCATCCCCGGCCGCGCGCTACTCCTGCAGCGCCGCCCACATATCCTTGTCACGCTGCGCGGTCCAGATACGCGGATGCTTGATGCCGCTGGCCTCGTCGTAGGCACGCGCCACGTCAAAGGGCAGGCAGTGCTCGTAGATAAAGACCTGCCCGAACTTGTCGTCCATGGCAGCGCGGGTATGCGCCATGGCGCCCTTCAGGTCGAGCTTCTGCGCCACGGCTTCCTTGCCTCGCTGCAGCAGCGTGCTGACGAAGTCGCGCGTGTAGTCCAGGCCGCGCCCCACCAGTTCGGGATCGGTGAGCGCCGGGCCACGGCCGGGGACCAGCGCCACCGGATCCAGTGCGCGCAGCGCTTCCAGCGTAGCCGGCCATTCCTCGAGCTGCGCGTCGCCGCAATAGCAGGCCGCGTCGTACTCGACGAGGTCGCCGGAAAACAGGATCTTCTGCGACGGAATCCACACCACGGTATCGCCCTTGGTGTGACCGGCTCCGAGGTGCATGACCTTGACTTCGAGCGTGCCCAGGTACAACGTCAGTTCGCGCTCGAACACCACGTTGGGCCAGGTCAGTCCAGGCACGGTCTCGACACCCGCGAACAGCCGCGGGAAACGCTCGATCTCGGACTTCATGTCGGCTTCGCCGCGCTCCACGATCATCTCGTAGGTGCCGCGGCTGGCGATCACGTTTTGCGCACCTTCCCTGAAGTAAGCCGAAGCGCCCAGCACCCGCACAGCGTGATAGTGCGACAGCACCACATGCTTGATGGGCTTGTCGGTAACGGCGCGGATGCGGGCAATCAGGTCCTGCGCCATTGCCGGCGTAGCGGTCGTGTCCACGATCAGCACGCTGTCGTCGCCGATGATCACGCCGGAGTTCGGGTCGCCTTCCGCGGTATACGCGTAAGCGTTCTCCGACAGCTTGGTGAAGGTGACCTGCTTTTCCTGCAGATCCGCCTGCGATGCAAAAGCCTTGCTCATGGCTGCTCCTGTCTCGTTCTTCTAGTGGAACCGGCGCCTGACGGGATGTCGTGCCGCCTTGCCGCCAGCCGGCAGGCAGCACCACAGGGGACAGTGGCGCCTGGTGAATTACACCGCCGGTGCGCTTCCAGCATTCTGGCGGGCTGGTAACATCACCTAAAATTACACAATCCGTAATTCATTTACCATATCGTAATCTCAGCCTGCGGACGTGTCAAACCCGCATCCTGCTCGCAGACCGGCTAGCGGCCGCGAAACCCGGATGGCTCAGGCTTCTAGGTTAGGCGGGAAATAGAGCGACGGGAGCACGGCGCGGCACGAGACAGCACATGACGAGGCGATGCGCGGAGATGCTCAGGCGTATATGGAGAATGCGGGGGAGAACACGGGGAGAACGCCGGAAGGGCGGCGGGCAATAGCAGGCAGGCCAGCCACGGCGCAGGGGCCGAAGCCGTCAAAAGAAGGCAAGCGTCAGCCAGCCAGGCTGGCACCAGGCCATGCCAGGCAGGCGGGCAAAACCCCTTCAGCGGGCACAGGGGGATGTGCCCGCTGAAGGTATGGCAAGCGTGCGCCGGCCCGTCCCGAAAGCGGGACCAGCACGAACACTCAGGCTGGCTTGTGACCTTCGCCCGGGCCCGACGCGAAGCCCGTGCTGACCGGGGTGGCCGGTGCAGGGCTGGTGGCGGCGGTGGGTGTCGCGGCAGGCGCCTGTCCGGCCATGGAAGCGGCCGTGACGCCGCCATTGCGGCTGGCAATAAATGCGTTGACGTCTGCTGCAAGATGCTGGGGAGCCAGCACCACTTCCAGGCCCAGCGCCTCGCAAGCCGCTAGGAAAGTCGACATGCGGGGGTCGGCTTGACCCGATTCGGCCCGCAGGTAAGCTTCCCGGGATATCCCGGCCTTACGGGCGACGTCTTCCTGCTTGAGCTT
>Ga0255338_1000849_pt1 | contig 74172 bp, 61 predicted proteins | sample MeOH1_35cm_T4_19_FD_203715 | JGI IMG/M metagenome (GOLD analysis project Ga0255338, IMG submission 203715) | Sandy soil microbial communities from University of British Columbia, Vancouver, Canada - MeOH1_35cm_T4_195 | ecosystem: Engineered > Artificial ecosystem > Sand microcosm > Unclassified ... | reverse complement strand
TGGCCAGGCCCGCCAGCGCCACCGCGTCGCCGGGCCGCACACCCTCGCGCTGCAGGGCCGCGGCGATGCGGTCCATCAGCGCGTCGAGCTCGCCATAGCTCAGCTGCTGATCGCCGCCGCGCAGCGCACAGGCCGCGGGCCGCTGAGCCGCATGCTCGCGCACCAGGTCGGCGACGAGACGGAAGGAAGCTTCGGGGACTGCCATCGTACGGACCCGTCGCCTACTTGGCCGCCAGGCCCAGGCGCTCGATCAGCGCCTTGTCCTTGGCATAGGTCTCGACCGCCCAGGCGCGGTAGTCGGCGCCGTTGCGGTACCACATGGCCTGGTTCAGCTGGTCCAGCAGCTCCAGGTGCTTGGGGTCGTCCATCGCCTTCTTGAAGGCGTCGTGCAGGGCCTGCACCACCGCCGGGTCCATGCCCTTGGGGCCGACCAGGCCGTAGGGCGAGGTCGAGACCACGCCATAGCCCAGCTCCTTGGCGGTGGGCACCTGGGGCCAGCGCTTGGTGCGCTGCTCGCCGAAGGTCACGAGCAGGCGCATCTGGCCGCCGTCGACGAACTTGTCCCAGCCGCTGGCGTCGCTCTGCGCCATCACATGGCCGCCCAAGAGCGCCTGCTGCAGATCGGCATTGCCCTTGAAGGGCACATGGGTCAGCTGCACCTTGGCATTGCCGGCCAGCTCCTCCATCAGCAGGTGCGGGCTGGAGCCGGTGCCGGTGGAGCCGTAGTTCAGCGCGCCCGGGGACTTGCGGGCGGCCTCGATGTAGTCGTTGAAGCTCTTGTAGGGCGAGTCGCTCCTGACCGTGAAGCCGAAGGTATAGCCCGAGACGCCGATGATGAACGTGAAGTCGTTCAGCGGATGCCAGGGCGTCTTCTGCATGTGCGGGATGCGCAGCATGCCCAGCGGGTACTGGGCGATGGTGTAGCCGTCGGGCTTGGCGGTCAACGCCATCGTGCCGGGGCCCAGGGTGCCGCCGCCGCCGGGCTTGTTGTCGATGATGATCTGCTGGCCCAGGTGCTTGGAGGCCAGCTCGGCCAAGGCGCGCAGGTGGCGGTCGGTGCTGCCGCCGGCCGGCCAGGGCACGATCAGCGTGACGGGCTTGCTCGGGTAGGCCTGGGCCTGGGCCGGTGCGTGGACGCCGGCCAGGGCGGCCGCGCAGGCGGCGGCCAGCAGCAGGCCGCGGCGCGTGAGGCTTGTCGGGGTCATGTCTTGTCTCCTGTTGTGCGGGTCTGGGTTCGGGCTTGCTCCTGCAGCTCGCGCCACATCACCTTGCCGCTGCCGGACTTGGGCAGGGCGGTGACGAACTCGATCAGGCGCGGGCTCTTGTAGGCGGCCATGTGCGCGTGGCACCAGGCGATCAGCTCGGCCTCGCTCGGCGCCAGGCCGGGCTTGAGCACCACCAGGGCCTTGACGGTCTCGCCGCGGCGCGCGTCGGGCACGCCGATCACGCAGGCCTCCAGCACCGCCGGATGGCCGTACATCAGGGCCTCGACCTCGGCCGGCCAGACCTTGTAGCCGCTGGCATTGATCATGCGCTTCAAGCGGTCGGTCATGAAGAAGTAGCCGTCCTCGTCGATGCGGGCCATGTCGCCGGTGCGCAGGAAGCGCTTGCCCTCGATCTGCACGAAGGCGGCGTCGCTGGCCTCGGGCTGGCGCCAGTAGCCCTGCATCACCTGGGGCGCATGCACGACGATCTCGCCGCTCTCGCCGGGCGGCAGCTCGGCCAGGGTCTGCGGGTCGACGATGCGCGCGTCGACGTCGAACACCGGCAGGCCCAGGCATTGGGGCTTGGGCCGGTGCACCGGGTTGATGTGGGTGGCGGCCATGGCCTCGCTCATGCCGTAGCCCTCGACATAGTCCAGCCCGGTCAGCGCCTTCAGCTGCGCGCAGATCGCCGCCGGCATCGCCGCGCCGCCGCCGCGCACGATGGCCAGGCTGGACAGGTCATGCTCGCGGAGATGCGGGTTGGCCAGGAAGTCGATCATCATCGTCGAGATGCTCTGCCAGACCGTCACCCGGTAGCGCGCGATCAGGCGCGCCGCCGCCTCGCGGTCCCAGCGCGGCAGGATCACGATCGTCGCGCCGATGTAGAGCGGGCCGTTCATGCTGCCGGCCATGCCGGTGACATGGAAGAAGGGCAGGGCGGCCAGGTAGACCGCGTCCTGCGTGCGGCCGAACCAGCAGATGCCGCCGACCAGGGTGCTCATCACGCTGCGGTGCGTGTGCATGCAGCCCTTGGGCCGGCCGGTCGTGCCCGAGGTGTAGGGCATCACGGCCAGGTCCTCGGGGCCGGCCCGCATCGGGCCCGGGGCCTGCGCCGCGGCCAGGGCTTCGGCCCAGGCGGTGCAGCCGGCGGGCAGGGCCGCGATGCGGGGCGCGGCGATGAAATCGGGCACCGCCATCTCGGTGGGCGCGCGCAGATGGTCGCTGTAGGTCGCCACCAGCAGGCTCTGCAGCCCGGCCGTGCCGATCAGCGGCGCCAGCTCAGAGAGCAGGTCCTGCGCGACGATCGCGACGCGGGCGCCGCTGTCCTCGACATAGTGGCGCAGCTCCTCGCCGCGGTTCATCGCATTGACCGGCACCACCACCGCATCGGCGCGCAGGATGGCGTAATAGGCCAGCACCCATTGCGGGCTGTTCTGCATGAAGAGCAGCACGCGCTCGCCGCGCTGCAGGCCCCGGGACTTCTGCAGCCAGCCGGCCAGCAGCTCGGCCTCGCGCCGGAAGTCCGCATAGCTGAGCACCGAGTCGTAGAACACGGTGCAGGCCTTGTCGGGATAGCGCGCGGCCGAGACCTCGATGTTGTGGAACAGATGGGTCTGCGGCAGGCTCAAGTGCCGCGGCAGGCCGGGCGGCCAGTGAGGGGATTGCGGCACTGCGGGCATGCGGTCCTGGCGATGGCGCCGCCGGGCCGTCGGCCCCGCGCGCACCATGTCTCCTTTGTAGTCGTGAGCCTCAGGTCTTGAATTCCGCATATCGGAATTGAAGTCGGGTGGCTGGAGGCCAGTCTACGCAGTTCGCCGCGCCGCTGTAAACGTGGCTCAGGGAATCCGAGCATGCGCGCGGGCAAGGGCCGTGGGCAATATTCCGATGTGCGGAAAACATTGAAAAGGCAGACGTGGCATGGGGCGCAAGCGCAGCCAGTTGGCGGGGATGGATGACAAGGCGGCCGAGGCCCAGGACCCGGCCGAGGACCGGCGCTTCGTCAGCGCGCTGGCACGCGGGCTGGCGCTCTTGCGCTGCTTCCGCCCGCAGGACCGCTGGCTGGCGCATCAGGAACTGGCGCGCCGCACCGGCCTGCCGCAGGCCACGGTGTCGCGCCTGAGCTTCACCCTGGTGAGCCTCGGTTATCTGCGGCACCGCGCCGAGACCGGCGAATACGCATTGGCGCCGGCCGTGCTGGCCCTGGGCTTCGCGGTGCTGACCAATTTCGAGATCGGCCGCATCGCCAGGCCCTGGATGGAGGCCCTGGCCGAGCAGACCCAGGCGGCGATCTCGCTGGGTGTGCGGCACGAGGGCGCGATGGTCTATGTCGCGCATTGCCGCAGCACCGCGCGCCTGATCCTGGGCCTGGACGTGGGCACGCGGCTGCCGCTGGCCGAGACCGCGATGGGGCGCGCGCTGTGGTGCGCCTCCAGCCCCGGCATGCGCGCGCTGATCGCCGCCAAGCTGCGGGCCGAGGACGCCGCACGCTGGCCGGCGCGCGAGGCCGCGCTGCGGCGCGCCGAGGCCGAGATGACGGCGCGCGGCTATGTGGGCTCCGAGACCGAATGGGAAAGCGAGATCGCCGCGATCGGTGTCGGCCTGGACATCGGCGACGGCCGCGAGCCGCTGGCCCTGACGGTCGGCGGGCCGGCGGCGCGGCTGCAGGGGCCGCTGCTGCATGCCGAGTTCGCGCCGGCCCTGGTCGAGACCGGCCGCGCCATCGTGGCGGCCCTGCAAGCGGCCGATTGGAAGGACTAGGGCCGGCTAGCCATAGCCGCCGCGATTCGCCTCGTCGAGCCAGCGCCTGACGAGGCCCTCGCGCTGCAGCTGTGCCAGGCCGCGATTGAAGGCCGTCAGCAGCGCCGGCACCTCGGGCCGGGCGCGGCTCATCACCATGTGCGAGGGCTTCTCGGCCACCGCGCGCTCGCTGTAGTCCAGCATCTCGCGCTCCTCGGGCGTGAACTTGCGGCGCAGCAGCTCCAGCCCGACCTCGCGGTTCAAGAGCACCGCGTCGACCCGGCCCAGCAGCAGCTTGCGCAGGCTCAGCTCGTCGCTGGGCGCGCGGTCCAGGCGCAGCTGGCCGGCCTGCTCCAGCTGGCCGATCAGCGGGCCGTAGTGGTAGCTGCTGGTCGCGCCCAGCACCAGGCCGCGCAGGTCCTCCTCGCCGCGAAAGCGCAGCGGCTTCTTCTTCGCGAAGAACAGCACCTCGCGCGAGATCAGCACCGGGTCGGAATAGAGAAACAGCCGCGCGCGCTCCTCGCTGTGGGTCCAGCCCGGCGAGCCATGCAGGGCGCCGCTCTCGACCAGGCTCAGCGCGCGCTTCCAGGGCATGGACTCGTAGGCGACCTGCAGGCTCTCGCGCCGGAAGGCCTCGGCCACGATATGGGCGAACACGCCCTGCTGGCGCAGCTCGGCGCCGAAATAGGGCGGCCATTCGCCGATGCCCAGGCGCACCGTCTCGGCCGCGCGCGCGGCCGCGCCCAGACCCATCAGGGCCAGGCCGGCATGCTGGTTGAAGAGGCGTCGATGCATCGGGGCGGGGTCTGCGGGGCGACCATATTGTGCCGGCCCCTGGCGACGCTCCCGGGAGCCCGCGCGCTAGGGGGTCTGGAACGCCGGGTCGTTGACCGCGTCCGGGCGCGGCTTCCATTCGGTGCTGTAGTAGCTGCCGCGTGCGCGCCCCCAGGGGTCGAAGGCGTTGACCACCTGGGACAGCTCCGGCGCCAGCTCGGGCAGGCTGCGCAGCAGCACGCGCTTGAGCGGCGAGACCTCCATGCGGTGGCCGTTGGGTGCGCCCGCCTCCCATTGCTTGCCGCCGGGGCCGTTGTCCTGCACCCAGGCCACGCCCAGATGGCCGTAGAACTCGGGGCGGAAGCTGGAGGTGAAGAAGCGGTCGCTGAACAGGCGGCGCGAGGCGTTCAGGATGAAGACCTGGAACTGCGTCTCGGAGATCGCGAAGCCATGCGGGTGCGCGAACTCGGAGAGCCAGCCGACCACGGTGTCGACATCCTCGATATTGTCGACCAGGCTGCCGTCCGGATGGCCCAGGCAGTCGTTGATCGCCGAGCCGTCGGGGTTGCGCTGCGCCGCGGTGATCGTCTTGCTGGCGTCGCAGCGGTGCTGGCCATAGACCTCGCGCAGGATGCCGGTCAGGCGGCGCTGCTCGGCCTGGGCCGCGGGGGTGGCGCGGCGGTCGATGAAGTCGTCGAAGCTGGTGAGCTGGCGCAGGCCGTACTGGCGGCGGAACTCGTTGAAGCGCGGCACGCCGCGCTCGCGGTCGCGGATCAGGTCCAGCGCCGCCACGTCGATCTTGTCGATGCCGGCCGGCGCGCGCGGGATCGCGATGTTCTGCAGGAACTGCGGCAGGTTCTGCAGGGTCAGCAGGCCCAGGCGCTGGCGTCCCATCGACAGCGCCCAGTTGGCCAGGCCGCGTTCGTGCATGGCCGGCGTGGCCCTGGCGCGGAAGGTGTTGATCACCGGCACCTTGGCGCGGATCGCGTTCGGGTCCTGCCGCCAGTCGCGCAGCTCGATCAGGTCGGGCACCAGCGCGTGCAGGCGGTAGACGCTGACGAATTCCTCGGGGAAGTTGAAGGGCGAGCCGAAATGGTTGACGCCGCCGTTCAGGTGCTCCGGGTTGGCGACGCTCCAGAGGTCGACCTTCTTCGGGTTGTCGTGGGCGAACACCGGGTCGTCGCCGTAGACCCGGCTGCCCAGGCCGAAGATGCCCGGCCCCGAGGCCAGGGCCGAGTACCACTGGGTGGCCTTCTTGGCATCCTCGCTACGCCCGTAGTTGTCGACGACGATCTTCTCCAGCGCCGCGGCGACAAGCGGGTGGTTGCCGAACAGCCCGTCCCAGTTGGCGTTCATGCCCAGGAACAGCGGCTCGCCGTAGAGCAGCTGGGGCGTCCATTCGATCGTGTGGATCTTGGCGATCTCGGCGGCGACCACCAGGCGCGCCATCTCGAACAGCTCGTCGGCCGAGACCTCGCGGTAGCGGATCCTGGCCTCGGGCCGCGCCGGATCGCGCAGGCCCGAATCGGCCTCGGGCGTGGCGGCGGCCTGGCGGCGGAAGGCGGCGACGAAGGCGTTGTGCTCGCGCGCGAAGACGTTGTGATAGAAGCTCGTGCCGATGCTCCAGTTGTCCGGGAAGGCTGCGGCCTCCTGGCCGGCCCATTGCGGCGCGATCGGGTCGCCGGCGGCGAACACCGGCAGATAGCCCTGGGCCTCGCCCGCGCCGGCCAGCCGGCCGGGCTGCAGCAGCAGGCGCGCCGGATCGGCCGGATCGCGCTTGACGCGCTGGCGCGAGCGCGCGTCGTAACCGTAGAGCTGAGAGGCGTCCCACCAGGCGGTGACATGGTTGCGCGAGACCTTGTAGGCGCGCATCAGCTGGGGCTGGCCGTCCTTGCCGGTGAAGCGTGTCGGTGCGCTGGCATCGAGCAGGGCGGCGTCGATGCGGTCGGCGGGCCGGCAGCCCAGCGCCGCCGCCTGCTCGGGCGGGCAGCCGACGGCCATCAGCTCGGGCGCGTTGCGGCCCTCGACCAGGTGCGAGAACCAGTCGTGGGTCATGAACTGGATCCAGAAGGCCGCCAGCACATTGAAGAAGGGTGCCTTCTGGTAGTCGCATTGCGCCTCGACGCTGTCGCCGGGCAAGCCCTGACCCTCGCGGCACCTGTCCGGCTGGGACTGCGGCCGGGTGAAGAGCCGGCGGCTGATCAGCTGCGGGTCGGGCTTGAGCAGGGCCAGGCGATCGCCGTGGCGGTTGCGCGCCAGCTCGTTGGCGCCGAGATCGGGGAAGGTGGACTCGAACTGCACATTGCGCGCGAAGGGCATGCCGGTGGCGCCCATCGCCGGGTTGCGGATGTCGTTGCAAGTGCCGTCGAGCTGGCGGTGCCGGATCTGCTCGCCGCGGCACAGCTGCGGGCCGTCGCCGCCGACCGCCACATAGTCCGGCGCCTCCTTGGGCAGGCGCATCGCGGGCCAGGTCTTGAGGGCCGGACCCGGGACGCCGTCGCGGCCCAGCGTGTAGTCGGCGAAGCTGCCGGCGTTGTCGAACAGGTTGAACTTGATCAGCTCCATGCGCTGGTATTCGAGGTCCAGCAGGGCGCCGTCGATGCCGCGGCCGTTGCGCGTCAGGTGCGCGCCGACGCTGTCGCTGCCGGGCGCGAAGCTGGTGGCGTCGCCGGTGGCCCAGTAGTTGGCCCAGTCCACATAAGGCATGGCGCGGAACTGCACCGCGCGCTCGCCGCCGCGGCAGCGCGCCACGTCCTCGGCCACCTTGCCCTGGAAGCGCTGGTCGCGCTCGGACGCCACCGGGCGGAAGCCGCGTGACAGCATGGCCGCGCAGTCGGCCAGCTCTTCATGGCTGGAGGGGCTGGCGCAGCCCGCGAGCAGGGCGGCGCAGGGCAGGGCGTACAGCAGGGCCAGGATCTTGTCGCACAGCTTCATGGCGCACCTCCATTGCTTCGCGCGCCATTGGAGTCCCGCCCCGGGGTGGGAGCCATCCCTAGGGCCTGTGGCGGCCGGCCGGGAGCCGGCACCGCCGCTCGCGGTGCTTTGGCCGGGTTTTGTGAGTTTCTTGTATGTTGGATTTGTGATCCATTAAAATGGATGAGATGGAGATCGAAACCCTTCTTGCCCAGCGGGTCCGCGAGCTTCGTCGGGCCCGGAGCCTGTCGATGGAGCAGCTGGCCGAACTCAGCGGGGTCAGCCGTTCCATGATCTCCCTGATCGAGCGGCAGGAGACCAGCCCGACCGCCGCGGTGCTCAACAAGCTGGCCAGCGCGCTCGGTATCTCCTTGCCCACGCTTTTTGCCGCCGAGTCGCCGAGGCCCGATCCGGCGCCGGTGTCCCGCCGCGCCGATCAGGCCCTGTGGACCGACCCCGCCTCCGGCTATGTGCGCCGCCACCTCTCGCCCGCCGGCGTCGGGTCGCCGATCGAACTGGTGGAGGTGAACTTCCCCGCGGGGGCCAGCGTGGTTTTCGACAACCCGGTCCGCCGGCACGGGGTGCATCAGCAGGTCTGGCTGCTCAAGGGCGCGATGGACATCAGCGTTGGCGCGCAGACCTGGCACCTGAGCAGCGGCGATTGCCTGGCGATGGAGCTGGGTGCCCGCATCAGCTTTCACAACCCTGCCCGGCAGCCGGCGCGCTACCTGCTGGCAATGACCGGCACGCAAGACGTTGCCAGGAGGTCCGCATGACACGACACACCCTCATCCCGTGCACGCACGCAAGGCATGCGCCGGCCATCCTGGCCATCTTCAACGAGGCGATCCAGACCTCCACGGCCCTGTACGACTACAAGCCGCGAGAGCCGCAAAGCATGGAGCCCTGGTTTGCCGCCAAGGACAAGGGCGGCTTTCCGGTGATCGGCATCGAAGACGAGGCGGGCACGCTGCTGGCCTTCGGCAGCTTCGGCACGTTCCGGGCCTGGCCCGCCTACAAGTACACGGTGGAGCACTCGGTGTATGTGCACAAGGACCACCGCGGCCGTGGCCTGGGCCGGGAGATCATGCAGGCGCTGATCGCCGCGGCCCGCCAACGCGATGTGCATGCGCTGATCGGCGGCATCGACGCCAGCAACGCCGGCAGCATCGCGCTGCATGAGCGCCTGGGGTTCAAGCATGTCGGCACCCTGCCGCAGGTGGGCTTCAAGTTCGGGCGCTGGCTCGATCTGGCGTTCTACCAGCTGCTGCTGGACACGCCCATGAACCCGGTGGACGGCTGATAGACCGGCGCGGCGGTCGTCGCCGCTTCATGCGTTCATTCAAGCCGCGGCCGCCAGTTCCGCCAGCTTGATCACGGTGTTCATATTGCGCGCCGTGCCGGCCTTGGCGGCCGGGATCTGCAGCTTGGTGTCGGCCATGCCCGCGTCGTAGTGCACATAGATCTCGCGCCGGCCCAGGGCCAGCCGTTCGCCCTGCTGGCCGCTGATCTGCTGCAGCGCGTCGATGGGCGGGGCGGCGTCGAGAAAGATGGCGACCACGCGGTTGCCGGCGGCGTCCGGAAAGGGGTTGTCGGCCGCCACCCGGGCCATCTCGGCGGCGCTGCGCAGCAGCACGCCCACCGGCTTGCCGGCAAAGGCCGCCAGCCGCGACTCCAGCGCCTGCCGCACCTCCGCCTCGGACAGGGCACTGGCGAACAGGACATTGCCGCTGGCGATGTAGGTGCGCACCCGCTCGAAGCCGGCGTCCTCGCACATGGCCTTGAGCTCGCTCATCGGCAGCTTGCCGGTGCCGCCGACGTTGACGGCGCGCAGCAGGGCTATGTAGGTGCTGGTGGTCTTGCTCTTCGTCATGCGGCCATCCTAGCAAGGCGGCGTGAATCACCCCCTGCCAGCAGGCCGGCGCGACAGGCCGCAGAATGCGCCCACCTCGACCGAGCCCACAACAACCCTGCTGCCTCCATCACCACCATGAGCGATCTGTCCGCCTTCCCGATCACGAAGAAATGGCCCGCCCGGCATCCCGAGCGCCTGCAGCTCTACTCGCTGCCCACGCCCAACGGCGTCAAGGTTTCCATCCTGCTGGAGGAAACCGGCCTGGCCTACGAGCCCCATCTGGTGCGCTTCGACACCAACGACCAGCTGAGCCCGGAGTTCCTGTCGCTGAATCCGAACAACAAGATCCCGGCCATCCTCGACCCGCAGGGCCCGGGCGGCAGGCCGCTGGCGCTGTTCGAGTCCGGCGCCATCCTGATCTACCTGGCCGAGAAGACGGGTCAGTTCTTGCCGCAAGACCCGGCCCTGCGCTATCAGACCCTGCAGTGGCTGATGTTCCAGATGGGCGGCATCGGCCCGATGTTCGGCCAGGTGGGCTTCTTCCACAAGTTCGCCGGCAAGGACTACGAGGACAAGCGCCCGCGCGACCGCTACATCGCCGAGGCCAAGCGCCTGCTGGCCGTGCTGGACCGGCATCTGCAGGGGCGGGCCTGGATCATGGGCGACGCGTACACGATCGCCGACATCGCCACCTTCCCCTGGATCAACAACCTGATCGGCTTCTACGGCGCCGGCGAGCTGGTCGGCTTCCAGGAGTTCACCCAGGTGCAGCGCGTGCTGTCGGCCTTCCTGGCGCGCCCGGCGGTGCAGCGCGGCCTTGCCATCCCGCCGCGGCCTGCCGCCTGAGTGGCGGCAAAACTGTATACACTTGTGTCCACAAATCGGTCGCCGCGGCGCCCGGCCCGCAAGCTCGGCAGGGGGCTCGGCCGGTCAGCGCGACCCGTCGCCGGCTTACAGCGCCCGCAGTGGTGAGCGGCATCGTTCTTGTTCCTGGGAAGCATGGACGCAAGCTATCTGCTCGACTGGGCCAATCTGCTGCTGCGCTGGCTGCATGTGATCGTGGGCATCGCCTGGATCGGCGCCTCCTTTTATTTCGTCTGGCTGGACAACCATCTGCTCAGGCCCGAGGCCGCCGAGCTGAAGGCCAAGGGCGTGGACGGCGAGCTCTGGGCCGTGCATGGCGGGGGCTTCTACAACCCGCAGAAGTACATGGTGGCGCCGCCCAACCTGCCCCAGCACCTGCACTGGTTCTACTGGGAGAGCTACTGGACCTGGATGAGCGGCTTCGCGCTGTTCGTCGTGCTCTACCTCTTCAACGCCGAGACCTTTCTGATCGACAAGCGGGTGCACGACTGGGGCGCGCCGGCGGCGATCGCCGCGGCGCTGGGCTTTCTGGCCGCGGGCTGGCTGGTCTATGACCAGATCTGCCGGCGCTTCGGGCATGCCAAGGATGGTCAGATCGGCAGCGACGGCCTGGTGCTGGGCCTGATCGCCGTCTACATCGCCGCGGCCGCCTGGGCCGCCAGCCAGCTATTCGCCGGCCGCGCCGCCTTCCTGATCGTCGGCGCGATGATGGCGACGATGATGAGCGCCAATGTGTTCTTCTGGATCATCCCGGGCCAGAAGCAGGTGATCGCCGACATGCGCGCCGGCCGGCCGGTGAACCCGGTGTTCGGCCAGCGCGGCAAGCAGCGCAGCGTGCACAACACCTATCTGACCCTGCCGGTGCTGATCGCGATGCTCAGCAATCACTACGGCATGCTCTACAGCCATGCCCACAACTGGGCGGTGCTGGTGCTGCTGATGCTGGTGGGCGCCCTGGTGCGCACCTGGTTCGTCAAGCGCCACAAGGGCGTCAACGCCTGGCCTCTGCTGGTGCTGGTGGGCCTGCTGCTGGCTGGCCTGATCGCCTGGCTGGCGCCTGCACCCAAGCCGGCCGGTGCAGCGGCGCCCAGCCTGGCCCAGGTGCAGGCCATCGTCGCGCAGCGCTGCCAGATGTGCCACAACGAGCAGCTGGCGCAGAAGGGCATGCAGCTGCACACCCCGGCCCTGATCGAGCAGCATGCGGCGCAGATCTACCAGCAGGCGGTGCTGCAGAAGACCATGCCGCTGAACAACGCGACCCAGATCACCGACGAGGAGCGGACCCTGCTGGGCCGCTGGTTCGAGGCGCGTCAGACGGCGAAGTAGGGCACGCCCGCCCCTCTTGAAGGGACGCAGGGCGTTCAGCCCCGCGGGGTCGACGTCATCATCGAGGCCATGTCGGGGTCCTGGGCGAAGGCTTCGGCGAAGTGGTCGACAAAGCTCTTGACCTTCAGCGAGGGGCGCCGCGCGGGTTGGAACACTACGTTGAGGGGCAGGGGCGGTGCGCGGAAATCCGTCAGGATGGGCCGGACCCGTCCGGCGCGGATGTCGTCGCCATAGATCCAGAGCGTCGAATAGCCGATGCCCAGCCCCTCGACGGTGGCCTGGCGTATCGCCTCCGAGCTGTTGGACTGGAAGTTGCCTTCGACGCGCACCGCATGCGGCTGGCCGTCCGGGCTGACGAAGCTCCACTCGTTGAGACTGGCCAGACCGGTGTAGACGAGGCAGTTGTGCTGCAGCAGTTCGTCGGGATGCTGGGGCTCGCCGTGGCGGGCCAGGTAGTCGGGCGAGGCCAGGGTGGCGCGGTGGGCGGTGCCGATGCGGCGCGCGATCAGCCGGCTGTCCTTGAGCTCGCCGACGCGGAAGGCCACGTCGATGCCGGCCGCCACCAGGTCGATGAAGCCGTCGTCCAGCTGCAGGTGCACCCGGAGCTTGGGGTAGCTGGCATAGAAGGCCGGCAGGCGTGGCACGATGTGCAGGCGGCCGAAGGACACCGGCGCGGCCACCCGCAGGGCGCCGCTGATCTCGTGCTCGGTGCGGTGCGCCTCCAGGCGCGCCTCCTCCAGGGTGTCCAGTACCTGCAGGCAGCGCTCGTAGAACTGCTGGCCGGCCTCGGTGAGGGAATGGCTGCGGGTCGAGCGCACCAGCAGCTTGACGCCGATCTGGGCCTCCAGCGCCTGCACCTGCTTGCTGATGGCCGACTGGGTCGTGCGCGCCTCGCGGGCCACGGCCGAGAAGCTGCCCGTGTCCACCACGCGGACAAAGGTTTCCAGGAGGCGCAGTCGGTCCATGGCGGTGATTATTCCTTGTGGGAATAAATGATAGTGAGGAAATCGGTCTTCACGGGTGTGGCTGGAATGAACACACTCTGCCCATCGCAACATTGCCACCTGCTCCGCCAGGACCTTGCCTCCATGAATGCTCCCCTGCCCCAGGCCCTGACCCAGGCCGCTGCCGCCGACAGCCTCAAGCTCTTCCAGCCTACCCGCATCGGCGCCATCGAGGTCGCCAACCGCGTCGTGATGGCGCCGCTGACGCGCAGCCGTGCCGACGAGCCCGCGGGCGACGTCCCCGGCAGCGCGATGAACATCGAGTACTACCGCCAGCGCAGCACGGCCGGCCTGATCATCAGCGAGGGCACCCAGGTCTCGCCCCTCGGCAAGGGCTATATGGCCACGCCGGGCATCTACTCCGACGCCCAGGTCGAGGGCTGGAAGCCCATCACCCGCGCGGTGCACGAGGCCGGCTCCAAGATCGTCGCGCAGATCTGGCATGTCGGCCGCATCACCCATCCGGCGCTCACCGGCGGTGCCCAGCCGGTGGCGCCCTCGGCGATCCAGGCCCGCGGCGTGGCCTACACCCATGAGGGCAAGGTCGAGCTGCCGATGCCGCGCGCGCTCACCGGCGCGGAGATCGCCGAGATCGTCCAGCAGTTCCGCCGCGCCGCGGCCAACGCCATCCGCGCCGGCTTCGACGGGGTCGAGATCCACGGCGCCAACGGCTATCTGATCGACCAGTTCCTGCGCGACGGCGCCAACCAGCGCAGCGACGCCTACGGCGGCTCGATCGAGAACCGCTGCCGCTTTGCGCTGGAGGTGGTGGATGCGGTGGTGGCGGAGATCGGCGCCGGCCGGGTGGGCATCCGCCTGTCGCCGGTGACGCCGGCCAACGACCTGGCCGACAGCGATCCGCAGGCGGTGTTCGGCCATCTGGTGCAGGAGCTGGACCAGCGCGGCATCGCCTTCATCCACTTCATCGAGGGCGCGACCGGTGGCCCGCGCGATGTGCCGGGCTTTGACTTCGCCTGGGCGCGCCAGGCCTTCAAGGGCACCTACATCGCCAACAACGGCTACGACCGGGTCATGGCGGTCGAGGCGGTCGAGTCCGGCCGGGCCGATGCGGTGGCCTTCGGCCGCCTCTTCATCGCCAACCCCGACCTGGTGGCGCGGCTGAAGCAGGACGCCGCGCTCAACACGCCCAACCCGCAGACCTTCTACACCCCGGGGCCGGTGGGCTATACCGACTATCCGGCGCTGTAAGCGGCAAGCGTGCGGGAGCGCGCCGTTGCGCCTGTTGCCGGCGGCCGGCCGCGGAAGCTCGGCGCGCCTGGCTCGCGCCGAGTTCCCGCTGGAGGTGCAGCGATCGGCCCGGCACGGCGTGGCCGCTGCAATGCCATACTGCCCGCGGTGCCGATTTCGGCGAGCCGCGGAGTGATGGCGATGAGACTGACCCTGGCGATGATGGTGGCTTCCTCGATCGCATGGACCGCCTGCAGCACCGCCATACCGGCGGGGGGCGGCGCCGTGCCCATCGAGCTGGGCCAGAGCTTCAGCCTGCGCGTGGGCGAAGTCGGGCAGACCGCCGATGGTGTGTGGCGGGTCGGATTCGAGGGCGTGAGCGCCGACTCGCGCTGCCCCAAGGGCGAGCAGTGCGTCTGGGCGGGCGATGCCATCGCCCGCGTCTGGCTGCAGCAGGGCCGCGGCCCGCGGGCGGCGGGCGAACTGCATACCGCCCAGGGCGCGACGCAGACCCTGCGTCTGCAGGGCTTGGAACTGCGCTTGCTGCGCCTGGACCCCTACCCGGTCAGCGGCCGGACGGTCGCACTGGGCGAGCATGTCGCGACCCTGAGCCTGATCCGCGGCTCCAGCACCGAGCCCGATCGCTAGCCGGCGCCCATGGGACGGGGCTGCCTCAGCCGCGGCGTGGAAGCTCTAGTGATTTTCCCCTCCCCTATGTCAGGGGGCCGCAGCGTGGCGCCTGTCGTGGACACTGCTTGCGCGGTAATCCATCACATTCGACCACCACATCAACCGTTTCAAGGGACCCTGAATGCAGCCTGTACACCACGCTCTTTCGGCCGTCGCGCTGGCTTTGCTATCCGCATCGTCGCTGGCGTCAACCGTGACCTACACCTCGGCAGCGGCCTTCATGCCCGCCATCGCCCCCGGGGCCTATACCGAGAACTTCGACGGGCTCGGCAGCCTGCCGGCGGGCCCGGTCCAGTTCTCCAGCGGTGCTTTCAGCTACACCATCTCCGCGCCGGGTGACCTGTACACCTCGGGCACGGCCATCGGCACCAACTTCACCGACGAATCGCTGACGATCAACTTCACCAGCGGCAACGTCTCGGCGGTGGGTGGCAATTTCTTCTCCACCGACATCAACGACGCTTTCCGCACGGCCTCCATCACGCTCACCCTGAGCGATGCCACGACCGTGAGCTTCGCGCCGACCTCCCTGTTTGACAGCTTCCGCGGTTTCACCTCGACGGCGCTGATCACCTCGATGACCATCAGCACGGCGGGCCTGCCGTTCGAGGGCCTGTATGCCTCGCTCGACAACCTGACCGTCGGCACCGTGCCGGAGCCGGCCAGCCTGGCGCTGGTGGGTCTGGCCCTGGCGGGCATTTTCGCCGTTCGCCGGCGCGCCGCCTGAGCGATCAGCCCTGGGGCATTGCGCCCCCTCTGTCGTCAACCCATTGATGCGGTGTTCGCGCCGCGATCGGGAGTGTCCATGGTTCAAATCACTTTGCGCAGGTCCCTGCTTGCGCTTTCCATCGGTATGGCCCTGGCGAGCCTCGCCCAGGCTCAAACATCGGCGAAAGGCCTGCGCGAGGCCGAGGCCCGTCTGGCCGCAGACCTGGGCAGCAGCCCCGAGGTCGCCATGCATGCCGCCACGGGCACGGCCCGCTTCGTGCGCATCGCTCCGGGCGCCCAGGCGAATGCGCTGAGCCGTGGCGCGCGCCCGAGCACCGACGCCGCCAAGCACAGCGCCGCCACCCAGTTCCTGAGCAACTACGGCGGCGTCTTCGGCATCAGCAGCGCTGGCACCGAACTCGCGGCCGGCCGCCTCGCCAAGGACCGCCAGGGCGGCACGCACATCACCCACCGGCAGGTCTACCAAGGCATCCCGGTCTTCGGCGGCGAACTGAAGACGCACTTCGACGCCGCGGGCAATCTGACGGTCGCCAACGGCACCTTTGTTCCCGGCATCGACCTGAATCCCAAGCCCAGCCGCTCCGCCGAGCAGGCGAGCGCGACGGCGCTGGCGCGGGTGCTGAGCGATCTCGGCCGCTCGGTCAAGCTGTCCACCGGCACGCCGACCCTGATGGTCTACCGCGAAGGCCTGGCCAAGGGCGTCCCGGGCGCGAACCACCTGGTCTGGCAGGTCGAGGTCGGCAACCGCAGCGACGTGCGCGAGTTCGTCTACGTGGACGCGCACTCGGGCAAGATCATCGACAAGATCAACGGCATCCACGACGCGAAGAACCGCCGCGCCTTCGACGCCGTCAACCAGCCGCACCCTGGCCCCAACTACCCGAACAATCCGTTCTGGGTCGAGGGCCAGCCCTTCCCGACCGGGAACACCGAGGCCGACAACATGATCCAGGCCTCGTCGGAGATCTACGACCTGTTCAAGAACGCCTTCGGCCGCGACTCCTTCGACGGCAATGGCGCGCGGATGGATTCGATCTTCAACCGCGGCGGCACGGCCGCCAGCCCCTGCCCGAACGCCTCCTGGAACGGCATCTACATCTCCTTCTGCCCGGGCACGACGACCGACGACGTCACCGCGCACGAGTGGGGCCATGCCTACACCGAGTACACCCACGGCCTGATCTACCAATGGCAGCCGGGCGCGCTCAACGAGGCCTACTCCGACATCTGGGGCGAGACGCTGGACCGCATCAACGGCCGCGGCGGTGACACGCCGGACAACCAGCGCAGCGATGGCGCCTGCTCCGTCTACACCCCCAACCTGCCTTCGGTCACCGTCTCCGCGCCGGCCGCGCTGGCCGGCATGAAGCGCGCCGGGACCGCCGCCTTCGGCCCGCAGAGCTTCTCCGTCGCCGGCCAGGTGGTGCAGGTGAACGACGGCGTCGGCACCGGCAACGACGCCTGCGAAACGCCCTTCGCCAATGCGGCCGAGGTGAACGGCAAGATCGCCTTCGTCGACCGCGGCACTTGCGGGTTCGCGGTCAAGGTCAAGAACGCCCAGCTCAACGGCGCGATCGGCGTCATCGTCGGCAACAACCAGGGCGGCAACACCGTCGCGGGCATGGCCGGCACGGACGCCACCATCACGATCCCGTCCCTGGCGGTGTCGCAAAACGATGGCACGGCCTTCAAGGCGCAATTCGCAGCGGCGGCCACGGTCACCGCGTCGATCGTGCGCGGCGGCTACGGCACGGACAGCTCGGTGCGCTGGCTGATGGGCGAGGACTCCTCGGCCTTCGGCGGCGCCATCCGTGACATGTACAACCCGGCCTGCTACGGCAACGCCGGCAAGGTCTCCGATGTCCGGTACACCTGCTCGACCGGCGACTCGGCCGGCGACAACGGCGGCGTGCACAGCAACTCGGGCGTGCCCAACCATGCCTATGCCCTGCTGGTCGATGGCGGCAACTACAACGGCCAGTCCATCGCGGCCATCGGCCTGACCAAGGCGGCGCACATCTACTACCGTGCGCAGACCTTCTACCAGGGCCCGGCCAGCGACTTCGCCGCGCATGCCGATGCGATCGAGCAGTCCTGCCGTGATCTGGTCGGCGTCAACCTGAACCACCTGAAGACGGGTGCTCCCTCGGGCGAGATCATCACCGCCTCGGACTGCACGCAAGTCGAGAAGGCCGCGCTGGCCGTCGAGCTGCGCACGCCGCCCTCGCAGTGCAACTACCAGACGGTGCTGGCCAAGTCGCCGCCGCCGCTGTGCGCGACCGGTACCCCGACCGCGCTGGCATCGGACAACTTCGACGGTGGCCGGCGTGGTGGCCTGAAGTGGGTGGTCAGCAACGTCGGCAGCGCGCCGGAGTTCCTGCCGCGCAACTGGTCGGTGGTGACCAATCTCCCGGGCAAGCGGGCCGGCTACGCGATGTACGCCGCCGATGCCGACATCGGCACCTGCACGCCCGGCGGTGACCAGAGCGGTCTGCAGCGCCTGGAGAGCCCGGAGATCACGATCCCGGCCGGCGGTTCGGCGCTGCGCATGACCTTCGACCACTGGGTCGGCACCGAGGCCGGCTATGACGGCGGCAACCTGAAGATCAGCATCAATGGCGGGGCCTGGCAGCTGGTCAAGGCGGCGGACTTCGTCTACAACGCCTACAACACGACGATGGCGACCGCGGTCCAGGGCAACACCAGCCCGCTGGCCGGCCAGCCCGGCTTCTCGGGCGGCGATGCCGGCACCGTGCTGGGCGGCTCCTGGGGCCGTTCGATCGTGAACCTGGCGCCTTACGCCAAGGCGGGCGACAAGGTCAAGCTGCGCTTCGAGCTCGGCAACGACGGCTGCGGCGGCACCTTCGGCTGGTACCTGGACGACTTCTCGGTCTACCAGTGCTCGCCGTAAGCATGGGCTGAGCCGGGCCGGCGCCCGGCGTCCAGCAAAGGGGATGTCCAGCGGGCATCCCCTTTTTTCTTTGCTGCGCGGCCGGCGGCAGGCCGCCGCCTCAATCGCTGTAGCGCAGCGCCTGGGTGCCGCGGCAGAAGCCGTACAGGCGCAGCCCCGCCTGGCGCGCGATCTGCACCGCCAGCGAGGTCGGCGCCGAGACCGTCGCCAGCACCGGCACGCCCAGGCGCACGCATTTGCGCACCAGCTCGTAGCTGGCGCGGCTGGACATCAGCACCAGGCCCTGCTGCGGGGCCTGCTCAGCCTCGCGCAGCAGCCGCCCCAGCAGCTTGTCCAGCGCGTTGTGCCGGCCCACGTCTTCCATCGTGAACAGCAGTTCGCCCTCGGGCGTGGCCCAGCCGGCGGCATGCTGGGCCCCGGTCTGGGCATGCAGCGGCTGCTGGTCCGGCAACTGCGCGAAGGCGCGGGCCAGCGTGGCGCCGTCCAGCGCCTCGACCCAGGGCGGGCGCGTCAGCGGCGCCAGCGCCTGCAGCTCCAGCTGCTGCAGGCTCTCGACGCCGCACAGGCCGCAGCCGGTGCGGCCCGCCAGCATGCGGCGCCGCTGCTTGAGTCGCACCTCGGCGGCGGCGGCCACTTCCAGGTGCAGCTCGATGCCCTGCGGCCCCTGCTGCAGCTCGATGCCGCGGCATTCGCTGCGCGCCAGCAGCAGGCCCTCGGACAGCGCGAAGCCCAGCGCGAAATCCTCCAGATCGGTCGGCGTGGCCATCATCACGGCCTGCGAGATGCCGTTGAAGACCAGGGCCACCGGCGTCTCGACGGCCACCGGGTCGACCTCCGCCTGCGCGTCGCGCCAGACCTCCAGCGGCACGAGGCCGGCCAGCTGGCGCTGCCCGGCCGGGGTCAGGTGGGCGGTCCAGCGCCCGTCCGCGTCGCAGACCAGCGCCACCCAGCCGGGCCCGGCCGCCTCGCCCAGGCGCATGTCGCCGAGCAGGGTGTACTCGCGCAGCAGCAGGCTGACGCGCCGGTCCAGGTGCTTGGCCAGGCGCGGCAGGGCCACGCCGCGGCCATCTTCGTCCAGCGCGGCCAGCGCCTGCAGCAGCTCAAGAGACATGGGGCAGCAGGCGCACCGGGATGGACTTGGAGGTCGGCGTGCGCGCCTCCAGCGCGAAGCTGGAGAGCGGCAGCAGGCCGTTGGTCTCGGGGTAGTAGCTGGCCAGGCAGCCGCGCGGGATGTCGTATTCGACCAGCAGGAAGCGCGCGGCGCGGCGCGCCTCGCCGTCCTCGTAGAGGCTCTCGATATCGACCCAGTCGCCGGCCTTCATGCCGATCGCGCGCAGGTCCTCGGCATGGATGAAGACCACGCGACGCTGGCCGTAGACGCCGCGGTAGCGGTCGTCCAGGCCGTAGATGGTCGTGTTGTACTGGTCGTGCGAGCGCACCGTGGCGAGCGCGAACACGACGGTGTCGCGCCGCTGGCGCGCGCGGTGCACCGCGGTGTCGGTCGGGACCGCGTGGACGCGGAACTCGGCCCTGCCCGAGGCGGTGGCCCAGACCCGCTCGCTGGCGGTGTTGCGCAGCCGGAAGCCGCCGGGCGTCCTGATCTTCTCGTTGAAGCCGGCGAAGTCGGGGAACACGGCCTCGATCCGGTCGCGGATCCGTGCGTAGTCGCCGGCCAGCTGCAGCCAGGGGGTCCTGCTTCTTGGCAGGGTGGCGGCGGCCAGGCGCGCGACGATCATCGGCTCGGACAGCAGCTGCTCGGAGGCCGGCGCGTTGATGCCCGCCGACAGGTGCACCATGCTCATCGAGTCCTCCACCGTCACGCCCTGCACGCCGCCGGCCTGCAGATCGATCTCGGTGCGGCCCAGGCAGGGCAGGATCAGGGCCTGGCGGCCGTGCACCAGATGGCTGCGGTTGAACTTGGTGGCCACGTGCACGGTCAGCGCACAGCGGCGCAGCGCGCGCCAGGTGGCCGCGGTGTCCGGCGTGGCCACGGCGAAATTGCCGCCCATCGCGATGAAGACCTGGGCCCGGCCCTCCAGCATCGCCTCGATCGCGCCGATGGTGTCGTAGCCGGGGGCGCGTGGCGGCTCGAAATCGAAGACCTCGCCCAGCCGGTCCAGGAAGGCGGCGGCGGGCCGTTCGAAGATGCCCATCGTGCGGTCGCCCTGCACATTGCTGTGGCCGCGCACCGGGCAGGCGCCGGCGCCGGGCCGGCCCAGATTGCCGCGCAGCAGCAGCAGGTTGGCGATCATCTGGATCGTGCCGACCGCATGGCGGTGCTGGGTGATGCCCATGCCCCAGCAGGCGATCACGCGCTCGCTCTCCGCATAGACCTGCGCGGCCTGCTCGATCTGCGCGCGGCTCAAACCCGACTCGGCCTCGATCAGCGCCCAGGACTCGGCGCGCAGGTCGGCGGCCAGGGCCTCGAAGCCCTGGGTGTGTTCTTCGATGAAGCCAAGGTCCAGCAGGGACGGCCGGCCGGCCGCTTGCGCTGCCGCGTCCAGCTCCAGCAGGCGCTTGCACAGGCCCTTCAGCAGCGCCAGGTCGCCGCCGATCTTCAGCTGGTAGTAGTGGCTGCTGATGGGCGTCGAGCCGAGGGTGGCCATCTCCAGCGCATCCTGCGGGTCGGCAAAGCGCTCCAGCCCGCGCTCGCGCAAGGGGTTGAAGCTCAGGATCCTGGCGCCGCGCCTGGCGGCCGCGCGCAGCTCGCCCAGCATGCGCGGGTGGTTGGTGCCGGGGTTCTGGCCGAAGATCAGGATCGCGTCGGCCTGCTGGAAATCATCCAGCGTCACCGTGCCCTTGCCGACGCCGATGCTGGCCTTCAGCGCCGTGCCGCTGGGCTCGTGGCACATGTTCGAGCAGTCGGGGAAGTTGTTCGTGCCGAACTCGCGCACGAACAGCTGGTAGAGAAAGGCGGCCTCGTTGCTGGTGCGGCCGGAGGTGTAGAAGATCGCCTGGTCGGGGTCTGGCAGGGCCTGCAACTCGCGCGCGATCAAGGCGAAGGCCTCGTCCCAGGCTATCGCCTCGTAGCGGTCGCTGGCTGCGTTGTAGACCAGGGGCGCGGTCAGGCGGCCCAGGCCTTCGAGCTCGTAATCGGAGCAGGCGGCCCATTCGGCCACGGTCCGGCTCCCGATCAGCGCGGGCGCGGCGCGGCGCGCGGTGGCCTCGGCGGCCACGGCCTTGACGCCGTTCTCGCAGAACTCGAAGGTCGAATGGTGGTTGCGGTCGGGCCAGGCGCAGCCGGGGCAGTCGAAGCCGTCGGGCTGGTTGGCATGCAAGAGGGTCTTGGCGCCCTTGGCGGGAATGCCCTGTTGCAGCAGCTGGTGGCTCACGCTCTTCAAGGCGCCCCAGCCGCCGGCCGGGCCCTTGTAGACCGCAATCTTTTTGGATGGAGACTCGCTCATGGCGCGAGCCTAGCAGCTGTGGGCGACAATCTCGTCGTACAAGCCCGACAGCCGATGAGCCCGACGCCGACCTCGCCCTCGCTACGCCGCCCCAAGACCCTGGCCCTGAGCCTGGTGGACGCCCTGAGCGAGCGCATCCGCAGCGGCCGGCTCGGTGCCGGCGACAAGCTGCCCACCGAGGCCGCCATCATGGCCGAGTTCGAGGTCAGCCGCACGGTGGTGCGCGAGGCCATCTCCAAGCTGCAGGCCGCCGGCCTGGTGGAGACGCGCCATGGCATCGGTACTTTTGTCGTCGGCCTCGGCGAGGGCGGGGCCTTCCGCATCGCGCCCGAGCAGATGGCCACGCTGAAGGATGTGGTGGCGGTGCTGGAGTTGCGCATCGGTGTCGAGACCGAGGCCGCGGCGCTGGCCGCCGAGCGCCGCAGCAGCGCCCAGCTGAAGACCATGCGCGAAGCTCTGGCGGCCTTTGCTGCGGCGGCCGAGGCCGGGCGCGACGCGGTGGCGGCCGACTTCCAGTTCCATCTGGAGATCGCCCGCGCCACCGGCAATCCGCATTACGAGCAGCTGATGGGCACCCTGGGCGCGCCCAGCATCCCGCGTGCGCGCCTGCCCAGTCTGGCCGGGGCCGACGCGGCCGCGCAGCTGGATTACCTGAAGCGCGTCAATGCCGAGCACGACAGCATCCTGGCGGCCATTGCGGCCCAGGATGCCGAGGCGGCGCGCGCGGCGATGCGCACCCACCTCAGCAACAGCCGCGAGCGCCGCCGGCGTGCGGCGCTCGCGCTGCAGCGGCAACAGCAACGCCCCTAGAAGCTGTGCCGCAGGCCCAGCTCCACGCCGCTGGAGCTGGCGCCGCCCGCCAGGCCGCTGGCGCCGCCGGGTACCGCATAGCTGGCCGCGCCCTTGTTGGCCACATGGGCCAGGGTCGCATAGAGCGCACTGCGCTTCGAGAGATCGTAGACATAGCCCAGGCCCAGCTGCTGGGCGTCGTTGGCGCCGATGGCGCTGCTGCCGACCCGGCCCTGCAGGTCGACCCGGTTCCAGGAGAACTTCAGCTGGCCCGGCCCCAGCGGCAGCCAGGCGCCCAGCAGCAGCTGGGTCTGCCTGGCCGTGCCGAGCTTGAACTGGCGCCAGGCCAGCGCGGCGCGCAGCGGACCGAAGTCGTAGCTGCCGCCCAGGGCCCAGTCGGCCAGCGCATCGCCGCCGGTCAGGTTGTTCTCGCTGCGCGTGTAGGCCGCGGCGATGTTGAAGCGCTTGTCGGCGTAGCCCAGGCGCGCACCGGCCAGCTTGTGCTGGCCGTTGGCCGCGGTGCCGCCTTCGCCGGCGGCCAGCATCAGACCGCCCTCCAGACCGCCCAGGCCGGTCGGCAGCAGCCATTGCAGCGCATTGCTGGAGCGCACCGTGGTGTTGGCGCCGCTGCCGAAGGCCGCGCGCAGCGGCCCCGGCGGCGTGGCCGAGACGAAGATGTTGGCGCCGGCGACGCCGACATAGGAAAACGGGTCGTAGCGGCTCCAGTTGCTGTAGCTGGGCACGAAGTCGCGGCCGGCGCGCAGCTCGCCCCAGGTCTTGCTGGCCAGGCTGACGGTGGCGCGGCGGTCCCAGAACATCGTGGAGGACGCGGGCGTGCCGCTGTCCAGCAGGATGCCGTGTTCCAGGTGGAAGCCGGCCGAGAGGCCGTCGCCCAGATCCTCGCTGCCGCGGATGATGAGGCGGCTGGTCGAGTTGCCGCCGCTGGTCAGGCTGCTGAGCCCGCCGCGGCCCTCGTTCTTCACATGGCGGATCGCCACATCGGCGATGCCGGACAAGGTGAGCTGGCTGCTCTGTGCCGCGGCCGAGCCTGTTGCCATCAGGGCCAGCGCGCCGACGGCCAGCGCCAGGGGTTTTTCCATTCCTCGCATCTAGGTCTCCTCCAAAGACTTGTTGGTGTGTGCCTGAACTCAATCGGCCGTCAGCTTGGCCTGCTGCACGACCTTCTTCCAGCGCTGCAGCTCGTCCTTCACCAGGCTGCCGAACTGCTCGGGCGTGCTGGTCTCGACATCGGCGCCGTGGTCCTCGATGCGCTTGACGATCTCCTGGTCGCCCAGGGCCTGGTTCAGGGCCTTGTTGAGCTGGGCGATGATGGGCTTGGGCGTCTTGGCCGGCGCGAAGAAGCCATACCACTGCTGCACCTCGACGCCCTCGATGCCGGCCTCTTTCAGGGTCGGCACGTCGGGCAGCTCGGCCAGGCGCTTCGGGCCGGCGACGGCCAGCGCGCGCAGCTTGCCGGCCTTGACCTGCGAGTAGGCGGTGAAGGCGCTGGGGAACATGAACTGGGTCTGGCCGGCGATGGTGTCGCTGACCGCCGGGGCCGAGCCCTTGTAGGGCACGCCGCCCATCGTCGTGCCGGTCTTCAGCTTGAACAGCTCGGCCGCGAAATGCGGCGCGGTGCCGTTGCCGGCCGAGGCGTAGAAGAAGGCGTCGGGCCTTGCCTTCAGCTGGGCCAGCATGTCCTTCACGTCCTTGACGGGCACCTTGGTATTGGCCACCAGCACCGTGGGCGAGTAGCCGACCAGGCCGATCGGCTCGAAGTCGCCGACCGGGTCGTAGCGCAGCTTCTGCAGCGCCGGGTTCATGCCATGGGTGGCGATATAGCCGAAGAAGATCGTGTAGCCGTCGGCCGGGGCGCGCGCCACGTACTCGCTGGCGATGGCACCGGCGGCGCCGGCGCGGTTGTCGACGATCACGGTCTGGCCCAGCAGGGTCTGCAGCTTCTGGCCGATGGTGCGCGCCATCGCGTCGTTGCCGCCGCCGGCCGCGGTCGGCACGACGATGGTGATGGTCTTGGCGGGATAGGCGGCCAGGGCCGGCGCCGCGAGGGCGAAGCCGGCGGCCAGCGCCGCGGCATGGCGGGACAGGGGCTTGAACATCGTTGTCTCCTGTTGTTGTGGAAGCGAAAGAAAGAAGGAAAGGAGGAAGCTGCCGCGCCGCGGCGCGCAGCCGGGCCTCAGGCGAAGGCGTAGGGCGGGATCTGCAGCTGGCCCTGCAAAATCTTGCGAGCGGTGCGCAGCAGGGCGGCGCGTTCGACGCGGGCCTCGCTGCCCTGGCCGCTCAAGCTCACCTCGACCTGGATGCGGCCCTGCGGATGCAGCACCGCGATCGCATGCCGGCCTTCGGCCAAGGGCTGCTCGGCGCTGGCCACGGTGCCGGGCAGGGCCAGCGCGGTGGCCACACCGATCGCGCCGGTCACCGCATGCGAGGCATGGCAGCGCTTGGGCGTGAAGTAACGCGAGCGGATGCTATGGGGCTCGTCGCCGGGGCTGACGATCACCGGTTTGGGGATCACGCTGTTCGACACATCGCCCAGGCCCATCTGCCGGCCGGCGGCCAGGCGCAGCCGCTCCAGGCGCAGCAGCAGCGGGCGGTTCGCGTCCAGTTCGGCGGGCGTCTCGCCCCCCGTCAGTCCGAGGTCGGCGGCGCGCACCAGCATCAGCGGCATCGCGGCGTCGATGCAGCTCACCTCGATGCCCTCGATCAGGTCGATGCGCTGCCCGGTCGGGAAGACCGAGCCGGTCACCGCGCCCCAGGCGTCGAGGAAATTGAGGCGGATCGGCGCGGCGGTGCCGGCCACGCCGTCGATGCCGATGTCGCCCTCGTAGCTGACGCGCCGTCCCGGCGTCTGCACCGTCACGTCGATGCGCGAGCGGGTGTTGACGTTGTAGACGCGCAAGGTGGTCTCGCCGTCCTGCGCCTCGACCAGGCCCTGCTCGATCGCGAAGGGCCCGACGCCGGACAGCATATTGCCGCAGTTGGGCCGCGTGTCGACCGAGCATTCGCCGACGCCGACCTGGGCGAACAGGTAGTCCACGTCGCAGCCGGGCTGCTGCGAGCGCGAGACGATCGCGACCTTGCTGGTCAGCGTGCTGCCGCCGCCGACGCCGTCGAGCTGCAGCTGGTCGGCCGCGCCGATCGCGCCGATCAGTGCACGGTCGCGCAGCGCCTCGTCGGCGGGCAGCCAGTCGCGCAGGAAGAAGGGGCCGCGCGAGGTGCCGGCTCGCATCAGGACACAGGGCAGGGTGAGCGTTTCCATGGGGCCAATCTTGGTTCATCGACTCATGCATGTGAATTGCATAGTTATGATTGATTGATCCACCAAATGCATCAAAGCCATGGCCATCAATTTCGACCTCAACGATCTGCAGGCCTTCCGCGCGGTGGCCGAGCTGGGCAGCTTCCGGCGCGCGGCCGAGGCGGTGCACATCTCGCAGCCGGCCTTCAGCCGGCGCATCGACAAGCTGGAAGAGGCGCTGGGCGTCAAGCTGCTGGAGCGCACGACGCGCCGCGTCAGCCTGACCGCGGTGGGCCGCGAGTTCGCGCGCAAGACCCAGCTGATGCTGGACGAGCTGGACAACACGCTCTTGGGCATCCGCGGCGTCGCGGCCTCGCGCATGGGCGAGGTGACGGTGGCCTGCGTGCCCTCGACGGTCTACTACTACCTCTCGCGCGTCGTGATGCGCTACCGCGAGCGCTACCCGAAGATCCGGCTGCGCGTCTTCGATGCCGGCGCCAACGAGGTGCTGAACCAGGTGGCGCGCGGCGAGGTGGACTTCGGCCTGAACTTCATCGGCAGCCAGGAGCCCGAGATCGAGTTCCAGCCACTGCAGGAGGAGCGCTTCGTCGCCGCCTGCCGGCGCGACCATGCGCTGGCGAAGAAGCGCCAGGTGAGCTGGAAGGACTTATGCGCTTACGACTTCATCTCGGTGGCCAAGACCTCGGGCAATCGCCTGCTGCTGGACCAGGCGCTGGCCGGCGTCGCGCAGCGGCCCGAGAGCGTTTACGAGGCCCAGCATGTGACGACGCTCTTGGGCCTGGTCGAGGCGGGGCTGGGCGTGGCGGCCGTGCCCTCGCTGGCGATGCCCGGCAAGGACCATCCGCTGCTCGTGAGCGTGCCGCTGGTCGAGCCGGCGGTGGTGCGCCAGGTCGGGCTGATCCGGCGCCGCAAGCGCCAGCTCTCGCCGGCGGCGCAGCAGCTCTACGACTTCTTCCTGGAGATGCGGCAGCGGCCGGCGCGGCTCAGCCGCGTACGTAGTCCGGGTACTTCGCGCTGATCTGCTCGAGCCCGCTCAGGGTGCCGGAGAGGTGCTCGCGCAGCGCGGCCTCGGCATCGCCGGCCGCTGGCGCGGCTGCACCAGCCGTACCTGGCCTGCGGCATCCGCCAGCGCGACGACCTGGCGCAGGTGCGCCGACACCAGCCGGACTTCAGCGGCAAGGCCCCGCGTTTTTGACCGGCCCCGAGGCCGGCGGGCAGGGCGGCTGGACCGGCGGAGCGGGCGGTGGCAAGGCCCGCGCGCGCTGCTGGCGCGCCAGGTTGCGATCGGCAATCTCCTCGCCGATGCGCTGCTGGACGATGCGCTCGCCCTCGGCCGGGTCGGCCGCGCTGTGCATGCCCTCGGCGCGGCGCCGCGCGTCGGCCGCGCCGGTGTTGCTGCTCTGGGCCGCCTGGGCCTCGCGGCTGATCGCCCAGTCGGCGGCCGTGTAGCGGCCCTGGCCCTTGCGGCATTGCCGCACGCGGCGGATCTCGTCCTGCATGAAGGCCTTTTCCTTGTCGCCCAGGCTGCGCGAGTTGGCGCGCGTCTCCATGTCGCGCAGTTCCTGGTCACCGGGACAGTCGTTGACCGGAGGCTGGGCGATGGGCGGTGCCGGCGCGGGCTCGGCCGCCGTGGCCACCGCCGGGCGCGGCCCCTCGATCGCATTGCCACGCAGCCGGCGCTCCTCCACCGGCGCGCCGCTGGCGGGGCAGGGCACGTCGGAGAACACCGTGCCGCCGTCTGGCCCCTTGCATTTCCAGACCTCGGCCCCGGCGGCGCCGCCGGCCGTCAGCAGCAGCAACCCGGCCAAAAGTGCTGGCAGGGCCAGCGCGCCGGGGCGCGGGCCGCTCTTGCTCATCGCTGGTCGTTCTTTCATCGTTCGGTTCCCCCTGATCGGTCAGCAACGTTCGGCGCCGCCTCTGCGCCGACAGCCTCCGCATTTTCCCCAGCGCCGGCAGGGGCGGGCTTGCGTCTCGCATCACTGGTTGTATGATGACGTACAACAAATCAAGGAGACAAACCGATGACGACGATGCTGACAAGCAAGCCGGCACTGGCCCGTGGCTGGGCAGGCCTGGGACGCCGGGGGCTGCTGGCGGCCCTGCTGGGCACGCTGGCCCTGGGCCTGGGAGCGCAGGCCGCCGCCTTCCCGGACAAGCCGGTGACCCTGCTGGTGCCCTTCCCGCCGGGCGGTTCCACCGACACCCTGGCGCGGGCGATGGGCTCCAAGCTGCAGGAGAGATGGGGCCAGACCGTCATCGTCGACAACAAGCCCGGTGCCACCGGCACCGTTGGCACGGCCCAGGTCAAGCGCGCCGCGCCGGACGGCTACACCCTGCTGGTGTCCTCGCTGGGGCCCTTCGTGATTGCGCCGCACCTGCTGAAGGCGGTGCAGTACGACGCGCTCAAGGACCTGGACCTGCTGATGGTCGCGATCCAGGCGCCCAATGTGCTGGTGGTGCCGTCGGCCTCCTCGCTGAAGTCGGTGGGCGAGGTGGTCGAGCAGCTGAAGAAGACGCCCGACAAGCTGACCTTCGCGTCTTCCGGCAACGGCTCCTCGGACCACCTGACCGCCGAACTGTTCTGGCTGCAGACCGGCACCTCGGGTCTGCACATCCCCTACAAGGGCGGCGCGCCGGCGATCAGCGACCTGCTGGGCGGCCAGGTCGACGCCTCCTTCCAGAACGTCAACGCGGTGCTGAGCCATATCCAGGCCGGCAAGCTGCGCGCGCTGGCCGTCACCGGCGACAAGCGCTCGGCCGTGCTGCCGAACGTGCCGACCCTGTCGGAGTCCGGCATCAAGGGCGCCGACGTCTATTCCTGGCAGGGTGTGGCCGCGCCGCGCGGCCTGCCCGCGCAGTTGCGCACGCAGCTGCACCAGGCCCTGGTGGCGGCGCTGCAGGACCCGGCGGTGAAGCAGAAGTTCGCTGAGATCGGCATCGAGACCGTGGCCAACACGCCGGACCAGGCCCAGGCCTTCCAGAAGAGCGAGTTTGCGCGCTGGAAGTCGGTCATCGAAACCCGCAAGATCACGGCAGATTGAGACCATGAGCAGCAGTACACCCCTCGTCAAGAGCGCCCGCGCCATCCCCGTCGCCGGTCGCGACGGCATGCTGATGAACCTCAGCGGCGCCCACGCCCCCTTCTTCACCCGCAATCTGCTGATCCTGGAAGACAGCGCCGGCCATACCGGCGTGGCCGAGATCCCAGGCGGCGAAGCGATCCGCGCGACGCTGGAGCAGGCCGGCGAGTTGCTGGTCGGCGAGCCGATCGCGCGCTGGCAGGCCGTCTTGGCCCAGGTGCGCGCCAGGTTCGAGGGCCTGGACGCGGGCGGCCGCGGCCTGCAGACCTTCGACCTGCGCACCACCATCCATGTGCTGACCGCGGTCGAATGCGCGCTCTTGGACCTGCTGGGCCAGCACCTGGGCGTGCCCATCTGCGAGCTGCTGGGCGAGGGCAGGCAGCGCGACTCGGTCGCGATGCTGGGCTATCTCTTCTTCATCGGCGATGCCGGCAAGACCGATCTGCCCTATGTGCGCGAGGACGGCGCCGGCGGCTGGCTGCACCAGCGCCACCAGACCGCACTGACGCCTGAGGCAATAGTCGCCCAGGCCGAGGCCGCGCAGGCGCGCTACGGCTTTGCCGACTTCAAGTTGAAGGGCGGCGTGCTGGCCGGCGAGGCCGAGGTGGAGGCGATCAAGGCGCTCAAGGCCAGGTTTCCCGAGGCCCGCGTCACCCTGGACCCGAACGGCGGCTGGCTCTTGAAGGATGCGATCCGCCTGCTGAGCGATCTGCACGGCGTGCTGGCCTATGCCGAGGACCCCTGCGGCGCCGAGGACGGCTTCTCGGGCCGCGAGGTGATGGCCGAGTTTCGCCGCGCCACCGGCCTGGCCACCGCGACGAACATGGTCGCGACCGACTGGCGCCAGCTGGTCCATGCGATTCAGCTGCAGGCCGTCGACATCCCGCTGGCCGACCCGCATTTCTGGACCCTGAGCGGCGCCGTGCGCGTCGCCCAGACCTGCCGCGACCATGGCCTGACCTGGGGCTCGCATTCCAACAACCATTTCGACGTCTCGCTGGCGATGTTCACCCACGCGGCCGCCGCGGCGCCGGGGCGGCTCACCGCGATCGACACGCACTGGATCTGGCAGGACGGGCAATACCTGACCCTGGACCCGCTGCAGATCGTCGGCGGCGAGGTCGCGGTGCCGAGCGTGCCGGGCCTGGGCGTGCAGCTGGACATGGCCGCCGTCGAGCGGGCGCATCGGCTCTATCTCGAACACGGCCTGGGCGCGCGCAACGACGCAATGGCCATGCAGTACCTGATCCCGGGCTGGAGCTTCAACCCCAAGAAGCCGGCCCTCGTGCGCTGAGCCCCCTCATATTCATCGGGAGACAAACCGTGCAAATCAAACGCAGCCTCGCGGCCTTCGCGCTCGTCCTGCCGGTGCTGGCGCTGGCCCAGGCCTGGCCCAGCAAGCCGATCCGCATCGTCGTGCCCTACACGCCCGGCGGCACCTCCGACATCATCGCCCGCGCCATCAGCCAGCCCTTGTCGGATGCGCTGAAGCAGCCGGTGGTGGTGGAGAACAAGGCCGGCGCCAGCGGCAACCTCGGCGCGGACTTCGTCGCCAAGGCGGGTGACGGCCACACCCTGCTGCTGTGCGACGTCACCGCGCTGGCCATCAGCCCCTCGGTCTACACCAAGCTGCCCTTTGATCCCAGCCAGGACCTGAAGGGCGCGGCGATGCTGGCCTATTCGCCGCACATGCTGGTCGTGCATCCCTCGGTGCCGGCCAACAACCTGAAGGAACTGGTGGCCCTGTCCAAGACCGGCAAGCTGGACTTCGCGGTCACGGCCATGGGCAGCGCGCCGCATGTGGCAGGCCTGGCCGTGGCCTCGCTGACCGGCGCCAAATGGGAGTACATCCCCTACAAGGGCGGCTCGCAGGCCGTGACCGACACCATCGCCGGCCAGACGCAAGTGCTGATGAACGGCATGCTGGCGACCCTGCCCTTCGTGCAGAACGGCAAGCTCAAGGTGCTGGGCGTGTCCAAGGCCACGCGCGTGCCCCTGCTGCCCCATGTGCCGACCCTGGCCGAGCAGGGCGCCACCGGCTTCGAGTCCGGCACCTGGCAGGGCGTGCTGGTGCCGTCCTCTATGCCGCCGGCCGCCGTGGCCAGGCTGTCGGCCGAGCTGATCCGCATCATCCGCAGCCCCGAGATGCGTGCCCGCCTGAGCGCCCAGGGCGCCGAGGTCTTCACGATGGCCCCGGCCGAGTTCGGCCCCTTCTTCGAGAAGGAGCGCAAGAACTGGGCGACCGTGGTCAGCAAGAACAACATCAAGCTCGATTGAGCCGCAAGGACGTCCTCCCATGCCCACCCCCACCACGCCTTACTGCCCCTTCCCGAACAGCTTCCGCCAGCGCCTGCTGGCCGGCGAGCAGCTGATCGGCTGCTGGTGCTCGCTGGCCAACCCGATCAGCACCGAGGTGCTGGGCGTGGCCGGCTTCGACTGGCTGCTGCTGGACGGCGAGCATTCGCCCAACGAGGTCAGCAGCTTCGTGCCGCAGCTGATGGCGCTGAAGGACAGCGTCAGCGCGCCGGTCGTGCGGCCTTCGTTCAACAGCCAGGTCGAGATCAAGCGCCTGCTGGATGCGGGCTTCTACAACTTCCTTGTGCCCTTTGTCGAAAGCGCCGAGGAGGCCGCGCGCGCCGTCGCCTCGACCCGCTACCCGCCCCAGGGCGTGCGCGGCGTGTCGGTGTCCCAGCGCAGCAACCGCTACGGCAGCGTGCCCGGCTACTTCCAGGGCATCAATGAGCAGATCAGCGTGATCGTGCAGATCGAGAGCCGCGCCGGCGTCGCCGCGGTGACCGAGATCGCGGCGGTCGACGGCGTGGACTGCGTCTTCATCGGCCCCTCGGACCTGGCCGCCGGCTACGGCCAGCTGGGCAACCCGCTGCATCCCGAGGTGCAGGCGGCGATGGCGGAGATTTTCAAAGCCTGCAGGGCCGCCGGCAAGGCCGTGGGCATCCTGGCGCCGGTCGAGGCCGACGCGCGCCGCTACCTTGAGATGGGTGCCACCTTTGTGGCCGTGGGCAGCGACCTCGGGGTGTTCCGTGGCGCGACGCAGGCGCTGCGTGACAAGTTCAAAGACTAAGCAGAAAGATCAAGCAATGAGCATCAAGATCGGGTTCATCGGCCTGGGCATCATGGGCGCGCCGATGGCGGCGCGGCTGGCGGCGGGCGGCCACCCGCTCTTCGTGCACACGCGCAGCGCGGTGCGCGAGGAGGTCAAGGCGGCCGGCGCCACGGTCTGCGCCAGCGCCACCGAAGTCGCGCGGCAGGCCGAGGTGATCTTCACGATGCTGCCGGACACGCCGGACGTCGAGAAGGTGCTGTTCGGCGCGGGCGGTGTGGCAGAGGGCCTGTCCCAGGGCAAGACCGTCGTCGACATGAGCTCGATCGCCCCGATCGCGACCAAGGATTTCGCCGCCCGCATCGAGGCCTTGGGCTGCGCCTGGCTGGACGCGCCGGTCTCCGGCGGTGAGGTCGGCGCCAAGGCCGGCACCTTGACCATCATGGTCGGCGGCCAGCCCGCGGTGTTCGAGCGCATCAAGCCCCTGTTCGAGCTGATGGGCAAGAACATCACCCTGATCGGCCCGGCCGGCTCGGGCCAGACCTGCAAAGTGGCGAACCAGATCATCGTCGCGCTGAACATCGCCGCGGTCGGCGAGGCCCTGGTATTCGCCGCCAAGGCCGGTGCCGATCCGGCCAAGGTGCGCGAGGCCCTGATGGGCGGCTTCGCCTCCAGCCGCATCCTCGAGGTGCACGGCGAGCGCATGCTCAAGCGCACGTTCAATCCGGGCTTTCGCATCGCGCTGCACCAGAAGGATCTGAACCTGGCGCTGCAGAGCGCCAGGGCCGTCAACGCGGCGCTGCCCGGCACCGCCCATGCGGCCCAGCTGATGCAGGCCTGCGCGGCCCAGGGCTGGGACCAGCTGGACCATTCGGCCCTGGTGCGCGCGCTGGAGCTGCTGGGCCATCACGAGCTGGGCTCCGCATAATCGGCCCATGAACCTCTCCGATCCGCGCGCGCTGCTGCGCCATCTCTACGACGTCGCGGTGGCCCGCGCGCTGCCGGGCCGGGTGCTGGCCGCCCACCTGCCCCCGCCTCCGAAGGGCCGCACCCTGGTGCTGGGCGCCGGCAAGGCCGGCGGCTCGATGGCCCAGGCGCTCGAAGCGGCCTGGCCGCGCGCGGCGCCGCTGTCCGGCCTGGTGATCACGCGCTACGACCACATCCCGCCCGGCTACCGCCCCGAGCGGCTGGAGCTGGTCGAGGCCGCGCATCCGGTGCCCGACGAGGCCAGCCGGCGCGGCGCCGAGCGCATGCTGGCGATGACGCAAGGGCTGACCGCCGACGACCTGGTGATCTGCCTGATCTCGGGCGGCGGCTCGGCCCTCCTGAGCCTGCCTGCGCCGGGCCTCACCTTGGAGGACAAGCAGGCTGTCAACCGCGCGCTCTTGAAAAGCGGCGCGGCGATCGACGAGATGAACTGCGTGCGCAAGCACCTCTCGGCGATCAAGGGCGGGCGCCTGGCCGCGGCCTGCGCGCCGGCGCAAGTCCTGACCCTGCTGATCAGCGACGTGCCGGGCGACGACCCGCAGGTCATCGCCTCCGGCCCGACGGTGGCCGATGCGACGAGCTGCGCCGATGCGCTGGCGATCTGTCGGCGTTACGGCATCGCGCTGCCGTCGGCCGCGCTGGCGGGGCTGGAGAGTGGCGCCTTCGAGACCCCGAAGCCGGGCGACCCGCGCCTGGCCGGCCACGAGCTCGTGATGCTGGCCACGCCGCAGCAGAGCCTGGAGGCGGCTGCCGCCGCCGCGCGCGCGTTGGGCCTGGAGGCGCACATTCTTTCCGATGAGATGGAAGGCGAGTCGCGCGAGGTCGGCAAGGTGCAGGCCGCGCTGGCCCGCGCGGTGGCGCGCCGCGACGCGCCGTTCCGCAAGCCCTGCGTGATCCTCTCGGGCGGCGAGACCACGGTGACCGTGAAGAGCAAGGGCGAGGCCTCGGATGCGACCGGGCGGCCGCCCGGCCGGGGCGGGCGCGCCACCGAGTTCCTGCTCGGCGCGGCGATCGCGCTGCAGGGCGAGCCGGGCGTGCATCTGCTGGCGGCCGACACCGACGGCATCGACGGCGTCGAGGACAACGCCGGCGCCATCGTCACGCCGAGCACGCTCGCGCGCGCCGCGGCCCTGGGCCTGTCCGCCCAGCGCGAGCTGGACGCCAACAATGCCTACGGCTTCTTCGCGCCGCTGGGCGACCTGGTCGCGCCGGGCCCGACCTTCACCAACGTCAACGACTTCCGGGCCCTGCTGGTCCTCTGAGCTAGGGCTTGAGATCGAGGCCGCGCCGCGCGGCCATCTCGAGGCCCATGGTGCGTTGCGCCCTGGCATCCAGGCGCGCCGCAGCGGCCGGGAAGACCAGCTCGTTCTCGCTGCGCAGATGCTCCGCGTGCAGGGCGGCGAAATCCCGGGATGCCTGCAGCAGGGCGGGCAGCTCGGCCGGCTCCAGGCGCTCCAGCAGGCCGCGCAGCCGCTGCCAGGCGGCATGAATCTCCAGATGCTGGGCGCGCAGGCGCGCGCAGACCGGGGCCAGCCGTCCGTCCTCGGCCAGGGCGGGGAAGACATGCAGCTCCTCGTCCTGGTGGTGCAGCGGGGCGGCGATGTCGAAGTAGCGCAGCACGTCGCGGGCGGCCTCGCGCGCCATGCCATCCGGGCCGTTCGTACCCAGGCCCAGCAGATGCTCGCCCAGGCGCTGCAGCAGGCGCAGGCTGCGCTCGACGCGCTCATGGCAGGCCGTCAGCAGCTCGAAGGGCTGGGTGTAGCTGCTGCCGGGGACAGGGGGCGTCAGTGGGGTCATGCCTCTATTGTCGGCGCGGCAGGCTTTTGACGCAGCGCAAGGACTTTGGCGGGCCGCTGCCCCACAGTGCGGCCATCGATCCTTGCCGCATCACCCCCGTGGAAAGCCTTCAAACCCAGGTTCTGCCGCCCCAGCCTCCGCGCTTGGCGGTTTCCGTGCCCCCGCCGGTCGGGACCTGCGATTGGCAGGCCCTGCTGGGGGGAGCCACCCTGTCCGCCGGCGAGCTGGCGGCCCTGAATCGCATGGTGCAGGCGCGCAGCCTGTCGGCCGGCGCCGCGGTGTTCCGGCGCGGCCAGGAGGCCACCAGCCTGGTGGCCGTGCAAAGCGGCAATGTGGGTCTGGGCCTGTTGCGCCCCGACGGCAGCTTCCATCTGGAGCGCACCATCCACGGTCCGGCCTGGCTGGATCTGGCCAGCGCCTGGCTGGGCGGCGGGCATGATCAGGATGCACGCGCCCTCGGCGAGGCACGGGTGCTGGCCCTGCCGCTGGTGGCGGTGCGCGAGTTGCTGCTGCGCCAGCCCGCCATGGTCGAGCGCCTGATGACGGGCCTGGCTCGCAGCGTGCACGGCCTCAGCGGCATGACGCACGACCTGATGCACAAGGACGCCGAGAAGCGTCTGGCGGCCTGGCTGCTGCAGCGCAGCCGCGGCCAGAGCGAGTTGCAGCTGGGCGAGCGCAAGCGCGACATCGCCGCGCAGCTCGCCATCACGCCCGAGACCCTGTCGCGCATGATGCGCCAGCTCAAGCTCAAGGGCCTGATCGAGGTGCAGGGTTATGCCGTGCGCCTGCTGGACGAGCCGGCGTTGGCGCGTCTGGCCGAAGACTGAGCGAAGACCGAGATCGTCGCGAGGCCTCAAAGGCCGGGTGGTGGCGGCGGCAGGTCCTGCCGGCCCGCCAGGCGCGCGGCTACCGCCCGTCTGAACCAGCCGCTCTCCACATAGGGATAGAGATTCCTGCCGGGGCAGACCGTCTGGGCACTGTAGTCGCGGTGCGAGGCGATGCTCTCCGGCGCCAGCCCATGCTTGGCCGCCAGGCCGGCCATCAGCCCGACGATGGCACGCAGCTGCGCCTCGTTGGGCCGGACCTCCTCGAAATTGCCAAGCACCATGATGAGCGCATGGCCATCCGGCTTGTACTCGGTGTTGGTGTCGCCGGCCTGGGCCTCGGGCCGCGCCGCATAGATGCGGCCATCGGGCGCGATCACGTAGTGGTAGGGGATGTCGGCCCAGCGCTTGCTCAGGCGCGACCATTGCTGCAGGCGGCGCAGATAGTCGGCCACGTCCCGGCCCTCGACCCAGGTCTCGCCCTGGTGGTGCAGGGTGATGTGGGTGATGCGCTGCGGCGCCGCGGGCGGCTCGCTGCTGGCCGTGCCGCCCCAGACGTCGACGCCGATGACGGGTGGCATCGGCGCCGGCGGGCTGGTCGCCGCGCAGCCGGCCAGGGCGATGAGGAGCGCGGCGCAGGCCGGCGCGAGCAGGGGTTTACGCTTCATGGCGGGAAGTCTCGCATGCGCTCCCCGCCGGCCCGCATCCGCGCGCCATGAGCTTTGCGGCCCAGGCCATAACCCCCGGCTTGCGCGCGTCCGCAACTGCTACATGCCTATCGTCGTCAGGTCCTGGAACCAGTGCTGGGCCTGGACGAACTGCTTGACCTTGGGCGAGAGCGCGTGCGGGTTGGTGTCATGCACCACCCACAGCATCAGCGCGTCGTCCACCATCTGCTGGTGCACGAAGGCCAGCAGCTTGTCCTGGGTCTTGCTGTCGAAGCTGGCGCGGATCTGGTTGATCGCCTCGTCCACCTTGGGATTGGCGTAGCCGCCCCAGTTGACGCCATTGGGCGCCACATAGGGGCCGTAGGCGAAGCGGGTCAGGGCGTAGAAGGGGTCGGCCGTCACATAGCCCAGGTTGATGGCCGTGATGCCCTTGCCGGCGTTCATCTCCGCCTTGGCGCCGCTGCGCCAGTGCAGGTAGAGATTCTCCAGCTCGACCACCTCGAACTCCAGCTGGATGCCGATCTCGGCGAGCGCCTGCTGGATGTACTCGTTCATCGGCAGCGACAGCATCTGGCCGGTGCCGCCGCTGGCGATGATGACCTTGGCCTTGAGCGGCTTGTCGCGGCCGTAGCCGGCCTGGGCCATCAGGGCCTTGGCGGCGGCGGGGTCGTACTTGATGTCGAAGGCGGGCTTGCCGAACCAGGGGCTGCTCGGGTCGAGCTGGCCCTTGGCGGCGCTGGCCTGGCCGTTCAGCAGCTGGACGATGGCCTGGCGGTCGATCGCCAGATTGGCCGCCTTGCGCACGCGGATGTCGGCCCAGGGCGAGCCCGGCTGGGTGCTGAAGTGATAGGGCCAGACATGGGGCGTGACGTTCTGCACCAGCTTGAAGCCCTGCGCCTTCAGCTGGGGCAGGGCATCGGGCGGCGGCGTCTCGATGATGTCGACCTGGCCGGTCAGCAGGGCGTTGGCCCGCATCAGCGCATCGGGAATGGTCAGCAGCACGATGCGGTCGGTCTTGGCCAGGCGGCTCTTGTCCCAGTAGCCGGCGAACTTGACCAGCTCGGCGCGCTCGCGCGGCACCAGCTTGTCGAGCCGGAAGGGGCCGGTGCCCGAGGGCTGGGCGGCCACCTTGTTCCAGTCGCGGCCCAGGGCTTCCCAGCGCGCCGGGCTGCCGATCAGGAACCAGGGCAGCTGGTAGGGGAAGAGGGCGTCGACGTCCTTGGTCGTGATCTCCACCGTGTAGTCGTCGATCTTGCGGTAGGCGGCGATCGAGGGGATGCGCGGCCGCACCTGGGCGCCCTGCTTGGCGTCGAACTGGGGCGATTTGTCGTTCAGGACCTTGTCCAGGTTCCAGACCACGGCATCGGCCTTGAACTCGCTGCCGTCATGGAACTTCACGCCCTTGCGCAGGCTGAAGCGCCAGACCTTGGGGTCCTTGGCATCGGCCTTCCAGGCGGTGGCCAGGCCGGGCACCAGCTTGCCGGGCCGGCTGCCGATATTGGCCTCCCAGGCGATCAGCGGGTCGTAGATCGTGTGGCCGGTGAACTGGTAGGCGCCGGCGCCGCGGTCCGGCTGGCCGGTGGTCAGCGGGATGTCGACCATCGAGATGCCGTAGCGCGCCACGGTTTCGGCGCCGGCCTGCAGCGCAGCAAGACACAGGATCAATCCGGACGCCAGGTGCCGGGGCTTGGACCATCGCAGCATGGGGGAATCTCCGCAAAGGGGTTGGTGAGCCCTCTTGCGGATTGCACGCGGCGTGCCAGGCCCTCAGCCGCCCGGCATCGCCCGGGCGCTGAGCGCCCGCAGCACCGCCTCGGCCGTGGCCGGCGCGCGCAGCGGCGGATCGCTGCGCGGGTCGGGGTCGGCGGCGGCCACCGCGTCCTTGATCGCCAGCAGCACCGAGAAGGGCAGCAGCAGCGGCGGTTCGCCGACCGCCTTGCTGCGGTGGATGCTGTCCTCGCGGTTCGGCTGGTCGTACAGCGCGACGCGGAAGTCCACCGGCATGTCGTTGGCGGTCGGGATCTTGTAGGTGCTGGGGGCATGGGTCAGCAGCAGGCCGCTCTGCGGATGCCAGACCAGCTCCTCCATCGTCAGCCAGCCCATGCCCTGCATGAAGGCGCCCTCGACCTGGCCGATGTCCAGCGCCGGGTTCAGCGACTGGCCGACGTCGTGCAGCACGTCGGCGCGCAGCACCCGGCTTTCGCCGCTCAGCGTGTCCACCAGCACCTCGGCCACCGCGGCGCCATAGGCGTAGTAGTAGAAGGGCCGGCCCTGCAGCTTGACGCGGTCCCAGTGCAGGCCCGGCGTCGTGTAGAAGCCGTCGCTCCAGAGCTGGAGGCGCTCCAGATAGGCCTTGGCCACCAGCTCGGCGAAGGCGATGCCCTGGCCGTTCGCCGCGCTGACCCGGCCGCCGCCGAAGCGCAGCTCGGCCTCGGTGCAGCCCAGCAGGCGCGCGGCCAGGCCGGCCAGGCGCGCCTTGATCTTGCGCGCCGCGTCCTGGGCGGCCTTGCCGTTCAGATCGGAGCCGGTCGAGGCGGCGGTGGCCGAGGTGTTGGCGACCTTGCTGGTGTCGGTGGCGGCGGCGCGCACCTGGGCCAGCGAAATGCCCAGCTCGTGCGCGACCACCTGGGCCACCTTGGTGTTCAGGCCCTGGCCCATCTCGGTGCCGCCATGGTTCACCAGCACCGAGCCGTCGGTGTAGACGTGCACCAGCGCACCGGCCTGGTTCAGGTGCACCACATTGAAGGAGATGCCGAACTTCACCGGCGTCAGCGCCAGGCCCTTCTTCAGCACCGGGCTGGCGGCGTTGAAGGCGGCGATGGCGGCGCGGCGCGCGTGATAGTCGCTGCTCTCGACCAGCCGGTCGGTCAGCGGCTGCAGGATGTTGTCCTCGACCCGCTGGCCGTAGGGGGTCAGGTCTTGCCCGCCCTCGGTCCGGTAGAAGTTGCGCTGCCGCACCACGAGCGGGTCCAGCCCCAGGCGGCGCGCCACCGAGTCCAGGATCATCTCGATGGCCAGCGCGCCCTGCGGGCCGCCGAAGCCGCGGAAGGCGGTGTTGCTCTGCGTGTTGGTGCGCGCGCAGTAGCCGTGCATCGCCACGTGGGGCAGCCAGTAGGCATTGTCGAAATGGCACAGCGCGCGCGCCATCACCGGCGCCGAGAGGTCGGCCGAATGGCCGCAGTTGGAGATCAGCTCGATCTCGGCGGCGAGGATGCGGCCGTCGTCGTCATAGCCGACCTGCCAGCGGTAGTCGAAGCCGTGGCGCCGGCCGGTGATGAGGAAATCGTCGTCGCGGTCGACGCGCAGCTTGACCGGGCGGCGCAGCCGCGTCGCGGCGATCGCGGCGACGCAGGCGAAGACGGCCGACTGCGACTCCTTGCCGCCGAAGCCGCCCCCCATGCGCCGGCATTGCACCTGCACCTGGTGCGCGCTCCAGCCCATTGCATGGGCCAAGAGCTGCTGCATCTCGCTGGGGTGCTGGGTCGAGCAATGCACCAGCAGGCCGCGGTCCTCCTGCGGCAGCGCGTAGGAGATCTGGCCTTCCAGGTAGAACTGCTCCTGGCCACCGACCGACCAGCTGCCGTCCAGGCGCCGCGGCGCCGCGGCCAGCGCCGCGGCCGGCTCGCCGCGCGTCAGGTGCATCGGCGGGATCACGTACTGGCCGGCGGCATGCGCGTCCAGCGCCGTCAGCAGGGCCGGCAGCGGCTCGGCCTTGATCGCCGTCTTCGCCAGCGCGGCGGCGCGGCGCGCCAGCTCGCGCTCGGTGGCGATCACCGCGAACACCGGCTGGCCCAGATAGCTGAGCGTCTCGCCGGCCAGGATGGGGTCGTCGTGCAGCAGCGGGCCGCAGTTGTTCTCGCCCGGGATGTCGGCCGCGGTCAGCACCGCGACGACGCCGGGCTGGCGGCGGATCAGCTCCAGGTCGATGCCCAGCAGCCGGCCATGGGCCAGCGGCGACAGGCCCAGCGCCGCATGCAGGGTGCCCTGGGCCTCGGCGATGTCGTCGACATAGGTGGCCTCGCCGCTGACATGCAGCTGGGCGGACTCGTGCGCGCGGCTGACGCCCACCTGGGGCAGGGCGGCGGCATCGACGGGCAGATCGAGGGGCTTGTTCATGCGACGGCGCTCCCATGGCTCACGGCCTGCCAGACGCTGGTGGCGCCGGCGGCCAGCGGCGCTTCGCTGCGGGTTTCCAGCCAGAAGCGCTGGAACAGATTCTGCGCCACGCGCTGCCGGTAGTCGGCGCTGGCCCGCAGGTCCGTCATGGGCTTGAAGTCCCGCGCCAGCGCGGCCGCGGCGGCCGCGGCGGTGGCCTCGCTCCAGGGCTGGCCCAGCACCGCGGCTTCGGCGGCGGCGGCGCGCCTGACGATGGCGGCCATGCCGCCGAAGGCGAAGCGCGCCTCGGCGATCCGGTCCCCGGCCAGGCGCAGGCTCAGGACCGCGCAGAGGGCCGAAATGTCGCTGTCGTAGCGTTTGGCGATCTTGTAGCCGCGCAGCCGCGTATCGGCCGCAGGCAGCGGCAGGTGCAGGGCCTCGACGAACTCGCCGGGCTGCAGCGCGTTCTTCATATAGTCCAGATAGAAATCCTGCAGCGGCAGGCGGCGCTGTGCCGAGCCCTTGCGCAGCACGATCTCGGCCCCCAGCGCGATCAGGGCCGGCGCGCCGTCGCCGATCGGGCTGCCGTTGGCGACATTGCCGCCCAGCGTTCCGGCCTGGCGCACCGGCGGCGAGGCAAAGCGCAGCCACAGCTCGCGCAGGGGCGGGGCGGCCTCGGCCAGCGCCGCCCAGGCAGCCTCCAGCGAGGCGGCCGCGCCTATCCACAGGCCCGGCCGGCCCTCGAAGGGCTCGGGCCGGATCGCCTTCAGCTCGTCCACCGCCCCGATATAGATCAGGTCGCCGAGGTCGCGGAACTGCTTGTTCACCCACAGGGCGATGTCGGTGGCGCCGGCCAGCAGGCGCGCCGCCGGTTTGCTCTCACGCAGCGCGGCGAACTCGGCCAGGCTGCGTGGCGCGTCGAAGCGGTCGAGGCGGCCGCCGAAGGCCGGGTTGGGCGCCGCGTAGTGCAGCGGCGCATCCGCCCCCAGGATCTGCAGCGCGGCACGGGCGGGCGCGAGGTCCAGGCGGGCCTGGGGCAGCTCGAACATGCGCTGGCCGGCATCCAGGATGGGGCGGTAGCCGGTGCAGCGGCACAGATTGCCGGCCAGCGCGTCGGCCAGCTGCTGGCGGCTCGGGCGGGCGCCGGCATCGCCGCCCTCGTCGAGGTGGCGCTCGTAGCAGGCCTGCAGGCTGATCGCGAAGCCCGGGGTGCAGAAGCCGCATTGCGAGCCATGGCAGTCCACCAGGGCCTGCTGCACGGGGCCGAGGGCCTGCGCGCTGCCCAGGTCCTCCACCGTGAACAGGGCCTGGCCGTCCAGCGTCGGCAGGAACTGGGTGCAGGCATTGACGTTGCGCAGCTTGACCTGGCCGTCCGCGCCCAGCTCGCCCAGCAGCACGGTGCAGGCGCCGCAGTCGCCCTCGGCGCAGCCTTCCTTGGTGCCGGTGCAACGCGCATGCTCGCGCAGGTACTGCAGCACCGTGGTGGTGGGCGCCAGGCCGGCGGCCTCGCGGATCTCACCCCGGTGGAAGAAACGGATGGGACGGGAGCTGCTGTTCATGGCGGCATTGTCGGGAGAATCCCGCACCTTAGCGCGTTCGCCCCCGGGGAATATACGATCGGCGGCATGGTTTTCATAAACAGCGCCATATGAGCACCCGCGCCGACTTCGACAAGATCGAGCTTCAACTCGTGCGGGTCCTGCACACCGTGATTGCCGAGCGCAGCGTTTCCAAGGCCGCCCTGCGCCTTGCCAGCAGCCAGCCCGCCGTCAGCGCCCAGCTGCGGCGGCTGCGCGCGCTCACCGGCGACGCCCTGCTGGTGCGCAGCGGTGCCGGCATGACGCCCACGCCGGCGGCCCTGGCCCTGCTGGCGCCGGCCGAGCGTCTGCTGCGCGAGGCGGACCTGCTGTTCGGCGCCCGCGAGCGCGCCACGCGCGGCACCGGCTTCGAGCCGGCCAGCGCCAGCCTGCGCTTTCGCATCGCCGCCAGCGACTATCTGGATCCCTTCTTCCTGCCCGAGCTGGTGGCGCATCTGCAGCGCCTGGCGCCTGGCGTGCAGCTGGAGCTGCTGCCGCTGTCGGCCGAGTACGACTACCGCGCCAGCCTGGCGCGCGGCGAGGTGGACCTGGTGATCGGCAACTGGCTGGAGCCGCCCGAGGAACTGCACCTGGGGCGACTGCTGTCGGACGAGGTGGTCTGCCTGGTGGCGGCCGGACACCCGCTGGCCAAGGCCCGCAGCATCGGCGTCGAGCGCTGGCTGGACTGCCAGCATCTGGCCCCGACGCCGCTCTCGCCCGGCCAGCCGGGCGTGATCGACCAGCATCTGGCCGGCCTGGGCCTGGCGCGCCGCATCGCGGTGCGCAGCGCCCATTTCGGCCTGCTTCCCGAGATGGTCTCGCGCAGCCTGCTGGTGCTGACCACCGGGCGGCTGTTCTGCTCGCGTTACCTGGACCGGCTGCCGGTGCGCATCCTGCGCTGCCCGGTGGCCTTCCCGCCGATGGCTTATTACCAGCTCTGGCACGAGCGCACCCATGCCAACGCCGCGCTGCGCTGGCTGCGCGAGCAGGTTCGCGAGGTGGCCCGCGCCCTCGTCGCGCAGGCGCCGCCGGCCGCCCGGGTCCGGGCCTGAGACAATCCACGCCCTTCCCATGAACAAGAACCCGATGACGACCAAGCTCGCCCTGCGCGGCGACCTGCTGGATTTCACCGCGCTGCCGGCCTGGGCCCAGCTGGACGATCCGGCCGTGCGCTTCCGGCCCGACCACTGGCTGCTGATCGAGAACGGCCGCATCTGCGGTGCCCAGGCCGAAGAGCCCGACGCCTCCTGGCAGCGCCAGGACCACCGCGGCCGGCTGATCCTGCCGGGTTTCATCGACACCCATGTGCACTGCCCGCAGCTGGACGTGATCGCCTCCTACGGCACCGAGCTGCTGGACTGGCTCAACACCTACACCTTCCCGGCCGAGATCCGCTACGCCGACCCGGCCGTCGCGCAGCGCGGCGCCGAGCGCTTTCTGGACGCGCTGCTGGCCCATGGCACGACCTCGGCCGTGGTCTTCCCCACGGTCCACAAGGTCTCGGCGGAGGCCCTGTTCACGGCCGCCGCCGCCCGCGGCATGCGCCTCATCACCGGCAAGGTCCTGATGGACCGCCATGCGCCGGACGCGCTGCGCGACGATGTGGCCCAGGCCGAACGCGACTGTGTCGATCTGATCCAGCGCTGGCATGGCAAGGAGCGGCTGTCGTATGCGGTGACCGTGCGCTTCGCGCCCACCAGCACGCCCGCGCAGCTGGCGATGGCCGGCGGCCTGTGCCGCGCCGACGCCTCCCTTTACATGCAGACCCATCTGGCCGAGAACCGCAGCGAGGTCGAGTGGGTGGCCCGGCTGTTCCCGGATGCGCGCAGCTATCTGGACGTCTATGCCCGCGAGGGCCTCTTGCATCCCAGGGCCGTGCTGGCCCATGGCATCTGGCTGGACGAGGAGGACCGCCGGGTGCTGGCCGCCAGCGGTGCGCAGATCGCCCATTGCCCCTCGTCCAATCTGTTCCTGGGCAGCGGCCTGTTCGACTGGGTGGCGGCGCGGCGCCATGGCATTCCGGTCAGCGCGGCCAGCGACGTCGGCGGCGGCACCTCGCTGTCGCAGCAGCACACCCTGCTGGATGCCTACAAGGTGCAGGCCATGGCCGGCCAGCGCCTGAGCGCCTGGGCGGCCCTGCACGCGACCACCCTGGGCGCGGCCGAGGGCCTGGGTTTGCAGCATGAAATCGGCTCCTTCGCCCCCGGTACACTGGCCGATGTCTGCGTCTGGGACTGGGCCCATGGACCGGTGGCCCGGGCGCGCGACGAGGTGGTACGCGGCTTGCATGAGCGGGTCTTCGCGTGGCTGACCCTGTCGGACGAACGCAATCTGGTGGCCAGTTATGTGGCCGGCCTCCCTCGCTTCCAACGCCCACAAGAATGACCGCACGTCTGGAACTCGCCGGCATCAGCAAGCAATACCCCGCCGTCAAGGCCAATGACGACATCGCGCTGCGCGTCGAGCCGGGCCAGATCCACGCGGTGCTGGGCGAGAACGGGGCCGGCAAGTCCACCCTGATGAAGATCATCTACGGTGCGGTCCAGCCCGACGCCGGCCGCATCCGCTGGAACGGCCAGGAGGTGGTGATCCGGAGCCCGGCCCAGGCGCGCGCCCTGGGCATCAGCATGGTCTATCAGCATTTCTCGCTGTTCGACACCCTGAGCGCGGCCGAGAACGTCTGGCTGGGCCTGGACAAGAGTGTGAGCCTGGCCGAGGTGCGCGAGCGCATCCGCGCGGTGGCCGAGACCTACGGCCTGGACGTCGATCCGGAGCGCCCGGTGCTGAGCCTCTCGGTGGGCGAGCGCCAGCGCGTCGAGATCGTGCGCGCGCTCTTGACCAAGCCGCAGCTGCTGATCCTGGACGAGCCGACCTCGGTGCTGACGCCGCAGGCGGTCGAGCGCCTGTTCATGATCCTGCGCCAGTTGGCGTCCGAGGGCTGCGCCATCCTCTACATCAGCCACAAGCTCGACGAGATCCGCGCCCTGTGCAAAAACTGCACCGTGCTGCGGGCCGGTCGGGTCACCGGCGAGGTGGACCCGAGCAGCCAGAGCAATGCCCAGCTCTCGCGCCTGATGATAGGTGCCGAACCGCCGCGCCTGCGCCACGAGCCGCGGCCGGTGGGGGCGCTGGCGTTGGAGCTCAAGCGCCTGTCGCTGGAGAAGACCTCGCCCTTCGGCACCAGCCTGCAGGCGCTGTCCCTGCGCCTGAACGCCGGCGAGATCCTGGGCGTGGCCGGCGTCTCGGGCAATGGCCAGCAGGAGCTGCTGGCGGCGCTGTCGGGCGAGGACCCGCGCGCGCCGCGCGGCAGCCTCTTGCTGTTCGGTCAGGACATCGCCCGGGCCGGCGCGCGCAGGCGCCGCCGCCTGGGCCTGCATTTCGTGCCCGAGGAGCGCCTCGGCCGCGGCGCGGTGCCGACCCTGTCGCTGGCGCAGAACACCTTGCTGACCCGCACCGAGGCGGTGAAGGCGGGCGGCTTCGTCGCCACCGGCCAGCTGCGCCGCATGGCCGAGGACCTGATCGCGCGCTTCGGCGTCAAGGCCGGGGCCGGGGCGCAGGCGGCGGCCAAGAGCCTGTCGGGCGGCAATCTGCAGAAGTTCATCGTCGGCCGCGAGATCGCGGCCAACCCGAAGGTGCTGGTCATCGCCCAGCCGACCTGGGGCGTGGACGTGGGCGCGGCGGCGCAGATCCGCGGCGAGCTGCTGAAGCTGCGCGACGCCGGTTGCGCCCTGCTGGTGGTCAGCGAGGAGCTGGACGAGTTGTTCGAGATCAGCGACCGGCTGGTCGTGATGGCCAAGGGCCGGCTCTCGCCGGCGGTGCCGGTGGCCGAGGCCACGGTGGAGAGGATTGGAGAGTGGATGAGCGGCTTGTGGGAGGAGCAGGGTTCGGCGCAGGAGGCGGCACGTGCTGAGGCTTGAGGTTCGCCCCCAGCCTTCGCGCTGGATGTCCGTCGCCTCGCCGCTGCTGGCCTGTGCGATCACGGTCCTGCTGGGCCTGGGCCTGTTCCTGCTGCTGGGCAAGGACCCGCTGCGCGGCCTGCAGATGTTCTTCTGGGAGCCGGTCAAGAGCGCCTATGCCTGGAGCGAGCTGGGCATCAAGGCCACGCCCCTGGTGCTGATCGCGCTGGGCCTGGCCCTGTGCTTCCGCTCCAACGTCTGGAACATCGGCGCCGAGGGCCAGTTCATCGTCGGCGCGCTGGCCGGCGGCTGGGTGGCGATGCAGGCAACACCCGACACCGGGCGCGGCATCGTCGTGCTGATCCTGCTGGCCGGCGTGGCCGGCGGCATGGCCTGGGCGGCGATCACGGCACTGCTGCGCGACCGCTTCAACGCCAGCGAGATCCTGGTCAGCCTGATGCTGGTCTATGTGGCCGACCTGCTGCTGGGCTACCTGGTCTACGGGCCCTGGAAGGACCCGAACGGCTACAACTTCCCGCAGACCATCAGCTTCCTGGCCGCGACCAAGATCCCGCGCCTCGTCGAGGGCTGGCGCGTCAATATCGGCGTGCTGATCGCTCTTGTTTCGGTGCTGGGCTTCTGGCTGCTGCTGTTCCGCACCTATGCCGGCTTCGCGCTGCAGGTGGGGGGGCTGGCGCCGGCGGCGGCGCGCTATGCGGGCTTCTCGTCCCGGCGCGCGCTGTGGACCGCGCTGCTGCTGTCGGGCGGCATGGCCGGCCTGGCCGGCGCGCTGGAGGCGGCCGGGCCGCTGGGCCAGCTGACGCCCTATGTGCCGGCCGGCTACGGCTTCGCGGCCATCATCGTGGCCTTCGTGGGCCGCCTGCATCCGCTGGGCATCGTGTTCTCCGGCATCCTGATGAGCATGTTCTATATCGGCGGCGAGCTGGCGCAATCGCGCCTGGGGCTGCCCAAATCGATCACCGGCGTGTTCCAGGGCCTGCTGCTGTTCAGCCTGCTGGCCTGCGACACCTTGATCCACTACCGCTTGCGTTTCGGCAAGCCCCACAAGGCCTGACGCGATGGAAAGCTACGCACTCCTCGTCGCCGCCTCGCTGAACGCCGGCACCCTGCTGGCGATCGCGGCCCTGGGCCTCTTGATCAACGAACGGGCCGGCATCGTCAACCTGGGCGCCGAGGGCATGATGCTGGTGGCCGCGATCGCCGGCTTCGCCACCGCGGTGCACACGGGCAGCGACTGGCTGGCCTTCGCGGCCGGCATGGGCGCCGGCGCGCTGCTGGCCGCGGTGTTCGGCGGCCTGGTGATCTGGCTCAACACCAACCAGTACGCGGCCGGCCTGGCGCTGAGCCTGTTCGGCAGCGGCTTCTCGGCCTTCGTGGGCATCGGCTATGTGCAGGAAAAGCTCTCGACCCGGCCCAGCTTCGCCGTGCCGCTGCTGGCCGACATTCCCTTCGTCGGCCCGGCCCTGTTCCGCCAGCATCCGATGGTGTATTTCGCGGTCGCGCTGACCGTCTTGCTGGCCTGGTTCCTCTACCGCTCGCGCGCCGGCCTGGTGCTGCGCGCGGTGGGCGAGTCGCCCGAATCGGCCCATGCGCTGGGCTATCCGGTGCGGCGCATCCGCCTCGCGGCGGTGATGGCCGGCGGCGCGCTGTGCGGGCTGGCCGGCGCCTATGTCTCGGTGATCTACACGCCGCTGTGGGTGGAGGGCATGATCGCCGGCAAGGGCTGGATCGCGCTGGCCCTGACCACCTTTGCCACCTGGCGCCCGGCACGGGTCTTGCTGGGTGCTTATCTGTTCGGCTTCGTCACCATGCTGCAGTTCCATTTGCAGGGGCAGGGCGTGCAGATCGCCAGCCAGTTCCTGTCGATGCTGCCCTATCTGTCCACCATCGTGGTGCTGGTGCTGATCTCCAGCAATGCCAGCTTCATCCGTGCCAATATGCCGGCCTCGCTGGGCAAGCCGTTTTTCCCTGGTTCCTGAACTTCCCGGAGACTTTCTCATCATGAATCTCAAGAGCAAGCGCGATCTGCTGAAACTGGCGGGCTGGTCCACCCTGGCCGCCACCGCCGCCCTGGTGGGCTGCGGCAAGAAGGAGGAGGCCGCGGCCCCGGCGGCCGACGCCGCCTCGGCTGCCTCGGCGCCCGCGCCCAAGGCCGAGCCGCTGAAGATCGCCTTCGCCTATGTCGGCCCGGTCGGCGACGGCGGCTGGACCTTCGCCCACGACAACGCCCGCAAGGCGCTGGAGAAGGAATTCGGCGACAAGATCGCCACCAGCTTCGTCGAGAAGGTGCCCGAGGCGGCCGACGCCGAGCGCGTGTTCCGCGACATGGCCGGCCAGGGCAACAAGCTGATCTTCGGCACCACCTTCGGCTATATGGAGCCGATGCTGAAGGCCGCGGCCGACCTGAAGGACGTCAAGTTCGAGCATGCCACCGGCTACAAGCAGGCCGAGAACATGCGCACCTACGACTCGCGCACCTACGAGGGCGCCTACATGGCCGGCGTGATCGCCGGCAAGATGACCAAGACGAACACCCTGGGCGTGGTGGGCTCGGTGCCCATCCCCGAGGTGATCCGCAACATCAACAGCTTCACCCTGGGCGCGCAGAGCACCAACCCCAAGGTCAAGGTCAAGGTCGTCTGGGTCAACCAGTGGTTCGACCCGCCGAAGGAGACCGAGGCCGCGCAGAGCCTGATCAACGGCGGCGCCGATGTGCTGATGCAGAACACCGATTCCTCGGCCGTGCTGCAGACCGCCGAGAAGAACGGCAAGTACGCCTTCGGCTGGGATTCCGACATGACCGCCTACGGTCCCAAGGCCCATCTGGGCTCGGCCATCATCAACTGGGCGCCCTACTACATCGCCGCGGTGCGCGAGGCGCTGGATGGCAAGTGGACGGCCGGCGCCGGCAAGCACGCCTGGTGGGGCGTCAAGGAAGGCGCGATCGACATGGTCTCGGTGGCCGAGGTCGTGCCGGCCGAGGTCAAGGAGCAGGTCGAGAAGGTCAAGGCCGGCCTGAAGGACGGCAGCTTCGCGATCTGGAAGGGCCCCATCCTCGGCCAGGACGGCAAGGAAGTGGTGAAGAAGGACGAGGTCGCCGACGACAAGTTCCTCTCCGGCATCAACTTCTACGTCAAGGGCGTCGAGGGCAAGGTGCCCAGCGGCAAGTAAGCCGCCGCCAAACAAAAAAACGTATCCATGGCAGCGTGGCGCGGCGCCGGTGGGCGCCCGCGCTGCGCCTGCCCGTCCCACAAAATTCCAGGAATTCCTCACATGCACAAGCACATCACCATCCTGGCCGGCGCGACGCTGGCCGCCCTGCTGGCCGGTCCCGCCCTGGCGGCCGACTGGAGCGACACCTCGCTGGGCTACCGCTTCGGCACCCAGTTCGCCGAGCCCTACAACAACCAGGACATCAAGAAGAACATCTTCAGCCTGACCCATGCCAGCGGCTACAAGTACGGCAGCAACTTCCTGAACGTCGACATGCTGCTGTCGGACAGCAAGGACCCGGCCAACGTCGGCACCAGCAACGGCGCCCACGAGGTCTACATCGTCTATCGCCACACCCTGGATCTGGGCAAGGTCAGCGGCCGTACCCTGGCCTTCGGCCCGGTGCGCGGCGTCGGCCTGACCGCGGGCTTCGACTTCAACACCAAGAACGACGCCGGCTACAACTCCAAGAAGCGCATGGGCGTGCTCGGCCCGACCCTGATGCTGGACGTGCCTGGCTTCCTGAACGCCAGCCTGCTGCTGCTGAAGGAAAGCAACGCGCCCTACAACGGCTTCACCAACACCAGCACGCCGCGCTACACCTACAAGACGCACCCGATGCTGAACCTGGCCTGGGGCATCCCGTTGGGCGACACCGGCCTGTCCTTCGAGGGCTTTGCCAACTTCATCGCCAGCAAGGGCAAGAACGAGTTCGGCGGCGGTACCGCGCCCGAGACCAATATCGACGCGCAAGTGATGTACGACCTGAGCCCGACGCTGGGCGCGGCCAAGGGCACCTTCAAGCTGGGCTTCGAGTACCAGTACTGGCGCAACAAGTTCGGCAACCCGCACAGCGGCCCGGCCGGCGACGGCGCCTTCGCCAAGACGCCGATGATCCGCGGCGAATATCACTTCTGAGGCCTGCGCGCCTCGGTCAGGGCCGCCCTCGTGGCGGCTTTTTTCTGCCCGGTGGCTGCAGTTCATGCCGCCGGACCGACCGTCCGTCATTGCGGCACTGCAGCGCGCCGGCGGCCGCTCTTATAGTCGCGCGGCGCGCCCCCCAAGCCGGGTGGCGGCGCAACCAGACACGAGGAGCACTGACCCATGCCGATGTCGACGAAGACCCCGAAGTTCGCCCGCCTGTCCGCAGCGGCCCTGCTGGCCGTGGCGCTGAGCGGCGCCGCGGCGCTGGCCCAGGCGCCCCAGGCGCCGCCCGGCGCGGCGACGCCGGCCACGCCCAAGCGCTACACGATCGAGCAGTTCATGGCCACGACCCGCATCAGCGGGGCCTCCTTCTCGGCCGACGAGAAGCGCATCCTGTTCTCCAGCAATGCCAGCGGCATCTTCAACGTCTATGCGGTCCCGGTGGCCGGCGGCGAGCCCCAGGCGCTGACCCGCTCGACGACGGATAGCAACTACGCGGTCGGCTTCTTCCCGGCCGACGACCGCGTGCTGTTCACGCGCGACCAAGCCGGCAACGAGCAGAACCACCTCTATGTGCGCGAGCTCGACGGCACGGAGAAAGACCTGACCCCGGGCGACAAGCTGAAGGCGCAGTTCGCCGGCTGGGCCTTCGACGACAGCGCCTTCTATGTCGCGACCAACGAGCGCGACCCGCGCTTCTTCGACCTCTACCGCTACGACGCCAAGAGCTATGCGCGCAGCCTGGTCTACCAGAACGACAAGGGTCTGACCGTCACCGAGATCAGCCGCGACGGCCGCTGGCTGGCGCTCGCCAAGACCAACACCACGGCCGACTCGGACGTCTACCTCTACGAGGTGCAGAGCAAGCAGACCCGCCACATCACGCCGCACCAGGGCGTGGCGGCGCACGAGGCGGCCAGCTTCACGCCCGACTCCCGCAGCCTGCTGCTGCTCAGCGACGACGGCAGCGAGTTCAAGCGCCTGGTCTCCTACGACATCGCCAGCGGAGCCAAGCGCGAGTTCGAGAAGGCCGACTGGGACATCGCCTTCACCGACTACTCGCGCGACGGCCGCTACCGCGTCACCGGCATCAATGCCGATGCCAGCGTGCAGGTGCGCCTGAGCGGCCCCGACGGCCAGCCGGTGGCCCTGCCCAGGCTGCCCGAGGGCCAGGTGCGCGGCCTGCGCTTCTCGCGCAGCGGCCGCCAGATCGCCTTCTACGTCAACGGCGACCGTGCGCCCAGCAATCTCTTCGTCTACGACTTCGCCAGCCGCCAGGTCCGGCAGCTGACCCAGAGCCTGTCCAGGGAGATCGACCCGGCCGACCTGGTGGAGGCGCGCGTCGTGCGCTTCAAGTCCTTCGACGGCCTCACCATCCCCTCGGTCTATTACGAGCCCAAGGAAGCCTCGGCCGCGCACAAGGTGCCGGCCGTCGTGCTGGTGCATGGCGGGCCGGGCGGCCAGACCACGCGCGGCTACTCGGCGCTGGCGCAGTACCTGGCCAACCATGGCTATGCGGTGCTGGGCATCAACAACCGCGGCAGCTCGGGCTATGGCAAGAGCTTCTTCACCGCCGACGACGGCAAGCATGGCCGCGAGCCGCTGTGGGACTGCATCGAGGCCAAGACCTTCCTGGCCGGCAGCGGCGTGATCGACCCCGAGCGCATCGCCATCATGGGCGGTTCCTACGGCGGCTACATGACCCTGGCGGCGCTGGCCTTCCGGCCCGAGGCTTTCAAGGTCGGCGTCGACATCTTCGGCGTCTCCAACTGGCTGCGCACCCTGGAGGCCATCCCGCCCTACTGGGAGAGCTTCCGCCAGGCCCTCTACCAGGAGATCGGCGATCCGGTGAAGGACAAGGACTTCCTGATCGCCACCTCGCCGCTGTTCCATGCGAAGAACATCCGCGTGCCGCTGATGGTGATCCAGGGCGCCAACGACCCGCGCGTCATCAAGCCCGAGAGCGACGAGATCGTCGCGGCCGCCCGGAAGAACGGCGTGCCGGTCGAGTACCTGGTGTTCGAGGACGAGGGCCACGGCTTCGCGAAGAAGAAGAACGAGACCGAGGCCTACCGCCGCATGCTGGACTTCCTCGACAAGCACCTGAAGGGCGGCAAGTCCAGCGGCGGATGAGCGGACCGGAGGCCAGCCGACGCGAATATGCGCGGCGCATGAACCGGGTGCTGGACCATATCGACCAGCACCTGGACGCGCCGCTGGAGCTGCAGCAGCTCGCCGCGCTGGCGCATTTCTCGCCCTTCCATTTCCACCGCCTGTTCGCGGCCTGGGTGGGCGAAACCCTGGGCGCCTATCTGCAGCGCCGGCGCCTGGAGGTGGCGGCGCGGCGCCTGGCCGACGCGCCGGAGCTGAGCGTGCTGGACGTGGCGCTGGGCGTGGGTTTCGGCTCGGGCGAGGCCTTTGCGCGGGCCTTCAAGACGCATTTCGGTCAGACGCCGCGGGCCTGGCGCACCGGCTCGCCGGAGCGCCAGGCGGCCTATCTGGCGGCCGAGCGCGAACGGGCCCGGTGGCTCAAGCGCAATCTGGATCAGGACGCGGGGCCGGGTCTTGCCGAAGATGGCGACCTTCTCCACTCGGGCCGACAGGCCGCCGTCATCACCATGCAGATCGAGATCAAGACCCTGGCGCCGCAGCGCGTCGTCTACATGCGCCGCATCGGCCCCTATGGCCCCGGCCTGACGAGCTTCTGGCGCGAGCGCTTCCTGCCCTGGGTGCAGGCCGCGGGCCTGCCGCTGCGGCCCAGCTACGGCATCGGCCTGGACGATCCGCACATCACGCCGCCCGAGCGCTGCCGCTACGACGCGGCGATGCAGGTGGATGCCGATGTCGTGCTGCCGCCCGATGGCGCGGCGAGCATCGCGATGCTGCCGGGCGGGCGTTACGCGGTGGCGCGCTTCGAGGGCCGCGGCGACGAGATCGGCCCGGCCTGGACCGAGCTGTTCCGCGGCTGGCTGCCGTCCAGCGGCCTGCGCTGCGACGACCGGCCCTGCTTCGAGTTCTACGGCGAGCCGGACTGCGCCGACGCGGCGAGCGGGCGGGTGCGCTTCGAGATCTGCATTCCGGTCGTGGCGCTCTGAGGCCCTAGACGCGCATCTCCAGCCGCAGCTGCCAGGTCGTGAAGCTGCGGCCGGTGCTGTCGCTGCTGATGATCTTGTCGGGCGTCGTGATCACGCTGCCGTTGGCATAGTCCAGCGGGTCCAGATTGCTGGCCGTGAGGCGCAGCTGGGTCGTGGTGTTGATGCTCCACAGCGCGAAGGCGTCGACCACGCGCTTGTGGCTGTTGCTGATCTCGGTCAGCAGGGTCTGCTGCACGGTCAGCGCCGGCGTGTAGTTGAGGCTGGCGCCCAGGCTCAGCGGCAGGCCGCGCAGCTTGTAGTCGGCACCCAGGTTGGCGGTGTAGCGCGGCTGCTGGTCGAGCTTGTTGTTGGGGCCGGGGATGCCGTCCACGCTGGAATGGAACAGGCTCAGGTTGCTGCGGATGTTGACGGGCAGGGCGTCGGCGACGAACTCGTCGAGGCGGAACTTGGCCTCCAGCTCGATGCCGGCGGTGCGCGCCTGGCCGATGTTGCGCGGCCGCGAGACCCAGCGCGGCACGCCGGACCAGGACACGGTTTCCAGCGCCGTGACGTTGCGCATCAGGTCCTTGATGCGGCGGAAGAACAGGTTGGCGCTCAGCAGGCCGCCCTTGCTGAGGTAGTTCTCGTAGCCGACCTCGATGCCGGTGGCCAGCTCGGGCTTCAGCCCTGGGTTACCCATGCGGTCGGGGTAGTTGGCCTCGTTGGCGCCGCAGGGCTGGCCGGGCAGGCAGGGGTATTGCGAGTTGATGTTGGGCTTGGCGATCAGGTCCTGCAGATTGGGCGCGCGGTAGCTGCGCGTCAGGCTCATGCGGATCTGGTCGCGGCTGTTTTCATCGAACTTCCAGACCGCGTGCAGCAGCGGGGTCCAGACGCTGGAGCGGTTGTGCACCTTGTAGTTGGCAGCCTCGCTGCGGGTCTGGATCGCTTCGCCGCGCAGGCCGGCGTAGAAGGACCAATGCTTGCCCACGCTCCATTCGTCCTGCGCATAGGCGGCGACGCGCCGGGTCGAGGCGCTGAGGTCGTCGCCGAAGTCGGCCAGCTCGGGGCGCGGCAGGCCGTTCTGCAGGCTGATGCGGGTCTGGTCGCGGTCGGTGCCCTCGGCCTCCAGGCCGCCGACCAGGCTGTGCTCGTTGGCGAGCTGGTGCGAGAGCTTGCCGTTCAGGCTCCAGGAGCGGTCGCGGCTGTCGGTCGTGTCTTTCTGGTTGCGGCTCTCGGCGCCGCCGCGGAGCTCCTGGCGCAGGCTGTGGCCGCTGGCCTTGGCACCGCCCAGGCTGCCGCGCAGTTCCAGCCGCGTGCTCTCGGCGAGCCGGGTCTGCCACTGCGAGTTCAGGCGCAGCATCGCGAAGCGGTTGTCGCTGTGGGTCTGGGCGGCGTCGAAATTGCTGCCCGGCCCGCCGGAGCCGGGCGGCGTCTGGGTCTGGGTGTAGCGGTTATCGGTCGAGCCTTCGGAGACCACCGCGAAGGGCTGGATCATGAAGGACTCGCCGGGGCCCAGCCGCCACTGCAGGCGGCCGTTGGCATTGAGGGCCTGGCGCGAATCGCTGTTGCGGCCCAGGGTGCGCAAGAGGCTGTCCTGGCCGGTGCGCAGATCGTGGGTCAGGGCCCTGGTGTCGACATCGTCGATGCGCTCGTTGCGCATCGCGTTGACGGTGATGTTGTAGGCGCCGCCCTGCTCGTCGAGCTTGTCGTTGCGGGTCCAGCCGATATTGGGGCGGTACAGGCCGCGCTCGGTGGAGACGGCCAGGCGCAGGTCGTTGGCGCGCCTTTGCAGGGCCTCGCGCAGCACCACGTTGATGGTGCCGGCCACCGCGCGCGCGCCGTACTCGGCGGTGGGGGCGCGCATCACCTCGATGCGCTCGACCTGGTCCGGCGGCAGCTGGTCCAGCGAGAAACCGGCGGGCATGCGCTCGCCATTGACCAGGATCTGGGTGTAGCCACCGCCCATGCCGCGCATGCGGATCTCGCCGCCGCGGCCCGGGCGGCCGCCGGTGGTGACGCCGGGCAGGCGCTTGAGCACCTCGCCGACGCTGGAGTCGCCATAGCGCTCGATCTCCTCGCGGCCGATCACGATCTTGGAGGCGGTGGAGGCGCGGCGCGTGGCATCGTCGCTGGGGCCGCCGGTGATCTCGACGCGCTGCAGCTGTTCGGGCGCCTTGGTGTCGGCATTGTTGCTGGCCGGCGGCGCGGCGCGGCGCGGCTGCGGGCGGGCGGGCTGCGGTCCGCTGGGTGCTTCGCCCGGGGGCGGATTGTCCTGCTGCGCCGCGGCGGCCAGCGGCAGCAGGGCCAGGGCGAGGCTCAGGGCGAGCGGGCCGGGGGTCGGGTGACGGCGGCGGGATTTCATGGAGCAACGCATCGGACGAAGCAGCGGGCGAGGAAAAAGGGCCAGGGCGCACGGCGGCGCGGCCGAAGCATCGCACGCGGGCGAGCGGCCGGCCGGTGCGCGCCGCCGATGTTTTAACTTCTTTACAGACCGACCCCCGCGGTCCTCAGCCGCGCCGCTGCAGGCGCAGGTTCTTGATGCGGGCGGTGTCGACGCGCAGCGCGACGACCGTCCCGGCCGCATCACGCTCGGGGCGCAGCAGCCAGCTGTTCTGCATCCAGTAGCCGGGCGCCTGCAGCTCCGCCAGCTCGGGCGCCAGGCCCCGCACGGTCCAGGGGGACTGCAGCTTCAGCAGCGGCCCCTCGGCCCAGAGCCGCAGCCCGCCATCGGCCTCGTCGCCCGCCTCGATGCGCCACAGCGTGGCGGCGTCCTCGCTCCAGTACTCGCCCGCCAGGCCCGTGGGCAGCGGGGCGCGCGCGCCCAGGCGCTCGCACAGCAGGCGTTGGCCGGCGCCGATGTCCAGCTCCAGCCGGCCATCCTCGCGCAGGCCCAGGAGCTGGAACTCGTAGGCGCCGCGCAGCGGCAGCCAGCTGCCGTCGGCCTGGGCCTGCAGCTCGAAGGGCGTGCCCCATTGCGTGGCCATCAGGCGGCCGCCCTGCAGGCCGAGCTCGAAGTACTGGCCGGCCTGCGCGTGCAGCCAGCTGCCGCACAGCGGCGCGACGCGGTCGGCCGCTGGCTGGGGCGGCGCGGGGCGCTCCAGCACCAGGCGCGCCAGCTCGCGCGCGACACGGTAGGGATTCGGGCCGCTGCCGTCGTTGCTGATCACGACCACGGCCAGCTGGGCCTCCGGCACCAGCAGGAACTCGGTGCGGAAGCCCGGCCACAGCCCGCCATGGCCCACACAGGCCAGGCCGTCCGGGCCGTCGAGCCGACTGTGCTCCAGGCCGTTGGCATAGGGCGAGGGCTGGCCGCCAGTGAGCGGCACGCGCGCCATCAGCTCGACCGCCAGATCCGGCACGCCCGCGGCCGGGTCCAGCAGATGGGCGGCCCACAGGAGCAGGTCCTGCACGCTGGAGACCAGGCCGCCTTCGCCGCCATGCTCGAAGCCGTGCTGGGCGCGCCGGTGGCCGCCCTGGCCGTCGCCCAGATAGGGCGTGGCCAGGCCCGGCAGCGGCAGGTCGCTCTCCACCAGCATGCGCGTGGCGCTCATGCCCAGCGGGCGGAAGAACTCGCGCTCCAGCAGTGCGCCCAGGCTCTCGCCGGCGACCCGCTCCGCCACCAGGCCCAGCAGGGCGAAGCCGCTGTTGCTGTAGAGGAAGCGGCTGCCGGGCGCGAAGTTCAGATGCCGGCAGCGCGCCATCACGGCCAGCAACTGCTCGCGCGTGACGCGCTGGTCCAGCTGCACGCCACCCAGACGCAGCAGCTCCAGCAGGTCGGGCAGGCCGCTGGCATTGCGCATCAGCTGCTCCAGCCGCAGCGGCTGGCCGGCCAGCTCGGGGATGTGGCGGCCCAGCTCGTCCTGGCGGCTCAGGAGGCCGCGGCGCTCCAGCAGCAGGATGGCCGCCACGGTGAACTGCTTGGACACCGAGGCGATGCGCAGCACGCTGTCGGCGCGTAGCGGCGTGCGCTGTTCCAGGCTGGCCAGGCCGTAGCCCTTGGCCAGCAGCATCTCGCCGTCCTTCAGGATGCCGACGGCAAGACCTGGCACCGCGCGGCCGGCCAGATCGGCGAACAGGGCATCGACGCGGGCTTGCAGAGCAGGGTTCATGAAGCTTCTCGGCGGCTGGGGCAAGGTCCGCAGTGTCGCCATTCGCGCACGCCCTGTCACCAGGCCCCCGTGGCGCCTGGTGACAGGGCGTGCGCTGGGCGCGCATGCGGGCGCCCGGGCGGCCCGGTCGGGTCGAAGGCGCGGGTCTGGCGGCGGCGGGACGGGAGGCCGAGGGCGTGCTGCGTTCGCTGCATGAGGCGAGCTCCTTTCATTTCATCGTTGCTGGTCTTCGCCGCGCTTGCTGCGGATATGGGCATGCGCGGCGCGGCCGCGCGCCTTCCACTGGTTCATCAGCTCGCGCCGTTCCAGCGGGCCCATGCTGTCGCGCTGGGCCTCGCGCTGCAGCTTCTGGTAGCTCTTCAGCCGTGCCGGCGCCAGGGCCGCGCGCACCGCGCAGCCGGGCTCCTGCTCGTGGCGGCAGTCGCGGAAGCGGCAGGCCGTGGCCAGGCTGGCGACGTCGTCGAAGGCCTGTTCCAGCTCGACCCGGCTGGCATCGAGCGCCAGGCCGCGCAGGCCCGGCGTGTCGATGATGCAGGCGCCGCCGGGCGTGCGGTGCAGGGTCCTGACCGTGGTCGTGTGACGGCCACGGCTGTCGTCCTGGCGCACCGCGCCGGTGTCCTGCAGCGCGGCCTCGCACAGGGTGTTGGTCAGGGTGGACTTGCCGGCGCCGCTGGAGCCCAGCAGCACCAGGGTCTGGCCCGGGCCCAGCCAGGGCGCCAGGCGCTCGCGGGTCAGGTCTTGCGTGCCATCGACCGCCAGCACCGCCTGCACCGCACCGTCGGGTCGGCGGCTGTGGGCCAGGTGGTCCTCGACCTCGGCGATGCGGCTCTGGACATCGCGGCACAGGTCGGCCTTGCTGAGCACGACGACGCTGGCCAGGCCGGCGGCGCGCGTCAGCACCAGGTAGCGGTCCAGGCGCGCCAGCCTGAAGTCATGGTCCAGCCCCATCACGAGCAGGGCCGTGTCCACATTGCTGACCAGGGCCTGGCGCCGGCCCTCGGGATCGCGGCGCGTCAGGCTGTTCAGCGGCGTCAGGCGGCGCCGCACCCAGGCCTGGCCATGGGCGTCGGGCGCGCTGAGCACCCAGTCGCCGACGGCCAGCTGTTCGCCGCTGGCGAAGAGCTCGTGCTGCAGGGCCGGCAGCAGGCGGGCGCGGCAGGCGCCGCCCGGCGCTTGCAGGCCCAGCAGGTCGCGCTGAACCTCGGTGACGCGCCAGAGGGCGGCGCCGGGCGGGGCCTCGATAGCGGCCAGTTGAGGGAGCAGGGAAGGGTTGAAGCCGAGCGAACGCAGGGCCTCGATGTCGAGAGTGTCGAGCATGATGGTGGTGACGAACGAATCCGTGCTGGCAGGGCCAGCCAAGGCTGCTGACGCGCGGCGTCAGGGCGAGCGAGGGTCGTTGCGTCGGCCGCAGCTCGGTGCGGCAGGGAAGGGAGCGCTGGCCTGTGGCCTAGTGAGCGCTCGGCACCCGTGCAGCAGGAGTCATGACGGCCGACAGCGGCAGGGCAAGATCAAATGCAGCCATGGCGGACTCCTGTGTTGGGTTGAAGAGGGCCGCAGTGTGCGGCCGTGCCGGCGCGGCGGTCAAGTGTCTTTGTGCACGGCGCGCCACAAAAGCAAAGGGCCAGTCCCTTGCGGGAGCGGCCCTTTCTTACCGGACACCACTTCGGTGGCGACGGGGTCTTCACTTCAGCGCTGGTCACGGGTTCCAGGTCTCTGCCCAATCTGCAGCCGGTTTTCGCTTCGGTGCTGCGTATTGTGCATGGCCCGTGTGACGGCAATTTGACGAGAAGCAAACAAGCGGCAGGCCTGTTCAATCGATCTCGACGACGACCTTGCCGCGGGCGTGCCCCTGGGCCACCAGGGCATGGGCCGCCTCGATGTCGGCCAGGCCGAAGCGGCGCTCGTCCAGGCGCGGCTGGAGCCGGCCCGCCTCGGCCAGGGCGGCGGCCTCGGCGAGGATCTCGCCATGGCGTTCGCGGCCCTGGCCGGTCAGCAGGGGCAGCAGGGTGAACACGCCGGAGTAGCTGGCGGCGCGGAAGGACAGCGGCGCCAGCGCATGCGTGCCCCAGCCCAGCGCGCTGAGGACATGGCCGCCGTAGACGCGCGCGGCCTGGAAGGAGGCATCCAGCGTGGCGCCGCCCACCGTGTCGAACACCACATCGAAGCCGGCGCCGCCGGTATGCGTGGCCACATAGTCGGCCACGCTCTCGCGCTGGTAGTCGATCGGCGTGGCGCCAGAGGCCTTGATCACGCCGGCCTGCTCGGCCGTGCCGGTGGCGAAGACGCGGGCGCCGCGCGCCAGGGCCAGCTGCACCGCCACATGGCCGATGCCGCCGGCGCCGCCATGCACCAGCACGCTCTGGCCGGCGCGCAGTTGGGCGCGGTCCACCAGCCCTTCCCAGGCGGTGATCGTGACCAGGGGCAGGGCGGCGGCCTCGCGCATCGTCAGGTTCGCGGGCTTCGGGGCCAGCAGCCGCGCGTCGACCGCCGCGTACTGGGCCAGCGAGCCCTGGGCGCCGCCGATGCCGGTGGCCATGCCGTAGACCGCGTCGCCGACGGCGAAACGCGTCACGCCCGCGCCGACCGCCTCGACCACGCCGGCCAGATCGATGCCCAGCACGGCGGGCAGGGGCTGGCGCGCATGTTCGGCGCGGCCGGCGCGGATCTTGGTGTCCAGCGGGTTGATGCCGCTGGCATGGATGCGCACCAGCACCTGGCCGGCGGCCGGCACGGGGCGCTCGATCTCGGTGCTGCGGAAGGGGGCGTCGACGGCGTCGACGATCAGGGCCTGCATGAGGGCGGCGGGTGTGGCGGTGGTCATGGAGAAGCTCCGGGTTTGATTGAAGACGGTCTCATTCTTTGGTTTTCAAAACTGCATGTAAATCGACGAGAATGACTTGTTCCCATGCAGTTTTGTATGATCTCGGGATGGAATGGAGCGACCTGCGGATCTTTCTGGCCGTGGCCCGGGCGGGCTCGCTGGGCGGAGCCGCGCGCCTGGTCGGCCAGACCCAGCCGACCATGGGCCGGCGCCTGCGCGCGCTGGAGGCGGCGCTGGGCCAGAGCCTGTTCCAGCGCACCAGCGCCGGCCTGGTGCTGACCGACGAGGGGGCCGCCGTGCTGGCCCATGCCGAGCGCATGGAGGAGGAGGCCCTGGGCCTGCAGCGCGAGCTGGCCGGCCAGGGCGGGGCGCTGCAGGGCCTGCTGCGGGTCTCGTCATCGGACTGGTTCGGCGTGCACCTGCTGACGCCGGTGCTGGCCGAGTTCGGCCTCTTGCACCCGGGCGTCACGGTGGAGCTGCTGACCGATGCGCGCCTGCTGAGCCTGGCGCGGCGCGAGGCGGATCTGCTGTTCCGCATCCGGCCCTTCGACGAGCCGGACATCGTGGCGCGGCGCCTGATGCGCATCGACTACGCGCTCTACCAGGCGCGCGGCGCCAGGCGTCCCAGGGCCGGCAGCGATGGCCGGGGCCTGGCCCTGGTGAGCATGGACGCGGCCTTCAGCGAGATGCCCGATGCCCAGTGGCTGCGCGGCCGGCTGCCGCAGGCGCGCCTGGCCTTCCAGAGCAACAGCCGCGAGGCCCAGGCCCGCGCCTGCGCGGCCGGGCTGGGGCTGGCGGTGCTGCCCTGTCCATTGGGCGATGCGCTGCCGGGGCTGCAGCGCGTGAACCTGGGCGGCGCGGCGCCGCCGGGACGCGAGGTCTGGGTCGGCTACCACCGCGACCTGCGCCGGCTGGCGCGGCTGCGCGCCCTGCTGGCGCTGTGCTTCGAGCGCCTGGGCCAGGAGGATTGATCAGGCCACGCTCAGACGTTCACCAGCCGGCGACGTATCGCCACCGCCATCAGCGCCGCCAGCAGGCAGGCCGCGCCCGCGGTGTAGAGCGCCGGTGCATAGCTCAGCAGCAGGCCGCGCGACAGGCCCGCGCCCCAGGCCGCGACGGCCGCGCCGATCTGGTGGCCGGCGAAGATCCAGCCGAACACCAGGCCCACCTTCTCCTTGCCGAAGGTCTCGGCCGTCAGGCGTACCGTCGGCGGCACGGTGGCGATCCAGTCCAGGCCGTAGAACACCGCGAACAGCGACAGGCCGTAAAGCGTGAACTCGGCATGCGGCAGCCACAGCAGCGACAGGCCGCGCAGGCCGTAATACCAGAACAGCAGCTTGCGCGCGTCATAGCGGTCCGACAGCCAGCCGGAGGCGATGGTGCCGATGAAGTCGAACAGGCCCATCATCGCCAGCACCGAGGCCGCCGGCACCGCCGCCAGGCCCTTGTCGCCGCACAGCGAGATGAAGTGGGTCTGCACCAGGCCGTTGGTCGACAGGCCGCAGATGAAGAAGGTGCCGAACAGCAGCCAGAAGCTCGGTTGCGCGCTGGCCTCGCGCAGGGCCTGGAAGGGCGTGGCAAAGCCCATGCGCGGTGGGGCCGGGGGCTGGGGCGCGTCCGCAGCCTCGCCATAGGCCGCGAGGCCCAGGTCGGAGGGGCGGTCCGTCATCAGCAGCCAAACCAGGCCCATCACCGCCAGGCAGATGAGGGCCAGCGGCGCCAGCGGCGCGCGCCAGCCCCAGTGCTCGATCATCCAGGCCGCGACCGGCAGGCAGGCCAGCTGGCCGGTGGCGGCGCTGGCGGTCAGCAGGCCCATCACCAGGCCGCGGCGCGTGGCGAACCAGCGGTTCGAGACGATGGCGCCCAGCACCAGGGCCGTCATGCCGCTGCCCAGGCCCAGCAGCAGGCCCCACAGCAGCACCAGCTGCCAGAGCTGGCTGATGAAGCCGGCCAGCAGCATGCCGGTGCCCACCAGGGCCAGGGCCGTGCTGACCACGCGGCGCATGCCGAAGCGCTCCATCAGCACGGCGGCGAAGGGCCCCATCAGGCCGAACAGCGCGAAGCGCAGCGCCAGCGCCGAGGAGATCTGGCCGGTGCTCCAGCCGAACTCCCTGGCCAGAGGCTGCAGCATCGCGCCCGGCAGGCCCAGGGCCGCCGACATGAAGAGCATGGTCAGAAAGGTCAGCGCGGCCATCACCCAGCTGAAGTGAAGGCCGCGCCGGGTCATCCAGGCGGAGAGTCGATGGGCAAGCATGATGGCGTGAGGCGGTGGCTTTTAATGATGATGGTCGGCATGTTAATTGTTTTGATGATGACCGTACTCAATGAAGGGGCGAGGCGGGGATGGCGGGCGCTTCCTACAATGAGGACCATCATCAATCAGTCAATCGGCAAGCCGTCCCGAGGAGGCCGTCATGAAGGTCAGCAAGGCCCAGTCCGCCCTCAACCGCCAGGCCGTGCTGGAGGCTGCGGCGCGGCTGTACCGCGAGCGCGGTTTCGCCGGCGTCGGCGTGGCCGAGATCAGCCGCGAGGCCGGCTTCACGCATGGCGGCTTCTATGGCCGCTTCGAGTCCAAGGAGGCGCTGGCGGCCGAGGCCTGCGAGCAGTCGCTGGCCCAGACCCTGGAGCGGCTGCGGGCCTCGCTGAGCCAGCACCAGGGCGATGCCGGGCCGTACTTCCACCGCTATCTGCGCGCCGAGCATCGCGACCACCCGGGCGCGGGCTGCGCGATCGCGGCACTGGCGGTCGATGCGGCGCGCTCGGGTGGCGCCCCGGGCGAGGCGCTGACCCAGGGCATCGCCGGCTACCTGGCCGCGCTGGCCGGCCGGCAGCCCGACGAGGACGGGGCCGCCGCCGCGCCGCCTGGCGCCGCCGACAAGGAGCGCGCCATCCTCAGCCTGTCGGCCCTGGTCGGCGGCCTGGTGCTGGCGCGCGCCACGGCCGAGGCGGCGCCGGCCTTGTCGGACGAGATCCTCGACACCCTGTCGGCGACGCTGGCGCGGCTCTGGCGCGAGGCGCCGTCGGCCTGACTACTGGGCCTGCGGCGCCGCGCGCTCGACGACGTAGCGCTCGAACGCGGCGGCCGGCAGCGGCTTGCTGAACAGATAGCCCTGGAAGCCCCGGCAGCCGATCTCGGCCAGGAAGGCGCGCTGCCCCGGCGTCTCCACGCCCTCGGCGATCACGTCCAGCCCCATGGTCAGGCCCAGCGCGGCGACGGTGCGGGCGATCGCCGCGTCCTGCGGGTTCTCCAGCACGTCCTGCACAAAGGACTTGTCGACCTTGAGCTCGTCCAGCGGCAGCTGCTTCAGATAGGACAGCGAGGAGTAGCCGGTGCCGAAATCGTCCAGCGACAGGCCGACGCTGTGCGACTTCAGCACCCGCATCTTGGCGACGATGTCCTCGAGGTCGTTGACCAGCATGCTCTCGGTCAGCTCCAGCTTCAGCAGGCCGGGCCGGGCGCCCGAGCGCTGCAGGATGGAGAGCAGCTGCGGCACGAAGTCGGGCTGGCGGAACTGCTGGGCGCTGACGTTGACCGAGATCGTCAGCCCCTCGGTCGCCGGATGCGCGGACCAGGCCACCAGCTGGGCGCAGGCCCTGCCCAGCACCCAATGGCCCAGCGGCAGGATCAGGCCCGTCTGCTCGGCCACCGGGATGAACTCGGTCGGCGCGACCGGGCCCTGGACCGGATGGGTCCAACGCAGCAGCGCCTCCGCGCCGCGCACCCGGCCCTCGGTGTCCACCTGGGGCTGGTAATGCAGCTCGAACTGCTTGTCCGCCAGGCCCTTGCGCAGATCGGCGGCCATGGCCTTGTGCTCGGCCACCTCCGACAACATCACGTAGAGCAGGGCATAGGTGACCGCCATGGCCATCGCGCTGTTGGCCCAGGAGCCGGCGACGCGCAGGTCGTCGCCCAGGGCATGCGCGCTGGCGATGCCCCATTGCGTGCTGCCGAAGGCGAAGAAGGCGCCGAAGCACAGCAGCGGGGCGCCGTGGCGCAGCCACGGCCGCTCGTGCTTGAACAGGAACAGGCTGGCGGTGCCCAGCACCAGCAGGTAGTGGTGGGTCACGCGCGGCGCGCGCGGGCTGGGGATGTCCAGGAACACGCACATCAGGCACAGCACGACGAACATCATGCCGACCAGCAGCAGCGCGGCCGGGCGCGTGTCGCCCCGCCGCGTCAGCTGCAGGCAGCGCCAGCCGGTGGCCGCCATCAGACCGTTGGCGGCCAGCAGCAGCGGGCTGTGCCGCCAGGCGAAGTAGCTGCCCCACACCAAGCTGATCAGCAGCAGGGCGATGCTGCCCGCCAGCAGGGCCCGGCGTACGCGCAGCGAATGCTTGCCGAGCGGCCCGAGCGGCGCGGCGGGGCCGAGGGCCTGTGAGCTGGCGGTGACGGAATTCATAAGGGGAAGGGCAGCTGGGCCCGGATTGGGCGCGGACCGGGCTCGCGCCGGCGCAGGCTTGTGCGCAAGGCGCGCCGGGCCTGGCTGCGGGGCCGGTACGGCATGGCGGGCGTCTCCATTCCACGCGATCCGAGCCATCCTACAAGGCGGGCCAAGGCGCTCGCGCATCGAGCAGGTCGCCTTGGTGAAGAATGGCACGCTTGCGGCCGCCGGTTCGCGAAACTGCGGCCGGACCGCTCCGGACATCTTTACTTTACAAAGCCTATAAAGGCGGGCCACATGGCGGGCCCATGATGGGCACACCATGCTTTTTCGCATCACCCCTGCTCTTGGGCTGGCCCTGCTGGCCGGCTGCGCCAATCTGGCACCCGACTACCAGCGCCCGGCGCCGGCCGTGCCGGCCGCGGCTCAGCCGGCCGCCCAGGACGTCGCCGAGCTGCCCTGGCGCGAGTTCTTCGCCGACGAGCGCCTGCGCCGCCTGATCGCGCTGGCGCTGGACAACAACCGCGACCTGCGCGTCGCGGCCCTGAACGTCGACCGTGCGCGTGCCCAGTACCAGGTGCAGGACGCCGGCAGCCGCCTGCCCACCATCAATGCCGGCGCCAGCGCCAGCCGCTCCGGCAATGGCAGCCAGTTCTCGGCCTCGCTGGGCCTGTCGGCCTTCGAGCTGGACTTCTTCGGCCGCGTGAGGAATCTCAACGAGTCGGCGCTGCAGAGCTTCTTCGCGACCCAGGAGGCGCGCCGCAGCGCGCAGATCAGCCTGGTGGCCGAGACCGCCAATGCCTGGCTCAACCTGGCCGCCGATCTGGAACGCCAGGCCCTGGCGGCACGCACGCTGGAGAGCCGCCAGCAGAGCTTTGCGCTGACCCGGCGCCGCCATGAGCTCGGCGCGATCACCGGCCTGACCTTGGCCCAGGCTCAGACCGCGCTGGACCAGACGCGCGCCGACCTGGCCGGCTACGGCGCGCTGATCGCGCAGGATCGCAATGCGCTGGAGCTGCTGCTCGGCGCGGCGGCACCGGTCGAGCTGCTGCCGCGCGTCGACGAGGGCCTGGGCGGCATCGGCCAGGAGCTGGCCCTGCCGGCGGGCGTGCCGTCCAGCGTGCTGCAGCGTCGGCCCGACGTGCTGGCGGCCGAGCATGCGCTGCAGGGCGCCCATGCCGACATCGGCGCGGCGCGGGCGGCGCTGTTTCCGCGCATCGCGCTGACCGGCTCGCTGGGCAACGCCAGCCGCGAGCTCGGCAGCCTGTTCAAGGCGGGCAGCGGCAGCTGGAACTTCGGCCCCTCGCTGTCGCTGCCGGTCTTCGATGGCGGCGCCGGCCGCGCCACGGTGCGCGCCGCCGAGGTGGGGCGCGAGATCGCGCTGGCCCAGTACGACAAGGCTCTGCAGGCGGCCTTCCGCGAGGTGGCCGACGCGCTGGCGCAGCGCACCAGCCTGGCCGAGCGCCTGCAAGCCCAGCAGGCGCTGCTGGCCTCGGCGGAGCGACAGCTGGGCCTGGCCGAAGCCCTCTACCGCAGCGGCGGCAGCAGCCAGCTGGAGCTGCTGGATGCGCAGCGCTCGCTCTATGCGGCGCAGCAGGCGCTGATCGCGCTGCGCCTGTCCGAGCAGAGCAACCGCATCGCGCTCTACAAGGTGCTGGGCGGGGGCTGGAAGAACGCTGACAACAATGAAAGCTGAGAACAAGATGGCGACGCTGAAGAACGCGCTGTTCAAACCCCGCTGGCTGCTGCCCGCGCTGCTGGTGCTGCTGCTGGCCGGCTGGGCGGTCAGGCATTTCTGGTTCACGCCGGCGCCGCCCCCCCAGGTGGCGACGGCGCCGGCGCTGCGGGCCGACATCGAGGACACGGTGCTGGCCACCGGCACCATAGGCGCGGCCAAGCTGGTCAGCGTGGGTGCGCAGGTGACGGGTCAGGTCAAGGTCCTGAGCGTGGCCCTGGGCGATGTGGTCAAGCAGGGCCAGCCGATCGCCGAGATCGACGCGCTGCCGGCGCAGAACGCGCTGCGCAACGCCCAGGCCCAGGTGAAGAGCGCCGAGGCCCAGGCGCGCGCCAAGCAGGCCGCGCTGGCCCAGGCCGAGCTGGTGGCCAGGCGCCAGCGCGAGCTGGTGGCCGCCGATGCCGGCGCCCGCGCCGACCTGGAGGCGGCCGAGGCCACCCTCGCCACCACCCGGGCCGAGCTGGCCGCCCAGCAGGCCCAGATCGCCCAGGCCAAGGTGGCCGAGAGCACGGCCCAGCTGAACCTCTCCTACACGCGGGTGACCGCGCCGATGGACGGCGTCGTCGTGGCCATCGTCACCGAGCAGGGCCAGACGGTCAACGCCAACCAGTCGGCGCCCACCATCATCAAGCTGGCAAGACTTGACACCATGACGGTGAAGGCACAGATCTCCGAGGCCGATGTCTCCAAGGTCAAGCCCGGCATGCCGGTCTACTTCAACCTGCTGGGCGAGCCGGACCGCCGCATCGAGGCCAGGCTGCGTGCCGTCGAGCCCGGCCCGACGACCATCGCGACCGATACGAACACCAACGCCAGCACGACCAGCTCGACCAACGCGATCTACTACAACGGCATCTTCGACGTGCCCAACTCCGACGGCCGCCTGCGCATCAACATGACGGCCCAGGCCACCATCGTGCTGGCGAGCGCGAAGCAGGTGCTGACGGTGCCCAGCGCGGCGCTGGGCGCGCGCGACCGCGAGGGCTTCTACAAGGTCCGGGTGCAGCAGGAGGACGGCCGCATCGTCGAGAAGAAGCTGCGCATCGGCCTGAACAACCGCGTGCAGGCCCAGGTGCTGGACGGCCTCAAGGAGGGTGAGCTGGTGATCACCAGCGAGGCGGTGGCCGGCGCCGGGCCTTCGCTCGGCCGGCGCGGCGCGCCACGGATGTTCTGATCATGAGCGCCTTGTTGGAGGTGCGCGGCGTGGTCCGCGAGTTCCCGGCCGGGGAGGGTGTGGTCGCGGTGCTGCGCGATGTCGACCTGACGATTGCGGCCGGCGAGATGGTGGCCATCATGGGGCCCTCGGGCTCGGGCAAGTCCACCCTGATGAACATCCTCGGCTGCCTGGACCGGCCGACGCGCGGCAGCTACCGTGTGGCGGGGCAGGAGACCGGCGCGATGAGCCCGGACGAGCTGGCACGCCTGCGGCGCGAGCATTTCGGTTTCATCTTCCAGCGCTACCAGCTGCTCGGTGACCTGAGCGCGCTGGGCAATGTCGAGATCCCGGCCATCTATGCCGGCACGCCGGCGGCCGAGCGCCATGCGCGCAGCCAGCAGCTGCTGGCGCGCCTGGGCCTGGCCGAGCGCCTGCGGCACCGGCCGGGCCAGCTCTCGGGCGGGCAGCAGCAGCGCGTCTCGATCGCGCGCGCGCTGATGAACGGCGGCGACGTGATCCTGGCCGACGAGCCGACCGGCGCGCTGGACCAGGCCAGCGGCCGCGAGGTGATGAAGATCCTCGCGGAGCTGCACGCCGACGGCCACACCGTCATCCTGGTGACGCATGATGCCCAGGTGGCCGCGCATGCGCAGCGCGTGATCGAGCTCAGCGACGGCCGCATCGTCGCCGACCGGCGCACGGCCGAGCCGCCGCCGCCGGCCATCCCGCAGCGCCCGGCCGCGCCCGCGCTGGCCCAGCTCTTCGGCGATGTGCTGGGGCGCGTCGGCGAGGCCACGCGCATGGCGCTGCGCGCGATGGTGAACCACCGGCTGCGCACCTTGCTGACCATGCTGGGCATCATCATCGGCATCGCCTCGGTCGTCTCGGTGGTGGCGCTGGGCGAGGGCTCGCGCCAGCGCATCCTCTCGGACATCAGCGCGATGGGCACCAACACCATCGACATCATGCCGGGCAGCGGCTTCGGCGACCGCCGCGCCGCCGGCGTGCGCACCCTGCGCGCCGGCGATGCGACGGCGCTGGCCCAGCTGGGCTATGTGGACAGCGTCACGCCCTCGGTGTCGGCCAATGTGGGGCTGCGCTACCGCAATGTCGACGTCTCGGCCAATGTGACCGGCGTGGGGTCGCAGTTCTTCCGCGTGCGCGGCTACACCCTGGCCCAGGGCCAGGCCTTCGATGCGCAGGCCGAGCGGCTGCGCGCCCAGGAGGCGGTGATCGACGACAACGCGCGCAAGAGCCTGTTCCCCAACGGCGAGAACCCGCTGGGCGAGGTGATCCTGCTGGGCACGGTGCCGGTGCGCATCGTCGGCGTGACGGCCAAGAAGGCGAGCGCCTTCGGCAACGACGACGCGCTCAACATCTGGATTCCCTACACCACGGCGATGAGCCGCATCACCGGCCAGGACTATCTGCGCAGCCTGACGGTGCGCGTCAGCGACAGCGTGGCCAGCACCGTGGCCGAGCAGGGCATCACCCGGCTGCTGGCGCAGCGCCACGGCAAGCAGGATTTCTTCCTGATGAACACCGACAGCGTGCGCCAGACCATCGAGCAGACCACGCAGACCATCACCCTGCTGATCTCCTCGATCGCGCTGATCTCGCTCCTGGTGGGCGGCATCGGCGTGATGAACATCATGCTGGTCTCGGTCACCGAGCGCACCCAGGAGATCGGGGTGCGCATGGCGGTGGGGGCGCGGCAGAGCGACATCCTGCGCCAGTTCCTGATCGAGGCGGTGCTGGTGTGCCTGATAGGCGGCACCCTGGGCGTGAGCCTGGCGCTGGCCGGCGGCGCGCTGTTCGACCGCTTCGCCAGCGACTTCCGTATGGTCTTCTCCAGCACGGCCATCATCGGCGCCTTCGCGGTCTCGACCCTGATCGGCGTGGTGTTCGGCTTTCTGCCGGCGCGCAGCGCGGCAAGGCTTGACCCCGTGGAGGCGCTGGCACGGCCTTGAGCCTTCTGGGGCGCACCCTGAGTGCCCTTGCCCCTGGGGCTACTGCTGGTAGAAGTAGAAGCAGCCCAACAGGGTGGTGGCGCCGCTGCCGCGGCTGCCCTCGCCGGTCACCAGCATCGCGGTCTTCCTCTCGCCCAGCGGCAGCTCGCAGGAGAGCATGCCGTCGCCGGACTCGCATTGCAGCGGCCGGCCCAGCTGGGCCTCGAAGCGCTGGCGCAGCTGCTTGAAGTCGGCCTGCAACTGCACCGAGAAACCCACGCCCATGCCGACGCTGTCGGGGAACAGCTGCTCGATCGCGAAGCCCAGCAGCCGGGCCGGGGCGTTGGGCTTCATCGCCGGGCTCTTGGGCTGGAGCGTGAAGCGCTGGTGCAGGTCGGTGGCGAAGCGCCGCAGGCGCTCGGGCTCGTTCTTCCATTCCAGCCATGAATCCTGGCAGGTGGCCAGGCGCAGCAGCTGGGCCTCGTTGGCGCCCTGCGGGGCCTCGCTGGCCGCCAGGGCCGGGCCGGCGGCGAGGCAGAGCCCGGCCAGCAGCCGGGCGGGAAGGGCGGATGATCGGGTGGTCTGGGACATGGCGGGCCTGGCGTCGGCGGCGGCGGCGCGAGCTAGCGCCATGGCGAGACTGTGGGCCGCGCGGGTCGCAGGGGCGTTGCAGGCCGGGGTGCGGCCGGTTTCAGTTGTTGCCGCTCGGTCCGAAGCCGCCGGTTCAGTGGGCGGCCGGTACGACCCAGGCCCGGATGCGCTGCTGGGTTTCGGCGTCCTGGGGATCTGCCACCTCGATCAGCAGGGTGTTGTAGGCAAAGGGCAGGTAGGGCAGGCTGCTGCGGCCCAGGGTCGTCACCTCGATGGGTCGGATGTAGAGATCCGGACCTTCGTCGCCGCCCGCCGAGACAAGCCTGAACTTGCGGTAGGCGTTCAAGGTCACGCCCTTCAACTGGCTTTCTGTGATCCGCCTCAGCATGGCGTTCTCCATCAGTGGAGTGGTCGAGTATGGACCTCGCCGACGGCAAGCGGGGATTAATAATCCTTGGGGCCGGCCGGCCCGAGGGCGTAGCCTACTCGGCCTCGTGCTGCCGCTGCACCGCCGAGACCACCGTGGCAAACGCCGGCATCAGCTCGTCCCAGGTCTGCTGGTCGAACTGCCGGGGCTTGCGCAGCGGCGAGGGCTTGAAGCGGCGCAGCAGCCGACCCTTGCAGGCAAACACGATGCTGTTGCAGCCGTCCGCATCGCCGACCACCAGGACTTCCTCGCCGAAGCTGCGCCGGATGCGCGAGACGAAGGTCTTGTGGAGCCGGTGGGCGGCATGCAGGTTCGCCACCATGATGCCGTCGGGCTGCAGGGCGTCGTGGCAGTCGTCGTAGAAGCGCTGCGAGCACAGGGCGGGCGGCTGCCCCTCGCTGTCGAAGCCGTCCACCATCAGCACGTCGAAGCGGTAAGGCGGGAAGCGCACGAAGTCGGCGCCGTCCCCGCGTCTGACGTTGAAACGCGCGTCGTCGGGCGGCACGCGGAACTCGTCGCGCAGGGCGATCACGTGGGGGTTGATCTCGATGACCTTGATGCGCGTGCTCGGCAGGTGGCGGTAGCAGAACTTGGCCAGCGAGCCGCCACCGAGTCCGATCATCGCCAGGGTGTCGGGCTGGCTGTTGAAGAGCAGCAGGCCCATCATCGTCCGCGTGTACTCCAGGTCCAGGGCATCGGGCCGCAGCGATTGCATGCGGCTCTGAATCTCGGAGATCGAAAAGTGCAGGGCCTTGGTGGTCAGCGTCTCGTAGACGTAGGGCTTCACATGGTCGTTGGCGTCGGTGTTCTCGGGCATGGCGGATCGGGCGAGGCGGGGTAGGGAAGACGGGTGCCGAGGATGCAAATTCGGGGCACGCGCGGCGTGCTCGGGCGTCCGGCTCAGACCTTCTTCACGAACTCCGACTTCAGCCCCATCGCGCCGATGCCGTCGATCTTGCAGTCGATGTCGTGGTCGCCGTCGGTGAGGCGGATGTTCTTGACCTTGGTGCCGACCTTCACGACCAGGGACGAGCCCTTGATCTTCAGGTCCTTGACCACGGTGACCGTGTCGCCATCCTGCAGCACATTGCCCACCGCGTCCTTGATGACGCGCGCCTCATCGGCCGCAGCGGGCTCCGCGCCCTGCGCCGACCATTCGTGGCCGCATTCGGGGCAGATCAGCTGGGCGCCATCCTCGTAGGTGTAGGTGGACTGGCACTTGGGGCAGGCGGGCAGGGTGCTCATGAGGGCTCTCGCGGGGGCAATGAAGAAAGCCCCACATGCTTGCGCATGCGGGGCTCTTAATGGCTCCTCGACCTGGGCTCGAACCAGGGACCTACGGATTAACAGTCCGGCGCTCTACCGACTGAGCTATCGAGGAATTGATCGGTACTTGTTGTTGTCTGTCTTGTCGGTGGCAGCGCATCCGTACCGCTGCCACTTCATGAATTCTGGCTCCTCGACCTGGGCTCGAACCAGGGACCTACGGATTAACAGTCCGGCGCTCTACCGACTGAGCTATCGAGGAACAGAGCCTTGCATTATAGACTGAAAATTATTGGCTTCACAAGCTGATCTCCAAACTGGCGCGCCAGGTGCGAGGAGCGAGCGGGTACAAGTACACATGTTCGTACTGGAAGGGCGATTCCTTCCAGGCGCGGCGATTGGCGAGGTTGTCGACGCCGACGCGCCAGGTCCAGAGCTGGCCGCCCAGCTGCTGCTCGTAGCGGGCGCCGGCATCCAGGCGCGTCCAGCCGGGGATGCTCAGGCTGTTGTCGGGCAGCACGGCGCGCGGGCCCTCGTAGACCAGACCGGCCTGCAGCTGCAGGCCCGGCAGCGCGGCCAGGCTCTGGCGGCCCTGCAGCTTCAGCGTGGTCTCGGCCACATTGGCGGGCTTCTTGCCGTTCAGGCTCGCGTCGGCGCTGCCCTCGCGGCGCGCCTGCAGGCTCATCGCGCTGGCCAGCAGGCCGCCGCCCTGCCACTTCAGGTCGGCCTGGGCTTCCAGGCCGCGGTGGCGGGCGATGCCGTCGGCCTGGCGGGTGCAGGTGCCGGGGTCGCCGCAGCTGCCGATGTCGCGCCATTGCGGCTGTTCGATCTGGAAGGCGGCGATACCCCAGTCGACGGTGGAGCTGCCGGCCTTGAAGCCGATCTCGGTCTGGCGGCTCTTCAGCGCGGCCAGGGCCTGGCCGGCATTGGTGTAGCGGCTGCGATTGGGCACGACCTCGGACTGCACGCCCTCGCCCCAGCTGGCGTAGACCATGTGCTGGGCGGACAGCGCGTAGCTCAGGCCCAGCCAGGGTGTCGTGAAGCTCTGGCTGTAATGGGTGGCGCGCGAACCGTCGGTGCGCACGCTGTCGCGCGTCAGGCTCGTGCGGCGCAGACCCAGCCAGGCCTGCCATTGCGGGTCGATCTGGATGCTGTCGCGCAGGTAGAGCTCGTGGCTGCGCTCGTCGCGATTCGTGTTCTCGTCGCTCAGGCTGGGGTCGGCGATGGTGGGCGCCTGGCCGCTGATATTGCCGGTGCCGGCCCAGTTGTAGGCCTGGCGCTGGAAGCGGCTCTTGAAACGGGTGAACAGGGCGCCGGCGCTCAGCTCGTGGCGCAGCCCGGCGGTGGCGAAGCGGCCGGCCAGCGAGAGGTCCAGGGCGTCGCTGTTGCGGCGCTCGTTCTCGCTGCGGAAGTCCCACATGTCGAAGTCGCCGTTGGGGCAGTAGCGGTCGGCGTAGTAAGTGCCGTCGGTAGCGCTGCAGCCGAAGGGATAGGCCAGGCGGTCGTCGGTCTTCAGGCGCTGCACGCCCAGGTGGGCCTGCGCGCGCCAGTCGGCGCCCAGACGCTGGGTCAGGCGCAGCGAGGCATGGCGGTTGTCGAACACCACCGGCTGGCTCCAGTCCTGGTTGTTCAGATTCGTGCGCGGGTCGATGTCCTTGGCCGAGGGCAGGCGGTCGCCCAGCAGGCTGAAGCCCGGCTGGCTGGGCTGGCTCTGTCGGTTCCATTCGAGCTCGGCCTCGACCAGGGTATCGGACGTGGCACGCCAGTCGCCGGCCAGGGCCAGCAGCTGGCGCTCGCCCTTGGCATCGCGCAGCAGCGGGCGCAGTTCGGCGGCGGCGGCATTCAGGCGCAGGCCGAAGGCTTGGCCTTCACCGAAGCGGCGACTCCAGTCCAGCGCGGCCTCGGTCGTGCCGCGTTCGCTGAGCTGCAGGCCCAGGCTCGTGAAATTGCCGGTGGGGCGCTTGACGACCAGGTTCACCAGGCCGCCCGGGGCACTGGTGCCGGCCTGGATGCCGCTGGTGCCCTTGAGCAGCTCGACGCTGCTCTTGTTGGCCAGCGAGAGCGCGGTTTCGGCATTGACGGGCAGGCCGTCGCGGCGGTAGTTGAAGCGGTTGTCCAGGTCGAAGCCGCGCACCTTCAGATAGGAGACATAGCCCTGCGAGTTGTAGGCGTCGCCGACGCTGGCGTCGAAGCTGGTCAGGCCCGAGAGCGCGTCGACGCCGGCGTCGCGCAGGCGCTCGGCGCTCAGCACCTGGGCCTGCAGCGGCAGCTTGGCCACCGGCGTGTCGCCGAAGCCGCCGACCGAGACCGGGGCCTCGGCCGTGCGGCCGCTGACGGCCACGGTAGGCAGCGATTGTTGCTGCTGCTGTTGTGCCAAGGCGGGCAGGGCCAGCGCGATGGACGACGAGAGGATCAGGAGTTTCTTGGTGTATGCCATCGGATGAACAACAAAACGATGGCAGGGCGGCTCACGAGCCCACACGTCGAGTGGAGAGAAAGGACCGGAGAACAGGTCGACGTGGGCGTCTTGCGTGCTTCCCTGCGCGAGGATTAACTCGTGCCGATCCCGAGAGATCGACATGGCGGCCGAAGCCGCCGATCAGGTTCAAAGGGACTTTCTCAGCCGGCTCGTGAGAGCCAGCACCCCTAGCGAAGAGCCAGGCCGCAAACATGCGACTCGGCGTGAACGCGATTGTAGTCGTGCCAGAAAAGGAAAAGCCGCCCGGAGGCGGCTTGGTCGCGTTGCGCGCGAGCGTCTTCAGTCGAAGACTGGAGAGTCGACGCCCAGCACCTTGTGCAGCTTCGGGCTGGTGGTCGTGTACTGCAGGTGGATGCGCTTCTCGGGGAAGATGTA